>Ga0310694_10003319_pt1 | contig 15838 bp, 16 predicted proteins | sample 174DNAGHGhighgp2_FD_203884 | JGI IMG/M metagenome (GOLD analysis project Ga0310694, IMG submission 203884) | Sheep rumen microbial communities from Palmerston North, Manawatu-Wanganui, New Zealand - 1742 DNA GHGhigh gp2 (v2) (version 2) | ecosystem: Host-associated > Mammals > Digestive system... | reverse complement strand
CGTCTCGACTTCTTTCCACTCGTAACATCCGAGTTCTTCATTGTACACCTGGCGTGTCTGTGTCTTTTGTCTCATTTTCACTTCTGGTATTGCTCCCAAAAGTGTCAACTTTTTTCAGGTTAAGACAGAATGAAATTGACTGGGAAGGCACTCGTCTCATCGGCATTCGCGGTGCCAGAGGGGTTGGTAAAACCACTCTGTTGCTTCAACATATCAAGTTGCATTATGGTGCCGGAACAAAAAAGGCATTATACATTAATCTTGACAGTGCATATTTTACACGTCACGATTTGATGGATACCGTCCAAACGTTTTACACCTCCGGTGGTGAATGCCTGCTGCTGGACGAAGTACACAAATATCCGCATTGGAGTCAGTATGTGAAGAATATCTACGACCTGTATCCTACAATCAAGATTGTCTTTACAGGTTCGTCGTTACTGCAGATTCTCAATGCAGAAGCCGACCTGTCGCGGCGTTGCGTAAGCTATGAGATGCAAGGGCTTTCGTTTAGCGAATATATGAGGTTCTACCATAGGATAGAGCTGCCACAATGCACACTCAATGACATTATCTACCATTCAGATGATATTTGCGAGAAAGTAAATGCTTTGTGTCGGCCATTGGAATATTTCAGCGATTACCTAAAGTCGGGGTATTATCCTTTTCGCAAGGAGAACCCCAAGCAATATACCACACGGGTGGAAAATGTAGTGGATATGATTCTTGGCATTGAACTACCCCAGCAGCGTGGTGTGGATGTGGGGAATGTGCGTAAACTCAAGTCACTTTTGGCGGTATTGTCCACGGAGGTTCCTATGCTGGTAGATATCAGCAAACTGTCGAAGATGACCAAGTTGAGTCGTGTGAGCCTGACATCTTATCTGCAATATCTGCATGATGCGCGCCTCATTCGCCTGCTCTATTCCGATGTTGAATCGGTGAAACGTATGCAAAAGCCCGACAAGATTCTGATGGAAAACCCAAACCTGTGTTATATCCTCAACCTCGGTCAGGCCAACGAAGGAACCGTCAGAGAGACCTTTTTCTGCAACCAGATGGCCTACCGGCATAGTGTAGAATACACCAAGCCTGCCGACTATGTGATTGACGGTAATGTTGTTGTAGAAGTGGGTGGAAGTTCAAAAGACGGTGGCCAGATTGTCGACAGGGAGAATGCATTCCTTGCCTGTGACGGAATAGAATATCCTTATGGCAAGAAGTTGCCGCTTTGGTTGTTTGGTTTAACCTATTGATTTTACTCCCCTTTTTTTCAAAGTTTAGTCAAATACTGCAGTGCTCCCATGTTCTGCCAATGAGGGGAGGTTAAACCCTTCGGTCAGGCATGTATGTGCTATTTGCCACTCTTCCTGCGGTTGCAGTCGCGGCAGAGCATCTGGCAGTTGTCGGCCACTGTGCGACCGCCTTGGCACCATGGCGTGATGTGGTCGGCCTCCATCTGCTCCATCTCAAAGTGATTACCACAAACAGGACAGATGCCGAGCTGCCGCTCATATACCTCGCGTCGCGTATTCTCGTCGAAAGCCCGCAGGTCGAGGTGACGCTCGTCGCCATCCAGCACATAGGCATAGATGCCCCGTTTGCGCTGCACATCGCTGTCCGCCATCAACCGCGAGACCGTGGTCTCCAGCGTTTGCACATCAAGGTCACGGTCATGGTGCAGTTTATACAAAGTGCCCCAATCCACACCCTTCATTTCCTTGCGGAATTTGGGGAATACTGCCTTTGCCCAACTGATGACATTGCTGAAGTGGTTCCACAGGGCCACTGCACTGGCATCATGCTGGTGTTTGGCCATGTAGGGTTCGATGTTGCCATCCGAAATCCAACGTATAGCTGTTTCGAGGTAGGCTTGTCGGTTCACTTCGCCGCTGACATATTTTGACGCCATGTTGTATGCGGCGCAGTTGCCCTTGCTGAAATATCGCTTGGCATCGGCCAGCCACGATCCTGCGTAGACGGCGTTGCGCAGTTCCTGTTCCGTTAGTTCCTCGCCAGCGATGTTGATAGTCTTGAACCATTTGAGTTTCTCGCTGTCGGTGCCGGAACACAGATATACTTGTAGCTCGTAGTCGAGTATCTGCAGCTGTTCGTCGTCCTTGAGGTTGTGGAAGTAGCGAAACATGTAGGCGAAGTCGCCTGTAACATACTGACAGATACTGATAGTGCGCTGCTGTCCGTCTATGATTTCGTAGGTACCATCCTCGCGTACAGCCCAGTACATAACGTTAAGAGGAAACCCTTGCGTGAGGGTTTCGATGACGGCGTCGCGCTGTTTATCTTTGTAGACAAACTCACGCTGGTAGGGTGGTCGCACGTCGAGCCGTCCGCTGTAAGCGCGAACACCATTCTCTGCGCTGTCGCAGTAATCTTTCACAAGGTCGCGAACCTTGATTTGATGCAGTGTTATCTCCATAATTATTTTTTATTGTCTGATTCAGCCGCCATCGGCAAAGGTGTATTGTTTTCTTGCTCATAAGGGATGGGGCGATGCCGACGGCGGATGAGAATACGGCTATATACACGTTGTCCGTTTAGAATAGCGCATCCGCCACGGTCTTCGGGGTGAGGTGTATATGTAATATCTCCATAGAATTTGTTCAGACGACTATTCCCTGCACAAATACCGATGATTTCAAATTGGTCTGGATTATATTTGTCCATAAATGTGATGGGTACACCCATTGCCTCAAAGTAGTTTTTAGGTATATCAGATGTTTTATTGACATTTATGGCATCATAGTTATCATATTTGGGATATTCTTCTGCTGAATAATCTTTATATAAAATTAAATCTTCATGCCTTTTCCCTATTTCCAAGTTGGTAAACCAGTTAACCCCGGATACTCGTATCATTCCCTCTCTGTGATCTCCTGCGGTGGCTGTGTCTTTGTAATTGCTAAAAAAATGGCCAGCGCCACCCTTGAAGCCATATCCTAACCATACTTTGTTGTCTCTAATCAAGGGAAAGAAATCCTTATTTGTAATGGCATTTTGATTACCGATTATAATAAACTTCTTATTGTACTCTATCAATTGTGCTACATACTCTCTAAATAATGAAAACGGTGGGTTTGTCACCACTATGTCTGCCTGCTTCAAAAGCTCGATGCACTCTTGAGAGCGGAAGTCGCCGTCGCCTTGCAGGTAGTTGATGCCTATTTCGGCAGGGTCGGGCACACGGTTGCCGTTGCGGTCGCCGGTGTACTCAAGCCAAATGGCATGCTCGCTGTCGTGCTGGCTGAAGAGGTCGCGCTGCTGATTCTTGTAGCAGGTGGTGATAAGCTTCTTCAACCCCAACTGCTCAAAGTTGTAGCTGAAATAGTGGAAGAAATTGCTCACCCGAGGGTCGTCGCAGTTGCAGAGCACCGTCTTGCCGCGAAAGTGTTCGCGGTAGTGCTTTAGTTCGTTCTCTATGTCTACAAGTTGTGTGTAGAACTCATCTTTCTTGGCTCGATTAGCCGCATGCAAGTTTACGTTGCCAGCCATTGACTTGATAGCTTTTGTGCATTGCTATCAATCCCGAACACGATAAAAAAGCGGAGTTTCCTACCGTGTACTTAGGCTGTGTGGTAAGGATGCCTATGCCCAATAGAAAACTCACAAATCTGTGAGCATTCTATTACTTAGGGCATGGCAAATCACCTCCAACCATACTAACTATTTCTTTTGCGTTATATCCTTGGTTACCACACTTCAGTACACGCGAAATAATAGTAATGCTTTGTTAATATTTCTGTAGCCCGCCCACTCGCGGCAAGCCGTTTGTCGATGCAAAAGTACAAACATTTCCTGACATGGCAAAAAAATATTTCTCCAATCCAAAGAAAAAATGTATTTTTGCAGAAAAATAGGACCAATCTAATCATGAAGAAATCAACGTTGGCGAGCATTGCGGCATGTGCCCTAATTCCACTTCGGCGTCGGCATCCGAAGCACCCTGCATGGCGCGCTCCAGCAGCTGTGCCGTATTCCACATCTGGCGTGGACTGCCGTTGATAAACATTGCTTTCGTCATAATAGTATAAAACGTGATTCAGTTGTGATTATTGTAAGTGTTTGTTATCTGAATGCCCTCGTCACCCGTTCACGATACTGGCGCAACTCCTTTTCATCGTTGCTCTCCTATCGTTTATAGTGTTCGTTTGTTAGTCCTGATGGTTTCGAGAGCATCCATGTCGCCATGTCGGATGATGTCGTTTAGCGTGGATAAGATCAGTGGTTTCCTTTTTAGGAAATCGAGGCCGCTGAGGTTGGCGGCTATTGTGTGGTGGGTGATGAATTTGCAGTCGCAGTCGAGGTGCTCCACAAATATGCGCAGTTCTTCGAGCATCTATACGCCGTTTTAGCGACATGGTAAAAAAAGATTTGGCAGACGGCTGAATTTGTGTATCTTTGCAGACATGAAACCATAATGGTTATGGGTTATGTGTGATGGATTATAGGTTGGAAATCAATGTGTAAACAAATCAAATATAAACAATTAAAACAGAAAAAATAATGGCAGTAAAATCAATGCTCCGCGTTCGCATGAGCGCAAAAGACGCCCACTATGGCGGAAACCTCGTTGACGGTGCCCACATGCTGCACCTCTTTGGCGATGTCGCCACCGAACTTCTTATCATCCAAGACGGCGACGAAGGCCTCTTCTGCGCCTACGACATGGTTGAATTCAAGGCTCCCGTCTACGCCGGCGACTATATCGAGGCATACGGCGAGATAACCCATGTCGGCAACACCAGCCGCAAGATGAGCTTCGAGGCCTACAAGGTCATCAAGACCCGCCCCGACATCAGCGACAGCGCAGCCGATGTGCTCGAAGAGAAAATCCTCGTTTGCCGCGCCAGCGGTACTTGCGTAACCCCCAAGAATTGCCAGCGCAAGAACAAATAAATTTGGGAAAAACGAATTACTTCCCAATAGTGAGGTTGCTTTAAGAAAATAATTTTTCGTAATTTAAAGTTGTGCAGAACAAACATTTATTGTTTATTCTGCACTTTTTTTATCTTTACGGTGTAAGATTTTCGATAGCCCTGCGACTATAAGACATGAGCGACACAGAAATGTTCAAACATAGAATCCTGCCGATGCAGCCAAAGATGCAGCACCTCGCCGAGGTGATGCTGGGCAATGAGGACGATGCAGCCGATGTGGTGCAGGACTGCTTTGTGTCGCTCTGGAACGACCGCGAGAGGCTGCGCGACGTGGTAAACCTGGAGGCCTGGTGCAAGACGCTGGTGAAACGCAAATGCATTGACATGATCAGGAGGAATAAACCTACTGTCGAGATTGACGAGCGGATGAACATAGCTGACGAAGAACAGGAGGGGGAAGAGCGACTCCAGTTGGCTTTCAGGCTTATAGACCGCTTGCCGCAGCGACAGGCACTGGCCGTCAGACTGAAGCACTACGACGGACAAGACACGCAGGGAATAGCTGCAACAATGCAGATAAGCGAAGGAAATGTGTACGTGCTGCTCTCGCGAGCCTACAACACTCTGAAACAAATGATAATGGAATATGAAAAAGACTGACGAAAAATTCGATCTCGATGAACTGCTCAGAACTGTTGAGCATGCCGGACGCGACAACCGCCGCCAGCAGCAGCTGTCAGACCTGATCGACAGCCTGGCCGCCGAAGAAGAGTCCGCACATCGCAAGGTGCTGTGGCGCCGATGGAGCATTGGCATATCGGCAGCAGCCTGTCTGGTGCTGTTCGTGACCACGATTGTGAGGTTCGCGACACAAGATGCGTCGCAGCCTACAGGCGCGCTTGTGGCAGAAACGCCGTCGGTCCATGTCCGTGAGGAGGCGAAGGTGCAAGAAGAAGAACTTCGTACGAAGACAGTGTACGAAAACGAAAATGAAAATAAAGGACTTCACACGAAAACGAAAAGTTTGACCGAGGACGAAGAGTTGCCGATTGCAGAGAATGACGTCACGGTGCCAATCGAAAAAGAAGAGATTGTTGAGGATACGCTGATTGACGAATACGATATAGATGTGCAATATGCGGACAAGATGTATGTGCCGGGCAGTGAGGATATGATTCCGGTGGATACGGGTAGCGACACCAATATCGGACGCGAACGTGCCGATGTGGAGACCCAGGTGGCAAAGCATGAAGAAAAGAGCGAGAAGAAGTCCCGCAAATGGTTCCAGCTGCGTCGCGCCAATCCGAGCAAGATGGACGGAACGATGTTGGCTTTCAGACTCAATTAGTGATTGGTAACCTTTAATCCAGATTCAATTTATAATACCATATAATTTATGAAGAAGATTGTTTTCCTGATTTCTACAATAGTGATGATGCAGACGGCCTTGGCACAAAGCACCGAGACAGATACTGCTGCAAATGGACGCTTGTCGGTCAATGTCGGTCTTTCGGCAGGAGCTACGCTCTATGCCAATGGTTATTACGATTCGCCGTACTACAGCAAATATGGGCTGACGCTTCAGGTGCCTGTCTTGGTGAACTATGATTTTGCACCGCATTGGCGTCTGTCGTCGGGTCTGCGCTATGATTTCAACTGGGATCCGCTCTATAACGATGTTGTCGCTGACCTCAGCTTTACAGGCGATTACCGAGGCATCAGCACCGATGTGCCGGCAGGGATGAACAACATACATGCACGTATCTTCCACGGCTATCTGGGTGTGCCTCTCAAACTGACATGGTATCCTAAAGCCAACGACCATCAGCTGCTAAGCCTGTCGTTCGACTGCTATGTCGCATACTCAGTCAACAAGTTTGTCAAAATCCGGTTGCCAGGTGCAGAAGACATATTCGACGGATCGTTCATGAAACCGTGGAAATTGGAAGTGGGACTGACCGTTGCGTCCGACGTGCTGGGCATCATACACGGTGTGCGTCTGTTCGGCAACCTGCTGCCACAGTACCAGGACCAACTTACAGGAGAGAAAATATACAATGTAGGAATGACATTTTTCTTTTAATTTCAACGTTAATTACTGATATAATTGCTATTATCATGAAGAATAATAATCACAAATCGACATTTGCCGCCATCCTCTTTTTCGGTTTCATGTTCTGTGTGGCCGTCACTTCGGCATACGCCCAGAACGAGGGTGACAACCCCATACTCCGCACAACAGGTGCTAGCATCTTGCCAGCGGGTAAGATACAGTGGAACAACACTCTCGGTTGGGATTTTAGGAAAAGCTCATTTGAACAGTATAACATGCCAGGAGCTTCGACAGTGCCCAATCGTATCACTTCCAACATGTTCAACTATGGTACCAATATCCGTTTCGGTATTGGAGATGTCGCTGAGATTGTTGCAGGTGTCGAGGCTGGTTACCATACAGGACACAGCGATGTCGATGAATATCACAATTCCTCGATGCTAATGCCGTCGGTGGGGGTGAAGGTTAAGGTATTCGATGGCAATGGGGTGTGGCCGATGGTGTCGTTCCGTACCGACATTGCGTTGCCGATACAGAAATACTGGTCGGACGGAAAGAGCGATATGCATCGTCCCGAGCCGTCGTTAGAACTGCTGATGCGTAAAAAGATCGGTAACCGCTTCTTCGTGGACGGTACCGTTGGCTACGGATTCCACCAGTTCGGAGTCAGTTCGTTTGATGATGGAATACGCTATACGCTTGCCGCCAATTGGCTGGCTACCGAGAGGTTGGCTTTAGGTGTGTCTTTTGGTCGTCGCCTGGTACATGGAATTGCGGACAACTCATACAGTTATGTCGACATATTGTATGGCATGAACCGTCACTATGGCGTCGTCTCAATGATGTATCAGCTCACGCCCGACCTACAGCTCTCGTTGCAAGGCTGTATCGCGGGTGCCGCATCGCTTGACAATCCAGCAAACAAATACAATATGGCCAGCGACCTGATGGTGGGTGTGCATTGGATGATAAAGTGATTATCCCCATATTGCTCCTTTGAGGGCGAAGGCAAGGATGAACAGGGCTGCGACGAGCGCGTAACGGCGCGAGCGCAGCTCTTTCTGTTGGCGGCCCAGCATCACGCCGAGCAGGGCGAAGATGGTGGTGATGACGAAAAGGGGGATGGCGGCACGCCAGATGTTGTCGCCGGCATCGATGCGGAAACCCAGTCCCAAACCTACCAACAGGCTGTTGATGCCTACGGCGATGCCAAGTAGTACTGCGGTGCCAAAACGGCTGATGTCGTAGCTGGGGGCTTTGTGCTTCTTGCTGCCGGTGCGGAACATGAGACGCAGGGCTACAAATATCATCAGTGCCAGGCAGACGAGGTTGTCGCTGTCGGTCAGCAGGTCGCGAGTGGTGGACTCGCCAAGCGATTCGGGCGTGAAGCGCAGCAAGTTGCCGATGTAAAGGCCGACGAGCATGAGGACGACACTTTCGAGGGCGATGGTGACTGATTCGGCGAGGCCTTTGGTGAGGCTGATACTGGTTTTGGAGGCACAGCCATGCATGACGATGAGTGTTTCGAAGGAGAGGGCTATGGCGAGGATGATGAATTCGATGATTGACATATTAATCTTAATTTTAACGTTAACTTTAATTTTGACCTTAACGTTAACCTTAACTTTAACTTTTAGATTGCTCTAATATTTTTTAACGGCGTGGTATGCCTGCGAATACCTAATGAGTAAAGAAAATGCAATGAGCAATTACTCGAATTTAGCGAATTATTTTAACTTTAGAATGTTATTATCTTAACTTTGAGTGGATGAGTTTGTTAGTGTGTTTGTTATCGTTATGAAATCGGAAACCGACAGCTGTTCGGCGCGTTTGGCGAGTAGCGTGTCGGGGATGCCGTCGAGGGACATGTTGAGGGGCTTGAGGGCGTTGCGCAGGGTCTTGCGGCGCTGGTTGAATCCGGTTTTCACGACTTGGACGAAGAGCTTTTCGTCGCAGTCGAGCTGCGTTACATCGTTGCGACGGAGTCGGATGACGGCGGACTTGACTTTGGGCGGAGGATTGAAGACGTGCTCGTGGACGGTGAAGAGGTATTCGATGTCGTAGAAGGCGGAGAGGAGGACGCTGAGGATGCCGTAGGTCTTGCTGCCCGGGCCGGCGGCGACGCGCTCGGCGACCTCTTTTTGGAACATGCCCACCACTTCGGGGATCATGTTTCGGTTCTCGAAAACGCGGAAGAGTATCTGCGACGAGATGTTGTAGGGGAAGTTGCCGATGACGGCGAAGGGTTCGGGGAAGATGGTTTTGAGGTCAAGCCGGAGGAAATCGCCCTCGATGAGGTCGAGGGTAGGGTGGTGCTCGTGGAGGTATGCCACCGACTCGCGGTCTATTTCAATGGCTTTGAAATGATATTGAGGGCTGTCGACGAGATATTTGGTGAGGACGCCCATGCCGGGACCTATCTCGAGCAGACAGCGGGTATCAGCACCGACGCTGCGGGCTATTCGCTCGGCAATGCTCTCGTCGGTGAGAAAATGCTGTCCTAAGAATTTCTTTGCTTTTACTTGTTCCACGATTATAAATTATATAAACGAAAACTTTAACCTTAACTTTAACTTTAACTTCAGATACGAAACTATTGTCCCCTTCACTCCACCCTCACTCCCCCTTCACTCCTCCCTCACTCCTCTCTCACTCCTCTCTCACTTCCCCTTTCATCAGATACAGACCTATTGTCCCTCTCACTCCTCCCTCACTCCCTCGTCACTCCTCTCTCACTCCAATGTATCAACGTGAGAATGCAAATATTATTGTTGCTGGGCAATAAAGATGAAAGTTTAAAGTTTAAAGAGAAAAGTTTGGATGAATATGAAAACGTTTTTTGTTAATATAAAGGAACGGATGTTTGGCGGCATAACAGTGCTGGAAGGGGTGGAGTATGCTTTGCTGCTGCTGATGGCTGCTGTGTTGCCTTACGACTGGCAGCTGATGATGTGGCTGTTGCCTCTGTTTGTCGTTAATGCAGCAGTACGCGTTGCCGTAGCCCGACGGGTGGGCAATCCGTCCTTAGACAAGGGGGCAAGGTGGACGCTGTGGCTTTTGGTGGCTTTCTACGCCTACCAGTTGGTGTCGATGCTGTACAGCAGCAATCATGCTGACGGATGGGATATGATTGTCCGTCGACTGCCGATGCTGGTAATGCCCGTCTGCCTGTTGTGTGTCGACACAAAGTATTTCGATAGCGAGAAGCGGCGGGCGCTGATGTGGGTGTTCACGCTGAGCCTGACAGTCAAGTTCCTGTTCTGCTTTGTGAGGATGCTTGTTGTGCACCATGGGTTTGTCTTTTCGTCGACGTTCGATGCGGTGCACCATTCGTATGTGTCGCTCTACTTGCTGTTGGCCATGGGTTTTGTATACTCTGAATGGTTGAAATTCAGCGGTTCCGAACACCGTGCAATGCGATGTGTGCTCTATGCTATTGCCATCGTGCTTGCTGCCTACATGGTAATAGTTGTTTCGCGTGCGGGCATTGCTGCGATGGCGGTGATGCTTGTTGCCATGGTGCTGCATCAGTTTTTCGGTTTGCACGAGACGAGACGCGGGATGGTGATGGTGGCTGCATTCGCGATTTGTGGTATCTCGGCATATTTCCTGTTGCCCGACAATATGCGTCGTTTGACGAAGACCTTCGACGAGATGACGGAGGGCGACACGAGCGACGCCCGCTACCTTATTTTCGGCAGTTCGCTGAAGGCCATCGGCGAGAGCATGCCCTTCGGTGTTGGTATTGGCGACAAGAACGATGTGCTTGCCGAGGTGTATGAAGATACGGGTAATGAGAAGTTTATAGCCGCTCAGTACAACTCGCACAATATCTATCTCGATGCGATGCTGACCATGGGTATTCCGGGACTTGTGTTGCTGTTGTCGTTTTTTGCGGTGCCTGCGGTGGCGGCATGGCGACGCGGGGATATCGTGCTCCTGTCGTATGTTTTTGCTGTTGCATTCAGCGGATTATTCGAGGCTCTGCTGAACCGCCAGATGGGAATAATGTTTGTGGCGCTGTTCTGCTGTCTGGTATGTACGAACGAGAAGATGGAACCTGAGCGTTTGCTCCACAAGGTCGCAGGCCTGCAGAGCAGGTAGAACTTCAGATACAGAGCTCCTTGTGGGCACTTCTAATGATTTCTTTTCAAACGGTGAAATAAGAATTGTCACAAGCTCCAGTGGAGCGCGTGGAGGAGCCTTGTGCGTGGCAGCCCCGTATACTTTCATTGCCAGTGGAGCGCGTGGAGGAGCCATGTGCGTGGCAGCCCCGTATACTTTCATTGCCAGTGGAGCGCGTGGAGGAGCCATGTGCGTGGCAGCCCCTGTTAACCTTCACTGTTTATAGAATGTAGCCGCAACTCTCACAAAAAAAACATATTTTCCTTTGTCAATTGAAAAATTTGTCGTAACTTTGCACTCGTAAAACCACTAAAAAACAACAACAACGTAAAACCATTAAAAAAACAACAACATGAAAAAAACAGCCATCATTTTTCCGTATTTACGGCTATCGCCTTCCACATCATCGACCTGCAGAAACAAATCAACGAATTGAAAAAACAACAAAAATAAGCAATTATGAAAACAAGAGTCTTTTTAATAATGACGGCCGTTTTGATGCTCACATCATGTGACAAATTGTATTATGCAGACCGTCCTCCAAAGAAATGGAACAATCATTACGTTGATCCATATTATATTTTTGAACATCGCCACACTTTAGCTTGGGGCGACACTGTCATGATCTGGGGTTGGCTGGATCAAGAAGCAGGGTTCGATGATGATTTTATAAATATCAAAGATGACTCTTCTTTTGTTTGGGATGGTCGCCAAAAGTCACTCAGTCACTTCGCACAGATTTCAAGATATGTCAATAGTGTTTTAATTGAAATACCCGATGATAGGCCTTGCAAAGTGTATGCAACCGCAATATTTTATCATTATGCTGTCGAATGCCAATGCGATTGGGTCTATGGTTTTAGACTATTAAGAGAAGAAGACATTATATTTGAACCAATAAACTCTAACAACGATGAAAAGTAGGAAATACATAATACTAGTCTTTGCACTATTGGGTTGTACCTGCCGAAATGACAGCACAGAATAGAATTGACAAAAACCAAGCTGTGACTGTATCTACTAATTTTCTAAGAAGCATTGGTTTATCTACAGGACAATTGTTGAAATATGATTGATACCCTGTTTTCTCTTTATTGGGGACAGGATTTCGAGTGGCCTAATTAATGAAAAAATGAAAAAAATAATCTTAATTGTTACAATTGCACTTTGCCAGTTCTCTTTCTGCTGTTGCTTTAAAATTAATAATATAGGTGCATCTGTTGAAATCGTGAACAACACAGATAGTACCATAAAATTTGAAGGATATGGATTCCGTATAAACGAAACAGGAAATAACGAATCACAAAGGAAAATAGAATATGAACTTCTACCGAACGATAAATGTCAGATCATATCCTATTATGGTCCAATAAAGTCATTTAACATCAATAATGTATTGGGGAAGTATGATATTGGAAGAGTTACATTTTACGATTCATCATTTATTGACTATTACAAGGATCGACAATATCCTAAGTCACCATATACTCACCTCGAACTGGATTGGATTGAGGATTATCCAACTGGCTTTCAAACAAATCATTACATATACTCCATCGACGAGGCCGACCACCAATGGGCAATAGAGCATAGCAGCCAACCGTAATTCACATATAACGTAATACACACAATATGAAAAATTTCATTTTTATAATGTCAATTTTATTTTCCTTATTATTTTCCAGCTGTTTTAAATACAATTATTCTGAAGTATACGTTGGAATCGTAAATGCAACAGACAATACTATAAGATATGAGGGAACACAGCTTGTCATAAATGACGTTTCAAATAAAAACACTATCAATTATATCAGTACACACATCTTTCCAGCCGACAGCGAATATTCAGAAACACCAATCCTTAGATATATAGGGGATAATGCATCCACTGACGAAATAGAGAAGTTGCTAAGTTCCTATGATTTAGGAAAAGTTGTTTTTAACGATTCTACATTTATTGACTACCGTAAGTCGCAAGAATACCCCAAATCACCATACACAAACCTCGAGTTAGAACGAATAGACGATTTTAGAGATGGCTATAAAGTAATTACATATATCTACTCCATCGACGAGGCCGACCACCAATGGGCAATAGAGCATAGCAGCCAACCTTAATAAGGGGGGTGAGAGGGTTGAAGGGTTAAAGGGTTGAAGGGTTAAATGGTTTGAGGTTGAGAGGGTTGAAAGGGTTGAGAGGTTTGAATATTTTTGTTGAGATGTGTCTATGGCAGCGTACTCTTCAGTGCGTTGTAGCGTTTGCGGGCGCGGTCGGCGTAGAGGCTGACGGGATAGTCGAGGAGGATGCGTTCGTAGCATTCGCGGGCACGAGCGGGATTGTTCAGTTGCTGCTCGTTGAGTTCGGCGCGTAGGAAGAGCGCGTCGTCGGCGAGGATGTCGTCGGCGTAGTGTTCGGCCACGAATTGCAGAAGGGAGTCGGCCTCGCTGTATCGTCCTTGTTTCATTCGGATTTTTGCTTTCTGCATCGTCACCTCGTCGAATAGGGGGTGCGAGAGGGCGCGAATGGTGATGTCGTCGAGGAGTGCGAGTGCCGAGTCGAGCTGTCCGCGGTAGAACATGAGGTCCGCTGCGGCGTAGCGTTCGAGCATGTCGTAGGTGCTGTCTTCCTCCATATTGTCGCTGATGAGGAGGGAGAGCTCCATGGCGTCGTTGGCGATGAGTTTTGAGGTGGAGGCACGCAGCACGTCGAGTTGCGACTTGGCCCATTGGAAGTCGTTGTTGTAGTAGCTGAGTTTGGCGTTCTTGAATTTGGCGAGAGCCCCGAGTGGGTCGTTCTTGGCTGCTTTTTCGACCTGTCCGTAGAGGAGGGCAGCATCCCATGTCTCGCCGGCAAAAAGGAGCAGGTCGCCAAGGTCGAGTTTGACCTCGTTGATGGTGTTTTGTGGGACGCGGGGCATCTCGATGATGTCGTAGAGCAGGTCAGAAGCTTGCTGGAGCCTCTGTGATGACTGGGTGGGGTTTTTCGAAGAGGGGTAGTAGGCGAGGAGGTGCGAGAAATTGCGCAGTAGGGTTATGGTGTTCGGGTTCTTCCCCAGTTCGTCTATGGTCGACTGGTATTGTTGTACGAGGTCGTCGATTTCGCTGTCGTCGGTTTTGTGGTTGCGGTTGATGCGTTCATATTTGACGTTCAGCAGTGCAATGCGGCTTTCGAAGTAGAGCTGGGCCTCCTTGCCTTTGGCCACGATATAAGAGTAGGCTTGCTCGGCGATGTTGAGGTCGTCGTTGTTCTCGGCAATCTGAGCAACGCGGAACACCTGCGCGGAACCGAGTTCGGGGAATCGTGCGTCGATGGCTTTGGCCTGAGTCAGTGCGAAATTGAAGTCCTTCTGTTGCAGTGAGAACCATATCATCATTTCGAGGTACTGCCGGTTGTCGGGGTGCTGGCGGATGCGCGAGATGAGGGTCTTGCGCAAGCCTTCGGCGACCTGGTTGTCGGAAGTCTCGTTGAGGGCACGCTGTAGTGCAATCTGTACGGAGCCCATGTTGCCAGGGGCGTTGTCGAGGAGGTCGAAGTATTCGTCCATCATCTTGTTGTAGTCGCCGGCTTTCTTGTAGAGCGTGGCGAGTTCCATGACGTAGACGAGGCGGTTGTTGAGGAGTTCGCGCGATTTGAGGTAGGTCTTGATGGCCAGGTCGGGTCGCCCCGCATTGTCGAATGCGAGAGCGAGGTCGTTGGTTTGTTTTGTGTCGCGACCGAGTTTTTCGATGGCGTTTTTATATTGTTTTTCGGCTTTTTTGCTGTCGCTGTCGTATATTTTGCCGAGGTCGACATAGAGGAAGAGGTCGCGAGGGTACCGCTTGATGCGTTTTTCAACAAGACGTTCCGCCTCTTTGGGTTGTCCAGTTTCGAGGTAGCAGTTGTAGAGCATCTGATAGTAGAAGCTGTTCTGGGTGCGGTTGTAGAGAGGCTCGTACAGCTCGATGGCCTTGTCGAACTCGCGGTTGTTGTAGTAATAAGAAGCCATCTGCTCAGAGGATTCCTGAGCAGATGACATGAGGGGTGCTGCGAGGAGGCAGCAGAAGAGGGTTGCGACAGCGAAGCGCTTCATGTCGGTTTATTTGAGGTAGTATTCGACAGTTGTGACGACGCGTATCTTCTTGATTTGAGGGGTGTTCTCGTCGAGGTCTTCTATCTCGAAGTAGCCTTGCGAGGCGGTGCGCATCTTGCCGATCTTGCTGTGGCTGTTTTTGGCGAATTCTTCGGCGCTCTCGCGTGCTTTATCAAGGCTTTCGGCAATCATGGAAGGCTTGATGTCGTTGAGGCCGTTGTATTCGTAGCTTGCATAGGTGCTTGAGATGATGTCTTGCTTTAGGAGGTCGGCATCGATGGTGTTCTGCAGTTTGCGCACAGCGTCCATGTTGGAGCTGAAGACGTTGATGGTCTGGTGTGCATTGTAGCGGAACTTGAGGTTTTCGCTGACGTAGTAGTCTTCGTAGCGGTCGTTGAAGCTGGCGGTGGTGTATTTGATTTCGTCATCCTTGATGCCTGCTTTCTTGATGAGCTCGATGATGGCGCGGTCGTTGTTTTCGACGGTGTTGCGGAGGTCGACGAGCGAGTTGTTCTGTGCGGTGTAGCTGATGCGGAGCACGACGCGGTCGGCTGGCACTTCGCGTTCGCAGAGGCCGCGGACGGTGACGGTGTCGTCAAAAGATTTGAGAGTGCGTACGGTCCAGACAAGCATAAGTCCGAGGACGAAGGCGGCGAGCACGATGCATACGCCGAGGAAGATGTTCTTTCTTTCTG
>Ga0310694_10003315_pt1 | contig 15846 bp, 13 predicted proteins | sample 174DNAGHGhighgp2_FD_203884 | JGI IMG/M metagenome (GOLD analysis project Ga0310694, IMG submission 203884) | Sheep rumen microbial communities from Palmerston North, Manawatu-Wanganui, New Zealand - 1742 DNA GHGhigh gp2 (v2) (version 2) | ecosystem: Host-associated > Mammals > Digestive system... | reverse complement strand
GCCTTCAATCTTGATATTCTTTACAATCAGGCTGTCGGGGTTGAGCAGGTCGCGGAAGTCACCTTCCTCGGCACTCGGGTTCTCCACGGCAAACAAGCGGTCGTACAGACGTGCTTCGGCATCCAGCGCAGAACCACATTCTACCCAGTTGATCGTGGCTTTCGTCTTGCGGTTGCCGCCTTCGGTGCCGGACTTGGTGTCAGGATCGTAGGTGGCATAGACGGTGGTGATATTGCCGTCAGCATCCTTGTCGCAGCCGGTAGCCTGGATGATATACGAGGCCTTGAGTCGCACCTCGCGTCCGCCAGGGCTGAGGCGGTAGAACTTGTTGTCCGCCTGTTCGAGGAAGTCGCCGCGTTCTATCCACAGTTCGCGTCCGAAGGTCATCTCGCGTGTGCCGAGTTCCGGATGTCCGTCGATGTTCTCGGCTACCAGTGTCTCGGTCTGACCTTCGGGATAATTGGTGATAACCAGTTTGACCGGATCAAAGATCGCGCACACACGCGGTGCTGTCTCCTTCAGATCCTCGCGAATCGTATGCTCGAGCAAGCCTTGGTCAATCATGCCTTCGACTTTGGTGTAACCGATCTTATCCATGAACTCGCGGATGGAGGTAGCGGTGTATCCGCGCCGGCGCAGACCGCAGACGGTCGGCATACGCGGGTCGTCCCAACCGGCTACCAGGCCTTCCTTGACAAGCTGGAGCATCTTACGCTTGGACATTACGGTGTAAGTGATGTTCAGACGGTTGAACTCGCGCTGCTTTGGGCGATAATCCGGTCCGTAAGGCGACAGACCGGCAAAGTTCTTGCCGGTGATCTGGTCGAGGAAATAGTCGTAGAGCGGACGGTGCACCTCAAACTCCAGCGTGCATATCGAGTGCGTCACGCCCTCAAAATAGTCGCTCTGCCCATGTGCAAAGTCGTACATCGGATATACGTTCCACTTGCGTCCCGTACGGTGGTGCGGGTGCGAAGTGATGATACGGTACATGATCGGGTCGCGGAAGTGCATGTTCGGGTTAGCCATGTCAATCTTGGCACGCAGAACCATCTTGCCTTCCTCAATCTCGCCATTCTGCATAGCCTGGAACAGGCGCAGGTTCTCCTCTACCGGACGGTCGCGGTAGGGCGAGTTGGTGCCGGCTTCGGTAGGTGTACCTTTCTGTTCGGCAATCTGCTCGGCGGTCTGCTCGTCCACATAGGCTTTACCCTCCTTGATGAAACGGATAGCGAGGTCGTATAGTGCGTCGAAATAGTCGGAGGCATAGAAGATCTTGCCCCACTTGAATCCCAGCCAGCGTATGTCGCGCTCGATGGTATCAACGTACTCCGTGTCCTCCTTGGCAGGGTTAGTGTCATCAAAACGGAGGTTACATACGCCGTTGTACTTCTCGGCAATGCCGAAGTCCATACATATAGCCTTGACGTGCCCAATATGCAGGTAACCGTTCGGCTCGGGCGGGAAACGCGTCTGTATGCGTCCGTTGTTCACTCCCTCTGCGAGGTCCTTCTCTACGATTTGCTCAATGAAATTGAGGCTCCTTTCTTGCTCTTCCATATTATAGTATATTTATGTTCTGATAAAACTTCGGTTAAACTCCGATAAAACCCCTATTATGGTGCACGTTTTTTGTTACATCGTGCCTCTGATCACTCCTCGCGGAGAGGTAGTGATGAAGTTAACTATCTCGTCGCGTTCGGCGGATGGCGGCAGTGTCTCTTGAATCTGCTGGAGTGCCTGCGAGACGTTCAGTCCGGACATATAGATGAGCCTGTAGGTGTCCTGAATAGCAGTCAGTTGCTCGCGTGTGAATCCGCGGCGGTTCAGTCCCACAGAGTTGATTCCGCAGAACGAAACGGGTTCGCGTGCTGCAATCACGTATGGCGGTATATCCTTGTTCACCTTTGTGCCTCCCTGTGTCATTGAGTGTGCGCCGACGTGCGTGAACTGGTGTACGAGCGATCCTCCGCCCATGATGGCGTAGTCGTCCACCACCACTTCGCCTGCCAGCTGTGTGGCGTTGGAGAGGATGATATGGTCGTGCAGCAGGCAGTCGTGTGCAACGTGGGAGTACGCCATGATCAGGCAGTAGTCGCCTACCACGGTTTGACCTTTCGATGCCGTGCCGCGGTGTACGGTGGCGCACTCGCGGATAACGGTGTTGTTGCCGATGATGGCGAGTGTATCCTCACCGCGGAACTTCAGATCCTGGGGTATAGCACCCACCACGGCGGAAGGAAAAACGGTGCAGTCGGCACCTATACGTGCGCCGCTGAGAATGGTGGCGTTAGCCATGATCTTGGTGCGGGCACCAATCTCTACATTGGCTTCGATATATGCGAACGGACCAACCTCGGCTGTCGGGTCGATAACTGCTTTGGGGTCAACACATGCTAAGGGATGAACCATAATATTTACGATTTAGTTATTTACGATTTACGATTTAATTATTTACTATTTTGTTATTTACTGTTTGTCCATTTAGATCTGCTTGGGGTAGATCTTGTTGCGGAGTTGGCGGGCACAGGAGGTGTTAAAGGTGTGTCCGGGTTTCTCGGCAAAGATTCGTCCCTGTATGCGGCATCCGATGAGCGACAGGTCGCCAATGATGTCCAGCAGTTTGTGCCGTGCCGGCTCGTTGTGAAAGTGTATAGGCGAGAGGTAGCCTAACTTTGTGGCGTCGAGATGCGGCTGACCGAGTTTGTCGGTCAGGTAGTCCAATCCCTCCTGTGACATAGGTGTTTCGTAGATAACCAGTGCGTTCTTGAGGTCACCGCCCTTGATGAGTCCCATACGCAACAGCGGCTCAATCTCGCGCACGAAGCAGAACGTACGTGCTGCGGCTATCTCGCGCGGGTAATCGCCTAACGTGCGCAGTTCGGCACGTTGTTGCTTCAGGATCTGCGAAGGATAACTGACCTCCACCTCCACCTGATAGCTGTCGCCCGGCATGAGCAGCAGGCGGTTGCCGTGCTCGGATATATACTCGATGGTCTCGCGTACCACATACACCTCTGCTTCAGCCTGCTGCTCGGCTATACCTGCTTCGCGGATAGCCCTGACGAACGGCATTGCGCTGCCGTCCAGTATGGGCAGTTCGGGTCCGTCCACGCGGATCAGGCAGTTGTCAATGCCCATGGCGTAGAGTGCTGACAGGGCGTGCTCGACCGTCGATATGCGCCAACTGCCGTGCTCAAGCACGGTGCCCCGTTCGGTGGCTGACACATAGTCGGCATACGCGTGGTGCGTGGGCTGATCCGGCAGGTCGGTGCGGCACAGGCGTATGCCGAAGTTCTCCTCTGCCGGAGCAAACGTGGCGTGGATATATACGCCGGTGTGTAATCCTTTGCCCTCAACGGTAAAGGGTTGTGCTAATGTATGCTGTTTCATTGTTGTTGGTCGTTAATTTTGGTTTGCAGTTGCTGCAGTTCGCGTTGCAGTTCGGGCAGGTGCTTGAATACGACCGACGAGCGGCGCCAGTTCATGGCATCGATAGCCGGTGAGCCCTGGTACTGACCTGCCTGGCGGATAGAACCCGCCACGCCGGTCTGTGCGCCGCAGATAACCTGATCGGCAACGGATATATGTCCGGCTACGCCTACCTGACCCGCCATGATACAGTGGTGACCGAGGTTGGTTGAGCCGGCTATGCCCACCTGGGCGCAGAGGAAAGTCGATTCGCCTACCTGCACGTTGTGGGCAACCTGTACGAGATTGTCGATCTTCACGTTCTTCTTGACGCGTGTCTCGCCCATCATCGCACGGTCGATGGTCGTGTTGGCACCTATCTCAACGTCATCTTCGATTACTACGGTGCCTATCTGCGGGATCTTGCGGTTCACGCCTTGTGCGTCCGGCTCAAAGCCGAAACCGTCAGCGCCGATCACACAGCCGGAGTGAATGATACAGTCGCGGCCGATGGTGCAGTGGTCGTAGATCTTCACACCGGAGTAGATAACCGTGTTGTCGCCTATCGTGGTGTAGTCGCCTATGTATGCCTGCGGATAGATCTGCACGCACTTGCCGAGCTTGACACCCTTGCCTATGTAGGCGAATGCGCCAATGTACGTGTCGTCGGGCAGGGTAGTGCCTTCGGCTACGAACGCCGGTTGCTCCACGCCGTGTTTGCGCGGACGCAGAAACTCCGAAACGCCTTGCAGCAGCGTGCCTATAGCCTGCCGGGCGTTATCCACCAGGATCAGTGTAGGCGGACAACTGAGCGAGGCGTCGTACAGTGAGCGGGTCAGCAGTACGACGGACGCAGCGGTGCCCGCCAATGCGGGCAGGTATTTGGCATCGGTGACGTACGACAGTGTGCCCGGACGGCCGTCCTCGATAGGACTGACATCGTGCACTTCAACTCGGGCGTCGCCTATTATCTCGCCGCTGACAAACGCGGCTATCTGTTGTGCAGTGAAGTTCATTACGTTACGAATTTGTCGGGTAATAGAACAGATATAATTTCTGCGGCTTGTAGGTCAGTGTCTGCAGATTGAGCATGTCCGATGCCTCTGCAATGTTTCTGACCGTGCCGTCGTTGTACAGGATATCTATGCTGTCGTCCTTCTCGCTATAAGTGTTGGAGGTGGATATATGTTCCTGGAAGAAGTATTCCGCCTCGCTCTGCGATATGCCGAGGCTTGTGGCGTATTGCTGTGCGAGCGCCGCATGCTCCTGCGTGCTGAGCGGCTGACTGAGCAGGCGTCCCTTGAACAGCCGGCGGTTGACAAAAGCCTCCGACAGCAACCTAAGCGTTGTGTCGGGGTGAGCCTGCCAGGCCTTGATAGCGGACAGTATATCCGAGTCGTCCAGCAGGGCGTACTGCGTGAGTGCATAGCTGTCCTGGGCGAACTTCTTGCCGGTCATGTGCTGGTAGAGGAAGTAGTGCAGTGCCGGTGCGCAGAACAACTCCACACCGTCGCGTGCCAGCTGCTTGGCGCGAGCCAGGATCTTGATCAGTAACTGCTCGGCGGCTACGGATGTCTTGTGCAGATACACCTGCCAGTACATCAGGCGGCGGGCAATCAGGAACTTCTCGACAGAGTATATCCCTTTCGCCTCAATCACCAGTCGGTCGTCCACCACGTTGAGCATCTTGATCAGTCGTGCAGAAGCCACACTGCCCTCGGTCACGCCCGTGAAGAACGAGTCACGGCAGAGGTAATCCATCCTGTCCATATCGAACTGCGAGGATATGAGTTGGTGCAGAAAATGCTTGGGATACTTGTTGGTGAAGATACGTATGGCGGTGTCCAGCGCGCCGTGCATCTCGCGGTTGATCTGCTTCATCATCATGAGCGACACATCCTCGTGGGTTATGCCCTCGATCAGGGTGTGCTCCATCACGTGCGAGAACGGCGCATGTCCCAGGTCGTGCAGCAGGATAGCAATCATGGCGCCGTTGGCTTCCTCGTCGGTGATGGCTATACCTTTCTGCCGCAGCGAAGCTATCGCATCGCTCATCAGGTGCATTGCGCCTATCGAGTGCAGAAAGCGGCTGTGCTGTGCGCCCGGATAAACGACATACGACAACCCAAGCTGTCGTATGCGATTCAGACGTTGCACGTACGGGTGCTGCAATACGTCGTAAATGATGTCATTGGGTATGGAAATAAATCCAAATACCGGATCGTTGATGATCTTTCGTTTGTTCGTCATAAAACTTCGTTTATTTGAAAATTTGAAGATTTCTCATTTGAAAATTATCCTCAAATCTTCAAATTACCCCAAGTAGGTCCTCAGCACTTTGCTTCTGGAGTTCTGTGCCAGGTTGTGGAGGGCTTTTTCCTTAATCTGGCGCACACGCTCGCGGGTAAGACCTTCTTCCTCGCCGATCTCCTCGAGAGTCTTTTCCTGTACGCCGCTGCCTACACCGAAGAACTTACGGATGATTCGTTGCTCGCGTTCGCTGAGCGTAGCCAGTGCACGATCAATCTCCTGGGTCAGCGACTCGTTGATCAGTCCGCGGTCGGCACGCGGCGAGTCCTGGTTCTCCATCACGTCAATCAGGCTGTTGTCCTCGCCGTCCACAAACGGAGCATCCATACTCACGTGGCGGCCCTGCATACGCAGCACCTCGGCAATCTTGTCGATAGGCATATCCAACTCCTCCGCCAACTCTTCGGCTGACGGACGGCGCTCAAACTCCTGCTCAAAACGCGAGTAGGCTTTCTGGATCTTGTTGAGTGAGCCGACCTGGTTCAGCGGCAGACGTACAATACGTGCCTGCTCCGCCAGAGCCTGGAGGATCGACTGACGAATCCACCACACGGCGTAGGAGATAAACTTGAATCCGCGTGTCTCATCAAACTTCTCGGCGGCCTTGATCAGACCGACGTTACCTTCGTTAATCAGGTCAGGCAGACTCAATCCTTGGTTCTGATACTGCTTGGCAACAGATACTACGAATCGCAGGTTGGCGTTCACCAACCGCTCGCGTGCAGCCATATCGCCGTTGCGGATACGGCCTGCCAGTTCTACTTCTTCTTCTACGGAAATCAGGTCTTCGCGGCCAATCTCTTGCAGGAACTTGTCCAGCGATTGTGACTCGCGGTTTGTAATCGATTTGGTAATCTTTAGTTGACGCATATATGTCTTTCGTTCAATGTCTGTTCATCGTGCAACCTCATCCGTTGCCTATCCCGAAAAAGAACGCCTCGCGTTGTTTTTCGGAGAGCCGAGGCAGGCGTCGCCTTTATGCCGCCCGGCGGCATCCGATGCGACCGCCTTGCCGAAGGCGAGTGATTCGGCCGGGATTTCTGCGTAATCCCTGCGCAGCTTGCGATGCAATCTGCTCAAACAATCCTGTCGTTTTGCCTTACAAGCAAGCTTGACGCCCAACCGCCCGGATTGTTTGTGATTCGGCCGGATTTCTGCGTAATCCCTCCGCAGCTTGCGATGCAATCTGCTCAAACAATCCTGTCGTTTTGCCTTACAAGCAGGCTTGACGCCCAACCGCCCGGATTGTTTGTGATTCGGCCGGGATTCGAACCCGGGACCCACAGCTTAGAAGGCTGTTGCTCTATCCAACTGAGCTACCGAACCGCACGGCTCTCGCCGCGCTTATCCTTACAGCAGTCCTTCTACCAGCGGCTGGATACGCGGCTTGGGCGTGTAGCCTACGCTGCGGTTCACCAACTCGCCGTTCTTGAAGAACAGCACTGTAGGAATATTCATTACGCCGAACTTCTCGCAAGTATCGCTGTTCTCGTCCACGTTCAGTTTGCCGATGATTACCCGGCCGTCATACTCTGCTGCCAGTTCGTCAATCACAGGGTGCATCATTTTGCACGGACCGCACCACGGTGCCCAACAGTCAACTACCAGAGGCTTGCCCTCTGCCAATAAACTCTTAAGGTTTGAATCAGTAATTTCTTGTACCATATCTTTTCTATTTATATTTTTCTATTTATATTTTTTTGAATCTAAATTTGCGGTATTTCCACCTTAAAAATATTAACAAAAATCGTGCCCAACCGCCATTTGTCAGTTCAAAAACGCGCATATCGCAAACTCGTCATGTCAAAACAGTGCAGATTGGCAGAATCTGGCAGTCGAATAGCTAATAATCGTCCGAGCGAATCTCAGCAGGATGAGATACCGTGAGCACTAAACGGTTGCACATATATTCGCGGTTGGAAGCCGCGAACACAGGACACCAATGTTCTTCAGTATGAGCACAGGGCGATAAGCAGGTAGATGTACAGCGCCACTTCACCGAGGGTGAGAAGGGTAGTTAAAATCTCTTGCATGGTTGTGTGATCTTGAGTATTGCCGATGCCTGCATCAAATGCAGGCGCAATAAACGAAGTGACTTAAACAAAGTGACTTAAACAAAATGGCGTAAACAAATGACGGAACAAAGTGATGTAAACAAAGTGACAAACGGGCGTAAATATACGCACGAAGGGGAAAATGTGAGAAAGTACGAAATTTAACGGAAAACGCAATAAAGGATGGACGCCTGCCTCAAAAATGCGGCAGAAAGGGACAACCGCATGACATGCGGGAGAATGAGATGAAAGGCAAATAAGGGATCGCCCAAATTGGGCGATGTGTGGCGGTTAGGCGCAGATGTGCTTGAGAACGAGCGAGGCGAGCAGGTTGCCGAAGATAACGGTGATGTGCGCCAGTGTACCGTTAGGGACACCCCGCTGCGTGTTATTTGCAGGGACCCCAGTGGTGGGATCGGGCGATTTGTAAGCATTAGGCAGAACCTCGTCGCTATATACGCATAGGAACTTGCGGGCAGGGTAGGTGCCCGACTGCTTGAACTTGTGGCGCAAGGTGCGTGCCAGCGGGTCGCCGGCAACACGCCGGAACTCCGCAATACGGATCTTAGTCGGGTCGAACTTGCGCGCCGCGCCCATGCTGCTGAACAGTTCGGTATGCGGCAGGCGTGTCACGGTGTTGATGAGCAAGGCTTTGTCGGTCAACGAGTCGATGGCATCGATCACGTAATCATATTCGCTCAGATGGAAACTCTCCGCTGTGTCGGCATTGAACCTGCCGTACACGGTGCGGATATCCGCTTCCGGGTTGATGAGTTGCAGGCGCTCGCGCAGCACTTCTACCTTCGGCTGACCGATGGTGGCGGTGGTAGCCATGAGCTGGCGGTTGATGTTCGAGGCAACGACCTCGTCGCCGTCCACCATAGTAAGATGACCGATGCCCGAGCGCACAAGCGTCTCTGCACACCACGAGCCCACGCCGCCCACACCGAAGATAATCACGCGGGCTGCGGCTATACGCTCCATCCGTTGCTGACCAAGCAGCAATTCGGCGCGCTGAAAGATGTCAGGGTTATACGCTGTCATAAGACGAGAGTAGGTTGGTCATTCTGTTATTCAACAGCAAAAATCGTGCCTGATTCCGGCGTTTAGGCAATTTGTCCGTATTGTGTTACGCCGATGCGTCTGTTGGCTGTTCAGAGTAGTCCGGCAAAATGATATATTTCTCCAGATCGCGGATAGCCTTTGCTGTAATCAGCTTGAAGCTGTCAGAGATAAGAATGTCCGCCCCTATTGCTTGTGCGAAATTTGCGGATACATAATATTGCCGGGCCTTGTCATATATTGCTTTAATCTCTTTTTTGCATTGCGGATTATAGTTTTCCGCCAGTCTGCAGTACAAGTGTATACCCGCCATGACGGCAAAAGGCATTTGCTCGTCAAAGAGTCGGCCGTACGGGATGAAGGTCTTATATACAAGAATCCGGTCATCGTCCCAACTGCGCTTGCACATGCTCACTCCGTCAATACTCACACGTGATTCGTTGGTAAATTCCGAATCAAACTTTTCTTTTTCCTTTTCGCTCGCCAGAGAGAGAAAATCTGTCATTGGCATGTGCCAGTGATTGCGAATAATGAACGTTATCCAGTCGCGTATGTTGAACTGCCTGACACCGCCAAAATGTCGCTCGTAGAACCTGGATATGAAGTGCGGCTCATATATATCCAGACTCACATAATTGGTGCTGTTCTGCGGGTCGCTGCCATTGCAAAACAAATGGACAAACACTTTTCCCTGCTTGCCTTCGTACTCTGTAAGAATGAAGTATTCCGGTTTGTCCCAAAACGAATGTTTCGGTACAAACGCAAACAGATAGTAGATGTTCTTGCTTGCCGGTGCCACCCACGTGTAGTGGCTGACAAACGGATAGCGCTTGGCTTTCTGTGCTTTCTTTTTTGTATCTTTCTCCCATGCGCCCATACTCGCAGGCGGGCTGAATCATCTTTACGGATGTCCTGCTGTATAGCACGGAGGAGTTCTGCGTATGTCATTGACGGGACAAACATATAGAATTTTGTTTTTGTATCGGTTGTATGCAATGTATCAATGGTGATGCAAAGGTACAAAAAATAACCAATATTTGCAAATTACCGGGAAAAATACGTATTATATGCCACAAATTACCAAATAGTGGAAAAATCCGTTACTGCAGTTTGTTCAGGCGTTCGGAGTCGAGGCGCAGAAGCACTGCCAGCAGCAGGGTGAAACTGATCATGGATGAGCCGCCGTAACTGAAGAACGGCAGCGGGATACCGATCACGGGCAGCAAGCCCAGCACCATGCCGACATTGATTGTGAGGTGGAAGAAGAAGATACCCACCACGCAATACGCGTAGATACGCGAGTAGTTGTCGCGCTGACGCTCGGCAATCATTATCAGGCGCAAGATAAAGATCAGGTACACAATCAGCAGACCTGCCGAACCAAGGAATCCCCATTCCTCACCCACGGTACAGAAGATAAAGTCGGTGTCCTGCTCGGGCACGAAGCGCAGTTTGGTTTGGGTTCCCTTGAGGAACCCTTTGCCCGTGAACTGTCCCGAGCCGATGGCGATGAGCGACTGATTGACATTATATCCGGCACCTGCGGGATCGTCCTTCAAGCCCAGCAGCACTTCGATACGTGTGCGCTGGTGCGGCTGAAGCACTTTGTCGAACACCATGGTACACGCCTCGCAGAAGATGAGCGATATGGCGACATACACCGTTACAAGCAGCAGCGAGAAGTGACGCCTGTAGATTATTACTGAGGTAAAGTACAACAGTGCCGAAAGCAGAGCAATCAGTGAGATGAGATTGAAGTTAACCGTGTGCCAGATATTAATGATCAATCCTGCGGCGTACAACAGGATAACTATGCCGCAGAGGATAAGCGAGTGCTTCCAGTCCAGCTCGTGCAACCACATAAATCCTACCACAATTGCTATCAGCACCAGATAACAGAGCAGCACGCCCACGTTGCCCTCGCCCCACGGCAGCGGCACTCCGCCGAAACGGATGGAGCAGATGAACAGCAGCACAAACGACAATCCGCCCGTGAGCACGTAACCCGACATGCCGAAGCGGTAGAACATGATCAGGAACGATGCAAACACCAGTGCCGAACCTGTCTCACGCTGCCAGATCATGATTATACCTGCCGGCAATGCGAGCAGCATGACAGGCGTCAGCAAGTCGCGCCACGAGCGAATATGGTAGTCGTAATTACTCATGTACTTCGCCAGTGCCAGTGCGGTAATCATCTTAGCCAACTCCGCCGGCTGGAACTTAAGCGGACCTATATCTATCCAGGACATTGATCCCTTGGTGTTGTGCGCCAGTAACGGCGTGGCAAGCAGCACAAGTATCCAGAAGGCGTAGATAAGATACGCTGTAACCTCGTAGGTTCGTCCCTCGATGAACAGCACGGCAATGCCCAATACGCAGGCAATGCCGATCCACAGGAACTGCTTGCCGGCGCGGTTGCTCAGGTCGAACAGAGAGGTCTGGTCGAACGTATAACTGGCGCCGTAGATGTTCAGCCATCCGAACAGGGCAATCATCAGAAAGAGGATGATTGTCCACCAGTCAAGACCTGATATGATACTGTTGCGAGTCACTTTGTTTGTTTTAGTCGAAAGTCGAAAGAAAAAAGTCGAAAGTCGAAAGCGGTTAAAAATTATTCGGATGAGGGGTGGGTGAGGACAGCGTTGACCATCTTGTTGTAAATGTGTTTGCGCGTAACGGTGCCGGTGAGGTACTGCTCCATCAGCAGCGAGGCGATTGGTGCCGCCCATGTGGCACCGAAACCGGCGTTCTCGACAACAACCGCCACGGCGATCTTCGGGTTGTCTTTCGGCGCAAAACCGATGAAGATAGCGTGATCCTTGCCGTGCGGGTTCTGCGCCGTACCGGTCTTACCGCACATCTGCAGGGAGTCGATGTTGTACCAGCGACCTGTGCCGTTGGTCATCACACGGTGCATACCTTCGGCTGTGAGGTCGAACCAGCGGGTGTCCATATCCGTCTCGTGCCGCAGTTCGGGGTTAGTGGTGAGTTCGGTGTTCAGGTGCGGCGTAATGTAGTAGCCGCGGTTGGCGAGTGTGGCAGCCTGATTGGCAAGTTGCAAGGGCGTAGCCAGCACCTCGCCCTGACCTATACTGAGTGAGCGGATAGTGATGGCTTTCCATCCTTTCTCGCCATAGGTGCGGTTGAAGAGCCGCTCGGCAGGAATGATACCCGGAGCCTGTTCGCCAATATCCGTACCCTCAAAGCGGTTGCCGAGACCGAACTTCATCACATCGTTGCGCCAGAGGTTATATCGCTTGCGGAACGTGGCGTTGCCGTCGCCATAGCCGTCGCGCTGCAGCATGTCGCGGAACGCGCACCAGAAGTACGGGTTACAACTCTGCTCGATAGCGCCCAGCAGGTCAACAGGCGAGCCGTGGTGGTGCGTACACTTGATAGGTGTCGATCCCGGACCTGAGCAAGGGTACTTGGTGTGAGGTGTTATGCCGCCCTCCTGCAGGCAGATGACTGTTTGCAGGGTCTTGAATGTCGATCCCGGAGGATAAGTAGCCTGCGTGGCTCGGTTGAACAATGGTTTAGCAGGATCGTTGAGCAGGCGGTTGTATTGCGTTGAACGCTGTTTGCCGACGAGGATCTCGGGATTCCACGTGGGCGAAGACGCCAGAGCAAGAATCTCGCCTGTGGCCGGTTCGATAGCCACAACGCTGCCAACTTTGCCCTGTAACATCTGTTCTGCGAGAGCCTGCAACTGAATGTCCAGCGACAGGTGCAGGTCGGTGCCTGTGACCGCCTCAACATCTTCTGCTCCGTCGTGGTAAGAGCCTTGGATACGTCCACGCGAGTCACGCATGATCACTTCGACACCTTTCGTACCGCGCAGGCGCTGCTCGTAGGTTCGCTCCAGACCGTCACGTCCGGCATAATCGCCTGACTGATAATACTCGTCGCGGTCGATGTCGGCTTGCGATACTTCGCCTACCGAGCCGAGTATATGTGCGGCGTAGGGATACGAATAGCCTCGCAGGGTGCGCTTGCGTATGCCAGCGCCGCTGAACTTGTACGATGTTTCGCGCAGTGAAGCCACCTCCTGCTTGGTGAGTTGCGCCATGAACACCTGCGGCGTGTAGGTGGAGAATCCGCGGTTGCGGCGTTTGTCTTTGATGGCATCTATACGCCGTGCAAACTCGAGACTGTCGATGTTCAGACATTGGCAGAACGCTATGGTATCAAACCCGTGGCGCATCTCTTGCATGATAAGTGTGACTTCGTAGATAGGCTGATTGAACACCAGCAGTTCGCCGTTGCGGTCGTAGATTAGTCCGCGAGAGGGATAGACAACCTGGCGCAGCAAGGCGTTGTTGTCCGCCTTCTGCTTCTGCGATTGGTCAATGATCTGCAACCAGAACAGACGGATGATAAATATCAGCACCACCAGCGCAACTGCTCCGGCGATGATATACGGTCGTCTGCTGTAAGGATCATTGGTCATTTACGATTTGGTGATTTACGATTTACGATTGGCTGTTTAGGCGTTCTTGCGGACGTACTCGAGCATGAGAATCAATGTGTAACTGAACACTCCGCTCAGGATGATCTGCAGCAGTGTGAAGCCGAAGTGTGCAAACGTGAACGCCTCCAGCATGAAAACGATGATATGGTGTATCGCCACGAGGATAGCCAGTATCCGCAGCCAGTTGCCCATGCCAATGGTATCGGATGTGACTGCACCCTTCAGGCGGTCGATATCCTGCACTACTCCGGCTACGAGTAGCGGACGCAGATAGGCAATCATCACACAGCCTGCCATGTGTATGCCCGGGGCGTGGGTGAACAAATCCATCACCATACCCACGGTAGCACCAATCAGCATCTGAGCCCAACGGGGTAACTCAATCGGCAGCAGGATAATCGCCCATATATAGATGAACGGATGCACGAGCCCCAACCAATGGAGATTGTCGAACAGCAGTACCTGCAAGAAAAGCAGCAGAATGCAGATGCTAATATATTTGAGCCAGTCGGACATTGTAGTCTATAGTCGAAAGTCGATAGTCGAAAGTCGAAAGAAAAAAGTCGAAAGCGGTTATTGTATTGAGTCGAGTTCGGCTCGGTGGTTATACTTCAGTATGTGCACGGTGCGAAGGCTGCGGAAGTCTGTTGCCAATTCAACATCAATGTCGTAGTAGGAATCACCCTCACCGATAGATACGTCCGACACTACGCCTACCGGCATTCCTGCGGGGAAGATGGCACTCATACCGCTGGTGACAATCGAGTCGCCGACCTTGACATCGACGTGCCGTGCCACGTCCTCCAGTTCGGCGTGCCGGATATCCGGCATGTGCCAGTGGAGCGTAGCCATGTAGTCGTTCTTGCCGATACGTGAGGAGATGAACAATCCCTCATGAATAACCGGTGCGACAACGGCAAAGTGTGTACTGACTGACTGCACGACGCCCACTATGCCATCTTTGCCGATGACACCCATGTCGGGCGTTACTCCGTCGCGTGTGCCTTTGTTGAGGGTGAGGTAGTTGTGATGGCGGTCGTTGCTGAAGGCAATAACCCGTGCAGGAATGAAGGCATAATCCAGGTCAGACGGTAGGTAGAAAGTATTATCCGTTATCGTCTCGTTTACGTCTCGTTTACGTGTCGTTAACGTGTCGTTTACGTGTTTGGGTCGAGAAGGGTAGCATTCGTTCTGCGTGATTTCGGCACGTAGCAGGTTGTTCTCCTGCAGGAGTTGTGCATTGTGCTCAAGGAGTTGTGCATTGTCGGAGCGCAGGCGGAAATAGGAGGTTACATTGTCGTTGGCGAGTTGAATGCTTGCCGTCACGGCATTGGCAGCGCCATCGGCTACCATCTGCTGATACTTGTTGCCACGGATGACAAAAATAAACGCAACAACTTCCAAGCCCACAAGGAGCAGGAAGTTGCTAAAGCGTACTATCAGTTGCAGCAGGTTATGCATTCAAACGGAATTGACAATTGAACAATCTGCAACCGAGCAATTATTGGATGAGGAATCCGAACTTGTCGTAGTTCTTGAGTGCTATACCCGTACCACGAGCGACAGAGAGCAGCGGTGCTTCGGCTACGTGGAAAGGAATAGTGATCTTATCCTCGAGTCGCTTGGCGAGTCCGTGGAGTTGTGCACCACCACCTGCGAGGTAGATGCCGCTCTCGACGATATCGGCGTAAAGCTCCGAAGGTGTGGACTCGAGCGCCGCGAGAACAGCTTGCTCGATACGCGAGATAGACTTGTCGAGGCAATGTGCGATCTCCTGGTAGCTGACCTGTACCTTCATCGGGAGCGCGGTAACTTTGTTAGGTCCGGTAACGAGATAATCCTCGGGAGCCTCTTCAAGTTCGGGAAGTGCGGCGCCTACGGCGATCTTGATACGTTCTGCCGTCGGTTCGTCGATACGCATGTTGTGCATGCGGCTCATGAAGTCGATGATGTCGCGGTTGAAGTCGTCGCCGGCAGTCTTGATGGACTTGTTAGCCACTATACCGCCGAGAGATATAACGGCGATCTCGGTTGTACCGCCACCTATATCCACCACCATACATCCGCGCGGAGCCTCTACGTCCACGCCTATACCGATAGCCGCCGCCATCGGTTCGTAGAGCATGTAGATCTCACGTCCTCCGGCGTGCTGGCAACTGTCGCGTACGGCACGTATCTCCACCTCGGTACAACCCGAAGGGATACCTACCACCATTCGGATGGCGGGTGTGAAGAGGCGGTTCTTCTGGGGAATCATCTTGATAAGTCCGCGGATCATCATTTCGCACGCCTGGAAGTCGGCAATAACGCCTTCCTTGAGCGGTCGAACGGTGCGGATCTGCTGGCTGCCGCGGCCAATCATCTGCTGCGCCTTTCGTCCGACAGCCAGACACTTGTTGTCGGCAACCGAAATAGCCACCACGCTGGGCTCGTTAACTACTATCTGATCCTCATACATAATGAGGGTGTTGGCTGTGCCAAGGTCGATTGCAATCTCTTGCGTAAAGGAGAAAAAAGCCATAGTACGTTGAGTGT
>Ga0310694_10003314_pt1 | contig 15848 bp, 16 predicted proteins | sample 174DNAGHGhighgp2_FD_203884 | JGI IMG/M metagenome (GOLD analysis project Ga0310694, IMG submission 203884) | Sheep rumen microbial communities from Palmerston North, Manawatu-Wanganui, New Zealand - 1742 DNA GHGhigh gp2 (v2) (version 2) | ecosystem: Host-associated > Mammals > Digestive system... | reverse complement strand
TAATTTAAGTTAGTATTAGGTTAATTGTGTCGTTTTCAAGCCATAATGCTTCATTATGCATAGTAAAATCGTGCAAATATAGGTTTTTCCGACCAATTGCAAGACTTTTGAAGCGTTTCTGAAGGAGTTTTTTCGCGAAAAAAATCAACATGGATTGTTGATAACTTGATAATGGTTTGTTTGTTAACGGTTTGAACAACGTTTTCCGACGCGATGCACCTCTTTATTAATGAATTCTGCACCCTATTTGCGTTTTTTTTCTTATCTTTGAAGCCGAAATTGATGATAGGCTCTGCCTAACGTGGGGCTTTTCAAAAAGGTTCAAAACAATGCTTTTATGGAGTATGATGATCATATTTAGTTTACATAATGGACGCGAGATTACATAACCCTGACTTGTGACCATGACGGCTTCTGGCCTCTGGCTTTTGGCTTCTGGCAGCTTATCGAAAAGCCAAAGAGCTTAATTCTATCATCGAGCTGCCAGTAGCTAGTAGCCAGCAGCCAATAGCTATGGTCAATGGTCATAGTCAACTGGTCCCGCGTCAATTATTACAATCGTTTAATTTTGAATAGTTACTAATCAAAATGAGAAAGATAATATCGTTATTGTTATTGGCTGTCGCAATGCTGTGCCTCGATGCCTGCGGCGACGATCATTCCAAAGCATTCCAGGCCTTGGACAAGGAAGCCAACGAATTGCAGGCAAAAATCGAGGAAACTAATGACTGTGACGAGCTTAGGCTGTTCAGTTTCAGCATTTTGGGATTGAAAGGTGATGTCGAAAACCTGCAAACTGATGAGACTGTGAAAGAGGGCGAAATCGACGCATTGAACGAAACTGTCAACCGCATCGAAGCCTTGTGGAACGGCAAAATTGCCACATTAGACTGCAAGGAACCCACGGCCGAAGAGAGCGAACTCGACACTACTGCCGAGGACGATTTCACTGATTATGATAATCTTTGAAGCATTTCAGAAATTATTGGTATCTTTGCCGCTTAAAACCCAATTGTCATGGCATTCTTTTATCGACATAACCCAAAGAAATTCAGCTATAAACCTCGCTATTTCGACCCCGAAAGTGAAGAATGGGAACGCAAGAAAGCTGAGCGTGGCCTCGACTCGAACCTGAGCCACGAGGAACAGTTCCGCATCAAGATGCGCCAAAGCTGGAGCGCGCCCAAAAATGAGGAAAGTACGGCGGAAAAAAATGCGAGACTCATTCGTCGTGTTGTCTTAGGCGTATTCATCGTGGTTATCGTCTATTTCATTTTTGGTACCGATTATTTTGAAAGAATAGTCGAAAGCTTAATGAGGAAATGATTCCCTATGCTCGATGTGATTAAGCTATTGCCCGACAGCGTGGCCAATCAGATTGCGGCAGGCGAGGTGATACAACGTCCCGCCTCAGCCGTCAAAGAGTTGATGGAGAACGCTTTGGATGCCGGAGCCACCCAAATCGACTTGGTGGTGAAAGACGCTGGCAAAGCGATGATTATGGTCATCGACAATGGCTGCGGCATGTCGGAAACCGACGCGCGCTTGTGCTTTGAGCGACATGCGACATCGAAAATCAGTAAGGCCGAGGATTTGTTTGCCATCCGCACGATGGGTTTCCGAGGCGAGGCTTTGGCCAGCATTGCCGCCATCGCGCAGGTGGAGCTGAAGACACGCCGCCGCGAGGACGAGGTGGGCGTCTGCATCGTCAACGAAGGCTCAGTGGTGAAAGAGCAAAGCTTGATACCGATGTCGCCAGGTACTACATTTGTGGTCAAGAATCTGTTTTTCAATGTGCCAGCCCGACGCAATTTCCTCAAGTCGGCGCAGGCTGAGATGCGGCATATCGTAGAGGAATTCATCCGCGTCACGCTGATGAATCCCGAGGTAGGCTTCAGCCTCACTAGCGACGGGAAAGAAATCTACCATCTCTATCCAGGCAACCTCAAACAACGCATCATGGGCTTGTTTGGCAATAGCTACGAGGAAAAGTTATTGCCCGTCAACCAAGAGGCCGACCGCGTGCGCATCCATGGTTATATTGTCAAGGCGGAGTATGCCAAGAAGACGCGCGGTGAGCAGTATTTCTTTGTGAATAAGCGTTTTATCAAGCACGCCTATTTGCATCATGCCATCGAAAACGCCTATATGGAGATGATCCCGAAGGACAGCTTTCCGGGCTATTTCCTCAATATCGAAGTCGACCCTGCCGACATCGACATCAACATTCATCCAACCAAGACGGAAGTTAACTTCTTGGATGTCAAGCTGATTTATGCAGTGCTTCATGCCGCAGTGCGCAAGGCCATCGGGCAGCACAACCTGTCGCCCATGATTGATTTTGAAGCGCCTGCCGATTTGAACGACGACATTGGGGCTGCAACGAGTGGCGCACGACCGATTGTGTTTCCGCAAATTCCGGTCAACCCGAACTACAATCCGTTCAGCCAGAGCACGGAAGGCCATCGTGACAGATGGAACGATTTCCAGCAACGACGGCAGACCCCTTCAGGCGATTGGCGCCTCTTGTACGGCGAGCGCACCGACCTCGCTGACTCCCCGACAGAAGCCGAACCCCAAGCCCAAACCCAATCGAACGACAAGTATTTGCAAGTGAACCAGTCGTTTATCCTTACCACGGTGAAGTCGGGGCTGCTGCTCATCGACCAGCATCTGGCGCATACGAGGATTCTGTTTGAGAAGTATTTGAAGCAGTTGGAAAACCACGATGGCGTATCGCAGCAGGAGTTGTTTCCGCAAGCCTTCACTGTCAATGCTAATGATGCTTCGTTGTTGAAAGAATTGATGCCCGTTTTGGGCAGTCTTGGCTTTGTGCTTGAACAAGCCAACCCCACCACGTTCATGATCAATGGAACACCTTCCGATTCGGCTGGGCATGATGCTGTCGTGTTGTTGGAAAAGATTTTGGACAATTATAAAATAAATCGCACTGATTTGCAGTTGGATAGAAAGCTCGGCATTGCCAAGACAATGGCTGTGCAATTGGCCATCAAATCACAAACGCAGTTGAGTGAGTTGAAAATGCAAAATATTGTGGACCAGTTGTTTGCGTGTAATGTGGCAGAAGTGGCCCCCAATGGAAAGAAGATTTATGTCATCATAAGTATGGAAGAACTGATGGAGAAGTTTGGGAGGAGTTTGTAGTTGAGAGTTTAGAGTTAGGAGTAATTAGTTTGTAGTTGAATCTTTGAATCTTGAAATCTTGAAATTTGAAATCTGGAATGCGAAATTAGGAATGCGGAATGTGGAATCTTGAAATCTGAAATCTGGAATGTGTAAATTAGGAATGTGGAATGTGGAATCTTGAAATCTGAAATTTGAAATCTTGAAATGCGGAATGTGAATTATAGAATGCGGAATCTTGAATTTTAAATCGGCCCTTCGACCCTTCGAGTGACCTCAGGGACCGCAGGCTCAGGGACCTTAGCTAATCTTGAAATCTGAAATCTGAAATATCGAACTATGAGTAGACAATTTAGCCCATCGGGATTTGGGGTGTTACCTACAATTGTAAAGAACTTATTGATTATCAATGTGTTGTTGTTTTTAGCTACATTCACATTGAATCGTTTTCATATCGATCTGACCAACATCCTTGGCCTGCATTTCTTCAAAGCCAGCGATTTCAGGCTCTACCAATTGGTTACCTACATGTTTATGCACGGCAACTTTGAGCACCTGTTTTTCAACATGTTCGCGTTGTGGATGTTTGGCAGTACGCTTGAAAACATCTGGGGGTCGAAGCGCTTCCTGTTGTTCTACATGGTTTGCGGCCTGGGTGCCGGCTTGTGTCAAGAGGTGGTGCAATACATCGAATACACCACTTCGTTGGTGAATTATAGTACCGTCAATATGGGCGGTCATATCGTGCCGATGAGTGCCTATCTCAACTTGATGAACACTGTTGGTGCTTCGGGAGCCATCTATGGCTTGTTGTTGGCCTTCGGCATGATGTTTCCCAACGAGTACGTTTACCTCTATTTCTTGGTGCCCATCCGCACCAAATGGTTCATCATCGGTATGGTGGTCATCGAGCTGGTCAGTGGCTTTTATGGAGGTGGCAACATCGCACATTTTGCCCACCTCGGTGGCATGTTGTTCGGCCTGATTATGATTCTGAATTGGAAAAAGAAAGGAACGCTGTATGACCAATTCTAATCCATACGGTGGATTTGGATTTCAACGGCCCAGCTTCGGTGAGTCGATGAAAAACTTCTTCAGACAGAAATCTGTCCTGAACTGGCTGATTACCATCAATGTGGGCTTGTGGCTGATGGTGGCTTTCTCCAATCTGTTTATGAGGCTTTATCAGTTGCAGAGCCCCAATGCGTTGATGACTTATCTCTCGCTGCCTGCCAACTTGTCGGTCCTGGCGCATCGGCCTTGGACGGCGGTCACCTATATGGTGCTGCACAATCGCTTTGGGACCTTGTTGCTCAATATGGCCATGCTTTGGCTCGGCGGCTTGGTGTTCAGAAACCAGCTGACGGAGAAACAGTTGCTTTTGACTTACCTCGTCGGAGGTTTGGTCGGGGCTGTGTTTTTCGTGGTGGCTTACCAAATTTTCCCCATTTACGAGACGGCAAAACTCACGGCTACGGTATGGGGTTCTACGGCTGCGGTGATGGCAGTTTTGGCAGCGGCAGTGGCCTATTCGCCCGACAACGGTGTGCCTTTGCTTCTTTTAGGCAGGACAAAATTCTTTTGGGTGCTGGTGGTTTATATAGTCATCGATTTGGTGGGCATTTCGCCTGAAAATGCAGGCACCTATTTCGCTCATCTTGGCGGTGCATTGTACGGCTTCATCTATGGGCTTTTGTTGCGCAATGGCATCAAGGTGCAAGGCCCTAAGAGACGCAAGCCAAAGATGGAATACACGCCTTACGAAGAGGTTTATGACGAACCTCAGGTGCCACGCTCCGATGAGGAATACAACTACCAAAAAGCTGAAAAAGAGCGTAATATGGATGCCATCTTGGATAAAATCGCGAAGAGCGGCTATGCCAGCTTGACGGCAGAAGAAAAAGAGTATTTGTTCAAAAACAGCAGATCATGAAGGAAAAAAAGCAAAGAGGTTTTTTGGGAAAAGTTGCAGTGTTTCTGTTGGCACTGATGGCGATTGTCGGCCTGGTGTCCATGGGACTGAGTGTCGTCAATGCCTTTATCAATCCACAGCGTTTCATCTGGACGACATTGTTCGGATTGGGTTTTTGGCCCATTTTCATCTTCAATGTGGTGGTGTTGCTTTTGCTGTTGTTGCTTTGGTCGAAGTGGGCTTGGGTTTCGATATTGGCATTGTTGGTTTCCATCCCTGGCTTTGTCAAGTCTTATTCTTTCGGCTCCAAAGTTGAAGCTGATAGTTTCATTAGGATAATGAGCTATAACGTGCATAATTTTGGCCATGTGGATGACGAAACCGATAAAGAACAATTCGCTTATCAGGTGGTGAACAAGGTGCGTGAACTTAATCCCGATATCCTTTGCTGTCAGGAATTCTCGGGCTTCAAAAAAGGGGTGAATCGTCCCAAATGCATTGAGGAATTTGCACAGAGCATCGAATTCCCATACGTTTATTATAACCGCAAGAATAACTATGGCGGCAATGTCATCTTCTCGAAATATCCGTTGGCGAAGGTCTCTGAAGACTCGGGCTTCGGTCAAGAAAACACTTACGGTGTGATGGTTTCGGTTGATGCAGGGGAGAAGGGCTTTTTTTATGTGGCCAACGTGCATTTGCTTTCCTATATGATTACCGACAATGAAATCGATATGCTGGTCAGCTCGTCAGACCGAAAGGACAGTTTCGACACGATTGGCAAGACTGTGCTTCACAAACTGGGCTATGCTTTCCAGAAACGCAGTGAAGAACTGGAACGCGTCCTCGCAGGGATGCCGCCCGTCGACGGGCCGGTCATCGTGTGCGGCGACTTTAACGAACCGCCGTTGTCGTATAACTATCGGCAGATGCAAAAGGCAGGCTTCACCGACACATTTACCAAGGTGGGACGAGGCATTAAGCCGACTTACGCACGCAAGTTGCCTTTGTTACGCATCGACTATATCTGGGCCAACGACAAGGTGAAACCGCTTGATTTCAAGCGCGAGCGCTACAAGGCCTCGGACCATTATCCGATCCTGCTTGACTTTGTCATCGAGCACGTGGCTACGCCCGAACCAGCTCTGCAACCAACAGAAAATACGGTTTATGTACAACATTTGTAAACGATAAAAATTTGGCTGCCGTGATACGACCGATTCACAATTGATAACTGATATATTGAAAAAAAACGGCTGCCGTGATACGACAGCCCTACAAATAAAAACTGATAAAAATGACATTAATCAAATCCATTTCCGGTATTCGTGGCACGATTGGCGGCCAGCCGGGCGACAACCTCACGCCAATCGACATGGTGAAATTCACCGCTGCTTTTGTCAAATTCATCCAACATCGTGGTGCAAAGCATCCCAAAATCGTTGTGGGACGTGATGCCCGCCTTTCGGGATTCCTTGTGAATCAGGTGGTTTGCGGTACTTTGCAAGCCATGGGTGCCGATGTGCTTGACATTGGGCTGAGCACGACTCCTACAACAGAAATCGCTGTGACTGGCTTGAAAGCCGATGCCGGCATTATCCTGACGGCCAGCCATAATCCCGCGCAATGGAACGCCTTGAAGCTCCTCAACGAAAAAGGTGAATTCATCTCTGCTGCAGAAGGCGCATGGCTGCTCGATGTGGCTGCCAAAGACGACTTCGAGTTTGTCCCGATTGAGGAAATCGGCTCTTACCAACAAATTGACGGCTGGATGGATAAGCACGTCGAAATGGTTTGCCAGCTGCCTTTGGTCAACAAAGAGGTGATTGCAAAGGCCAACTTCAAGGTGGCTGTCGATGCGGTCAACTCGACAGGCGGCATCGCTATCCCGAAGATGCTTCGCGCCCTTGGCGTGAAGGAGGTCTTGGAACTCAACTGCGAGCCTACGGGCCGTTTTGCCCACACTCCTGAACCACTGGCCCAAAACCTGACCGACATCTGCCGCTACGTCAAGGAGCAAGGCTGCGACTTCGGTGTGGTCGTCGACCCCGATGTCGACCGTTTGGTCTTCGTCAAGGAAGACGGCGAGCTGTTTGGCGAGGAATACACCCTGGTTTCGGTCGCCGACTTCATCCTGAAGCACACGCCTGGTCCGACGGTGAGCAACCTCTCGTCGACCCGCGCCTTGCGCGACGTGACCCGCAAGCATGGACAACAGTATTATGCTGCTGCTGTGGGTGAGGTCAACGTGGTTGAAAAGATGAAGGAAGTGGGTGCAGTCATCGGCGGCGAAGGCAACGGAGGCGTCATCTATCCCGAGCTGCATTATGGCCGTGATGCCTTGGTGGGTACTGCTTTGTTCCTGACGCAATTGGCCGAGAAAAAGGTGAAATGCTCCGAGTTAAAAAAGGAATATCCCGCTTATTTCATGTCGAAAAACAAGATCCAGCTGACCCCCACGACCGATGTGGACGGCATCTTGGCCAAGTTCGCGGAGAAGTTCAAAGACGAGCAGGTGACCACCATCGACGGTGTGAAGATTGACTTCGAGGAAGGCTGGGTGCATCTCCGCAAGTCGAACACCGAACCGATTATCCGCATCTATTCCGAAGGCAAGACCGAGGCCGAAGCCGAGCGCTTGGCTGGCATGATTCTTGCAGAAGCTGAAAAGATGGTCTGAAATGAAAATTTAATCAACTTGATAACTGTTTAAATCATTTAATTATTAACTTAAATCATTAAAAATGAAAACATTAAGACTCTTAGTTATGTCGCTCCTGCTGGTTGTGGGAGGACAAGCGATGGCTCAAACCCGTGGTGCCATGTTCCTTAGCGCATCTTTCCCTGCGTTTTCTGATTATGGCGTATTTGACGACTTCGATGATTTTGCCCTGACTTCGCAAGATGGTGACGATGGTGGTGCTGGCATTGGCTTTAATCTTGGCCTGAAATGGTACTTCAACGTTGGTGTTGAAGGTTTGGGTGTGATGCTGTCATTAGACGGCTTCTACAATGGCCCGAATTCCGATCTGAAAACCGCTTATCGTAATCAAGAAGGCTATGTTGGCGGTCAATATTTTGGCTCAGGCTTGGAATACAATTCCACTCCTAAGTACATCAATGCTCCCCTGATGTTAGGTTTGAATTACATTTATCACTTCAATCCTAATTTTGGTATCTACGTTGAGGCTGGTGCTGGTGCTAACGCTCGTTTCATCACCTCCATGGAGACAGTGCGCAAATATGTTTTGGCTGTCGAAACACAACAGACTACCACCCAAAAGTTTGACAACGCCTTCACCTTTGCCTGGCAGGGTGGTATTGGCATTGAGGTTGCCAAAAACCTTGTGATTGGTTTCAGCGTCTATGATCTCGGCAAGGCTGACGTCAAGGGTGAGGAAATCATCAAGACGAAGACCCTCAACGACAACGTGACGGTTACTGACCAACAATACAATACGCTTGGCCATATCCATCAAATCATGATGTTGGGCCGTATCGGCTTCACCTTCTAAGCGTTGAGTGACACCAAGGCACAAAAATGGAGATTGCAGTCTGCGGTCTCCATTTTTTTGTCTAATCCTGTATGTTTAGCTTAGCTGAGGCATCACCTCAGCCACCGTTCCTTCGGCCTCGCAGTTGACCTTTGCCATGTCAATACCGAACGATATGGCATCGTCGCCGTGTCGTCCTTGTGCATGGGCGTGAACCACTCCTGCAAGGAAGGCATCGCCTGATCCCATCACGTTGAAGGCTTCGGCTTCAACGGCGGGGAAATGTCGGCATCCTTTCTTGTCGGCATAGCAAACGCCGTCTTCGCCCAGGGTGAGGTAAACCTCTTTTATGCCTTTTGAAACCAATGTTTTGGCGGCTTCGTCTGCTGATGAGAGTCCTGTCATGGCCTGAGCCTCAGCAAGGTTGCATTTCAAGGCTTGAAACGACTTCTTCCACGAGTTTTTCAAGGCTTCGTTGAGCAGTAAGGCTCGGTTGGGCGAAACGGCATCGAGGTAAAGCGGCACTAAGCAGTGGTCGATGAGGAAGGTGAGGGCTTCGGCACTGAGCAGGGTGTCGGCCACCACCAAATCAGCGCGGTTGATGGCATCGATGCGGTCGCGAAGCCAATCCAGGTCCAAGTGGCTGTTTAACTCGATGTCGGATAAAGCCGACTGCATCCTCCCGACTTCATCGTTGAAACTGAGGAAGATGGGACTGTGGGCATTTTTGTATTGCTCGGAAAGCGTGAGGTCAATGTCCAAGGTATTACATTCGGCAATCATTCGCTCGGCGAAGTTGTCGTCGCCAAATACTGTGGCCAATGCCACCTCATGACCTAACAAGCTCAGGTTGTGTGCGATATTGCGCGCCACCCCTCCATGAAAGAAGCGGATGTCGGCGGGCGAGCAGCCTTTGCCCGTTTCGGGACCTTCGCGCCTGACGCTGATGTCAATGTTGGATTCTCCTATGACGGTGATTCTCATTTCGTTCAAAATTGGGCAAAATTAGAAAACTTTTGCCATAATTTGCTTTTCCCGAATTATTTTTGTTATTTCGTGCCATCAAATCAATGGGTTATGGCGCATCAAAACAAGAAACGGAAACGTCGCAGCTACAAATACCATGCGATTACCTTCAAGCTCTCGGCAGGACAATACCGCTCGCTCCGCAATTATTGCAAGGCGCGTCGAACAACACCTATCAAATTGATTAAGAAGAATATAGAACGGTTTATCACCGCCTACGAGTATGAGGTGCCTCAGGAATTGTTCCTTACCGAGAACCAATTGGACCTGTTTGCCGAAATGCCCAAAACGGAGGTTGACCTTTTTGGCAACCCCTTGTAGAGACGCGATTCATCGCGTCTCCCAACCCGATTCATTCATTTCTGATTAAAAGGAATCCTGTTCTGTATCGACCTTCCCAACGTAACCTCGTCGACAAATTCCAAGGCGTCGCCCACGGCAATGCCCTTCGAAATCACCGAAATACGGCCTTCAAAATCTTTCAGCTGACGGAAGATATAAAAATTGGTCGTGTCGCCCTCGATGGTGGCGGGTAAGGCTAAAATGATTTCCTTAATATCTTCTTTATGAGTGCGTTGCACCAATTGTTCAATCTTTAAGTCGTTGGGCGAAATGCCTTCGATTGGACTGATGACGCCACCCAATACGTGATAGAGTCCGTTGAACGATGCCGTCCGCTCGATGGCCAAAACATCGCGCATGTCGGCCACGACACAGAGCGTGTTTTCATCGCGGCGTGGGTTGCTGCAAATCGAGCAGACCTTGGTGTCGCTGATGTTGTAGCACCGCTCGCAAAGCATGATGTTGTGCTTCATTTTCAGCAGTGAATCAGCAAGTTGCTCAGTTTCTAACTGGTCTTCGTTGAGCAAATGCAAAGCCAATCGCAAAGCGGTCTTTTTGCCGATGCCCGGCAATTTCGACAGCGATTCGACGGCGTTTTCAAGCAATATTGAGGAATATTCAGCCATAATATTTGCCGCAAAGTTACGTTATTTTTCTAAATTTGCATGTTCAAAACCGTAGAATCATGAAAAGATATTTCTTCGCTGTCGTGGTTTTGCTCTTGTCTTTAACCACTGTGGCTCAAGATGTTAACCGTACTGATAAGAAAGGCCGCCGTCAGGGCGTTTGGATGGACTTTTATCCCAACGGAAACAAACGCTATGAGGGCCAGTTCAAAAACGATAAGTGTAAGGGCACGTTCACATATTACGATGAGTCTGGTAAGTTGAAGGCTACCAATGAGTTCGATGCTTCGGGCGAGAAGGCTTTGAATAAGACGTATGCTCCGAATGGCCGTTTGATTGCCACGGGCTATTACGTCAACCAGAAGAAAGAAGGCGAGTGGAAGTATTTCGATAAGGATTCAGGACAACTGCTTCTTTCTGAGGAGAATAAGAACGGGAAAGTGCATGGCTGGTCGAAACTCTACAATCCAAACAACGGTGTGTTGGCCGAGGAAACGCAATATGTCGAAGGTCAGCCCGAAGGCCAATGCAAAAAATACTCCGATACGGGTGTTTTGCTGATGGACTGCCATTATCACAATGGGCTGTTGGATGGCCATTGCAAGACCTATTATCCCAGTCAGGTCTTGAAAGAGGAAGGACAATACACCGAAGGTCGCAAGACGGGTGAATGGAAAACCTACAACGAAGACGGCGACTTGGTTTCAACCGAGGCCTACGAATGAGTTTAGGGACACCTCTTTAGGTAGTCTTCCATGTTAGGCCGGCCGTATTTACTGGCCAATTTGTAGTTTTCGCAAGCTTTATCCTCTTCATGCATTAGGAAATACGTGAGACCCATGTTGAAGTAGGCATCGGCATAGTCGTGTTTCAGCTCAATGGCTTTCTCGAAGTCTTCGATGGCGTCGCTATATTTCTTCGCGTTGCTTCTGGCGCAGCCTCGCAGATAATAGGCCTCGTAGTTGCTTTTGTCATACTTGATGGCTTTCGTCAGTGCTTCTTCAGCTTTTTCGTATTCGCTGTAACGCATCATCAGTTTGTTGCCTTCGTCCATGTAAACCCTCGACTTGGATGGATTTTGGCATGATGCTAAACAAAAGAAAATCAATGTGATAAGAAGATAGACTATTCTTTTCATGGTTTTAGATTTATAGTGTTTTGTTGACGATTTCTGTTACGGTGCCGACGATTTCTTTCAGTTTCGTTTCGCTCTTGGCTTCGCAAAGGAAGCGGAGATAAGGCTCTGTGTTGGAGGGTCGTATGTTGAACCACCAGTCGGGATAGTCGAGACGATAGCCGTCGAAGTCCAAGAAGCGTTCGGGTTTTTCTTGTTTCATGAAGTGGTCGCGGACGGCATCCATGGCTTCTTGCTTGCGTTCAATCTTGAAGTTGATTTCGCCCGAGTTGAAATAAGGCGTGATGTCGTCGATGATTTGACTGAGTGTTTTGCCTTCCTTTTTGCGTTCGGCCATAAGGCGCAACACGATGGAAGCGGCCAAGAGGGCTGAGTCGGAATAGTAGAAGTCGCGGAAATAGTAGTGTCCGGCTAATTCGCCGCCATAACAACCGTCCAACTCCCTGAGTTTCAGTGCGGCGTAGGCTCGACCAACGCGCCAGGTCTCCACTTTGGCATCATAGCGATTGAGGTATTCCTGAATGGCGCGCGAGCTGCGGATATCTTGCAGGACGATGCCTTTCTGGTGTTGCTCACCGATGAAATAGTCGCCCAAGAAGGCGATGATGAGGTCAGGGGAGATGAAGCGGCCTTTCTCGTCGATGAAGGTGATGCGGTCGGCATCGCCGTCGAAGAGTAGGCCAATATCGCATTTTTCTTTCTTTACTAGGGCTTTAATTTGCTCTTGAGCATTGGCTTCCAATGGATTAGGCTCGTGGTTGGGGAAGTTGCCGTCAAGCGTGTCGTTGATGAAGTGCCCTTCTTTGATGAGTTTGTGTACCAAGAGCGAGGCCATGCCGTTGCTGCAATCCACGGCAATGTTGAGGTTGGAAAGGTCGCCGACAAACTGTTGCTGGAATGTGGTGTAGTCGGGCAAAACCTGTTTGGCGCGAATCTGTCCCTTTGTTTCGCATGGCGGCGTGGGTTGGTCGCTTTCCACCAGAGCTTCGAGTCGGTTCAGGCCGGTGTCGTAGCCCACAGGCAGGGCATTAGCGGCTGAGATTTTCAGTCCGTTGTGGTGCTTCGGGTTGTGCGATGCCGTGATTTGGATGGAGGCTCCGTAGCCGTATTTGGCTGTCGACCAATAGACAAGTGGGGTTGTGGCCAGTCCGATGTCGTCCACATTGCGTCCTCGGTCGATGAGGCCTTGGGTGAAGGCTTTGAAAAAAGTGTCGGACGAGAGGCGCATGTCGCGTCCCACGAGGTAGGTGTCGGTGTCGAGCACATCGGGCAGGAAGTAACCGATGCGGTAGGCGATGGCTTCGTTGAGGTCGGTGCCCCATTCGCCACGGATGTCGTATGCTTTGAAGGCTTTCATATCAGTTGTTTTATGTTTTTGTAGGCCGTTGAGCCTGTCGAAACGCCGTCCTTATTTCGTCCGGCTCTTCGAAGCTCATCACTCAGTGGCCTAGGGCTATTTCTTTATTCCTCGTTGGTTGAGGGCATGTTGGTATCTCGTTGCGTTGCGGTTGTGTTCCGCGAGGGTTTTGGCGAAGTTGTGGTAGCCCGAAAAGTCCTCCTTGGCGCAGAAGTAGTAATAATGGTGCTCTTCGGCGTTGAGCACCGCTTTGATGGAGGCGATGGAGGGAATGCAGATGGGTCCGGGCGGCAGGCCTATATATTTATAGGTGTTGTAGGGCGACTCGATTTCCTTGTGGAAGTTGAGCACTCGTTTGATGCTGTAGTCGTTCCATGCGAAGATAAGCGTCGGGTCGGCCTGTAGCAACCAGTTGCTTTTCAGTCGGTTGATGTAAACGCCAGCCACGCGGGGCATCTCGTCGGTCATGTTGGTTTCTTTGTTGACGATGGAGGCCAGTGTGCTGACTTGCACGGGCGTGAGACCTTTCGCTTGGGCTTGTTGTTTGCGCTCGTCAGTCCAGAATTTGTCGTATTCGCGCGACATGCGAGCGATGAAGTTCTCGGCATCGGTGTTCCAATAGAATTCGTAGGTGTCGGGCAGGAATAGGGCAGGGATGGTGTATTTGTTGAAGCCCAGTTGTGTGACATAGTCTGGATTGTGAAGTAGATTGGCAATGGAGGCCGAGTCGGCTTCGATTTGCTGGCCGATGCGACCCGCCAGCATGTCGATGTCACGCATGTTGTTGAATTTTACTTGAATGGGTGTCTGTAGTCCACCGCGCAACATATTGACTAATTGGTTGTTGCTCATGCCGTTTTTCACGATGTAACGCCCGGGGTGGACATTTTGCGGGTAGTCTTTGTGTTGTGCCACCCATTGGAAACTTTTCGTGTTGACCAGAATTTGGGCCTCGTCAAGTCGTGTGCTAACGGCTTCATAGTCGGAGCCAGTGGGGATGTAGAGCACAAACTCCTTGCCGTCGGCGGTTTTCACGTTGGGCGACATCACGGTTTTGTATGCCCAAAAGCCGAAGGCCAGGGCGAAGATGAGGAGGATGCACAAGACCAACAACACCGTAAATCGTGTGCGTTTGGCATGGCTTTTTTTGCCTTTCTTTGTCTTTTTCTCTTTGGGTAGTGTGGTTTCTATTTTGACCATTGGGTTTATCGTTTTCAGCCCACAAAAATACAACTTTTTGGCTAAGTAGATGGTCATAATTAGTTCCCTGTGCCAGCGAATTTGCAATTCACTGGTGCCGAGTTTGGGGATTTGCAATCCCCCGATGCTCTATGGCAGTCCAGATTGTCCTTTTCCCCTTAAAAGTTGATACTCCAATTCATCCAAATACCCTTCTGCTGTCCGTATCCATTCCTTCCGCCGTCCGCACAGCACGAACCCTTGGCCCCTAAAGAGTTGCTGGCTTTCGGTGTTCAGCTCGTCGATGCAGCAGTGTACTTGATGGAGCATGAGGTCGCGGAAGAGATAGTCGATGCAAAGCGCAAGGGCGGCTTTGGCATGGCCTTGCCGACGAAAGCGCGCGTCGATGAGAATGCCCAAACTTGCCCGACTGTTGATGGCATCGTATTCATAAATGTCGATGCAGCCGACCGAAACCTGGTCCGCGTTGGAAACTATCATCAGCCGCAACTGCTTGTTGGCGGCTAAGTCGTTGTCGCCCAAAAGGAACTGCTCGATTTGGAAGCGCGAGTAGGGGGCATGGGTCCCGCTGACGCGCCACACCGAGCGGTCGTTTTCCCAACCGTAGATTTGCTCAGCATCCTCAGGCTCAGCGCACCGCAGCATTATTTGATTATTTTTGATGAACATGGTTGCAAAACACAAGAAATCTATCTATTACCATGCAGAATGGCATATAATTTGATTACGAATACCCGCTAAATTCTCGACAAAAATACACTTTTCGGTGCAATAATGAGAGAAATACTGCGTAAATTATCTGAAACTACCCAAAATAAACGTCAAAAACCTAAACGAAATGAGAAAAGCGAGTATGATGCTGATGCTGGCCGGACTGCTGATGGCTGCATCGTGCGCAAACACAACCCAAAACGTCAGCAATGACGAAAACAAGAACGAACAACAAGCCCCTGTTTCGCAAGTCGAACAGGTGCAGCAACCCCAGGTGCAACGGGCGGCTTTCTTGCCCGCTACCAATACGCCCGATTTCGTTGACGCCGCCGAAAACAGCGTCAACGCGGTGGTTCACATCATGACCAAGGTGGTGAAGCAAAGCACGACCTACAACGACTTCTTCGGTGCACTGCTCGGCCAGCTGTATGGCTATCCGGGACAGACCCGAAGCAATACGATGGTGGCCTACGGTTCGGGCGTCGTCCTTACGCCTGATGGCTACATCGTCACCAACAACCACGTCGTGGAGGGTGCCGACGAGGTGGAAGTCACCTTTAATAATAAGGTGAAACGCACGGCTACCATCATCGGTACCGACCCCACCACCGACTTGGCCCTCATCAAGGTGGAAGCCACCGATTTGGAGTTCCTGACCTTCGGCGACTCCGACAACGTGCGCATCGGCGAGTGGGTGCTGGCCGTCGGTAATCCCTTCAACCTGACTTCGACGGTCACGGCGGGCATCGTGAGTGCCAAGGCGCGTAACCTCAGCATCTTGGGTGAAGGCACCGAGGTGGAGTCGTTCATCCAGACCGACGCAGCCGTCAATCCTGGCAATAGTGGCGGCGCTTTGGTGAACACCAAGGGCGAGCTGATTGGCATCAACGCGGCCATCGCC
>Ga0310694_10003313_pt1 | contig 15848 bp, 10 predicted proteins | sample 174DNAGHGhighgp2_FD_203884 | JGI IMG/M metagenome (GOLD analysis project Ga0310694, IMG submission 203884) | Sheep rumen microbial communities from Palmerston North, Manawatu-Wanganui, New Zealand - 1742 DNA GHGhigh gp2 (v2) (version 2) | ecosystem: Host-associated > Mammals > Digestive system... | reverse complement strand
CAGCTGTCCGCCCTCACCAGGTTTTGCTCCTTGTGCCACCTTAATCTGTATCTCCTCGGCATTCACCAGGTACTCGGCGGTTACACCGAAACGTCCACTGGCAATCTGCTTGGTCTTCGAGCTCAGGCTTACACCATCCACCTCCGAGTGGTAGCGGGCGTTGTCCTCACCACCCTCACCGGTGTTACTGCGGGCGCCCAGCTTGTTCATCGCCAGCGCCAGTGCCTCGTGGGCCTCGATGCTCAGGGCACCGAAACTCATGGCACCTGTTACGAAATGCTTCACGATGCTCTCTGGCGCTTCAACCTCGTCAATAGGCGTTGGCTTAGCGGCCTTCTTAAATCCAAAGAAGTCGCGGATAAAGATGGGACTCTCCTTCTCATCTACCAGCTTAGCCCACTGCTTAAACTTATCGTAGTTGCCCTGACGGGTAGCCAATTGTAGTTTGGCAATGGTCTCGGGGTTCCAGGCGTGCTTAATTCCATCCTTACGCCATGCAAACTGACCCTGGTTCTGCAGCGTTCCGTTTGTTGCGACTGAGTCGCAACCCATCTCGTGCAGACGGATAGCATCGCGGGCAATCTCCTTCAGACCTACACCGCCGATGGTGCTCACCTCGGTACCGAAGTAGCGGCGCAGCAGATCCTCGCTCAGTCCGATGCTCTCAAAGATCTTGGCACCGCGGTAGCTACGGATGGTGCTGATACCCATCTTACTCATAATCTTCTTCAGACCCTTGTCCACGGCCTTGATGTAGTTCTTCTCGGCGGTGGCGTACTCCTCCTGAATCTTGTGGTGCTTCACCAGATCGTCGAGTACCGCAAATGTCATGTATGGGCACAGGGCGCTGGCTCCGTAACCCAGCAGCAGGGCTGCGTGCATTACCTCGCGAATCTCACCGCTCTCAACAATCAGAGCTGTCTGCACACGCTTACCTACGCTAATCAGGTAGTGGTGAACAGCACTAACGGCCAACAGCGATGGGATGGCGGCATGGGTATCGTCCAAGTCGCGGTCGCTCAGGATAATGTAGTTCACACCCTCATCTACACTGGCTTCGGCCTGGTGGCACAGGTCGTCCAGAGCCTGGCGCAAGCCTTCCTCACCCTTTGCCATCTCAAACACGATAGGCAACTTCTTGGTGTTGAAGCCCTTGTAGCGGATGTTACAAAGTATATCAAGTTGTGTGTTGGTTAAAACTGGCTGCGGCAAACGTACCATCTTACAGTTCGATGCATCGGGGGTAAGAATGTTGGTACCCACGGCACCGATGTATTCGGTAAGACTCATTACAAGTTCCTCGCGGATAGGGTCGATGGCAGGGTTGGTAACCTGTGCGAACTGCTGACGGAAGTAGTTGAACAGCACCTGTGGACGGTCGGAGATAACGGCCAGCGGGGTGTCGTTACCCATGGCAGCTACAGGCTCCTGTCCGGCTGTGGCCATAGGGATAATGGTCTTGTCGATATCCTCCTGACCGAATCCGAAGGTAACCAGCTTCTGCTGCAAGTCGCTCACGCCGTTGTCCACCTTACGTCCGCTCTTCAGTTTCTCAAGCTGCACGCGGTTCTCGGCCAGCCACTCGCGGTAAGGATGGGCCTTGGCCAGCTTCTCCTTAATCTCGCCATCGTAGTAAATCTTGCCTTCCTGTGTGTCAATCAGCAGAATCTTTCCTGGCTGCAGACGTCCCTTCGAAACCACGTCGCCGGGCTCAAAGTCCATCACGCCAACCTCAGAGGCTACCACCATCATACCTTGCTTGGTGATGGTGTAGCGGCTGGGGCGCAGGCCGTTGCGGTCCAACATACCGCCTGCGTAGCGACCATCGCTAAACAGCAGTGCGGCAGGACCGTCCCACGGCTCCATCAGGATAGAGTGATATTCGTAGAAGGCTTTCAAATCTTCTGAAATAGGGTTCTTATCGTTAAAGCTCTCGGGCACCAGGATGGCCATGGCCTGTGGCAACGAGAGTCCGCTCATCATCAGGAACTCGAATACATTGTCGAGTGAAGCAGAGTCGCTCATGCCGTCCTGCACAATCGGACGCAGGTCCTTGATGTCGCCCAGTGCCTCGCTGCTCAGCACACTCTCTCGTGCCTTCATCCAGCCACGATTACCACGAATGGTATTTATTTCTCCGTTGTGGGCCAACAGACGGAAAGGCTGTGCCAGCTTCCATTTGGGGAATGTATTAGTTGAGAAACGCGAGTGAACCAAGGCCAGACCGCTCGTAAAGTAATCGTTCGAAAGATCAGGGAAGTAGCGACGCAGCTGTCCGCTGGTAAGCATTCCCTTATAGATAATATTCTTGCTTGACAGTGAACAGAGATAAAAATCCTCATCGCTGATGCGGTTCTCTATGCGCTTACGTACTTTATATAATATACGCTCAAACACGGGCACGTTATCCTCGGATACGCCCGTAACAAATATCTGTTTAATTTCGGGTTCCACCTCGCGGGCAGCCACACCCAGTACCTCGGGGTTCGTAGGCACCGTGCGCAGATGCATCAGCTGCAGACCCTCACGCTCAATCTCCTCAATCATCACGCTCAGAATCTCCTGCTGGGCCTTCTCATCCTTTGGCAGAAAAACCAGACCTGTGCCGTACTTACCCTTTTCGGGCACGGGGATACCCTGTAACAAAATAAACTCGTGGGGTATCTGTACCATGATACCCGCACCATCACCGGTCTTGTCGCGTGTCTCGGCGCCACGGTGTTCCATGTTCTCAAGCACCTTCAGTGCATGGTCAACTAGATCATGGCTCTTACCGCCATGAATGTTCACCACCATGCCCACGCCGCAGGCATCATGTTCATACTCACTCTGGTAGAGTCCAAGATTTTGTGTTTGTTCTTTACATTTTGCCATATTATTTTTAATTTTGCTTTCTCTTTGCTTAATTTTGGCTGCAAAGTTAGTTCAATATGTTGTGATTTGTCAATACCGTCTATCTTTTTTCATCTTCGTTAGTAGTGCAAGTTACGTTTTGTCAAGAAAAGCTATTGTTTTCATTCAATATGAAATAGAAAAAGGCGGTTTTTACCTTCTCTTACTTACACTTTGTCATTTTCTGCAAAAAACAAGGATTTTGTGTGCGATAACGGCGAAATATTTGAACATTCTGACATTTTGTCACAGAATGAGCGAGGGAGAGGTGTTTTCGTTGCAAAAAGAAACGATTTTCATGCAAAATATTAACATATCGTCATATAATCACGTTTTTAACAATCAGACTGAAATAATTTTATTTGTTTTCTTTGCAAACTGTCGTATCTTTGCATCGTCAAACAAAAGTTTAGCCCCAATGAGAGGGGATAGTATTAATATAATAAGGTAAAAAGGTATGAAAAGAATTGAAGCAATCATCCGCAAGACGAAGTTTGAGGAGGTCAAGGAGGCCTTGCTCAGTTCGGACATCGACTGGTTTGAGTACCATAACGTGCACGGCATCGGCCAGAGCCGACAGGAAAGGATATACCGTGGCGTGCAGTATTCTACGGACGTGATAGAGCGTGTGGCGCTGACCATCGTTTGTCGCGATCCGCTAGTGGAGCCAACGGTGAAGGTGATACTGAAAGTGGCCCATACGGGCGAGGTCGGCGACGGACGTATCTTCGTGAGTGACATGATCGACACGTGGAGCATCCGCACAAGCGAACACGGTGACACCGTATTACGTGATAAGAAATAAAAAGGACAAAAGGTTAAAAGGTAAAAAGTTATGAACGAAATAGGAATTTCACTCGATACCGTATGGATGCTATTAGCAGCTATGTTGGTTTTCTGGATGCAGCCCGGTTTTGCGCTGTGTGAGGCAGGTTTTACACGTGGTAAGAACACGGCAAACATCCTGATGAAGAACTTCGTCGACTTCATGTTCGGCTCGTTATTGTTCTTCTTTCTCGGCTTCGGCTTTATGTTCGGAGGCGATGTGCTGGGCGGTTTCATTGGTATGCCCAACTGGGGTGACCTTAGTTTCTATGAGAGCGACCTGCCCGTAGAGGGATTCTTGATTTTCGAGACCGTGTTCTGTGCCACCTCTGCCACTATCGTTAGTGGTGCTATGGCCGAGCGCACCAAGTTCTCGATGTACCTTATTTATAGTGCAGTCATCTCACTGATTATCTATCCCGTTGAGGGTCACTGGACCTGGGGTGGCGGTTGGTTGTGCAATGATGCTACCGACAGCTTCATGATGACCACCTTCGGTGATGTGTTCCATGATTTCGCTGGTTCTGCCATCGTTCACTCTGTAGGTGGTGTGCTGGCTCTGATTGGTGCTCTGGCACTGGGTCCCCGTGTGGGCAAGTACGACAGGGATGGTAAGAGCCGCGCTATCCCCGGTCACAACCTGGCTATGGCTGCTCTGGGTGTCTTCATCCTCTGGCTGGGATGGTTCGGATTCAACCCCGGTTCTCAGTTGGCTGCAAGTGGTGAGGTAAACCGCATCGCGATTTCTCACGTGTTCCTGACCACCAACCTTGCTGCTGCTACAGGTGGTGTGGCTACCATGTTCCTCACCTATATCAAGTATGGCAAGCCCTCACTTTCTCTGACCCTGAACGGTGTGCTGGCAGGTCTCGTAGGTATCACCGCTGGTTGTGACCTCGTATCACCCTTCGGTGCCGTCATCATCGGTCTGGTTTGCGGTATCGTACTGGTTTACGCCATCGAGTTCATTGATCACAAGCTGCACATCGACGACCCCGTAGGTGCTTCTTCGGTACACGGTGTCTGCGGTATCCTGGGTACCATCATGACTGGTCTGCTGTCAACATCTAACGGTGCCCTCTACGGTGGCGGTTGGGGATTCTTCGGTGCTGAGTGCTTCGGTGTACTGATGATCGACCTCTGGGCAGCTGCTTGTGGATTCGCCCTGTTCTATGGCATCAAGAAGATTCACGGTCTGCGCGTTAGCAAGCGTATCGAGGAAGAAGGTCTTGATATTTACGAGCACGGAGAGATGTGCTATAACTAATTTACGATTTGACGATTTACAATTTACGATTTATTTCTCAATTTGACTATTGTATAATTTGTCGTGCATTGTAAATCGTCCAATCAATAAAATCGTAAATAAATAGTAAATTGTAAATCCATAAATAGTAAATTATCATTATGAAAAAGATTGTTTTATTAGCATTGGGTCTGGTCATGGGCATGACCACCTATGCACAGGAAGAGATTGAGACGACAGTGGCAACAGACGTTGTGAGTAGTTACATCTGGCGCGGCCAGGATCTAGGAAGCACCGCCATACAGCCGACACTGGGTGTGGGATACAAGGGTCTTTCACTGTCCGCTTGGGGAAGTTACGGCATTGCCAACCCTGCCGACACGAAGGAGTTCGACCTGACACTCGCCTACTCGGTTGGCGGCTTCAACATCGGCATCACGGACTACTGGTTCAATGTTGGTCTAGACCCCGAGAACCGCTATTTCAAATATGACGCCCACGGCACGAACCACGTATTCGAGGGTACTATCGGCTATGACTTCGGCTTGGCCAGTGTGCAGTGGTATACAAACTTCTCTGGCAATGACGGAGCGAACAAGGACGGCGAACGTGCCTACAGCAGCTACGTTGAGGCTAATGTCCCATTCCAACTTGCTTCAGTTGACTGGACTGCTACGGCCGGTGCCGTTCCTTTCGCTACCACATTGTATGGCACTACAGGTTTTGCTGTGACAAATCTCTCGCTAAAGGTAACGAAGGATATCAAGGTCACCGACTCCTTCTCCATTCCCGTCTTCGGACAAGTTGTCGCCAACCCGTGTGCTCAGAAAGCCTACCTGGTTTTTGGTTTCACTTTGCAACCGTAGTTTGTTTCCCAGGTTCCCTCCCCTCCGTTTGAGGCAACGGAAGGGAGGGCTTTTTTGAATTGGAAATTGAAAATTGACAATTGGTATTATGAAGATCAAAAAACGTTGGATTATCCTGATGACGGCGATGACGCTCATTGCCGTGGCAGGTCTGGCGGTGAGAGAGCCGTCGTTTGAGTGTGACTGGTCGGTGATTTCGGCTGCTGACGTGGCATGGTTGATAACGGCCACGTTTTTTGTGTTGATGATGACCCCCGGTCTGTCGTTTTTCTATGGCGGCATGGTGGGCGCGAAGAATGTCATCTCGACCATGTTACAGTCGTTTATCGCTATGGGCCTTATTCCCATGCGCGTCTCTGCCTATAGTGAGAAGGTAGGACTTGACTTCTCGCAACACGACGAGCACTATGGCTTGGCACATATAGGAGAACGAGAGTTGGCAGAGTATGAGGAGCACATAAAGGAGAAAATGAAAAATTAAGTACCAATGCTCAAAATAATTCCGCGAAACGACATCGAGTTTCGCGGAATTATATTATCTTTGCATCATCAACTTTAAGCTTACACAACAATGAAGAAACTACTTTTATCACTTGCAGCGATGGCTGCAGTTACTGCAGGTTCTGCACAGAAAGTGCTGGTGCTTTACTATTCAGAGACAGGTACGACAAAGACCGTCGCCCAAGAGATACAGAAACAGCTTGGTGCCGACATCGAGGCCATCGAGGCTATAGAGCCTTATACAGGCAATTTCCAGGAGACGATGCAGCGCGGACAGCGCGAGATGCAGAATGGACAGATGCCCGCCCTGAAGCCTCTGTCGAAAAAAACGGCTGCCTATGACGTTATTTTCCTTGGCTATCCTATTTGGTTTGGTACCTATGCCAATCCCATTGCCACGCTTGTCAAGGAGAACGATTTTGCCGGTAAGACCATTGTGCCGTTCTGCACGTTTGGAAGTGGTGGTCTGAACACCTCAAGCGATGCGCTGAAGAAGGCGTTGCCAAAAGCTAAGATAGCAGAAGGCTATGGTCTGCGTACGGCCCGTGTGGCCGCTGCCGAAAAAGAGCTCGACCGTTTTCTGAAAGAGAATGGCTATAAAAAGGGACAGGTCGAGAAAAAGCCGGAGTATTCCGCACAACGGCCAGTCAGTGATGCGGAGAAGGCTATCTTCGATGCTGCTTGCTCCAGCTATCAGTTCCCGCTCGGCACACCTTCGACCGTTGGCAAGCGTCAAACGTCCGATGGTACTGAATACAAATTCACCGTGAAGAGCCGTGGCTTTAATGGCGAAGAGTCCACCTCCATCATTTACGTGATTATGGGCAGCGAAGTCGGTGCCAAGCCTGAATTCACACAAGTGGTACGATAATCCCATTTCTTCATTAGAATTATCAAAGTGTAACAATTTGGCAACATAAGACGCCACAAAGTAACAATTTGTAAGGTTTACAACCATTAAATCATTACAAATTGTTACTTTTTCTATTTTTTAACAATCAAGAAGATAGAATATCATTGAGTATTCTTTCAAATAGATATAACTTTGCAGTCCATAAAAACGATTGATAGTTTTATGGAAACGAAGTATATTTTTATTACTGGAGGCGTGGCCTCATCGTTGGGCAAGGGAATTATCTCAGCATCGCTGGGAAAGCTCTTGCAGGCACGGGGCTACAGGATTACCATTCAGAAGTTTGATCCTTATATTAATATCGACCCGGGTACGTTGAACCCTTATGAGCACGGCGAATGCTACGTGACGGCTGATGGCATGGAGACCGACCTTGACTTGGGACACTACGAGCGTTTCACGGGCATCGAGACCACGCGCGATAATAGCGTGACGACGGGACGTATCTATCTGAGTGTCATCGAGCGCGAGCGCCGTGGCGACTACTTGGGCAAGACCATCCAGGTCGTTCCGCATATTACAGATGAGATTAAGCGCCGCATTCTTCTCAATGCCACCAAGCAGTCGCTTGACTTTGTCATTACAGAGATAGGTGGTACCATCGGCGACATAGAGAGCCAGCCCTTCTTGGAGGCCATCCGTCAGTTGCGGTGGGAACTGGGTCCTACCAGGGCATTGAATGTTCATCTGACCTACGTGCCCTATCTGGCAGCAGCGGGCGAACTCAAGACCAAGCCTACGCAGACGAGTGTGAAGCAGTTGCAGGGTCTTGGTATCCAGCCAGAGGTACTGGTATTGCGCACAGAGCACAACCTGAGCGATGATATTAAGGCAAAGGTAGCCCACTTCTGTAATGTGGATGTTCAGGCCGTCATTCAGAGTCAGGACTTACCCAGCATCTATGAAGTACCCGTCAACATGCAGCGCCAGGGCTTGGATGCTATCATCTTGAGGAAAATGGGGATGGAACCCGGTGTGACTCCTGAATTAGGACCTTGGCGCAATTTCCTGGAGCGCAGGAAAAACGCTACCAAGGAGATGCATATTGCTCTTGTAGGCAAATACGACTTGCAGGATGCTTATAAAAGTATCATCGAGAGCCTTGCTCATGCAGGTACTTATAATGACCGTAAGGTGAAGGCCGTGTTTGTGAATAGCGAGAAGATAACCCGTGAGAACATTGCAGAACAGCTCCGTGACATGGCAGGCATCGTTATTTGTCCAGGATTTGGTACGCGGGGCATCGAGGGCAAAATCATAGCAGCAGAATACGCGCGCACCCACGACATCCCCACTTTTGGCATCTGTCTTGGTATGCAGATGATGGTCATTGAGTTTGCTCGCAACGTATTGGGCTATAAGGATGCCAACAGCGCCGAAATGAACCCAGGCACGCCCCATAACGTCATCGACATGATGGAGGAGCAGAAGACTATCACCCAGATGGGTGGTACCATGCGACTGGGCGCCTATGATTGTGAACTCGTTGAAGGCAGTCTCACATACGAAGCCTACGGTGAGAAGTCGCTCATCAGCGAGCGGCACAGACATCGCTACGAGTTCAACAATGCCTATAAAGACGAATATGAGTCGAACGGTATGAAGTGCGTGGGCATCAACCCTGCTTCCAGCCTCGTCGAGATTGTTGAAATCCCAGAGAAGAGATGGTATATCGGCACGCAGTTCCATCCAGAATACTCCTCGACGGTGCTGCATCCGCATCCGCTGTTTATGTCGTTCATTAAAGCTTGCGTCAATGGAAGAGCTGAAGCATGAGTGTGGTGTGGCGATGATTCGCCTGTTGAAGCCGTTGAGTTACTACGAGCAGAAGTACGGTTCGTGGCGCTACGGCTTTAACAAGCTCTACCTGATGATGGAGAAGCAGCACAATCGCGGACAGGAGGGTGCTGGTATTGGGTGTGTCAACCTTGATGCTCCTGCTGGTACAGAATATATGTTCCGCGAGAAGGCCGAGGGCAAGGACGCCATCACCGAAATATTCAAGAGGATTGGAAGCGGACTCACCTCTGATGACGGCGCAGCCAATAATTCTCAATTTTCAATTTTCAATTCTCAATTATTTTTGGGCCATCTGCGCTATTCGACCACAGGCAAGAGCGGACTGCAATACGTGCATCCCTTCCTGCGTCGTAACAACTGGCGCGCGAAGAACCTCTGTCTGTGCGGCAACTTCAACATGACCAACATCGACGAGGTCTTTCAGTTCCTTACCCAACAGGGGCAGTCGCCGCGCATCTATGGCGATTCCTACATCACGCTCGAACTGATGGGCCACCGCCTCGACCGCGAGGTGGAACGTCTCTATCAGGAGGCCAAGAAGCAAGGTCTCGAGGGCACCGACATCACCGACTACATCGACGACCATGTGGAGATGGCAAACGTGCTCCGCACCACGATGAACCACTACGATGGTGGCTACGTGATGTGCGGCCTGACGGGCAGCGGCGAGATGTTTAGCGTGCGCGACCCCTGGGGCATCCGTCCTGCGTTCTACTATCGCGATGACGAAATCATCGCCCTGGCCAGCGAGCGTCCCGTGCTGCAGACGACGTTTGATTTGCAGGCAGAGGACATCTGCGAACTCCAGCCCGGCGAAGCACTGATTGTCCACAAGAATGGTGAGAGCCAACTGGAACAGATTATGCCTGCCCAACCGCTGAGCGCCTGCTCGTTCGAGCGCATTTACTTCAGCCGGGGCTCCGACCGCGATATCTACCAGGAGCGCAAGCGGCTCGGCGAGCAACTCACGCCCGCTATCCTCAAGGCTGTCGACGGCGATGTCGATCATACCGTCTTTTCGTATATCCCCAACACCGCTGAGGTCGCCTTCTATGGCATGACGGACGGTTTCCGCAAGTTGCACGGAGAAGTGCGTACGGAAAAGGTGGTTTGGAAAGACATCAAACTGCGCACCTTTATCGCAGACAACTCTGAGCGCAACGACCTCGCAGCCCATGTCTATGATATCAGTTATGGTTCGCTGAAAGCTGATGAGGACAACCTCGTGATCATCGACGACTCGATTGTGCGAGGCACCACGCTGAAAGAGAGTATCTTCAAGATTCTCGACCGTCTGCATCCCAAGAAGATTGTGATGGTGTCGAGTTCGCCGCAGATTCGCTATCCTGACTATTACGGCATCGATATGTCGCGACTGGAAGAACTCTGTGCCTTCCGTGCGGCTATCGCGCTGATTAAGGACAGAGGTATGCAGAAACTGATTGCCGATACCTATAAGGCCTGCAAGTATTCGCCTGCCTCACTGAACCATGTGCGTAATATTTATGAGCCGTTCACCGTCGAGGAAATCAACGCGAAGATCGTAGAGATGCTTCGTCCCGAGGGTATGCAGTCGCCTGTGGAACTGGTGTTCCAGAGCATTGAGGGCCTGCATCACGCCTGTCCCAACCATCCCGGCGACTGGTACTTCACGGGCCATTACCCCACGCCTGGCGGCATCCGACTGGTGAATCAGGCGTTTGTGAATTATGTAGAGAATGTATTAAGAATGCAATTATAACAACTCAAAAAGATAAGATTATGTGTGGAATAGTAGCTATATTAGATGTGAAGGAGCAGACGCATGCTCTTCGTGATAAAGCGTTAAAGATGAGTCAGAAGATCCGTCATCGCGGACCAGACTGGAGTGGAATCTACTGTGGTGGCTCTGCCATCCTCGCCCACGAGCGACTGAGCATCGTCGACCCGGAGAGTGGTGGACAGCCGTTGTTCTCGCCAGACAAGAAGCAGGTATTGGCCGTCAACGGTGAGATCTATAACCATCAGGAGATTCGTCGCCGCTTTGCCGGCCAGTACGAGTTCCAGACAGGAAGCGACTGCGAAGTCATCCTGGCGTTGTATCGCGAGAAGGGCATCGACTTTCTTGAAGACCTCAGCGGCATCTTTGCCTTTGTGCTCTACGACGAGGAGCGCAACGAGTTTCTCATTGCCCGCGATCCCATCGGCGTGATACCTCTCTATATCGGCTATGATGCTGACGGTACGGTCTATGTGGCCTCTGAGCTAAAAGCCCTTGAGGGCCAGTGCGAGCGCTACGAGCCGTTCCTGCCTGGCCATTATGTTCATGGAAAAATGGAAGAATTGAAAAATGGAAAAATTGAAGACTTCAATTCTTCAACTCTTAAACCTTTCAATTTTACAAGGTACTACCAGCGCGACTGGATGCAGTATGATGCTGTAAAAGATAACCCTGCCAGCGTCGAGGCTATCCACGATGCACTTGAGGATGCCGTGAAGCGTCAGCTGATGTCTGACGTGCCCTACGGCGTGCTGCTCTCCGGCGGCCTCGACTCCAGCGTCATCTCTGCCATCGCCGAGAAATACAGCGAGATGCGCATCGAGGACAACTCGCAGACGAAAGCCTACTGGCCCCGTCTGCACTCGTTTGCCGTTGGTCTGAAGGGTGCCCCCGACTTGGCTAAGGCCAAGCTTGTAGCCGACCATATAGGCACCGTCCACCACGAGATCAACTACACCATCCAGGAGGGATTGGACGCCATCCGCGACGTCATCTACTTCATCGAGACCTACGACGTCACCACCGTCCGCGCCTCCACGCCGATGTACCTGCTGGCGCGTGTCATCAAGTCGATGGGTATCAAGATGGTACTCTCGGGCGAAGGTGCCGACGAGATCTTTGGCGGCTATCTCTACTTCCACAAGGCACCGACGGCCAAGGACTTCCATGACGAGACCGTGCGCAAGCTCTCGAAACTGTATATGTACGACTGTCTGCGTGCCAACAAGAGCCTCTCAGCCTGGGGTGTTGAGGGTCGTGTACCGTTCCTCGACAAGGAGTTCCTCGACGTGGCTATGCGCACGAACCCTGAGGCCAAGATGTGCCCAGGCTCTACGATGGAGAAGAAGATTGTTCGCGAGGCCTTTGCCGACATGTTGCCCGAGGCTGTTGCCTGGCGCCAGAAGGAGCAGTTCAGCGATGGTGTGGGCTATTCGTGGATTGACACCCTGAAGCAGATGACCGCCGAGGCCGTCACCGACGAGCAGATGGCTCACGCCGCCGAGCGCTTCCCCATCAATCCGCCGAAGAACAAGGAAGAATACTACTACCGCAGCATCTTCGCCGAGCACTTCCCCAGCGATTCTGCCGCCCGTAGCGTTCCCAGCGAGGCCAGCGTGGCTTGTAGCACCGCGATAGCCCTTGAGTGGGATGCTGCCTTCAAGGGAATGAATGATCCCAGCGGTCGTGCCGTCAAAGGCGTGCATGAGCAGGCATATTGACGGAACGATAAATATTCCGTCAAGGGCGTGCATGAGCAGGCCTATTCCTAATCTGTAGCTATTGTACTTTCTTACCCCAGTACGTGTTGTTGCCGTTGATGCCGGCATAGACGATGGTCTTCACGCGATTGGTGTGGGTGTTGCTGGCGCTCTGTCCCACCGTCTCCTTGCCCGATTCCCAGTCGGTCTCGCGCTGCAGGTAGAGTTCGAGGGAGCCCACCTTGAGCGTGCGGCTGGCGGCATCGTAGCTCCAGCTGTTACCGGCCATCCAGCTGCCACTGACCTGATGGTCCTCGCCCAGCGTGAAGCTGACCGACTGTCGCTGCTTGCCGTAGTCGTACGACAGTTGGATGTTCTCCCACTGTCCCACCAGCTCGCTCTCCTCAATCGGTGTCTGCGGCACACCGCTATAGCGCTCGGGCATGACCAGGGGCCAGCCGTCGCTGGTCCAGCGGATGCTGCGCACGTGTCCCAGCATGATGGCGTTCGACGCCCAGTCGTCGTAGTCGGCCGGGAATCGTCCCTGCGAGCAGTAGTACCAGTTACCCTGTCCGTCGCTGAAGACGGCGCAATGGCTGATGCCCACCCATCCGTGGTCATTGCCGAAGCGATAGGGATGGGTCATGATGGGGAAGGCTTGTCCGCCGCTGCTGGTGACGTTGATACCTGACTTCGAGTAGTAGGGGCCGTCGACGTTCTTTGAGCGTACGACGCGGGTGTTGTAGGGGACGTCGAGTCCGTCGTAGGCCATGAACAGATAGTAGTAGTCCGTCTCGGGATTGTAGATGACCTCGGGTGCCTCGGCGCCCTGCCAGCGGCTGTTGGCATCGCGGGTGTAGACGCGCTTCGTCACCTTGTTCAGCTCGGCCTGTGTGGTGTAGAACGGTGGCATCTCCTTCAGCGTCTTACCCGTCTCAGGGTCGAGTTGCACGGCCGCAAAGCCGGAGTGCCACGAGCCGTAGATAAGCCAGTGTTCGCCCTTGGGGGTGATGATGTAGGTGGGGTCGATGGCGTTGTAGCGGAAGTAGGCGCTCCAGTCGTTTGTGCTGCTGCGCGTCCAGTTCTTCTGTTTGTCAGACATCGAGCAGAGCACGAAGCCCTTGTCTTTCCAGCTGTTGACTTTGTCAGGGGTCGCCGTCTCCATGACGCCGATGAAGGCGCGCTCCGTCCACGAGTTGTCGAAGTTCTCGGTCGTCGAGGGCTTGCCCGTCTTGATGTAGTTATCGACAACGATGCAGTAGTACATACGGTAGAGTCCCTCCCTGACCCTACGGGCGCAGGGTGCCCAGTAGCCGTACTGCGGACTGGTGATGTCGGGCAGTCCCAGACGGCGGCGCTCACTGTTCAGCGAGTCCTTCACCCAGGCAGGCACGTTGGTCATCGTACCGCCCAGGTAGCTCCAGTCCACCAGGTTCTTCGAGCGGCGGCAGTGGAAGTGTCCGTGGCCATTCTGCGGATTGCCGAAGCCGGCATCCGTGCAGTACATGTAGTAGTAGCCGTCCTCGGCCAGCATCACCGACGGGTCGTGGATGTTGGCAAGGTTCCACTTCGAGCGGTTGCTCCATCCAGCCAGATAACGGTAGTCGTCAGGATAGGTGGGCGTCTTCCACGAGCGCTCGGCCAGCGGCTGGGCGGTGATGGAGACGACGCGGCTGATGTCGGTGCCGCCACTGGTCTGACCATCCTTGCGGACGAGCCACGTGTCGTCGCCGCTGCCCTTGACGAAGCTGAAGCCCGACCACGTCAGCTTCTGGCCGTCGGTCAGGCTGATGACATACTGTGCCGACGCTGTAGCCTGATGCAGGAGCATCATGGCGGCCAGCGCGAGTGTGGTTTGCAGAATGTGTTTCTTCATGGCCTTACCTCCTTCCCTTTTGGAACTTTATCGTCACTTCGCCCACCTTCAGCAGGTAGACGCCGTCGGTCAGGTCGCCGACAGCCACCTCAGTCTTCCCTTCGGCTGCCTTCTGCGAGAGCAGCTTCTGGCCGCTGAGGCTATAGACAGTGACCGCCGTGCCTGCCTTGCAGTTGGTCAGCACGATAGTCTGTCCCACCTGGCCTCCGTAGAGTGCAGGCTTCTTGTTTGCCACGGGACGGCTCACAGCTGTCTGTCCTAACTGTCTGAATGTGACAGCCGTCAGCCCGCCATGCAGCGTGCCGTCCTTGCAGACGACAGCCACGCTGTCGTCCCAGTCGCTGGTCATGAGAAAGGCCACGTCATTCATCGCTGCCAGCGCCACGTCAGGCTTGGCGGCATCGACGATTGACCAGCTGCTCGTGTCCTGTGCGCCGGCGTAGAGCGCCGGCAGCACAGCGAGCAGAGTAGTAGTTAATAGTTGTTTTATCATTGTAGTTTGTGTTTTGTGGTAGCCGTGGTTACTTCAGGTACTCCGAGAAGTCCGTCAGCTTCATGTCGCCCTTGCGTGCCAGCGTGTCGTGCATGGCGAAGGCGGCGGTGAGGCAGTGGCGCGTATGTCCGCCGGTGCCCAGCTTCAAGTAGTCCCAGAGCAGCTGCTTGTAGTCGGGGTGTGCGCAGTTCTCGATGATGGTCTGTGCACGCTGCATGGGGCTCTTGCCGCGCAGGTCGGCCACACCCTGCTCCGTGACGATGATGTTCACGTCGTGCTCCGAAGAGTCCTGGTGGGTCACCATCGGCACGATGGACGAGATGACGCCGCCCTTGGCCACTGACGGACAGGTGAAGATGGAGAGGTAGGCGTTGCGGATGAAGTCGCCCGAGCCGCCGATGCCGTTCATCATCTTCGTACCGCTGATATGTGTGGAGTTAGCGTTGCCGTAGATGTCGACCTCGATGGCGGTGTTGATGGCGATGACGCCCAGGCGGCGGATGACGGCGGGGTGGTTCGAAATCTCACTCTGGCGCAGCGTCAGGTGGTTCTTGAAGTAGTCCATGTTGTCGTAGACCTGCTTCAGACACTCGTTCGAGACGGTCAGCGAGCAGGCCGAGGCGTCCTTGACGCGGCCCTCGAGCATCATGCCCACGACGGCATCCTGCAGCACCTCGGTGTAGATGTTGAAGTCGGGCACGTGCTTGTCCTGACCCAGGGCGCCGAGGATGGCGTTGGCCGTCGAGCCCACACCGCTCTGCAGCGGCAGGAACTCCTTGGGTATGCGTCCGGCGTGGAGCTCGGAGACGAGGAACTCAGCCGTCAGGTAGCCTATCTTGTCCGTCACGGGGTCGCTGTCCTTGAAGGCGCGGGCCTCGTCGGGAATGTCGCACTCCACGACGCCCACCACCTTGTCTTTGGGGATGGAGACGTAGGGCACACCGATGCGGTCGCTGACGTTGAGGATGGGGATGGGC
>Ga0310694_10003312_pt1 | contig 15853 bp, 14 predicted proteins | sample 174DNAGHGhighgp2_FD_203884 | JGI IMG/M metagenome (GOLD analysis project Ga0310694, IMG submission 203884) | Sheep rumen microbial communities from Palmerston North, Manawatu-Wanganui, New Zealand - 1742 DNA GHGhigh gp2 (v2) (version 2) | ecosystem: Host-associated > Mammals > Digestive system... | reverse complement strand
AAGAGGACGCACGGCCATCGAATATGAGTTGATAACGGGTACACAAAACAGACTGCAGGTTATTTGTTCGGAATGCGGGCGAAAAGCCAATTTTCATGACAAAGCACTCGAACGAATGATTGTAGAACGGCAATATTATAATATAAGCATGCAGCATTTCTCCTTGTTTGTTTACGGAGAATGCCGGCTGTGCAGACAAAAAAAGAAACAAGAAGCACGCAAATCATGAGCTCATTAACTATCTATTGGATATTATTTGCAGTTATCGCTATTGCGAGTTGGATTGTATCGGCCTCAGTAGAGAGCAAATTCAAGAAATACAGCAAGGAGGGATTACCGTTTAGCGGTAAGGATATCGCAGAAAAGATGCTGCATGACCATGGTATCACGGATGTCCAAGTCACCTGTATTGATGGCGAACTGACAGACCACTATAATCCGTCCACGAAGACCGTTAACTTATCGGAAGATGTCTATAACGGCTCCAACGTAGCCGCTGCTGCGGTAGCCGCGCATGAATGCGGTCACGCAGTACAGCATCAGATGGCCTATGCGCCGCTTAAGATGCGGTCGGCATTGGTTCCTGTGGTTTCTTTCTCGAGCAAATGGATGACATGGATTCTGCTGATCGGCATGTTAACATTAGAGGTCTTCCCGACCCTTTTGCTGATTGGCATCGCTTTGTTTGCCACGACCACTTTGTTCTCGCTTGTCACCTTACCGGTAGAAGTGGATGCCAGCCGCCGCGCCGTTAACTGGTTGCAGGAAGCCGGTATTACCAATCGCGAGACCACGGAGATGGCTTCCGATGCACTTCATAGCGCAGCTTATACCTATGTAGTAGCCGCCCTGAGCTCGCTTGCCACATTGGTATATTATATACTCATCTTTATGGGAGGAAACCGTAGGTAACCCTCCTATGGCCCTGTAGCTCAATTGAATAGAGTGTCAGATTCCGGTTCTGAAGGTTCTGGGTTTGAGCCCCAGCAGGGTCACAAAAACAGGCAGCGAGCGCTGCCTATTTTTATTGTACATTGTACATTGTAAATTGTACATTATCGTAACTGCAAATCTACGATGATCGGCTCATGGTCGGCATAGCGGTGAAGCGATTTGTCCTTCATCTTGTATGCGCCGTGCTGGTAATACCAATCGGCATTGACATGCCAGGGACGGACACGGACTATTTGTGCAGCCATAGACGGGTTGGCAAAACAGCGGTCGAGATACCCCATTTCCCCTTTATAGACATAGGAATAGTCATCGGGACAGAAACGCATCAACTGGTCTTCATAGCCGGCACGGACAATCGTTTGTATCGGCTGCTCCTGGGTATAGCAGTTGTAATCACCCAGTAGCAGCATATCGGCATCACCGTACAAGGCAAGCGCTTGCGGCAACATCAGCAGTAAGGAATCCGTATTATCCATCCGCTTGAGATTCGTATCATATTGCGTTCTTCCGGGACGTTTGGATTTGAGATGATTGAGACTGATAATCAGCCGTTCTCCGGAGGCTATCTCTTCAAAGCCCTGCATGAACATTCGCGCATAGTAATGGCTCGCTGTGTCGCGGTACGCAGAGATCGGTTGCAGGAACGGCCGCACTTTGTCTATGCGATAGAAGAAACATCCGCCTATACGGTCCATGTCCTGCATCGGCATTGTGACATAGCCGTATTGGGGACCTTTCTTGTTGAGTTCCGCCAGTAACATCTGAGGTGCCTTGTCTCCTACCTGCATCTCGCAGAATGCAAAGATATCCGCGTGCATGGCTTGAAGGGCACTGACCAGTTTGCGGGTCTTGAGAGCTTGTTGCTCGGGTGTAGTACGTTTGTGGGCATAACCGCCCAGATCAGCGAAATAATTCTCTATATTCGCGCCGACCACGCGCAATTCACCCTTAGCGGGTTTAGGCAGTTTGTCCACGGAAGTATGCTTCGTTTTGACGCCCTGTCCGGAAACGAGATGCCGTTCGCCGGTCACGCGTGCCGTAATATTCTTCACGCGGTCGCCCGTGCGCACTTTGTAATAGGCATTGCGGCAGTTGATGCAGATAGACGCCGCTCTGTTCGCATGGACGATTTGCCAATACATCGTGCTGTCCCCATCCGCAAGTCCGACAGCTTTCTCTTCCGGGCAATAGATGCGCTCGGGAGCCAGAATAAGGGAGTCATAGAAACTGCCGCATACCACCAAGGGTGTCTTCAGTTGTACCATTTGGTTGGCATACTTGCTCCAATCGGCCTGGAGTTGCTCTAAAGAAACACGCTCCACCGCAAAAACGGAGAGCGTGCCTAAAAGGAAAAAGAATAAAATCTGTTTTTTCATAGTGTTGCGGAGGATGGGATCGAACCACCGACCTTCAGGTTATGAGCCTGACGAGCTACCACTGCTCTACTCCGCGATTTATCGCTTGGAACGGACATCAAAGACCTCCTTTGAACCAAACGCGGGTGCAAAGGTACTGCTTTTTTTTGACATGAGCAAATTTTTGACTAAAAAAGTGCCAAAAATCTGCTTTTTTACCTTAAATTATTCTTTCGGCCGCATAAACTTGGCACAATAAATCCGTAAGGTATTGCGACTCACATGTATGGTCATCGCAATACGTCGTTGGGAAACGCCTTGTGCCATCATCCGGCGAATGAGTGCTTCTTTCTCGTAGCAACGGTGTTGCCGTCTGGTGTAACGGTAGCCAAACGGGCGGCCAAGTTTCTTTCCCTCCGCACGGACACGGGCCAATGCCTCTTTGGTCCGCTGGGAAATCAACTTTCGCTCAATCTCCGCGGACAGCCCAAACGCAAACGCCAGCACCTTCGACTGGATATCATCGCCCAACCGGTATCCTTCTTTGATGGTCCATACACGGCATTCTTTTCTCATGCAAAGAGACAAAATCTCCATAATCATGAATAGCGACCTGCCAAGACGGGACAATTCCGAACAGACGATGGTATCCCCAGCACGCGTCTTGCGCAGCAATAATCCCAACCGGCGTTTGTTGTATTCCTTCGCGCCGGAGATGGTTTCCTCAATCCAACCGTTGATAATAAGGTTATTCACTCTGCAGAACTCTTCAATCTCAAATCGCTGGTTCTCGACAGTCTGCTTGTCAGAACTTACGCGTATATATCCATAAATCATTCTCAAAAATACACTTTTTTTTGCATATGTACAAATTTTTTTGTACCTTTGCACGCAAAATCGAATATTATGGCTAAGTACATTGTCATGGCAGAGGAAGGTGAGCGTGTTTTACTGGATAAAGCGCGTGAACAATTAGGACTCCAACTGCAGGATGCGACACTCCTGTACACGGGCGTAGGCGCGATAAATATCATAAGGAGTTTGCAGGATTTGGACCGCGAGGCGGAGATCTACAATATCGGTTACGCCGGTAGTGCCAATTTTGATCTGGATACATGGGTGGAAGTGACGGAAGTGAGATTAAATCACCCGAATGTCACCTATCCGGAGCCCGAGTTGAAAATTCTAAATTCAAAAATCAAAAATCAAAATTGCCGTCAGGCGATATGCTATTCCAATTGCGATTTCGTGCTGGCGTCGGATTACCAAGACTGCGTCTTCGATATGGAGCTGGCTTTCATCGCGGCACTCGGTTTCAAGAACCTGCATAGTTTGAAGTATGTCAGTGACAACCTGTCGCTGCACGCATATCACGAATTAACGCACGGAGTCGAATGACCACCATCTATCTAAAACCGCATAAAGAGGAGTCGGTAAAGCGTTTTCACCCCTGGGTGTTCAGCGGAGCCATCGCACGCGTGGTCTTAGACGCCGACCATCAAGCCGCAGCACCGGAAGAGGGCGAGTTGGTTTGTGTGCGTTCGGCGACGAACGAGGTATTAGGTGTCGGTCACTGGCAGGTGGGCAGTATAGCGGTGCGGATTTTGGCATTCGGAGAGGAGACCTTACCAAAAGACTTCTGGAAGGAACGCATTCGGGCGGCATACCGGGTACGCGAAGCAATCGGGTTGGTAAGAAATCTGAATGACACCTATCGCTTAGTGCATGGAGAAGGAGACTGGTTACCCGGACTGATTGTCGATGTGTATGCCGACACGGCGGTAGTCCAGGCACATTCGGTAGGGATGCACATGCACCGGATGGAGATCGCGAAGGCCATCATCGCCGAAGTGCCGCAAGTAAAAAACGTCTATTATAAATCCGACGACACCCTCCCATTCAAAGCCCCCATCGAAGGAGACAAAATAGGGTATCTTCGTCATAACGACACGTCATTACGTCATGACAACGAAGAATTCTGGTCCACAGAAAACGGCCTTTCTTTCCGAATTGACTGGTTGCGGGGACAGAAAACAGGATTCTTTGTGGATCAGCGTGAGAACCGGGCGCTGGTAGAGCGATACGCGAAAGACAAGGACGTACTGAATATGTTCTGCTACACCGGCGGTTTCTCTTTGTATGCCTTGCGCGGAGGGGCAAAAACGGTGGACTCGGTCGATATAAGTCAGAAGGCAATCGATTTGGTCAATATCAACGTGGCGAAGAATTTTCCGAATGCCACAAACCACACCGCGGTAGCTGCGGACGCTTTTGAGTATCTAAACAAGCAGAAAGAGGCGGGTAAGACATACGACCTGATCATTCTGGACCCGCCGGCTTTTGCGAAACACAGGGATGCCGTGAAGAATGCGTTACGAGGCTATCAGCGGATTAACGCGAAGGCGATAGAGATGATTCGGAACGGCGGTTTGTTGTTCACGTTCTCATGCTCGCAGGCGGTGGATAAAGAGGCGTTCCGTCTGGCGGTTTTTTCAGCCGCAGCGCAGGTGGGACGCAAAGTGCGTATCTTGCATCAGTTGCATCAGCCGCAGGATCACCCCATCAATATCTATCACCCCGAAGGGGAGTATCTAAAGGGATTAGTGCTTTATGTGGAATAAAGCACATTTATGATTTATGATTTGTGATTTATGATTTTGGTTTGTTTTGACACAGAGACGACGGGACTGGATGTGCAAAAAGAGCATATTATCCAGTTGTCGCTGGTGAAGTTTGACACGGAGAATTGGCAGGTGATCGACCAGCGGGACTGGTACATCCTGCCGGAAGGAGAGTTCACGATCCCTGCCGAAGCGGAAGCGGTACACCATATCAGTAAGGCGTTTTTGCAGGAACACGGTGTGAGTCTCAGAAGCGTTTATGACGAACTGATTGCGTTTACAAACGGGTGCGACATGTTGAGCTACAACGGAAACGGATACGATGCGCCTATCCTGCACTATAACTTGGCGCGGTTGGGTCTGGACTTTGATTTTGAGGGAAGAACATGGTATGATGCCTTGTTGCTGGAACGTATCCATACGGCAGGAATGGTAGATGAGAATGGCGAGAAAGTGCATAATAACCTGACGAGCGCGTACACGCGTTATTACGGCCATCCGTTTGAGGGGGCGCATAACTCCTTGGACGATGTAATGGCAACTATAGAGGTCTTCAAAGCCCAAGTGGCGGCACATGGATGGGAATGGGCACAGCGGGATGAGTTCGGTTTTATTTGTTATGACCGCTGGTTGACCAAGAAAGGCAATTATTACTACTTGACGCAGGGAGGTCATAAAGGCGAAAGTATCGAATCGATGCTTCGTATCGACCGGAGTTATCTGGAGTGGTTGGTAGATAAATGCAACTGGACGGACGATCAGACACGCGACATCATCGAACCCTACCTGGGACGCAAAAAGCCAATAGCAAATAGCCAACAGCCAACAGCGGTCAAGAACCCTTCACGGGGCAAAAAACGCAGCAAAGGGATTATCACGGACGCCGATTTAAGCCTTTTTTAAATAAAAAGTGCAAAAAAGTGCTGCAAAATTTGGTCAATTCAAAAAATTGTAGTACCTTTGCACCCGCTTTTCGCACAGAACGTAGCGCTATACAAGTGCAGAGCACGAAGTCGCGCGAGTTCTAGTGTAAGCGACTGGCCGGTTGGATGAGCGACTTAGTCAGCGGTCTGCAAAACCGTTTAGAGCGGTTTGACTCCGCTACCGGCCTCCAAGCCGCCCGAAAAAGGGGCGGCATTTTTTATGGATAACGTCATTAAGGACATAACGGAACAGGAGTATAAATACGGCTTCACGACTGACGTGGAGACGGATATTGTACCGGCGGGACTGAACGAGGATATCGTTCGGTTGATTTCGGCGAAGAAAGGCGAGCCGGAATGGTTGCTCGAGTTCCGTCTCAAAGCGTTCCGCAAATGGCAGACGATGGTTCCGCCAACCTGGGCGCATCTTACGATTCCCGAGATTGACTTCCAGGCCATCTCGTATTACGCAGCCCCAAAAAGCCAAAAGCCAACGGCCAACAGCCAACAGCCGGAAATAGACCCCGAGATCATGAAGACCTTCGACAAGCTCGGTATTCCCTTGGAAGAACGGGCGGCGCTGGCAGGCAACATGGCGGTAGATGCGGTGATGGACAGCGTGAGTGTGAAGACGACCTTTCGGGATACGCTGGCAGAGAAAGGAATCATCTTCTGTTCTATTTCCGAGGCGGTGAAGGAACATCCGGATCTGGTACAGAAATACTTGGGTTCAGTGGTTCCGCCGACCGATAATTTCTATGCGGCCTTGAACTCGGCGGTCTTCACCGATGGTAGTTTTGTCTACGTGCCGAAAGGCGTTCGGTGCCCGATGGAATTGAGTACCTATTTCCGCATCAATGCAGGGAAAACGGGTCAGTTCGAACGCACGTTACTGATTGCCGACGAAGGCGCCTATCTCAGCTATTTGGAGGGATGTACGGCACCGATGCGCGATGAGAATCAGTTGCACGCGGCGATTGTGGAGATCGTGGTTCATAAGGATGCGGAGGTCAAATATTCGACCGTGCAGAACTGGTATCCGGGTGACAAGAACGGCAAGGGCGGCATCTATAATTTCGTAACGAAACGCGGTATCACGCATGAGAACGCACGACTCAGTTGGACGCAAGTGGAGACGGGAAGTGCGATCACATGGAAATATCCGTCGTGTATCCTTCGCGGCGATAATTCGAGTGCCGAGTTTTATTCGGTGGCGGTCACCAATAACTACCAGCAAGCGGACACGGGCACGAAGATGATCCATATCGGCAAAAACACGCGGTCGAGGATTATCTCGAAAGGTATCTCGGCAGGTCATAGTCAGAACGCGTATAGGGGCTTGGTGAAGATGGGTGCGAAAGCCGAGAATGCAAGGAATTACAGCCAGTGCGACAGCCTGCTGTTAGGCGACAAGTGCGGCGCACACACGTTCCCGGATATGATTATTGCGAACCCTACGGCAACCGTGGAGCACGAAGCCACGACGAGTAAGATCAACGAAGATCAGTTGTTCTACTGCCGGCAACGCGGTATCGGTGTGGAGGATGCCGTTGGTCTGATTGTGAACGGTTACGCCAAAGAGGTGATGGACAAACTGCCCATGGAGTTTGCCGTTGAGGCACAGAAGTTACTGCAAGTAAGTCTGGAAGGTTCGGTCGGCTAAAGATCGACGTGTTCGGCAGAGATTTTTTCGGCCAGGAAGATAGATGCGGATTGCGAGAAGCGGTCCGCATTTTCTGTAGTCAGATAGCGGCAAGTACCGTTTTGGGAGAGTTGGGACTCATATTCGGGATGACGAGTTAAATAGTCTTTGAGACTATCCGCCACAAGAGTACCTTGAGAAATGATTTGTATAGGCGCAACAGGGTTCGGAACGGGAAACTCTGATTCTTCAATCTCCTCATGGTAACGAAGCCATCCTTCTATCTTTTCTTTCAGCAAAGGATAATGGGTACAGCCGAGAATCAGGGTGTCAATGAGCGGGTCCTTCGCAAGGATTTCCCGCAAATATTTCCCTACAAAATATTTCGCTCCGTCGCTATTCTGTTCACCGGCCTCAATAAGCGGCACCCACATAGGACAAGCTTGTTGGGTTATGAAAAGACCGCCTTCGGCTGACAGACCGCTTTGCTGACAGACCGCTTCACTGACAGACCGCTCGCCAGGCTCGCTGACAGACATTTTTTGCAGCTCCAACACATAACTCTCCGAACTAACGGTTGCCGGTGTCGCCAGAATGCCGACATGTCCGCTTTTCGTGATGGCCGGCACGGCTTCTACGGTAGGACGGATGACACCCAAGACATTTACAAGCCTACCCCACCCCTCCCTGAAAGGAGGGAGATCTTGCTGTTGGATGGTTCGGAGGGCTTTCGCGGAAGCGGTGTTGCAGGCGAGAATAATCAATGCACAGTCTTGCTCGAAGAGATATTTAACGGCCTGCAAGGTGTAACGATAAATGACATCGAACGAGTGCGTACCATACGGCGCACGCGCATTGTCGCCCAAGTACAGATAATCGTACTGAGGTAAAGTCTTACGGATGGCCTCCAAGATTGTCAAACCTCCATACCCGCTATCGAAAACACCTATCTTCGCCATAATCGGCTGCAAAATTACTACAAAAAATGCAAATATGCAAAAAATTCTTGTATAATTCAAAAAAAAGTAGTAATTTTGCGAGCAAAATTGATTTGAACAAGTTATGACCACCCTGTCACATAGCGAGAAAGAAGCAATAATGAAAGATATGAAGTCTTTCGATGAACCCATGCCGGCAGTCGGTATCTTCTGGTATGATCCGGAGGAACACGATTTCTTCGGTGTGTATAAGAAAGAGCTGACGCCTAAGATGGTAGAAGAGGCGGCGACCAAAGGTCTGCCCTACATCAACTACCAGACGCTGCACCGCACTATCTGGCAGAAACAGTATTTCCGTGCGCTCGCTAAGCATGAACCTACTAAGTTCAGCGGCGATTATACACAGGTACCACGTGGTCGCGTCTCTTGGGCGGTAGATCATTTTGTTGTCTTTGTCGGTCAATGGGCAAAAGATATTGAAGCAGAATTAACGGCCTTATTGGAAAAGTATTTTGCCCTGCCGTATTTTGAGTTCAGATATGATGAACATTGGGATCTCGGCCACGGCTGGTCAGGTGATCTATAACCACTACCGCTGGCCTTGACAGCGTTAAAAAGCAAGGACATAATAACAAAATTGCAGAAAATGACACAAAAACTTGCATGTGTCATTTTTTTTGCGTAATTTTGCACCCTGAAAGAAAACACATTAAGCCGACAGTGAGCCGACGGTCAACCGACAGTCAAGGCTAAGGTCAGGCTTCTGTCAAACCAAGAAAAGACCAAAAATTATATAAACAAAAACTATATTATATATTAATATATAATATACAATTTAACCCACTTTTTTATGGCAAAAATAGAAACAACATCCGCCATCAATCAGATTCATGGCAAAACAAATGGTAGAGATAGAGGTTATTTCTACATGCGGAACGGCAAACAGTTTTATCGTGATCGTGATGAAACCTATCAAAAAAATCAATCTCCGCGACAAAAATGGAATTCTGCTGCCTTCGCTTATGCAAACAAAATCACGAACCAACTCTTCTCCTCTCCGGAATCTGCAGCGCAATTGAACGAAGAATACGAAGCCTCCAAATACATAGCTTCCAATGGTAAGAAGTATTCCACTCCTCGTGCATGGAAATTCAACTCTCTTCTCCACGAATATAAACTTGCACATCCGTTTGTTGGCTGAGCAGTATTTTTGCACGAATAGCGGATTTCATAGCCATTCCACTGAAAATCTGAAGATTTTTGGCGGATTTTTGGCATAAAATTTGCACATATCAAAAAAAAGCAGTATCTTTGCACGCTAAAATGCGCGTGCAGTGGGTGCGTACGCACGAATTTGCCCCGCGCGTGAGGCTTGGACGAACAAAATAACTAAAAATATACGTATATGAAATTCAATGTTTCGAGTTCTAAACTCTTTTCGCAATTACAGGCAGTAAGCCGCGTGATTAACAACAAGAACGCCCTCCCTATTCTGGACGACGTGCTTTTTGATCTGACAGGTAATGAATTGAGACTGACCGCTTCCGACGGCGAGACGACCATCCGCACGAGTGTGGAGGTGGACGGCGTAGAAGGCAGCGGTAAGGTGGCTTCGGCAGCGAAACTGCTGTTGGAGACGCTGAAAGAGTTCAGCGAGCAACCCTTAGCTTTCACTATCGACGAGAACAATTTCGCCGTAAGTATGGTCAGCCAGAACGGAACCTACTCTTTCGTAGGCGTTAACGGCAACGAGTATCCGGAGATGCCGGGTGCAGAGGCTGATGCCCGTCAGATTGCTTTGCCGGCGAATGTGCTGCAGAGTGCCATCGAGAAGACTATTTTCTGCACCGCAGACGACGACCTGCGTCCCGTGATGAACGGTATTTTCTTCGATATCGCAGAAGACAAAGTAACGATGGTAGCTACCGACGCTCACCGTCTGGTTCGTTATACGAACACCGGTGTTCAGGCAGGTTCTGCCGCCAGTTTCATCCTTCCGAAGAAACCGGCAAGTCTGCTCAAGAACCTGCTGGCAAAAGAGGAGAGCGAAGTGAAGGTTACTTTCGGTGCCAAGAACGCCCGTTTCGAGTTCGGCAGCACGATCATCGTTTGCCGCCAGATAGAGGGTCGTTTCCCGAACTACAACGCCGTCATCCCGCAGTCCAACCAGAATATCGTGACGGTGGACCGTCAGACGATCATCAACGCCTGCAAGCGCGTGGCTGTTTTCGCCAACAACGGTACGGCACAGTTGCGTCTGGCGTTGAGCGAGAACCAGATCAAGATCTCGGCACAGGACATCGATTTCTCGACGAGCGCAGAAGAGACCATCAGTTGCGATTACAACGGCACGCCGATGGCAATCGGTTTCAAGGCTCCGTTCTTGATTGACCTGCTCAGTTCGATTGAGAGTGCGGATGTACAACTGAAACTCGCTGACCCGGCACGCGCTGGTCTGATCCTTCCGGCAGAGAACGAGGAGAACGAAGACGTGCTGATGCTGTTGATGCCGATGCTGTTGAATGATTAAAGACCGACCTGCGGTCTGACAGAGTATAGACCGCTTCGCTGACAGAACACAGACTTTTTATGTATCGCAAACTGACCGCGCAAGAGATTGCGCAATTAGAGGCTCAGGGATGTACGGCGAAAAACTGGTCGGACGTAGAGGTGGCAGAACATTTTGACGCCGCGTACGTCCGTCAGGCTCATTTCTCGGGCAAGAACCGGTTGGGTGTTTTCGGCAAGGAGATAGCTCTGCCGGGTGGTCTGAGTATCCATTCGGGCATCTACAACGCCACGTTGCATAACTGCGAGGTGGGCGATGACGCGCACCTCTATAATATCCACAACTACATCGCCAATTATCATATCGGCAACAACACCTGTATCGAGAACGTGAATGCTATCCTCGTGGACGGCAAGACCACGTTCGGCAACGGTGTACGCGTGCCGGTGATGAACGAAGGAGGTGGTCGTGAGATTCCTATTTTCAATGAGCTGAGTGCCAGCCTGGCCTATATCCTCACGCTGTACCGTCACCGTCCGAAGATGATCCATGAGTTGGAGCGTCAGATAGACGAATACGCCGAAGCGCAAGCTTCCGACCACGGTTATATAGGCGACCACGTGCGTATTCTCAACTGCGGTTCCATCAAGAACGTGCGTATCGGCGACTATGCCGAACTGATAGGAGTGAGTCGTCTGAAGAACGGTTCGGTCAACTCGAACGAGGCGGCGCCTGTTCGTTTGGGCAGCGGTGTCAAATGTGCGGATTTCATCATCTCGTCGGGTGTGGAGATCGGCGACTCGACCTTGGTGGACAAGTGTTTCGTAGGCCAGGGTTGTATTTTCGACAAACATTATTCGGCAGGCGAGAGTCTGTTCTTCAGTAACTGCCAGGGAATGCACGGGGAGGCATGTGCTATTTTCGCAGGTCCGTACACCGTGACCCATCATAAATCGACCCTCCTCATCGCCGGTATGTTCTCATTCCTGAACGCCGGTTCGGGCAGTAACCAGTCGAACCACATGTACAAACTCGGTCCTATTCATCAGGGTATAGCGGAACGCGGCGCGAAGACGACGAGCGACAGTTACCTCTTGTGGCCGAGCAAGGTAGGTGCCTTCAGTCTGGTGATGGGTCGTCATACGCATCATGCGGACACGAGCGATCTGCCGTTCTCGTATCTGATAGAGAACCAGTCGGAGAGTTACCTGGTACCGGGCGCTAACCTGCGTACCGTAGGTACCATCCGTGACGCGCAGAAATGGCCGAAGCGTGACAACCGCAAAGACCCGCATAAGTTAGACCAGATCAATTTCAACCTGCTTAGTCCCTACACCGTTCAGAAGATGTGGCGCGGCCGCGAAGTGCTGAACGAGTTACAGGCTCTCAGCGGCGAGAACACCGAAGTGTACGGATATCGGAACTGCAAGATCCGCAATACGTCCCTGCAACACGGTCGCGAACTCTATACGATAGGTATTCAGAAATTCTTGGGCAACAGTCTGATCAGCCGTCTGGAGCAGAAAGAATGGCACACGATGGATGAACTGCGTGCTGCCTTGCGTCCGGACAGCGAAGCCGGTTTGGGCGACTGGGTCGATATGGCCGGTCTGATTGCGCCGCGTGACGAAGTGACGAAGATGCTCAATGAGATCGAGCAGGATCACCTGACCTTAGAGGCCATTCAGGAGCGTCTTATCAAGATGCACGCGAACTACTATTCGTACGAATGGACCTGGGCGCTGAACAAACTGGAACAGGTATGGGGTTGCAGCGTCGATAAAGTGACGCTGGCACAGATCCGCCAAACCGTTACCGAATGGCAGAAAGCCGTTGTCAGCCTCGACAAGATGGTTTATAACGACGCCCGCAAGGAGTTTGACCTCAACAGCCAGACCGGTTTCGGTGTGGATGGTGACCGCGAACAGGCGGAAGCGGACTTCGAAGAAGTACGCGGTTCGTTTGAGTCCAACTCGTTCGTCAAAGCCGTTCTCGAGCATATCGAGCGGAAGACCGCTTTGGGTAATCGAGTTCTTGAGAAATTAGATACTGTAAAAAGCTAATAGCTAAGAGCCAATGGCTAAAGGCCAACTTACCATATTGGGTTGCGGGAGTGCGAAACCGACGAAGACAACTTCCCCTTCGGGGCAGTTGGTGGAGATATGCGACAAGTCCTTCCTCGTCGATTGCGGCGAAGGAGTGGTACTGACCATGCAGAAACTGGGGATTCATACCTCCAGACTGTATAATATTTTCATCTCCCATCTTCACGGCGATCATTGTTTCGGTCTGATCGGCCTGCTCACAACGCTGGGCATGCTCAAACGGACACAACCGATGCATATCTACGCCCAACCGGACCTGCAGAAACTGCTGCAACCGCTGTTGGATTATCATGCCAACGACCGGTTGTATGAGATCATCTTCCATCCTATCAATCCGCGCAAACACGCTGTTATCTTTGAGGACAGGACGGTGAGCGTGGAGACTATTCCGCTCAAACACGGCGTTCCGACCTGCGGTTTTCTCTTCAAGGAGACGCATCGTGTGAAGAAAGAAGACGGTTCGTTCGATTACGAGACGCGCAAACGTTATGCCTATTGCTCCGACACCCAGTACAGCGAGAAAATCATTCCTATCATCGAAGGTGTGGATACGCTTTATCACGAGTCCACTTTCCTGCAGATTCACGGCAAACGGAGCAAGGAAGTGAAGCACTCCACAGCAGCCGAAGCGGCGACTATTGCTCAAAAAGCGAAAGCAGGGAAACTGATTCTCGGTCACTACTCCGCCCGGGTCGAAGACCATAATCACTTCCTGCAAGAAGCGCAGCCTATCTTCGAGAACACCGTTTTGGCCGAAGAAAATCTGATTTTTAAAATTTGAAAATTCGCTTGCGAATAATCGTTCGAGTTTTACGAGATAAGAAATTTGACATCATAAATCCTAAATGGCGAAGCCTTCCATCCAATATGTATGCAGTTCCTGCGGAGCGAAAGCCCCGCAGATGTTGGGTCGTTGTCCGGTCTGCGGCGAATGGGGAACGTATGAAGAGGAAGTCATTCAGCGAAGCGGTCTAACAGCGCAGCGGTCTGTCAGCACACGCGGTCTGTCAGGCGAAGCCGGTCAGCCAAAACGTCTCCAGGACGTGGTGGCAAATGAAGAGATCCGGATTGACATGCGCAACGGAGAGCTGAACCGTGTGTTGGGCGGCGGACTGGTACCGGGCAGTCTGGTCCTGTTAGGCGGTGAACCGGGTATCGGCAAATCGACCCTGGCCCTGCAAGTACTCATGCAGTTAGGTGAACGCAAGACGTTCTACGCCTCCGGCGAAGAGAGCGTACGGCAGTTGAAACTGCGCGCCGAGCGGCTCGCCGGCAACGCGGAGAACCTCTATATATCCAGCGAGACATCGTTGGAACGTATCCTGGAGCAAGTCAAAGATATCGAACCCGAAGTGGTGGTGATCGACTCCATCCAGACCATCGGCACCGAAGCGGTGGACGCGACTATCGGCAGTATCAGTCAGGTCCGCGAATGCGCGGCACGTATCATGGAGTTCGCCAAGACCCGTAATATCCCGTTCATCATCATCGGGCATATCAACAAAGAAGGCTCGTTGGCGGGTCCGAAAGTGCTGGAACATATTGTGGACACGGTGCTGCAGTTCGAAGGCGACCAGCAGTATATGTACCGCATCTTACGCGCGCAGAAGAACCGTTTCGGTTCGACCTCCGAACTCGGTATCTACGAAATGCGTCAGGACGGTCTGCGCGAGGTGACGAACCCGTCGGAGTTACTGCTCTCCACTGCCCGTGAAGGACTCTCCGGCATTGCGATAGCCGCAGCGGTGGAAGGCGTACGGCCGTTCCTGATAGAAGTGCAGGCATTGGTGTCAAGTGCCGCGTACGGAACGCCGCAACGCTCCTCGACCGGCTTTGACGGAAGACGGCTCAACATGCTGCTCGCCGTGCTGGAGAAACGCGTAGGCTTCAAACTGCTGCAGAAAGATGTGTTCCTGAATATAGCCGGCGGATTGCGGGTACAAGACCCGGCCATCGACTTGGCGGTACTGGCCGCCGTACTGAGCAGTAACATGGATATCGCGTTGGATGCCGGTACCTGTCTCTGCGGCGAAGTGGGACTGGCTGGAGAGATTCGTCCCGTGAACCGTATCGAGCAGCGTATCGCCGAGGCGCAGAAACTCGGATTCCGCAGAATACTGATTCCTGCGGAGCAAAAAACAGACACCAAACGGTTTACCATCGAAGTCGTTCCCGTACGGAAAGTGACGGACGCATTCCGGTTGTTAATTAAGAATTAAAAATTAAAAATTGGACTTGAAGAAGTTCTTATACATAGTATTGTTCGCTGCGCTTAGCAGCACGATGTGGGGTCAAGCGCAGCCTTTCTTATGCGAACTGGGTTTGCAAGGAGGTTGCGGCTACTACGTGGGTGACGCCACGCCGCATATCTTCCTGAATCCGCGTGAGGCGTACGGCGCCCATTTCCGGTATAAGTTCACCAAGCGCTGGGCCTTGCAGGTCAAAGCCTCGGGTCAACGGATCACCGGTAATAACTACACCATCCGCGGCGAGAAACTGGACTCCAAATGGCAGAGCCAGCTGGTGAACGTGGATGTGATGGCGGAGTTTAACTTCTTCCGTTTCGGCACGGCCAACAAGTTCGACAAGCGTATTCGTCCCTATACACCGTACATCTTCATCGGTATCGGTGCCGGAGGCGGAGGTATCGGAAGTGCCAAGACCAACGCGTACGCTTATGTGCCGCTGGGACTGGGTTTCAAATGGAAATTCCACGAGCGGGTGGGTTTGAATATCGCATGGCAGCATAATATATACATGACCGACAACTTGGAAGGCCGGGACGAGTTGGATAACAAACACCAGC
>Ga0310694_10003310_pt1 | contig 15856 bp, 11 predicted proteins | sample 174DNAGHGhighgp2_FD_203884 | JGI IMG/M metagenome (GOLD analysis project Ga0310694, IMG submission 203884) | Sheep rumen microbial communities from Palmerston North, Manawatu-Wanganui, New Zealand - 1742 DNA GHGhigh gp2 (v2) (version 2) | ecosystem: Host-associated > Mammals > Digestive system... | reverse complement strand
CTAAAGTTTCTGAAGTTAAAATGGAAGTAAAAGTGGAAGTTAACTCGCTCCGCTCGTGGAAGTTAAAGAGGACAATACCAAACAGAATTCCAAGCATCCAAAGCAATCGTCCAGCCAGCTTGCTGGCTTAACTTCCAGCACGAAGTGCTTAACTCCATATTTAACTTCATTTTATAACTTCCGAAACTTAAATAATCAACATTATGAAAAAGCTTATCTTCCTGTCTCTTTTCCTGCTGAATGCGATGGCAGGACAATCGCAGAACCCTTATCTCCCCCTTTGGGAGCATCTTCCTGACGGCGAGCCGCGCGTCTTTGAAGACCCAGACAACCCAGGAAAGCTGAGGGCATACATCATTGGTTCGCACGACACGCACTACACCGAGTACTGCGGCAACGACGTCCGCATGTGGTCGGCTCCCGTGGAGGACCTCACACAGTGGCGCGACGAAGGCCCCATCTTCTCGCATTACGTCGATGGACGTTGGGACACGATGTACGCGCCCGACCTCGTGGAGGTCAAGGACAAGCAGACGGGCAAGAAGACCTATTGGCTCTATCCTCACAGCCGTGGCTGGCGTCGCGTGGCGATGGTGTGCAAGGGCGACCGCCCCGACGGACCTTTCACGCCTGTCAACCTTACGCCCGACGGCCGTGCCTGCGTCGATGGCTCGCTCATTGACTTCGACCCGTCGGTCTTCGTTGAGAACGTCACCGACAAGAAGGACAAGGACTTCGACAAGGGCTTCCGCGCATACGTCTTCTACGGCTTCCAGCACTCGACGGCCTGTGAGCTCGACCAGAACACGATGTACAGCAAGCGCCCCGGCACAGAGCTGATAGACCCCTTCATCCCTGCCAGCAGTCACGACGGCAGGCTCCTCGACCGTGAGGGCAGCGAGTACAAAGCTCTTTATCAAGGGCAGAACCCGCTCGACTTCAACTTCTTCGAGGCAAGCAGCATCCGCCAGGTGGGCAACAAATACGTGATGGTCTTCTCCGGCTACAGCGGCAAGGAATACGGCCTCGGCAACACCAACAGTGCCTTGCGCTATGCCTTTGGCGACTCGCCCCTCGGCCCGTGGCGTTCGGGAGGCGTGCTCGTCGATAGCCGAGGCGTTGTCCTAAACGAAGACGGCTCTCGCCTCACCACCACCAACTTCGCCCACAACACGCACGGCTCGTTGCAGGAAATCAACGGCCAGTGGTACGTCTTCTATCATCGTCCGCCGCGAGGCTTTGCCAATGCACGCCAGGCTATGGTTGCGCCCGTGAAGATTGAGTGGGACAAGAAGCCCGTCAGCAAGGGCGGAAAGGTGCGCATCACGGGTTACGACCCCTTTGTCGGGAACAACGAATGGACGGCGAAGGCCGGCAACGGCGATGAATACACGGGAGCCGAAGTGACCAGCGAGGGCTTCCACATCTTTGGATTGCCTCCCTACCAGTACTACAGTGCCGGCTATGCCTGCTATCTGGCAGGCCCGGGCAGCAACGAGTGTATGCAGGACAACCACGACGTCTGGAACAACTCGATGGACCTTGCAGGCTTGCGCAACGGAACCGTCATCGGCTTCAAGTACTTCGGCTTCGGAGGTTTGGCACAAAGCACGAAGGGCTTGCCTGCCTTCGAGGGAACGAAGCAGGGCGACAACACCAGGTTCTGCCTCTACCTCACCCCGAGCGGGCGAGGAGCCGTCAAGATTCACGTCATGCTCGACGGCCCCTACGCAAACGAGACATGGAAAGGGCGCGAGATTGCAGTCATCAACGTTCCTGCGGATGCCAAGCGCGAAGCAAGTTATTTCACGGAGTCTGTCCCTGCGGTGGAAGGCCTGACAGGCAAGCACGCCATCTATCTCGTAGTGGAAGGACCGGACATACAGGAGCCGCAGAACGACCGCCAACAGTGGAGCCGCCGCCAGCAGCAGCCAGGGCGGCCGCAAGGTCTCTTCGACCTTCACGGAATCGGCTTCTCAAAAGGTGGAGGCTTGAAAGCTCCCAGCGTCCCGACGGTCACTATCACGGCTGACGGCAAGCCCCTCAATATCCCTGAAACACCCATTCGCAGCAGCAATGCCAACGGCTACACGGAGGTCAACCGCTATCAGGTGTATGGCTACCTGAAAGCAGGCTCTGTGCTGAAGGCCACTTCGAACAACCCCGAAGTGCAGTTCAAGGTCAGCCCCATCACCGATGGCCGCGCCACCGTGAGAGCCACATACCAGGGGAAGGAAAAGGTTTATCTCATCAATTGAAGTTTAGGAAGTTAAAATGGAAGTTAAAATGGAAGTAAACTCGCTTCGCTCGTAGGAGTAAAAAAAGGACGATAGTACCGCCGCTGATAGCATCCATAGCTATCGTCCAGCCAGCTTGCTGGCTTAAATTCCTGCGCAAAGCGCATAACTTCCCATTAAACATCATTTTATAACTCCCGAGACGTAAATTACCAATGAACACCACAGAAATGAAAAGGATCCTGCTTTTGCTCTTTGCTTCTGCCGTGCTTTTCGGTTGCAGGCAACAGGAAAAGTTCTGCATCGAGGGCAACATCACCGGAGCTGCCGACACGGTGCTCTACCTGGAACATCTGACGCTGGGCGAAGGCACCGTTGCCATCGACAGCATACGGCTCGGCGAGGACGGGGCCTTCCGCTTCAGCCAAGATGCCAACGAGGCGCCGGAGTTCTACCGTTTGCGCATTGGCGGACAGGCCATCAACCTCGGCATCGACAGCACCGAGACGGTTCGCATTAAGGCGGACATGAAGGATATGTCGTTTGGCTACCAGGTGGAGGGCAGCGGCACCTGCGACACCATCCGCCTGCTCTGCCTGAAACTTGCCGGTCTGGAGCGCGAGGCACGCCGCATAGCTGACGACCGCAACTACACGCTCGCCGAGCGCGACAGCATGATAGAGCAGCTCGTGACGCAGTACAAGACAGAGGTCAAGCTCGAATACATACAGAACCACTACAGCGCGACCTACAGCTACTATGCCTGCTTCCAGGCGCTCGGGAACAGCCTCGTCTTCGACCCGATGTATGACAAGAGCGACCTCACATGGATGCGTGCCGTGGCCAATGCCTGGAGCGAAAGGTATCCGACGAGCCAACGTACGCAGAACCTCTGCAACATCATACTGGAATGCCGCCGCAACCACGTAACGCCCCGCCAGATCGTACTCAACATAGACGGCGACAAGGTGCGGGAGCTCGGCATCATCGACATGACATTCCCCGACATCAACGGGCGCGAGAGAACGCTGAGCGACCTGCGCGGAAACGTCGTTTTACTCGATTTCACCGCGTTTTCCATGGACGGCAGCACACAACGCACACTGCTCCTGCGAGAACTCTACAGCAAGTATCACGACCGGGGATTTGAGATATACCAGGTAAGCATCGACCCGAGCGAGCATCTCTGGAAGCAGCGTTGCGAGGCGCTGCCCTGGGTGAGCGTCTATTGCGAGGAGGGATTGGAAAGCGACATGCTGCGGCTCTACAACGTGCAGCACTTGCCGAGCTACTTCCTGATTGACCGCAACTGCGACCTGCAAGCTCGTTGGGAAGACATCCCCGACCTGGAAAAGGCCATCGGGGAACTGCTCTGAAGAACACAGAAAACACAACGCCCGAAAACGCGGCACGGTGCGTTGCCCATCGCGGCACGGTGTGTTTGCCATCGCGGCACGGTGCGTTGCCCATCGCGGCACGCTGCGTTTGCCATCGCGGCACGGTGCGTTTGCAACCTCACCATAAACCTTTGGCTTAATGCCCCTTCGGGCCGAATTCCCGGACAGCAATAAAAGTAGAGTCGTGAGGACTGAAATCGCCAAGTAATAAACAAGAAATCGCCCCGCAATTGTGGGGCGATCTTTTTGGTCGGATTAGGGCGTGATGCGCTCGCGGTGTGCCGCGCCTGTCGCGGTGTCGGTGCCATAGACATCCACATACTCGCACTTCATGCCCAGGGACCCGCCCATTTGGGCGAACATCTTATGCAGAATCATCTCGTGGCCATTCCATTTTACGGTGCCTACCCACTTGCCGTCGCGCTTGCAGATGCGGATGGTCAAGTCCTTGTATGCGGTCAGATGCACAAGTGCCTCGTTCTCGCTTGAACTGACGACCTTCACGCCGAAGGCCATCTTGCGGTCGAGGAAGGTGAGACTCTCTGTCCTCTTCCCTCCGCCAATCACCCAGTAGGCGTTGAGCGGCCTACTCTGGTTGAGCTTGCCGCCTTCAATGTTGATGTCGTAGCACACATAGTTACCGTTTGTGCTGCGCTCGAAGACAAAGATGTGTTCCTTGGGAATGTCAACGGCAAGGAGCAAGGGGCAAGAGACAATCATCAGGAGGAATGCCCAAAACAAGCGGGAAGATATGAGACGAATGCTGCTATACATTATATATTATATTAGAAGGAGAAGGTCAGGTTGAAGCGGATGCCGTTCTTCTTGGTTCCGGGATGCTCCAGATAGTTGAGGCGGCGAACATAGTCCACGCCAAAGACCTTGAAGATGTTGCGGACGCCGACAGCCATCTCCATGTAGGGCCTGTCGCCTTCGATGACGTATGAGCCTTCGGGGAACTGATAGAGCATCTCATCGTCGGGGTTCTTGAAGGGATTGTTCCTGTCGGTAAGCGAGCCCCATACGCCTCGGAAGGCAATGTACTCCCTGAGTTTGAGTTTCTTGAACAGGGGGATGCGGTTGAAGAGCTTGCCGTTCATGTTCCATGCCACCGACCAGAAGATACGGCGGTCCATGAAGAACTCCATGTTGCGCATCATGTTGAGCGTGCCTTCCTGCTCGACATAGGAGATACACGTCGGCGGTGTGATGAGGAGCGGGAACGGCACCTTGTTCCATTGCATTGAGCCGGAGGCATAGAGATCGATGCGTCCCCAGCTGCCTAACCACTGGCGCTTGAAGATGCCCACTTCCGTCTGGTTGGAGCCGTACTGGCCTCCCAGGAAGCCGTCGAAGCAGATGGCGTGGCGGATGGTGAACTCAGGACGGTCCTTGTTAATGGGCCAGCGGTCCTGCTTCGTGTTGATGTACGTCTGTCCCGGGCAGAAGGTTACCGAGGCGTTCCACTCCGTGGTGCGCATACGGAAGTCCTCCGTGCCGTCGTTGACATGGATGAGGTGCAGGTCGCCCACAGGCCTGTTGCTCTCCGTGATGAAGTTCGTGGTGAAGTTCAGGCCGTAGTCCGTCTCCCAGATGAAGCCCAGGCGCTGCTTGTTGTTCCTGTAGAGCATATTGACCGTCTCGGTGCGGAAGTTGACGAAGAGGTTGTCCTTGCTGTTCTTCAGGAACTTGTCGGAGACGGACGTCACATCGTTGCTGCTCTCGAACACAATCATGCGCTGCGGGAACTCAAACGAGGAATTCTTTTTCTTGTTGAAGCAATAGTTGGCCGTAACGCCGTAATAGTTGCCGCCCGACTTGAAGCCGTGCGTATAATAGCCCTCGAGGAAGATGTGCTTATTGAAGGCACCCGTCGTCTTGCCGCCTGCACGCAGGCGGAAGCCGTCGTAGAAGTTGCTTGAGAATGTGCTGATGACCGGCCCGATGTCGAACTTGCTGGGCTTTCCTGCCTTAGATGTCTCAATGAAGTTCTCGAAGAGCGTCTTGACCACGAGCAGCGGGATGCGCATGTTCTTTGACTTCGACATCGCGGTCATAAAGTCGCCCAGGCCGTCCTCCTTCTGCGTAAGTTCGACGGCGCGGTATTGGTTCCAGAAGTCCTCGTCCTGATTGCGCGAGTCCGCCATGCGCTTCACCTTCGCCTGCCCCTTGAAGAGGTTCTTGTGGAGCGGCTCAAAGCTGTAGTCGGAGAGCCGCGTGTTGCGCACCACAAGCAGACTCTTGCCCAGAAGCGTCATTTCGGCCCACATGTCGTCCGTGGTCAATGCCCACTCGTCATTGGACAGTTGGCTATAGACCTGGTCGATGTGCAGTGAGCTGACGAAGTTGACGTCGCTCTTCTTCGGGATGGAGAGGTGACACTTCTTGACGTGCAGCGTAGAATCCTTCAGGATATAGATGTCGCCGTTAAAGCCGATGTCCTGCGGATTGTTGGGCGTGAACTGAAGGTGATAGCACGAGTCGCGGTCAACAAGCACGGTATCGACAATATAATACCTGTAGAAAGCCGTTGCTCCTGTGCCGATGGGACTCAAGAAAGGAAACTTGAGCAGGTGGACATAGTTGTCGTAGATGTCCACGTCGCGAAAGACTTCCTTGAGCGTTGTGTTGATCATCTCGCCGGTCGCAAAGAGCTGGTTAAGGCCGGTGCTCTGCTCGCCGGTGATGATGTCTTTCTCCGTCTTCGGGTCCTTGCGGTAGATGTGCTGCGTGACGGTCTCGTCGAGGGAGATAGGCACGACCATCTTCTTGTTGTACGGGCTTAGCTCTGCCATCTGCGTCCACTTCACCTTGCCCGCGTCCGTGCTGTCCAGTTCCTTTACCTTATAGTCGTTCAGGGACATGGAGAGCTTCTGGTACTTGTTGTACATGTAGTAGTCGTGGTTCTCGAGCTTGGTGTCCTTCTTGGCCTCAATCACTCGCTTCATAAGGTCAACGGCAGGATTGTCCTTGCGAACATAGCGTTTCCTCTCGGCCTTGATGACGACCTCACCGAGTTCCTTCAGGTCGGGCTTGAGCTTGATGGTGAGGCGGCTGGGCGTTGCCTTGGTGATGTTCACCTTCTCTTCCTTGTAGCCCATACAAGTGAAAGAAAGTGTTGCACCGTTGATGCGTGCGATGGAAAAGATGCCGTCCAGGTCGGCTATGGCGGAAACCTTGCGATCCTTGTAAGACACGCCTGCAAGGGAAAGACTGTCGCCGGTGGAGGCATCAAGGATGACACCGGTTATCTTCTGTCCCAAAGCATTCAATGCGAATGCCAGAAGCAGGGCAAGGGTAGCAAAGATTTTTCTTGTCATATTTCAATAAACGCTGGAAGTTATAATAGGGAGTTAACTTCCATTTTTAACTTCACTTTTATTCCACTTTTATTCTGCTGCACGTTTCGAAGGCTGTCATTGTGACGCCTTCGATGCCGGGAAGGATGATGCTCTGCCCGGTGAGCAGCAGGTTTGGCAGCGGCGTATTGACCGAATGGAAGCTCAACATCGCTGTACGGCAATCCTTTCGCATACCGAAGGCTCCTCCCTCGGGGCTGCCAAGATAGTCGCGATAGGTGAGCGGAGTGCTGGTGTAGCATTGCTCCACCTTCTCGCGGAGGTCGGGTATGTATTGTTCTGCCAGAGCGAGGCATTGCTCTGTCTTCTTCTGGCAGAAAGCCTTGTAGTCGTCGCCGCGGCGACCGACCTTTGTGTCTGCCCAAGCCTTGCATTCGTGCCAGGGCATTGGTGTGAGGAGGTCGATTTGCCTCAAGTCGTCCGAGTCTTCCTCGGGAGCTCTTGCGCTAATCATCACGCCTTTCACGGGGTCGTTCCCTTCTGTCATCGTCCAGACGTTAGGCTTGTCATAGACAAAGACGTTGTGGGCGAAGTAGCGCAGCGCGCCGGGCTTGATGCGGAGCTGTGCCGTGAACATCCCGCAGGTGTTCTCTGCGGCTTCCATCCTTCTTCGGAAGGCCTTGCGCACCGAAGGGCAGCCTTCGAGCAACTGGCACAGCACGGCAGGATGAATGTCGGAGATGAAGAACTCCGCCTCGTAGGCTTGTCCGTCCGCACAGACGGCATTCGTGATTCGGCCGTCCGTCTCCGTCAGGCGAACCACTTCGCTGTTTGTCTTAACCTCGCCTCCTGCCTCCTTGATGATGCTGACAAGTTTGTTTACCAGCACATTGCCGTCGCCTCCGAGCCGCCAGCTGCTTTCGATGTAGCTGGAGCATGTGTGGGCGAAGTTAAAGAGGGGAAGCGACTCGCGCCGAAGCTCTGTCTTCATGGCAGCCGCGCTGACCACATTCAGCAGCAGTTCGTCGGAGAATGTCTGCCGGAGGTAATCGTAGGCGCAGACATCCATGTCGTCGGCCGTGATGCTTTGTAGCCGGCGGACGAAGCTTTTCAGCGCCTCGCGTTGGTGCGGGAAGTCTTTTGCCAGTCCCTCGACGAATGCCTCATAGCCTTGACGGAAGGTGAAGTGCCTGCCGCCGATGATGACGTGGTCGAAGTCTTCGTCCATCCTTTGCCACGGGAGGTCGAGCAGTCCGAGCTGCTCGAATGCCTTGTGCATTGCCTGCCCTGGGGCAAGCCCGCCCACATAGTGCAGTCCTGTGTCGTAGTGCATTCCGCCTCTGCGGAAGCTTTGCATACAGCCGCCCGGCTGGTTGGAGCGTTCAAGGACGAGAACCTTTAGCCCTCGCTTGGCGAGCAATGCGCCGCACTCCAAGCCACCAAGTCCGCTGCCGACAATCAGGACGTCGTTCATTTAATGCATAATTTACAATTCACAATTCATAATATGACCACGCCCGGAACAGAGCGAAAGATGTAATTATGAATTATGAATTAAAAATTATGAATTGGCTTCTTTACTTCTGGTGCTGCTCGATGTAGTCGTAGAGCTGTGCAAAGGTCTTGATGTTGGGAAGCTCTGCCTTGGAGATGAGCACGCCGTACTTTGTCTGTACGATGCCGATGAGGTCCACGAGGCTCAGGCTGTCGAGTTCGAGTGTCTCATAGATGGGAGCATCGGGAGTGATTGCAGACTCTTCGATTTCAAATTCTTCTGCCAATTCGGCGTTAATCTCAGCAATGATTTCTTCTCTTGTCATATTCTTTTCGTTTGGTTATTGATGATTGCCTATATAATATATTATAATGTGTGCTTAAACATTCTTGACGATGAGGGTTGAGTTTGTGCCTCCGAAGCCGAAGCTGTTCGAGAGGAACATGTCGAAGTGCTGTTCCTTTGTCTCGGCTGGGATGTTGAGGCAGGCCGTCACGTCGTCTGGCTTCTCAAAGTTGATGTTGCCGGCGATGAAGCCGTTCTTCATCATCAGGGTTGAGTAGATGATTTCGCTTGCGCCGGCCATCCACATCTCGTGGCCTGTCTGGCTCTTTGTTGAAGTGACGGGAACGGTGCGCTCGCCGAAGAGCTGTGCGATGGCCTGTGCCTCTCGCTGGTCGCCGATGACGGTGCTTGTGGCGTGTGCATTGATGTATCCTATCTGCTTCGGGTCGATGCCGCCGTTGCGGAGGCAGAGTTCGAGCGAGCGTGCGGGGCCTTCCACGTTGGGAGTCGATATGTGGTCGCCGTTGCCGGAGAAGCCCCAGCTAACGATTTCGGCGATGATGTTGGCGCCGCGCTTTACGGCGTGCTCGTAGCTTTCCAGCACGACGGTTGCGCCGCCGCCGCTTGGCACGAGGCCGTCACGACTGGCATCGAAGGGCCGGCTTGCTTTCTCGGGTTCGCTCTCGCGGATGGAGAAGGCCTGAATGCCGTCGAAGGATGCGATGCCGTACATGTTGTTCTCCTCTGCGCCGCCGCACACCACGCAATCCTGCAAGCCCTGCGAGATGAGCAACGCTGCAAGGCCGATGCTCTGGGAGCCTGATGCGCAGGCTGCCGAGGCGGTGAGGTTGATGCCGCGAAGCTTGAAGAGGCAAGCAAGGTTCATCGTGATGTTGGAGTTCATGCTTTGGAAGATGGCACCACTGCCGCAAGCCACGGTGCTTGTTGCCTGTCGGAACTTGTCGAGGCTGGACATTGTTGCCTCTGCCACGGAGTCGTTTCCGTAGATGATGCCCACTTCGTGCGTATTGAGGAAGTCCTCGTCGATGCCGGCGTTGTCGAGTGCCTGCTTGGTGGCGATGTAGCCGTACTGTGCCTCCTCGGGCATGAAGTTACGGAGGTTGCGGGGAACGTATGGCTTGAGGTCAACCTTGGGGACGTTGCCCACAAGTGCCGAGCGGAAGCCCGCGTCCTTGCGTTCCTGGCTGAAGATGATGCCGCTCTTGCCCTGGTAGAGTGCGTCGCGCACCTCATCGAGGCTTGTTCCGATGCAGGACCAAATGCCCATGCCTGTTATAACTACTCTGTTCATGTTTCTTCTATTATTTCTATTTGTTTTTGGGAAGTTAAAGAAGTTAGTGGAAGTTATGCTCGCTTTGCTCGCGGAAGTTAAAGGACAATAGATTTAAGCGTCGCCATTGGTATCGTCATTTGACTTCTTTAACTACTTTAACTACTTTAACTTCCCATTTTCAGCCTTTTATTTCCTTACTGTAGCACCTGCGGCGCTTGTATATCGTCGAATCGAGAACCTTCCACTGTGTCAGCACCTTTGTGTTGTTCTCGAGCATCGGCCCTGTCTCTGCCCAATGGAATCCCTTTTCGTTGAAGATGGGGATGAGGTCGGCAAAGAGCAGCGCGTTGACTCCCAATGCCTGCCATTCGGGATGAACGGCAATGAGCAGAAGTTCCACTTCCTCTTCGTGATGCCACTTCAAGGCCCGCAGGATGTGGAACCAGCCGAAGGGGAACAGCCGTCCGCCGCTTTTCTGCAACGCCCTCGAGAGGTTGGGCATCGTCACGCTGCACGCTACGAGGTTGCCGTCTTTGTCCTCCACAATCGGCAACATCCTGAGGTCGAGGGTACGCATGTATTCGGAGACGAAGGCGTCGGCCTCTTCGTCGGTGTGCGGCGTGAATCCGAAGAGCTGGCTGTAGGCCTCGTTGAGCAGATGGAACAGCTTGCGTCCGTATCCGCCTTGGAACACCTCGCGGTGCGTCATCTTCTTCACCTTGAGCCCATACATCTCGCTCACCAGCTTCTGCGCCCTGGCGAAACGCGTCGGCACCTCGGCGGGAACCTTCACCTTTGCCTGAACCCAATCCACTTCCTTGCCGAAGCCGAGCCGTTCCATGTGCTCGGGATAGTAGGGCGGGTTGTAGATGGTGATGGGAGAGCCTATTTTGTCGAAGTCCTCTACGAGCATCCCTTCCTTGTCGAAGTCGGAGATGCCGAGCGGTCCCTGAATGGAGTCCATGCCCTTCTCGCGCCCCCAGTCTTCCACGGCCTTCAGCAGGGCAGCCGACACATCGCTGTCGTCGATAAACTCTATCCAGCCGAAACGGACGCAATTGCCCTTCCATATTTCGTTGGCCTTGCGGTTGATGATGCCCACGATGCGCCCCACCGGCTCGCCCGTCTCGCTGTATGCCACGAAAGGCTTCACGTCGCAGTGTCCCAGCCCTGGGTTGTGCTTCGGGTCGAACCAGCCGCGCACGTCGCTCTCCAAGTCAGGGACATAGCAGGGGTTGCCCTTGTATATCTTTCGGGGCAGCGACAGGAAGTCATTCATCTGGCTCTTTGTCAGGACGGCCTTAATGGTGCATTTCATCCTAAATCCTTAATCCTCCTTGTTCCTTTTATTTATTACACGTACGCGCACAGGCGCATTATTCGGCTGCAAAGATACAAAAAATTAACCGATTTCTCGTTATTCAATGCAATAAAATTGACCGATTGTTCTCTTTTTCGCAAGATAAAGAGTGTTTTTGCGCAACATAAGGGGGAAAGAAAGGACAAAAAGAGGCAGATAAAAGTCAACAGGCAATTGGGAAACTGCGCTGACTTATGCCATTTTCACCGTCCAAAATTTCCTTTTTCCCTGCAGACAATTCTTAAAACGCAGGCTGCGTTTATAAAAACGCAAGCTGCGTTTTCAAATATGCAGGCTGCGTTTGTAAAAACGCAAGCTGCATATTAAGAATTAAGCACGGGGTGAGGGAGATTTGGAAGTAGCCAGGACAAGATATGTGCCTTCCAGGCTTAAGATGCAAACTGACTTTATACTGGTGGTCAGGCAGTCGGCACGATTTTACCGGATAGTAATAATAAAAAAAAATCCGCAGAGCCTGTCTGTTGGCACTGCGGAAAAACCGTTATCCCCATGAGGGATTCCTATTCGTTCTCTGTCGCCGGGAAGTTCCCCGGCCGTGGCATGGCTAAGCCTCTTCTGCAAGCTGCTGGTCCACAGCCTTTATCTTTTCTGCCAGAAGCTGCAGCTCGCCGCGGAGCTTCTCAACCTTCTTGTTCATGGCCTCCACAAGGGAGTTGCCCTTCTTGCCGGAGGGATTGAGGAAGCCGATATTGTTTTCGTAGGTCTTTATCTCTGCGACCATGCGCTCGTAGGCACGGGCCATGCGCTGACGTTCATCGGCAAGTGAGCCTGCTTCCTTCTCCACTCTCTGCTTCAGGTTCTGCTTGAAGCCTTCGATGCGACGCTTTGCCTGGCTGACACCGTAGGCGTCGTAGATTTTGTCGCAAAGGCTGCGATATTCCTTGTAGAGCGTCTCCTTGTCGCGGAAAGGCACATGTCCCACCTCGTTCCACTTCTGCTGAAGCTCCCTGACCTGTGCGATGAGAGACCCTTCTAAATCTCCCCTTGAAGGGGAGACTTGCGAACCCGATTCCTCCCCCTTTAAGGGGGAGTCAGAGAGGGTCTTTTCTGCCAGCTCCTTGAGCTGTGCGATGATGCCCAGCTTCTGTGCCTTGTTGGCCTTCTCCTCGTTGCGGACGTCGGCCGTGGCTGCCTGGCGTGCCTCGAAGAAGTGGTCGCAAGCGGCGGTGAAGCGTTTCCAGAGGTCTTCGCTGTACTTGCGAGGCACCGTTCCTATCTCCTTCCACTGCTTCTGCAGGTTGATGAGGATGTCGCCCGTGGAGCGCCACTCGGTGCTTTCCATGAGTGACTCTGCCTTCTCCACCAGTTCCTTCTTCTTGGCGAGGTTGGCTCCGAGTTCTTCCTTGAGGCTCTTGAAGAAGGCGTTCTTCTTTTCAAAGAAAGCGTCGCAACCGGCACGGAAGCGCTCGAAGATGGCGGTGTTCATCTTCTGCGGAGCGAAGCCGATGGTCTTCCACTCTGCCTGCAAATCCTTTATCTTCTGTGTGACGGCATCCCAGTCGTTGAACGTCTTGAGGCCTTCCGTATCGAAGGCTTCGAGCTGCTCGCAGAGAGCGGTCTTCTTGGCGAGGTTCTCCTCCTCGCGAGCCTTGATGGCATCGAAGTAGGCCTGGTGCTTCTTGTTGATGACGGTAGAGGCCTCCTTGAACTTTGCCCATACGTCCTCGCGGATCTCCTTTGCCACGGGACCCGTCTCCTTCCATTCCTGGTGCAACGTCTGCAGCTGGTTGAAGGCTCCTATCACGTCGGGATTCTCGGCAAGGGCTTCCGCCTGCTGTATGAGACGCATCTTCACCTCGAGGTTCTTCTTGAAGTCATAGTCGCGAAGCTCGTGTCCGAGTTTGAGAAGGTCGTAGTACTGCTCCACATAGAGCTGGTAGTTCTTCCAAAGTTCCGTTGCACGCTCGGCAGGCACGGCCTTGATGTCCTTCCACTCGTTCTGCAGGGCCTTGAACTCGTCGAAGTTCTTGTTGGCCTCTTCGGGCGTGGAGGCGAGCTGCTGGATGCGCTCGAGTATCTCAAGCTTGCGCTTCAGGTTGTCCTGCTTCTGCTTCTCCTGTGCCTCCTGAACAGCGGCGCGACGCTCGCGTATCGTCTGCATGGCCTCGCGGAAGGCAGGCTCCGCCGGATCGATCTCCGGCATGAACTTGTCCCCTTCGCCGCCAGCCTCGACAAAAGCCTTGAAGGCTTCCTGCACTTCGGCATTGTGGAACTTGTAGAAGAGCTGCTTGAGGAGTGCCAGCTCCGTCTTGTCGCCCAGTTCTTCGCTTGCGGCAATTTCCTGTACGCGGGCAACGACAGCCTCCTTCGTGGCGAAGGTCTGCTGCACGATGGCCTGTTCGGCCTCGATGGCCTCTACGGTCTCCGGCTCTTCCGGCAACTCCGGCTCATCCGGCGTTGCCTGGCTCTCCGGCTCTTCCTGCTCAACAGGAGTTTCCGTCTCTGCCTCCGGCTCAACGGTTGTTGTTGCTACTTCCGCCTCTTCCCCTACAGGGGTTTGGGGATTCTCATTCTCAGAAGACTGCTCAAGGGCAGTGGTCTCTAATTCGTCTGTCATAATTCTTGATTAAAAAAGATAAGCGGGCACAAAGTACGCAAAAAAAGCCCTAACCTGCAAGGAAAGAGCTTGTTTTTTTTCGTGCTTTGCTGAAAAATCAATTAACAATTGTCAATCAGCAATTGTCAGTCAGCAATTAAATCCATGTTTTGCGCTTGAAATACCACATAAAGAGGACCGTGACACCTATCGACAGGAAGAGTGCGAGCGGGAAGCCCCACGTCCACTGTTCCATGCCGTTGATCAGGTTCATGCCGAAAAGGCTTGCGATGAGCGTCGGGAACATCAGGATAATGCTGATGCTTGTGAGCATCTTCATCACCGAACTCATGTTGTTGTTGATGAGGTTCGCGTAGGTGTCCATCGTGCTGTCGAGGATGTTGGCATAGATATTGGTGGTCTCGCGTGCCTGGCTCATCTCGATGCTCACGTCCTCAATCATGTCTGCATCCAGCTCATCGATGGGAAGCTTGAACTTCAGTTTCGAAAGGAGGTTTTCGTTGCCTCTGATGGATGTCACGAAGTAGGTCAGGCTGTCTTGCAGGCGGCTCAGCGAGATGAGGTCGGCGTTATCGACCTTGCGGTCGAGGTTCTGCTTGGCCTTGTCGATGCGGGTGCTGATTTGCTTGAGGTGCTTCAAGTACCATACCGCGCAACAGAGGAAGAGGCGGAATATCATATCGACATTATCGACGAACCCCAGCCCTCGCTTCTGCTGATACGCCACGAAATCGATCATCATGTTCGTCTCGAAGTTGCACACCGTGATGAGGACGTCGCCCTTCATAATGATACCAAGCGGGATGGTGGTATAGGGCGTGCGGCTCTTCATTTCCTTGACGAAAGGGATACGCAGGATGATGAGCACCCAGCCCTCATCGATGTCGTAACGGGCTCTTTCGTCCGTATCGGCGATGTCGCTAATGTAGTAGTCGGGAATGTGGAGCGTCTGCTCCAGGAATTTAACATCTTCCTCCGTTGGGCAGGTTACCTGCACCCAGCAGCCGGGCTGCCATTCTCCAATGGTACGCAGACCATTCGAAGTGTTCCAGTATGTTCGCATCGTTTTGGTTCCTCCTCTTGTTTAGATTGGGGTACATGCACATGAATCTTCGGCTTCCGCAGGAGTGTGCATGGCGATGCAGACTCCGGAGCGCTAAGAATCGTAATTATCCGCGTGATAGTCGTCCATTGAATTATTAAAATGTTAAAAGGTTGAATGGCTCAAAGCCTTGTCTTTGATGTTTGCGGCTGCAAAAGTACAAAAAAAGTTGAAAAGTGTAAAGTGAAACGTGGAAAATTATTTGTTTTCGTGCAAAAATGTGTCATATGGAGGCTGCTTCAGGGGCTTCAGCTCAAGGGCAGCTGGTGCGAGTTCTTGACCTCGCCGAGCACGAAAAACGAGTTGAGGGAGCCGATGCAGTCAAGGTCGCCGAGTATCCGAAGCACGAATTCCTGGTAGGCTTTCATGTCGGACACATAGATTTTGAGCATGAAGTCATAATCGCCGCTGATGTTGTAGCACTCCACAATCTCGGGAATGTGCTGCACGGCCTGTATGATGCGTTGTGCGTTCTCGTAGGAATGCTGCTTCATGCGCAGGTTGCAGAAGGCGATGAAGCCTCGGTTTATCTTCTCCGCATCGAGCACCGCCATGTATCGGCGTATGTAGCCTTCGCGCTCAAGACGCTTCACGCGCTCGAATGTCGGCGTGGGCGAGAGGTGAATCTTTGCGGCTAACTCCTTGTTTGTCAATCGTGAATCGTCCTGCAAAAGGCTCAGGATTCGCAAATCTGTTTCGTCGAGCTGGGTCATAAAAATGAAGAATTTAGAGTGAAGAATTAAGCATTTGCCACCGCATTAAACTTTGAAAGAATAATTTTCTGCCATAAGGATATTTTACTGCCCGTG
>Ga0310694_10003309_pt1 | contig 15857 bp, 13 predicted proteins | sample 174DNAGHGhighgp2_FD_203884 | JGI IMG/M metagenome (GOLD analysis project Ga0310694, IMG submission 203884) | Sheep rumen microbial communities from Palmerston North, Manawatu-Wanganui, New Zealand - 1742 DNA GHGhigh gp2 (v2) (version 2) | ecosystem: Host-associated > Mammals > Digestive system... | reverse complement strand
CCCAAACCACGGTATCCCCAACCGCGCATGCTGTTGCTCGTACCCATATAAAATCCTCTGTCGTATGGAATCTCCGACTCCTTGTCCATTGGAATCATCGCGCCCACATCGGCCCGCATAGCCACCGAATTATTATTGTTGATCGTATAGGTATAATTCCACAACACCTCCACTTTCTCGAATGTAGTGTAGTCATACCCCTCTTTGTCAAGACCGTTTTGGCTGATTATCCAACGCTTATTCGGAGAAAAAAGCTTATTCAGCCCTTTAATCAGCAATCCTGTCGATTCGAGATTCACCATCAGATGCATATTATGCTTACGGGAATCCAAAAACTTGGGCACCAAATAGCTGAACGAATATTTTGAAGAAAGCAGGAAAAATTTACCAAACTTCTTCTGGTAGGATTCAGGATAACTGAGGTAATTCAACAGCGTGTAAAGACTTTTATTGCTGTTATTGATCGTACTTACTTCTACCGGAATAAAAACGTGAGCAACATTGTACGAGGGATCCCAACGGTAAACAAGCGACGTGTTATACATCAACCGTTGGTATAGACCAGAATAGTTGACACCAAAGTTCAATGAAGTGCTTTTGGAAACGGAATTGTCAATGCCATGGTTATTGAAGAGGAACAATCTGTTCGGGAAATCCAAGGAAGCGGACAGACCGAATTCAGGATAGGAATATTGTGCCCCTTTGAAAAGATTACTAAGAGAATAGTAGAAATAACCACCCGTCAGGTTGATGGTCAAATGCTCCGCCCCCTTGAAAAGGTTCCGGTTGGTGTAGGTAAAAGAGAGAGCCGATTTGTCGTTACGCAACTCCACCTGACCTCCGACACTATGCTGTTTCTTGCGAATCATGCTGTAATAGACATCCAGCATACCCCTTTTGTTCACAGTATCCAGCAAGGATTCGTTCTCCTTGTAGGTGATGCTGATATAATCGAAATTATCCAGACTGTTAAGGGCACGGCTACTGCTGTTTCGAGAGAGCTGCATATAAGGATTACCCGTTCGGGTATAGATGGCATTGGCCAACACCTTGTAGGAAAAATAGGGCTTGATTTTTCCATCCACCAAATCCTCCACAAAGTAGTATCTTACGCTGTCGCTAGTAGGTCTCCAGAGATAAAAAACGGTATCCACATCACGTCCTCCCTTGGCGACAGGGCGGGCGTCAGGATCCACATGAATATCGTTGAAATAGTACTTGTAGAGGTATCGGGATGCATTCTCGTTCTGCGGAATATTCATCATGATAGTCAAACTCACCGACCTCGGGTCGTTCCCCAAACTGTCCAACGGATCGTAGGAAACCTCGCAACGGATAATGGACTTCTCGACATAAAAATACCCCTCATCACGTATAAGGTTGATGATACGGGTCAACTCGTCATTGATGACATCCTCGTTATACTGCATTCCCGGATACAGCAGTGACCCCTTCTGATTGATCACTATGATACGCTTGTATTCCGAAATAGGGATGTCGTATTCGATATGGCTGATGGTATAAGGCAGATGGGCTTCCACAAAATAGTCCACCTTGGCTTTGTTCTGCTTTTTTCCCAAATAGGTGACTTTGTAGTCGATTTCAGCATCGAAATAGCCGAGCTGCTTCATCACAATCTTCAACTGGTCCACCGAATTAGCGACCTCAACGGAATCGAACAGAGCAGGCGGTTCACCCATTTTTTCACGAAGAAAACGGCGAAACTTGCTGTCTTTGGTATTCCCATTTTTATCGTAAGTCGGCCGTCCCCAGTCGTAAAAAACCGTCTTGATACGGAACAAGTCCATGAATTTCTTGTTGGTGACCGGTCGGACGTAGGATCTAAGATTGTCAAAATCAGGACTTTTCTGATCTTTTACCTCCACATTGTTGCGCACCAGCATCACCTCCCCTTCTGGCAGATGCTTGACGGAGCTACAGGAGCATAATGCTATGCTACTGAATATCAAGAAAATAAAAGTCCTAATGTTAAATTTCATTCTTCAGACGGGGATAGAAAATATATTCCACACAAAGTATGACAAATACCGTAAAGAAGATATTGCCGAGAATGACGAGCAGCGTATGTCCAAAATTGCGGAAGGTCATGGTACCCAGCATCACTGCGGAAATCTGATAAATGGAGGTGAGGATGAGGGTGTAGAGAAATATCCAACGGAAGTCTTTCACTCCAGGAACCGGACGGTCGATGTTCTCGAACTTGTTATTGCTACCATTCAGAAGATGAGCGATATAGGGACGGAAGAACATCATCAGGGTGCAGGAGAATGTGGAAACGCCGAGGGTGTGGGCGAAGGAGTCCACCACGAACCCCGTGGCAAATCCGATGAGATATTGCAGGGAGAGCGGCAGCTCCAACGGCAGGAGAAAAAGAGCCAGCAAGAAAAGCGCCGGCGACATATATCCAAACAGGCAAATATGCTGACATATAACAACTTGCACAATCAGAAGGATGATAAATCTTAGGAGGTTGGATATAATGTTATTCATCTTTGAAGTTTGCTTTCAGGGTGTCTAATTCAGATTTGAACAGATTCTCAACCAGATAGACGGTGTAGATATCTGTATATTTCGTAGCCAGTTTCACCTTGATAGTCAGGAAGCTGGCGTTATTACCAACTTGGACCTCCTTTACGGTTCCAATGAGGAGTCCTTTCGGGAAGATGTTGGAATAGCCGTTCGTGAAAACGGAGTCCCCGATATTGATTTCGGAGTGTTGTGGGATGGCTTCGAGGTAGGCCACACGCGGGTCGTCGCCCTCCCAGATGACCGTACCGTTCTGGTTAGCGGGGGTCACCACTGCACTGATACGGGACTCGGGGTGCAAGATCGGGCGCACTGTGGCGAAGTTGGAGGAGACATCCGTCACCACACCCGCCACGCCGGAGGGAGAAAGCACCGCCATATCACGACAGATGCCGTCCTTGGCCCCTTTATCCACGATCATGTAGTTAAAGGCACGATCCACCGTCCGGAAAATCACATGCGCGTACGTATAGTCGTACATGCGGATACGCTCGCTATGAAGGGAGTCAGGCTGGCTCATCTCGGTCAGCGTGGTGTCATCTTTCTCGATGTACATGTTCTCCCGCTCGCGCATCAGCTCGATGTTCTGTTTGACGAGTTCCTCGTTCTCCGGTCCCAAACGGAAACGGTGTATCATACCCGCGCCGCTCTTCTGAATCGGTCCCACGATGCTCTGCACGCCACGTGCAAGGCTATGCTCGTTGAACGACAACGATGTGCCCAGCATCACGATACTCAGAATCAGAAGAACGGCGAGTACGATGATATGAAATGCCTTCTTGAAAAATTCTATGAGATTATTCATCAGGCAGGGAGTAAACTATTTCTTTTCGGCGAGTTCGCGACCGGCCTTCATGCAAGCGAGGTTCACGTTCACGATATCCTCACCCTTGCGGGCGAAGTTCTCGCGGACAGCGTTCTCGATTTCCTCGTAAGGCAACTGCAAGTACGGGGAAGCAGCACCGAGGATCACCATATTGGAGGAGCGGGCGGAACCCAGGTCCTTGGCAATCTGGTCGGCGTTGATAGCCACGCAGTTCTGCACCTTGGCCAGCTCGGCCTTCAAGGCGTCGAAATCGGGGTAGTTCGGGATGTTCACGAAGGGTTGGTCGTTGGTGATCAACCAGCCGTCCTTCTTCAGCCACGGCAGATAGCGCAGTGACTCCATGGGCTCCACGGAGATGATCATGTCGGCCTTGCCGAGCGGGATCAGGTCGGAAGCGATGGGTTGATCGGAGAGACGGAAATGGGACTGCACATCGCCGCCGCGCTGGCTCATGCCGTGCACTTCAGCCTGTTTCATGTACATTCCTCTTTTGATGGCGGCCGCACCTACGATGGTGGCGATGGAGAGGATACCCTGGCCGCCTACACCTGCTAAAATTATGTCGATTTTCATTTTTTTGTTCGTTTTTTATTTGTTATTCCCCCTGTAGAGACGCAAAATTTTGCGTCTCTACAACGGTCGTTTTACGTTAAATTACTTCTTCGCAGCTTGTTGTTTCTTCATTCTGCGGCTCAGCGTCTGGATACATTCGCGGGTCGGGATGATGACGGAAACGCCTTGGTATTCAAGCTCTTTCTCGATGATGGCGACATTCTCGTCCAGATGTGCCTTCAGCGGGTTGATGCGGTGGATGTGGTCTTCCTTAACGCCGAGGCCCTTGCAGATCTCGCCGAGCACACCGAGGGCGTGGGAATCCTGACCGCCGGTCATACCCGTGGTGCTGTTGTCGAGGATGAGCACCGTGATCGGGGTGTTCTCGTAGATGGCATCCAACAGAGAGGTCATACCGCTGTGGGTGAAGGTGGAGTCACCGATGACAGCCACGCAGGGGCTCATGCCGGCATCCGCAGCACCCTTGGCCATCGTGATGGAAGCGCCCATATCAACGGTGGTGTAGATGGCGTTATAAGGCGGAAGTGCGCCGAGAGTGTAGCAACCGATATCAGAGAAAACTTTGCCCTTGCCGTATTTCTCCATCGCCTTGTTGAGGGCGGTGTAGGAGTCGATGTGCGGGCAGCCCACGCACAATGCGGGCGGACGCGGAACGACCAGTTCGGGAACCGGAGCACCGTAAGTGTCGGGCAGACCGAGAGCCTTGGCCACGAGGTTCGGGTTGAGTTCGCCGTCGCGAGGCAGCTCGCCGCTCAGACGACCCATGATATTACCAGTGCGATTCAGCACGCCACGGACTTGCTCTTCGATGAAGGGATAACCCTCTTCTGCGATGAGCACCTTGCCGCATTCGTCAACCATCTTGGCGATGAGCTTGGTCGGCAGCGGATATTGGGAGATTTTCAGCACGGGGTACGGGCATTTGCCACCCTCGAAATTCTCCATCAGGTAGTTGAAGGCGATACCGGAAGCGATGATGCCCATGCTCTTGTCAGCGCCGTCGATATATTTGTTGAACGGAGAATTGAGAGAGTCGTTCTCAAATTCGGGTTGTTTGTCCAACAGCTTGCGATAGTGACGACGAGCGTTTGCGGGCAGCAGGATGAACTGCTTGGGGTCGGTTTCGGGTTTGAGCGGGTTCTGCGGGCGCTCAGCCTTGCGCTCCACGCCGGAACGGGAGTGGGAGAGACGCGTGGTCAGACGGATCAGCACGGGAGTGCGGAACTTCTCGGACATCTCGAACGCATAGTAAGTGATGTCGTAAGCCTCTTGTTGGTTAGAGGGCTCAAAGCACGGAATGAGGGCGAACTTCGCGTAGTAGCGGGAGTCCTGCTCGTCCTGAGAGGAGTGCATGGAAGGGTCATCGGCGACCACGACCACCAGACCGCCGTTGGCGCCGGTGATGGAAGAGTTCATGAACGGGTCAGCAGCCACGTTCAAACCCACGTGCTTCATGCAGACCATCGCGCGCTTGCCGGCGTAGGACATGCCGATGGCGGACTCCATGGCGGTCTTCTCGTTGCCAGCCCAGATGCTGTGCACCTCACCAGCCTTGCCCTGCTTGGAGTTCTGAATAAATTCGGTGATTTCTGTTGACGGAGTGCCCGGATAGGCATAGACTCCGGATAATCCGGCATCCAAAGCGGCTTGTGCCACCGCCTCGTCGCCTAAAAACAATGCTTTTGACATAATCTAAAGTACTTTATTGATTGTATATTAATAATTTAAGTTCCTTTTACACGAATCCGCAAAAGTACAAAAATTATTCGAATTTGACAATATATATAGGGAGAAATATTGTCATTTTTGCCGCTTCCCTCGCAACTGGTTGATACGCTTTCTGTTCTCAGGTTTGTCGGCGAAAAAGAAGAGGTGCTGATCCTGGCGTTCCTGCTTGCTTTTGGGAATATAGACTTTCTTGCCCGTATAAGGGTCATAACCAAGGTAATACATGGCTGTGGCGTAGGTCATCGGTGTGGGGGTAAAGTCCTGCACCTGGTCGGTCATCAGATGGTACTTGTGGGTGATGTCGCACAATTTGCTCATCTTTTCGATGGTGCAGCCCGGATGCGAAGCGATGAAGTAGGGGATCAGCTGCTGGTTTTTGCCGCAACTACGATTTTCAGCGTTGAAATCCTTCAAAAAGTCAAGGAAATGGTCGAAGGAGGGTTTGCGCATGAGCGCGAGCACCTCGGGATCCGTATGCTCCGGGGCCACCTTCAGGCGACCCGAGACGTGATGGCGCACCACCTGCCTCAGATATTCACCCAAGCCGAGCTTAGCACGCTCTTTCTCATTATCTGTCAGCAACATATCGTAACGAATGCCGCTACCGATAGTGATGTGTTTCACGCCGTTCGTGTTCATCACTTTCTGATAAAGCGCGGTAATTTCGTGGTGGTCAGGATGCAGGTTCGGACACTTTTTCGGAACCAGACAGGAAGGTCGGGGACACTTCTCGCACTGCGACAGATCTTTCCCATGCATCCGGTACATATTGGCCGAGGGACCGCCCAAGTCACTGATATGCCCCTTGAAATAAGGACGTTGCACTAAATCTTCCACTTCCCGCATAATGGAGGCTTCGGAGCGGGAGGCGATGGCCTTGCCCTGATGTGCGGCGATGGCGCAGAAACTGCAACCGCCAAAGCATCCGCGATGGATAGTAATGGAGTTCTTGATCATCTCGAAGGCGGGGATGTCGCCGCGTTTCAGGTATTTGGGGTGCGGAGCGTTCTTCATCCGGTCGAACAGCGCAAAACTGTCCATCTCCTCTTCCGTCGCCACAGGGAACGGCGGACGTACTACCACATATTTGTCCGTATAAGGCTGTATCAATGTGCGTTGCACCCGCTTGTTGGACTCCTTCTCCATCAACACGAAATTCTCGCCATATTTGCGTTTGTCCTTCAATTCTTCGGCATAATCCTGCAAAAGAATCGGATTTTCCGACTGATATTGGTCGATGTGATCGTCCAGATAAGCAATTTGCGAACATTCGTGAAGATGCTTGCGCCAATCGGGTTTTTGCATCAACCGTGCCAGCTGCACAATGGGGCGTTCACCCATGCCATAGACTAGCACATCCGCTTGACTGTCAATAAGTATGGAGGGTTTGAGGGTGTCGCTCCAGTAGTCGTAATGGGAGATGCGTCGCATGGAGGCTTCCACGCCACCAAGCACGATGGGCGTGTCGGGGAAAAGCTGGCGGAGGATGCGGGAATAAACCGTGGTGGCATAGTCGGGACGGAAGCCCGCCTTGCCGCCTGCCGTGTAGGCATCGTCGCTGCGGAGCCGCTTGTTGGCCGTGTAGTGGTTCACCATGGAGTCCATATTGCCGGAGGTAACCCCGAAAAAAAGTCGCGGCGTGCCGAGCTTCTTGAAATCTCGGAGGTCGTCCTGCCAGTTAGGCTGCGGCAAAATCGCCACGCGCAGTCCCTCGCGTTCGAGCACACGCCCAATAACGGCCGCCCCAAACGAGGGATGATCTACGTAGGCGTCACCGTTCACGATGATGACATCCACATAATCCCAGCCCAGGTAGTCGAGCTCCTTCTTGGTAATCGGCAGAAAATGTACGGCGTCGGCCATTGTCGTTGTTTTTCAGGGTGCAAAGATACAATTTTTGCAGTTAGCAGTTAGTAGTTAGTAGTTAGCAGTTCAAGTGTCAATGGTCAATTGTCAATGTCAATATATGAATGTATCGAAAAAAATTGTATCTTTGCCGCCTGAATTTTGGCACTGTAGAGACGTTTCATGAAACGTTTCCACCGCCGGGTCCCATAGCTCAGTTGGTTAGAGCATCTGACTCATAATCAGAGGGTCCTAGGTTCGAGCCCTAGTGGGACCACCATTTATTCTATACCAGTTCACTATTCATCCCAAAGGAGGAAAGTGATGTCCATTAAAAGAAAAATATTGCTATTTCTGTCGCTCGTCGTGCTGATCACGGGCATAATTTGCTTGTGCAAAAAATGCGGGCATGACAAGACGAAAGTTCAGACAGAGACTACAAACAGCTGTCCTGACAGTACTGGTGTTGATATCACCGAACTCGAGCAATTCGACTGTATCAAAGTCAACACTCTCGACTATTTTCTCGGGGAAGTTGGTGGACAACCCTGCGTGTTGAAGCTCGATTTTGCCAGCAGCACCCAAATCCAAGGAAAATTCTACCCTATCGACTCCACCCGGAACACCGTCTCCCCCATCGCGTTTACCATCCGGCCCGGCGATAACGCCTACCTGTTTTCGTACAAAGGGAAAAGCGTACCGGTACAGTTCACCATCACTTTCGATCCTGAATCTATCTCTGGAACCATCACCGCCCTTGGGGAAGAGAGCCGCAAGCACCAGTTTGCCTTCGACCGCCATCGTGAACCCGCCTTCCAAGAGGTTACGTCCACCCGCTACCGCGAACCGCAGTACCCCTTCACGAAAATCCCGGACGTCCAATACGGCCATGCAAAAGGGTTCTGGTCCAGCTACCCCATGGAGGACGAAAACTACACCAAGATGATTTTCGAGCTGTTGCCCCAAACAGTGATCCCCAAGAAATTGGACCTGTATCTGGACCTGTACGTTCCCGACGACAGCATGCCGAAACATCCGCTATTCGTGCTGCTGCATGGCGGGGCATTCTTCTTCGGTGACAAAGGCAACCTTAACATGCGGAAATGGTGCGAGCATTTCGCGCAGAGCGGCTATGTGGTGGCCTCCGTCAACTACCGCATGGGGTTCGCCATCTCCAAGGCCTCCATCCAACAATGTGGATACCAAGCTATTCAGGATGCGCACGCCGCACTTCGATACTTGGCGGCGAACGCTGAGGAATACCACATTGACCCCGACTACATCTTCCTCGCGGGAACCAGCGCGGGCTCCATCACCGCCTTGGGGACCGCGTTCATGAACAACGAGAACTGTCCTCCCTTCGTGACCAAAAACAAGTTGACGAAAAAATGCGGTATGCTGCACGCCGGTAGCAATGAGCTTCGCAACCCGGTAAAGATCAAGGCTTTGGCCAATATGTGGGGTGCCATCTATGACCTGCACGAAATCGACGGCCATCCGATTCCGGTGATCTCGTTCCACGGCACCAACGACCAAGTCGTTCCCTTCGACCACGGCTTCCCCTTCTCGAGTCTGAAGGGCAACGTTGGAGAAATGATGTTTGATGAGATGTACGGCTCGCAGAGCATCCATCACTACCTCGACTCATTGCACGTGCGCAACCGGTTCTATCCGATCGAAGGCTGCGGCCACGCGCCTTACCAAGAAAAAGGCGGTGCCCTCAACGACCACTACTGGTTCATCCAGAAAAAGATGCAGGAGTTCTTCTACCCCGAACTCGTGTCGAAAGCCAAGCTGAAGCATGACGACCATGACCCGCTTTACTGTCTTGATGATGAAGAGGTCACCCATTTGAGCTGGCAGGTGGAAGGCGGAATGATTTTGGACAATTCCGGCAACAGCGTCCGAGTGATTTGGTTCGACGACGCGCCCAAACACCTGCTGCGAGCCAGCGGACTCAATGCGCTCGGCGTACCCTTCAAACAGGAGTGGAAAAACTGTTGAAAAAATATTTTGATAAGGGGTTGATTATGTGTGAAAAAATTCTATTTTTGCAGCCCGAAATTTTAGAACGTAAAAAATTTAAAACAGTTAGAAAATAATGGCAAATCACAAGTCATCTTTAAAGAGAATTAGAGCAAACGAAAGAAAAAGATTAGCAAACCGTTACTACTCCAAGACGATGCGTAACGCTTTGAGAGACATCCGCGCCATCGAAGACAAGGGCGAAGCTACCCAGAAACTGTCCACGATGACGGCCATGATTGACAAGTTGGCAAAGAGAGGCATGATCCACAAGAACAAAGCCGCCAACCTCAAATCTGGCTTGATGAAGAAAATCAATGCTCTCTAAACCACTTCCCGACACAGATTTCCGTGTATCCGTTCCCATTCAGGTGCGGATGAGTGATTTAGACCCCTTCGTCCACGTCAACAACGGTGTGCAATGCCACTATTTTGACTTTGGACGGAGTTTTTATTTGGAAAAAGTGCTACAGGACCAGGTCGATTGGAAAACCCTCGACCTGGTTTTGGTGCATATAGAGCTGGACTTCGCGGCACCCGTGGAGTTCCACGACCAGCTGGTCTGCGAAACCAAAATCGTGGAAATCGGGCACAAAAGTCTGAAAATGATCCAACAGCTCCGCGAAACCCGCACCAACACCGTGAAAACCACCTGCTACAGCGTCCTCGCCGGCTTCGACCGCCAAACGCACCAATCCATCCCCATCCAGGAGGAGTATAAGAGGAGGATTCGGGAATTCGAGGGAATGTAGCGACGTGCACTGGCGAGAACGAGATTCCGCCGCCTCCTATCGTCGGCAGCGGAATGGCATACCTCTTACGAAACATATTCCATAAAAGGCCGTAGGCCTGACCTATGACAGCCTAGGGTGAGGCGAAGCCGAGCCCTAGGATCGAAAAAAGAATGTAAAAACGATGATCAGCAAAAATAAAATTTCCCAAATCCGTAAATTGCACGCCAAGAAATTCCGCGACGAGAGCGGATTGTTTTTGGTTGAGGGTTATAAGAGCGTGGAGATGCTCTGCGACTCCGATTTTGCGGTGGAGGAGATTTTTGCCACGGAGAATGCGCTCCGCGACAACGATTCTTGGCTAAAAGATCGTGCGATAACAATGGTTTCCGTCGAGGAGATGTCGCGCATCAGCACCATGCAGACCCCGCCGGAATTGCTGGCCATCGCGCAACAGCGCACCACCCTTCCCGAAATCCCTAGCGACCAACCCGTTCTCGTCCTTGACCATATCTCGGACCCCGGCAACCTGGGCACCATCATCCGCACCGCCGACTGGTTCGACATCCGTCATATCGTCTGCTCCCCCGACTGCGTGGAGTTTTACAACCCGAAAACAATCCAGGCTACCATGGGTTCGTTTGCGCACATTTGCGTGCACCGGACACCGTTGGTTCCGTTCCTGCAACGGGAACGTTCCCGCCGCCGAATCCTCGGCACCTTCCTAAATGGCGAGAGCATTCGCGATTTCGAGTTGCAATCTTCTGATATGGTGATTATTGGCAACGAATCGAACGGCATTTCCGACGAGGTGGCGGAAACCGTGACGCACCGCATCACCATTCCCTCGCCCGCACGCGACCGCGCCACCGCCGAATCCCTCAACGCCGCCATTGCCGCTGCCATCGTGATGTCCAATTGGCGTTAACCGTTTAACCGCATAACCATTAAACCCAGGGCTCACTCCGTTCACCCTGGGCTGACACGTGTCGGGCCAGCAGCCCTCTTGGGATATTGTTTTATCGTTTTTTTTACCAACCTAACGAAAAAAAATTATAACTTTGCCGTGTCATTAAAAATCTTATGCTTATGAAAAAATCTTTACTATTTTTGTTGTTAATGTTTGCCGCAATTTCCTACGGATTTGCGCAGAATGTCGTATTTAGCGACAACTTCGATTCCTACACGGCCGGCAGCCATCTGGCACAATCGAATTCAGCATGGACTACGTGGAACAACCATCCAGGTACCGCTGAGGATGGAGTAATCTCCAACGCGCAGGCCGTCTCACAGCCCAACTCACTGTATATTTCCGGAAGTAACGACCAAGTCTACCCTTTCGGCAACTACACTACGGGGCACTACACCCTCACCTTCAACTATTACGTTCCCTCTTCCGGCAACGGCGCCTATTTCAACATCCAGCACGTGCTGCTCAGCCAATGGGCGTTGGAATGCTACTTCCATAGCACTGGTGGTGGCTATCTCAGCGTGGGCGGCTCCGAGTACAACTTCTCCTCCCCCACCAACGCCTGGTTCCCCATCGAGTTTGATGTGGATATGGACAACGACCAAGCCTCACTCACCGTCAACAACGTGCTTGTCCACACATGGCCGTTCCACTACCAACAGGGCAACACCAACGGCACCAACCAACTGGCAGGCATCAACTTCTACGCTGGCTCCCCCATTAGCGGCAGCACTTCCGGCACTTACTATGTGGATGACTTTGTTGTGACAGAGGTCTCCGCTGCCCTCATCGGCGAATTTTCGGTGAACACCGAGAGCCTCTCTCTTACCGCAAACCCGAACACCTCGACAACAGGAACGGTTGAACTTGGCAACACGGGCACCGGTGGTACTGACTTCTATGTCATCCCCACCTACGACATCCCGAACCCCAACCCCGCCTCCACAGGTGAGACGAACCTCCAATACTATCTCGACGACCCTTACACGTATGTCGGTTGGACGAGTGGGGCTACCGATGTGGATCTCGCAATCTGCTACCCCGCCTCCGCCCTTCAGCAGCATATCGGCAAGACACTCAACGAGATCCATTTCTTTTTTAGTAGAGCGCTTCCCACCGCAAAAATCCGTGTCTATGCCATGAACAATTCGCTCCTGCACCCGGGACCCGGTGCCATAGTCTATGAACAGACGTTCGTCCCTGACAGCGGTTGGAACTCCATCCCGCTCACCACGCCCTACTTGATAGACGGCAGCGACCTCTGGTTCGGAGTTTGGTACTCACAGCCCGAAGGCGCATACCTCGTTGCTTTGGACGGTTACCCAGCCAACAATTTTGGCTGCTGGTACAAGATAAGTGCCGCCTGGAACAACCGTTTCACCAATTCTGACTACGACTACAACCTCTGCCTCGGCGGCGAGATCGACGGCACACCCATCACTCCGTGGCTGACCGTCAATCCTGCCAATGGCAGTATCAACGCCGGCGCTAACGTGAACAGCACGGTGACCGCCAACACCAACGGCATGGCCGTCGGGGATACCAAAACAGCCAAGCTGCACTACTTCTCCAGCGACCTGGAGAACGCTGCCGTCATCGTGCCCGTCACCCTGACCGTCACCAATGTCTCCGTCAACGAGCACAACCAGATCGAGGTTTCCGTCTATCCGAACCCGGCCTCAGACTTCGTGCAGGTGACTTCCGAACAAATCGAGCGTGTGGAGATCTATAACATGATGGGACAGAAGGTGTTCGACAACAATTATGGTGACAACCATGTGGTTATTTCCACCAACGGCTTTGCCCCCGGCACCTACACCGTGACTGTCTACACCCACGACCAAAAGGTCACCAAACAGGTGATTATAAAATAATTTGTAGAGATGTATGATACGGGCGGAATTTTCTCCGCCCGTTTTTTTATTTCCGGTAAATTTTCCACAAATTTTGTATCTTTGCAGGTTTTTTAGAAAAAGACCATTTTCCTATGTTCGCCAAAATAAAGAAATATTTTCTCCGCAAGCATCTAGCCGCGAAGAAGCCCAATAAAATCAGGGAGGTTTGTTCGCTGGAACGCGCCAACTCCGTTGGGGTGTTGTGCGAAATCACCGACGAGAACTCCTACAAGGCCATCTTCCGGATTTTCACGCAACTGCAGCAGGGAGGACGAATTGTGCACCTCATCGGATACATTGATGAGAAATATGTGCCGTTCTATTGCCTGCAACAGCTTTCCGCCGACTATTTCTGCCAGAAACAGCTCAACTGGTGCGGCGAACCCAACATGATCCAAGTCACCGACTTCATCAACCGCGACTTCGACATCCTCATCGACTTCAACTACCGCTATCATGCTCCCATCGAAGCTATCCTGGCCACTGCCCACTCGAAATTCATCATCGGCAGTTGCGCCGACTACCAACAGCATTACGACCTCACCCTTCAAACCGAAAACGGGAACTACACCCAATTCTTAGGCTCCGCATTCACATACACGTCAAAACTTGCCGGCAAATGAGAAACGATATCCAACAGTCATTCAAAGGTTTAGGCGTCGCTCTAATCACGCCCTTCAAAAAAGATGGACAGATTGACTTCAAACGTTTGGCCGAGTTGGTCAACCGCGTGATTGACAATGGGGTGGATTACCTGCTCGCCCTCGGCACTACGAGCGAATATCCGACACTCGCACCAGACGAAAAAGACGACTTGCTGCGCTGTATTCTGGAGACAAACGCGAAACGGCTGCCCGTGATGGTGGGTCTTGGCGGTCCCAACACTCAGTTCATGATCCGCAAATTAGACCACCTCGCCGCCTTCGACGTGGATGCGATTTTGACAGTCACCCCCTATTACAACAAGCCGTCTCAGGCGGGTTTAATCGCTCATTACAAAGCATTTGCTGCCGCCACGGATATGCCGGTGTTTCTTTACAACGTGCCCGGCCGTACCTCTTGTAATCTGGAAGCAGCCACCACCCTTCGCATCGCTGAGGAATGTCCCAACGTGGTCGGTATCAAGGAGGCTTCCGGCATGATGAAGCAGATTCTGCAGCTTATCGCCAAACGTCCCGATGGATTCTTGGTGATTTCCGGCGACGACCTGCTTACGCTGCCGCTCATGGCTGCCGGTGCCGACGGACTTATCTCTGTGATGGCCAACGCGTTCCCGAAGAAGGTTGCCGACATGGTGCATCACATTATGCGACAGGAGTTAGACGAAGCCCGTGCCATCCACCAGCAGCTCGTCCCGCTCACCATCGACTGCTTCAAGGAAGGCAGTCCCGCCGGCGTGAAAGCCATTATGTCTGCTATGGGCTTGATTGACAATGTATTACGTTTGCCGTTGGTACCAGTATCGGATAAATTGCAAGAGGAAATTGTCGGGTTGTTGCGATTTCTCTCGCAAATCTCACAAATTTTTGCCGATTTGCGTAGGAATAATCTGCGTTAACCCGCGAGTTCTGCGGGAGATAACTTCCGCTTCTTTGCCTTGGGGGTTGCTGGCCAGTTACAGGGTGCTATTCGTTGTAACTCATCTTATCTTCCGCCACTTTGTGTGAAATCTCCTCTCCTGTGCTATAAGCGGGTACACTGTGTTCGTAAAGGAATTCTGGAGCGAAGTCAACCCCATTATACCATTCCAAGGTCCATGAAGTCAACCCGAATTGCACAAAATTGCGTTTATCTCTTAATTCGTCATAGAATTTTCCATGCAATAAAGGATCAAAATCAACGAGACGGACGTCTCCGTTATTGAATTCGAGTTTCATCACGTAGTCGTGAAGATACTCCACGTCAACCACTCTTTTCAAACCATAATCTTCCATAACACTACTCTAAAGGTTTAATAGGCAACGGTTCCAATCCATTTTTCAGTCGGTTCCAATTGTCAAGAATCTCATCGTAATGCAAATCTATCCATTGGTAATTCCTTGCGTGCCAACTGTCCTGTAACTAAACCGTTTTTAATAGTATTGATGCCCTCCTGTCGCCATACCTGACATGTATATGAGGTGGATTGTGATCATCCGCAAACATTAAGATGATAATACCATAGAATCGACTGACTTCGGGCATAGTTGTTTTCGTTTTAATTGAGCGGCAAAGATATACTTTTTTCCTGCAGATATTGAAGTCTAACGCAGAAAAATTTAGACACATTGGAGAAAAAGATTATTTTTGCGCCGCAATAAAAGAAATTGTTTTGCCATGTTGTTTTTCGAGAAATATGGTAATGCATTTGTTAGGGTAGCAGCTTTATTCCAGGCCCTGGTATTCGCCTTGGTACCGTTTCTTTTCATTAAAGAAAAACTGTCGGACCCTTCATGGTCGCCCGGTTTCTTTGCTTATTTCGTTATAGCTTTGATGATAGGTGGTTCGTTGTACATGCTTTATTTCACATTGTTTTACCATCGGATAAGGCGAAAATGGGAATTACAAGACCGGATGCTCAAACAGAAACGACTCAAAGAGTTGGCTGCCATTCAAGAGGAGCGGTTTCGCAACCCCATAGACACCACCACCGTTATCCTGTTAGATAACGTAACCGATTACGGGCAGCTGGAGAAACTGATTTTGGACAGTATGACAGGTTACGAGGGTACTCTTGA
>Ga0310694_10003308_pt1 | contig 15858 bp, 16 predicted proteins | sample 174DNAGHGhighgp2_FD_203884 | JGI IMG/M metagenome (GOLD analysis project Ga0310694, IMG submission 203884) | Sheep rumen microbial communities from Palmerston North, Manawatu-Wanganui, New Zealand - 1742 DNA GHGhigh gp2 (v2) (version 2) | ecosystem: Host-associated > Mammals > Digestive system... | reverse complement strand
ACAACCAGTTGAACGTCATCGACTACAACCGCGTCGTGAAAGACCTCAACGGCCTCAGCACCAAGGACTTCTTCAAGGCCCTGCAAGAGAACTTCGACATCGAGTGCAAGTGCAACTGCACCAAGGACGGAGGCAAGTGCAACTGCGAGTTCCCCTGCCACTGCGAGTGCGACACCGAGTACAAGCCCAACAAGCTGCACAACTTCTCGATGTACATCGAGGGCGTGTGGTACAGCCTGACTGCCAAGCCCGGCACCTACGACGACAACGATCCTATCGGCGTGTTGGATGTCACCATCCTCAGCAACCTTGTCCTCGACAAGATTCTGGGCATCAAGGACCTCCGCACCGACAAGCGCATCGACTTCGTTGGCGGTATCCGTGGCCTCGGCGAGCTGAAGCGTCGCGTCGACAGCGGTGAGATGAAGGTCGCCTTCGCGCTCTATCCCGTGAGCATGAAGCAGATCATCGACATCGCCGACACCGGCAACATCATGCCTCCCAAGACCACTTGGTTTGAGCCTAAACTGCGCTCTGGCCTTGTCATCCACACGCTGGATTGATAGGGACGCGAGACATTATGACACGGGACGCGAGACATTGAGCCTCGCGTCCCGTTTTGTTTTTATGCGTTAAACGAAGAATCAGAAAAATTGCACCACCTCATCCAACGGACGATGTTCAGGCTGGCGAGGATCGCCCGACCTGTAGCCCAACGAGATGACCGCCATAATCGCTTCGTTTTCAGGAATATTGAACAGTTCGCGAAGCGCATCGGAATCACGCATGCCCATGATGAGCGTATCGAAGCCCTTGGCGCGGGCCTTCAAAATGAAATAGGCATTGCTGAGGCCATTGTCGTAGGCACCCCAGCCGTCGCCCACCTCGTTGGTCTGCTCGCCACGGAAGAAGCCCGACTTGCCCTTTTCGTATGTGGAGACAATCAGCACGGGCGCACCAGCAATATTCTGCTTGTTGCGCTCGCCCACCAGATTCGACACCGCCTCGACCTTTTCAGGAGTCATAGCTACATAGTATTTCGAAGGCTGTTGGTTGGCCCATGATGGAGCCTCTTGCGTTGAAATAAGCAGCTCGCGCACCTCGGCCTCACTGATGGTCTTGGTGGCATCGTAGCTGCGGACACTTCTACGAGAGGCCAACACTTCATCGAAGGAAACAACTTGGGGGATGGCCGTTTCATTGTTGTTTTCTTTGTTGTTTGAGCAGCCTGTGAGCATCAAGAATGCCAACATTGCCGCAAAAAGTAAAGTTGATTTTGTGTTTTTCATTTTTCGATACGATTAGTTTTCGGAACAAAGGTAGAAAAAAACGACACCACAGCAATAAAAAAAACGTACCTTTGCACAAACAAAACGATGGAAAAGCATACTGTCAATATCAGCCCCAACCTCATCAAGCACTACGCAGACTATCTGCGCCTGGAGCTTTCGCTGTCCGACAACAGCGTGGAGGCCTACAGCCACGATGTACACCTGTTTTTGCAATATCTCGAAGCTGAGAAGGTTTCACCAGACATCGGTGCCATCAAACAAGGCGACATCGAGAATTTCTTCGCCTACCTTTACGACATGAACATCGGGGCGACCTCGCAAGCACGCATCCTCTCGGGACTGAAGTCATTTTGGCGTTACCTCATCCAAGAGGAAATCGCCGACACCGACCCGACGGCACTCATTTCCTCCCCTTCGATGGGCCGCCACCTGCCCGAAGTGCTGACCTACGAGGAAATCCAAAAGATGATTGACAGCATCGACCTCAGCCAACCCACCGGTCACCGCAACAAGGCCATGATTGAAGTGCTATACGGCTGCGGTCTGCGCGTCTCAGAACTGACCAACCTGCAAATCAGCGACATCTACCGCAACGACGGCTTCCTGCGCATCTTCGGCAAGGGCAGCAAGGAAAGGCTCGTGCCCATCGGCGACAGCAGCCTGAAAATCCTCTACCAATACATTGAAGGCGCAAGGCTGCACATCACTCCCAAGCCCAAGTTCACCGACACGGTCTTCCTCAACAGCCGTGGCACAGGGCTAACACGACAGATGGTTTTTCTTATTGTCAAGGACTTGGCGGAGAAAAACGGCATCACCAAAACCATCAGCCCGCACACCTTTAGGCACAGCTTCGCGACACATTTACTCGAAGGAGGTGCCAACCTGCTTGCCGTCCAACAAATGCTCGGCCACGCCAGCGTGAGCACGACGGAAATCTACACGCATATCTCCGACGAATTGCTGCGCGACACGTTGACGAGTTATCATCCACGTTTTAGGAAACAATGATAAGACGGCCTTTCGACAAGCTCAAGGGCCTGCTAAAACGCAAAAAGCCAAGGTCCCTGAGCCTGTCGAAGGGCCGACATTAAAAAAAACACTACCTTTGCAAAAAATATCCACTATGGACACCACAAAGTTCGACTTCCTTAAAGGCTTGCGCCCCGACCGCTTCTTCCTCTTGGCTGGTCCTTGCGTCATCGAAGACGAAACCTCTCCCTTCTTCATTGCCGAGACCTTGAAAAACATCTGCCAAAAGCTTGACATTCCCTTGGTCTTCAAAGGCTCCTACCGCAAGGCCAACCGTTCCCGATTAGACTCTTTCACCGGCATCGGCGATGAGAAAGCCTTGAAGGTGTTGCAAAAAGTGAGGCAAAAGTTTGAAATCCCTGTAGTCACCGACATCCACGCCGCCGAAGAAGCCGCCTTGGCTGCCGAATATGTCGATATCCTGCAAATACCAGCTTTCCTTTGCCGCCAGACCGACCTCCTCGTGGCCGCCGCCAAAACGGGCAAGACCGTCAACATCAAGAAGGGACAATTTCTTTCGGGCGAGGCCATGGGCTTTGCCGTGGAGAAGGTGCGTCAGTCGGGCAACGACAAGGTGATGCTTACCGAGCGCGGCTCGATGTTCGGCTATCAGGATTTGGTGGTGGACTTCAGAAACATCGCCACCATGCAAAAGTTTGACGTTCCCGTCATACTTGACGTTACCCACTCTTTGCAACAGCCTAACCAAAGCAGTGGTGTCACTGGCGGCCAGCCAGAGATGATTGGCCTCATTGCCAAAGCAGGCATCGCCGCGGGTGCCGATGGCATCTTTATGGAGGTGCATCCCGAGCCTAAAAAAGCCAAGTCCGACGGAGCCAACATGCTGCGCCTCGACCTCGCTGAAGCACTCTTGAGAAGCCTCGTAAGAATCAAGGAAGTGATATAGTATTGTGCACGCAGAATTCGCTTAAACTCTTTACTGCATTTTCATGTTGACGATTTGTCCAGTCGCAGTGTCAAACACCAACTTCATGTTCGAAATCGGGGCCGTCAGCAAAGCGCCCAACTGATTGACCGTTACGCGGTCTTCCAAAAGGGTGCGGTTGCCACAAGTCACCTTCACATTAGCCATCTCAGGGATGCGATAAAACACCTTGTTTTCGTAGGTCATCAACTCCACAGCCGATTGACTCGGAGCATTGATAGCTGCAGTTGTATTCAGTGAAAGGGTCTGAACCGTAATCATGCTCCCCGTGCCGCTCGTTCCCAAGGTCAATCCTTCTGTTTCGGAGAACTTGGCCACGGTTTGCGACGTCACTTCCTTGTTAGGAATCACATACACAGTTTTCACCACGCGCTTCGATACGCGTTTGCCCACCAAGAGGCTCATGTACTCCTGCTCCATGGCATCGAGTTTTTTGTACATGGCATTGAAGGTCTCGGGGTTGCCGGCCATCTCCACATCGCCCGAAATCAGGTAATATTTCGCCTTGCGGATTTCCTCAATCTTGTCGGCAGCCTCCTTGGCTAACTGAGCATTAGATTTACCCGCCGTAAGCAAGGGCATGAAGCCATAATTAGGCTCTTGTTCCGCTTTGCAACATGGTTTAGGCTGTTCAACAGATTCGGTTTCACCAACCTCATTATCAGAAGCATAGCCATATCCCACACTACGAATGATGCCATTGGGCAACACGTCAAATTGGGTCTTGCTACCGCCCCTCATGCTGGCAAAAGTGACGAAAAACAAGGCATTGGGATCAGGGGTCGCTACCGTACTCATCTTCACATCGACCAAACGATATTCCGTGGTCTCATAGTCGACATAATCCTCCATAGCCAAATAATTGGGGGCAAAGTCGTTCAAAGGGCCTTTCTCCAACTCAACCTCATCGATGATGAAGTCAAGCTTCAGCATGGTCTGAGGCAATGAATAATACAGGCCATTCTGCTGACCAGGTGAGGCGTTTTTGGCAAAGGTTGTGGTAATTTGTGCGCAAAGCTGGCCACCGACAAAAGTCATGGCCACAATCATGAGCGCCATTTTGGTGAAAAATCTATTCATCGTTGTAACATTTGATTTCATGGGTCAAAAATACAAAATCTTTCTTATTCGGCTAAAAATTAGGCAGTTTTTTCCTTTTTGCTAAAAGCCAACAGAGCCAAAAACGTCAGCAAACCATTGATTATCAATATCTCAAACCCAATCTTATAACCTCCAAACAGCTGAGGTGAATACATCTTCAAGAAATAGCTGATGATAGGCGATGCCACAGCAATGTAAGGCACGGCCTTGTCGACCACCTTTCGGTTTTTTACGAACAACCCGAAGGAATACAAGCCCAACAGTGGCCCGTAGGTATAGCCCGCGATGTCGAACACTTTGTCAATCAGCGACTCGTTATGAAACGGACGGAAAGCAATGATTACCAGCAGGTAAAGCAAGGCAAAAGCCACATGGATCCATTTGCGGTACTTCGTGATTTGCTCCTCTCCTATCGATTTCTTGTCGAAATGCATAAAGTCGAAGCAAAACGTCGTGGTAAGAGCGGTCAGCGTGCCGTCGGCGCTGGAATAGCCTGCTGCCACAAGACCGAGGACAAACACGATAGCCGTAAACTTACTCAACGAGAACGCCACGGAGGGGAAAATCTTGTCGTTGACCACCACACCAGCTTCATTCACAGGCAATTGGAAGCCCGTCACTTGCGCATAATAAATCAAGGCTGCACCCAGACAAAGAAACAACATATTAACAACCACAAAGAGCAAACTCGAAGTCATCACATTCTTTTGAGCATCACGCAAATTTCTGCAAGTCAAGTTTTTCTGCATCATATCCTGGTCAAGGCCCGTCATGGTGATGGTGATGAACATGCCACTGAGCAACTGTTTGACCCAAAATTTGTTGTGCGTCACATCGGTTTCAAACACTTTGGTATAGCCATTGGCCGAGGCCGACTGCATCAGATCGCCCAACGAGATGTTGAGGTTCTTGAGGATGTACCAAGCCGTCAAAAAGGCTGCCAACAAAAGGAAGGTCGTCTGTAAGGTGTCGGTCCAAACCACCGTCTTGATGCCTCCTTTGAAAGTATATAGCAAAATAATGCCGATGAAAATCACCGCCGGCACCCAAAACGGAATACCCCAAGCCTTGAAGACGAACTCATAGAGCACAAACACAACGAGATACATCCTCAGCGCCGAGCCAAGCAAGCGCGACAAAATGAAAAACGCCGCCCCTGTTTTCTCCGACTTCGGCCCGAAACGCATTTCCAAATAAGAATAGATCGACGTGAGGTTTAAGCGATAATAAAGCGGCAACAACAGCAATGCAATCACCGCATAACCAAGCACATAGCCAAAGACTAAGGGCAGATAGGTGAACTGTCCCGTGTAGACTCCGCCTGGCACCGACATAAACGTCACGCCCGACAAAGATGCACCAATCATGCCGTAGGCCACCACATACCACGGTGAGTTGCGGTTGCCACGGAAAAACGTCGCATTGTCTGACTTTCGTGAGGTGAAGTGCGCAATCACGAAGAGCAGCACGGTGTAAAGCACGAAAACGGTTAATATCAAAGTCGCATTCATAATATTAGTAACTGTTCAAAAACAAACTGCATATTCAAAATAGACGATGACCATTGACCCTGACCATGACTGCTTTACGCAGAAATTGGGCTTCACGGCTATTATTTGGACAAATTTCTGTCTCATAAAAGCCGTCAAGCGCAACTCCAATTTGCCAGCGGCCATGGTCATGGTCATCAAAGGTCAAACGCATGTCATCATATAAGCTAAATACGCTCATCTAAAAACATGAATTAAGCAGTGCAAAAATAGGGAAATTTCTTTAGTTGAGGGTTGGAAACAATTTGCTATTTTTGCGCGCCAAAAACATACCGCATTATGAAAGGATTATATACCGTTCTGCTTCTGATTGTCTCCAATGTTTTCATGACTTTCGCATGGTACGGACAGCTCAAATTAATCGATGTCGTGCCGTCTTCAAAAGATTGGCCCCTTGCCTTGGTCATCCTACTCTCCTGGTGTGTCGCGTTGTTCGAGTACTCATTCATGATTCCTGCCAACCGCATCGGTGCAGCCATCAACGGGGGACCATTCAACCTTATCCAACTGAAAGTCATACAAGAAGCCGTGTCACTCACCGTGTTCACCACCATCGTCATCACGGTTTTCAAGACTGAAACATTCCGTTGGAACCACATCGTTTCATTCATATTTATCGTGCTTGCCGTGTTTTTTGCCTTCAAAAAATAGTTTTTTTGTTGCGACCAAAGGAAATTTGCATGATATTTGCGGCCTAAAAACAGGAATAAAAGAAAGGATACAATATGAAATTCTATGACATTGATGCAGTTTTCACCTTCGGAAAATACGAGGGCATGACCATCGCCGAAGTGTATCAGAAAGACCCGAAATACCTTAAATATTGTGAAGAGAACATCGACGAGTTCTACGTTTCGCCCTCGGTGATGCGTGAACTGAAGTCGATGAGCCGCTCCATCAACGACTCGGCCTTGTTGGATGTCAATTTCGACAAAATGAGCGACGACGAGATTGAGGATTTCATCACTGGCCACGACGAAGAGGAAGCCTTCGACGAGTCGCGCCTTGAGCGTGACTTCGACTGGGAAAGCAACGACTTTGCCGACGACTCTCCGTTCGACGAGTTTGAGGACGAGTTCGACGAAGACGAGTTTTCTGACGAATTTGGCGACAGCTTCGATGAGAGCTTCGACGGCAATATTGACGATTTGTATTGAAAAGAAATGTAGTTTTCTTTTCAGGAACAAATCTCACGTAAATCTTTACACAAAAAAGAATCCAGCACTTTACAGATTCCCCTGGGAATGACATAAAGTGCTGGATTTTACTATAGATTTGTGGCAGATTTGTTTCCCCTCTATAGATTCCCATCGGAATGACATAGAGGGTTGGTCTTTCTACTTTTGTTCGGGCGGATTTGCAATCCGACCGCTCTGAACTGGAGATTTGCAATCCCCTACTCCACATTCAATTTCTCTGAAATGGAATACACCCGTTTATCACGCTGCGTCGACGTGATCATCTCAGCGAGGAAACCTGTCGAAAACAGCTGCACACCGATGATAATGGCCAACAATGCGAAATAGAATAACGGACGGCGCGTCATGCCATAAACGTGCATAAACAGCCGCGAGCACACCAAATATACAGCAATGACAAAGCCAATTAGGAAGGTAATCGAGCCAAGCAAGCCGAAGAAGTGCATCGGTCGGTTGCTGAACTTGGAGATGAAATTGATGGTCAGCAGGTCGAGATAACCACGGACGAAACGGCTCATGCCAAACTTGCTGCTACCGTATTTCCGCTTCTGATGGTGCACCACTTTCTCGCCGATATGGCTGAAGCCGTTCATCTTGGCGATGACAGGGATGTAACGGTGCATCTCACCATACACCTGGATGTTCTTCACCACCTCGTTGCGATAGGCCTTCAAACCGCAGTTGAAGTCGTGCAGCTTGATGCCCGACATCCTGCGCGTGGTCCAGTTGAAGAACTTCGACGGAATGTTTTTGGCAATCTTTGAGTCGTAACGCACTTTTTTCCAGCCTGATACAAGGTCGTAGCCGTCCTCTTTAATCATCTTATAGAGTTCGGGGATTTCATCGGGGCTGTCCTGAAGGTCGGCATCCATGGTGATGACCACATCGCCTTGCACGATTTTGAAGCCCTCGTTCAGTGCCGGCGACTTGCCGTAATTCCTACGGAAACGCAAAGCCTTCACGTTGGGGTTTTTCTGAGCGAGACCTTGGATGATTGACCAAGAATTGTCGGTGGAGCCATCATCGACGAAAACGATTTCGTAGGAGAATTGATGCTCTTCCATGACGCGACGGATCCAAGCCTCGAGTTCGGGCAGCGACTCGGCCTCATTCAGCAGCGGTACAACAACTGATATATCCATAGTATTTGACTCGGGACGCGGGACTACGGGACACGAGACAGTCTCGTGTCTCGCGTCTCGAAGTCTCGTGTCAATTATTATCTAATCTCTGTTTTTCCGCCCATATAGGGTTGCAAGGCTCTCGGGATGGCCACGCTGCCATCTGCGCGGAGGTTGTTCTCCAAGAAGGCAATCAACATACGCGGCGGAGCCACAACGGTATTATTTAATGTATGGGCGAAGTAGTTGCCATTCTTGCCCTTGATTCTAATCTTCAGTCTACGAGCCTGGGCATCGCCAAGATAAGAACAGCTACCCACCTCGAAGTATTTCTTCTGACGCGGAGACCAAGCTTCCACATCCAACGACTTCACCTTCAGGTCAGCCAAGTCGCCCGAGCAACACTCCAACGTGCGGACGGGGATGTCCATCGAGCGGAACAGTTCCACCGTGTTCTTCCACATCTGTTCGTACCAATGGTCGGCTTCTTCTTCCTTGCACAGCACCACCATCTCCTGTTTCTCAAACTGGTGGATGCGATACACGCCACGTTCCTCGATGCCGTGGGCACCTTTTTCCTTCCGGAAGCAGGGCGAATAGCTCGTCAAAGTCAGCGGCAGGCTTTCTTCAGGGATGATTTGGTCGATAAATTTGCCAATCATCGAGTGTTCGCTGGTGCCAATGAGATAGAGGTCCTCGCCTTCAATTTTATACATCATGGCATCCATCTCGGCGAAACTCATCACGCCGGAAACGATTTCGCTGCGCACCATGAAAGGCGGGATGCAATAGGTGAAACCACGGTCAATCATGAAGTCGCGGGCATAGGTAATAACGGCGGAATGAAGACGCGCAATGTCGCCCATGAGGTAATAGAAGCCGTTGCCAGCCACACGATGGGCCGAATCCAGATCCAAGCCGCTGAACTTGGCCATGATGTCGGCATGGTAAGGCACCTCGAAATCGGGCACCACGGGTTCGCCAAAGCGTTCCTTCTCCACATTGAAGGTATCGTCCTTTCCTATCGGAACCTCAGGCGCAATGATGTTCGGGATGGCGTACATCACCTTGGTGAGTTGTTCCATCAACGAAGTCTGCTGCTTGCCGAGGGCTTCCAGTTCCTGGGCGTTGGCCTCTACGAGTTTCTTCATCTCGTTGGCTTTCTCGATTTCCTTGTTCTTGAACAGGATACCGATTTCCTTAGAGATGAAATTGCGTTGTGCGCGCAGTTCGTCGGCACGTTGCTGACAATCACAATATTGCGTATAGAGGTTAATGGCCTCATCGACGAGCGGCAACTTGCCGTCTTGGAATTTCTTCTTGATGTTTTCGCGAACCACGTCAGGGTTCTTGACTAAGAATTTAATGTCTATCATTGGAGTAAATTTATTGCTTTGAAAAAACGGGCAAAGATAGGAAAAAACTCGGAATAATGATTATCATTTCACATCGGTCACCAAACGCACAGCCAATCCCCAATGGTAATTCGCCCCTTCGGGGTGCACACCACATCTGCTAGGAAGCGTCCTGCGCTCCAACTATAAGAGATCCAATAACTCATCTCCTATAACTACCCTCAACAAGCGCATCGGGTGATTGGCTAATTATTATATCGCCTGGAGTTGGTAAATGTCCAGATTGAATCAACATGTTTGTTACAGACCCTCCATTGTAGTATTTCATGATTTCCATACCCAACCAAAAATCTTTAATGATGGTTTTTTCTTCTTCGTCAGTACTTATCTTACCTGAGATGACGACAGCGTTCAAAGGAAGAATATAGGACGAAACATCACGAATTTCATAGAAATATAAAGTAAAATAACTTCCGTTTCCTATGATATAGGCATGCCTCAAATCTTCGGGAGTAAACTTGCTGCTTTTGAAATAAGGTGGAGCAATCGGATCATTTGTAAAAAGTGTTATGCTATCCTTGACGATAAAGAATGTACTATCCGTATCGGATTGTTCAAGAAAACCGTTTTCACCAGGGGTCCCAAGGGGGCATTTGAATGTCAAATGAATTGTGTTGTTTTCTTGCTCTTTGAACTCATAATAAAGAGGAGTGTGCATCGGACCAGGAACCATTAAATAATTGCTCTCGGGAACTTTGTCCACGATGCATTGATACATAGATTCAGCCACGAAGTTCCCATTGATCATCGGGGGTTCATCACCACGGTGCAAAACATTTAGTGAGTCGAACAAGTGGAGTAAGCGTTCTGGCATATATTCGTCAATGGAAGGGATTTGATAGGTTGATACTGGTGTATCAGGTGTTGAAGGATGATCTTCTTTTTTGCAACTTCCTAAAAATCCGATGGAAAGAATCAGGATAAAAGTGATAATGCTAGTTTTCTGTGTCATAGTTTAAAGTATTTGAGCACAAGTGATAATGACTTGTTTATTTCCCAATGCTATGTAAATCATCTTATTTCACATCCTGGACCAACCGCACGGCAAGCCCCCAATGGTAGTCGGATCCCTCAGGACGCACATCACTCTGGTGGATGAATAGGCTGCGGGCTTTCTCGATATAGGTCGAGGACCAATAACTCCCGAAGCCGTTCACATAATTCACCGTCGTGCCTTCACGCAAGCCAGCGCAAGGCAGAAACACCACGCCGTTGGTTTCCAAGACATTGCTCCAATCAGTTGCAGAAACATAGTTGCTTTCGTATCCGCCTTCCGCATCATTGATGGCATTTAAGGAATATGTGGCAGTGCTCCAACCGTCGGGCAGGAGCAAAAGGCCGCGCACGTTGTTGACGGTGGCTTTGGCAAAGCGCGAGCCGTTACGGCTGTGGACGATATACCCCCATTCATCTATGGTGAGCAGGTGCCACAAGCCTGCCTTGTTGCCGCCGTTGGAGATGGCGTTGTTGAGGCCCCAGTCGTATTTCGAACCGGTGATGCTATTGGCTTCCATATCGTAATCAATGAGCCAGGGCTTGACGTCGTTGAAGCCGCTGGTGCCCCAACCGAACAAGTCCACCCAATCTTGATAGAAAAGGCTGACGTTGCTGTTGGCGTTTCCGATGCAGTCATATTGATTCTCGGCAAAACGCCAAGTGTCCGTAGAGGCCTGGTATTGCAGGTTGCCTTGCGAGAAGCGCACCTGCTTGCCGTTACCTACTGAGAACACACCCGAAAGGCTGCCTTCGGTTTGTTGTGAGTCGCTATCATTATTTCCATTATCTCCATTGTCCTTTTTGCAGGCCGTAAACATAGCAAGCAGCAGGCACAAACCTATTGTAAACCATTTTGTTTTCATATCTTTTTGAGTTTTATCAGAAAGCCAAGGAGGGTTTTTCACCCTCCCCGACTTTTAAAGGTTTAGGAATTAATAGTTTTGGATGAGACGGACGGAATAGCCATAATACCTATAATGAGCATTAGATGCGGAACTCCACCAACCCCATGCATAACTATCATTATACACATCACAACCCCAATTCATGGATCCCATTTCATAACGAGTCTCCTCCCGATGACCGACTTCAGGAATAAATACAGCACCCGCATTTTCCATAATAGCCCATTCGTTAATAGAATAACTATTAGTTTCATAGTCAGGAGCACTACCAAGAAAATCAACGCCATCTGGCAATATCCAGGCATCAGGAAGTATAATATGACCTCTAATGCCATTTACCATACCAGCAGAATGCTTATATTCTGCATTCGGTCGGTATTCAAAAATGTATTCTATTTCATTATGCTTAAAGCATCTCCATAATCCAGCTTCATTTCCTCCATTACTAATGGGATTGTAAACACCCCAATCACTATTTGCATAATCACCAATCATATCATACCGTGCATATTCTCCGTCCCAATACCCATAACCATGACCATTTAAGTCCCAAGTTGAGTATTCTGTATCCCAAGGTTGATAGTATAGATTGTTATTATTCCAGCCAGACGTAGCCCAACCAAAAAGGTCAATCCAACCAGAATAAGTTTGCGAAATCAGTGAATTGTCACATTTCACACCACCTTCATAAACAGTTCCATATTCTTGTCCACTATAATTGCCTCCAACATAATCCCACTGGTGTTCGGCAAAGCGCCATGTGCCTGTAGAGGCTTGGTATTGCAGATTACCCTTCGAGAAGAACACCTGTTGCGTCTCACTCACCGAGAACAAGGCAGGAATGGCACCTTCGGGAGCGGTGTTGGGATGTGGCAAGGTGGTAAAAGTAACATCATTGCCGTAACTCACGCCTGCTTCGTTGGCGGCAAAGGCACGGACATGGTAGGTGGTATTGCCAAACAAATAGGTAATACGACTCTCAAACTCACCCATTCCACTTCCAGCCGTCAGCACGTTGCCATAAATCGTAGGATTGGGCGAAGTGCCCCAACAAACGCCACGACGAATAATATCGAGGCCTCCATCGGCCACAACCTCGCCACCACCAATGGCATAGAAATGGTTGAAATCTGTCACCTCGTGGGTTATCACTTGTGGCAGATAGGTCTCGTCGGCAGTCATAAAACTCACTTCATTACCATAAGCATAGCCTTCGCTGTTGCGGGCGTAGGCACGCACATAATATGTTGTCATCATTTCGAGGCCCGACATGCGGCATTGGAACAGACCCATGCCTTCGCCACCCGGCACTTTGTAATCAAAGACCGTTGGCTCTTGGTGCATGGCATAGCAAATGCCCCTTTCGGTAATCTCGGCGTAACCGTCATTGATGACATTGCCGCCGCACACGGCCGTATTGATGGTAATATCAGACACTTCGTCAGTAGTCACTGTAGCCAGTGAAGGATGCTCAATAGTGCGAATCGTAATCACGTCGCCGAAGCTCGTGCCTTCGCTATTGGTGGCAAAAGCACGGATGTAATAAGTGGTGGCGTTGGTGAGGTTGGTCATCTCGCAAGTATAGCGACCGATGCCCGTCCCTGCATAACGCACCGAATCGGACAAGGAAGGATTCTCGAACTTGCTGTAACAAATGCCTCGCTCCGTCACGAACGAGCCTCCATCGTTGGTCACGTTGCATTCCACCGATGCGGAAGTCATCGTTATGTTGCTGGCGGCTACGGTTTCCACCGTCGGCTTGTCTTGCTGGTCGGTGGTGGTGAAGTTGAAGATTTCGGTCCACATCAGGTTGTAGCCGTTATAGAACTCGTACCTGTAGTAGTACTTGGTCTTCTTTTCAAGGTAATTCATCTGGGTAATCCACTTGCCATCGACATATTCCAGTTTGGATGTCTGGGCATACTTCAGTTGGTCGTCTTCGCAATACACCAACAAGGCCTTGGTGATTTCATTAAGGTATTCGTATTCACATTCGAAATACGCCTGTGTAGAGCCAACAGTCTTCACCTCGTTTTCGACGGTGACCAGTTCCACATTGACATCGTCGGCTTTTTTGCCGCATCCTGTAAAGGCGAACAGAGCCGCCAAAATCAGTAAGTTTAATTTTTTCATATTTATAGTTATTTATTTGTTATTCAGTAAATTAATTATTTTGTAAATCTAAAACCAAGACCCAAACGAGCCTCGAAAACATTGAAATTGGTACTTACACCATCCAAAGTGATGACAAATCGGCTTAAGTCGAACAAGAAGCCTGCACTAACGTCCACGCCGTGGGCTGAGAAACCGTCGTTGGTCACATAGTCGCCTTCCCAAAGCTGCCACGCCACGGAACGCATCCCATAACCTACACCGACCTTGGCATAAATGGCATCGGTCAATCTCATCAAGCCGCCCACCATTCCTGAAACCGCACTAATCTTGCTTTCGGGATTGTAGAAAGGCAGGATGTCGCCGATGTAGCCGTCTTTCTTGCAATGGTCTACCACCTGATAGCCCATGTAATCAAAATCCAAGCCTGTCATCAAGGTCACAAACCAGCCGAACTTGTCGTATTGTCCGACCGTGAATCCGACCATCGGAATACCCGAAGAACCATACGAGCCGTTGAGCGTGGCGAAAGTTTTCAAGCCTTTGCTTTTGGAAACGACTGGCTGGACTGGTTGGGCTGGCTTGCTTTCTTGCGTAATGAACTTGAAACGAATCAAGGGATAGTCGCCATAGCCCAAGTCCTGGAAAGCCTTCCAACGGATGGTCTTGTTTTTCCCAGCCGGAATGGAACGGTTGACGAATCCTGTTATTTTCATCGTGTCAGTGTAATGCTCACCGTCGTCAATGGAAATCAGCAGGCGCACATCGGAACGGGTCTTCAAATCATAAGTGATGGTCACCATCTTGTCTTCCTGGACAGCGCGGATATTGGTCACATTGTCTTGCTGTGCCATGAGCGTTTGCACACCTATCAATAATAAGGCAGCCAAAATCATTCTTTTTTTCTTCATGGCTTTTCGGTTTTTGTGGGTTCCACTTCAGTAAAGGCGCCGCGAATGGTCATCTCGACCGAGACACGACGGTAACCGCCACCTTTTTCCTTGTTTTCTACAGCGATACTTTGGAAAGTATTCTCGGTATGCTTCAAAGGCTCCACTTGCGTCTTCAAAAAGTCCTCAACGCCTTGGGTGCGCAGAAATGCCAGTTGGCCATTGGTAGTCACACCCGATTTTTGCGTCACAGTCATGTTGTAAGGAGCGCCATTCAAGGTGATGGGCTTGTCGGTGAAGTCGCCGTATTCGCCTTTGTAGGCAATGCGGGAGCGGATGGGCGTGCCATCGGTGGCACCAGTAATCTTCGCGTCCACCTTGGCACCTTCCTTCAGGTAGTCGATAAGATCGTTTTCCAGCTTGCTTTTCAGGAAATTGCACATCAACATACAGGCATTCGAGTTTTGGATGGTGTACTTGCCGAGGGCATAGTCGTCAGCGGCATCGGCAACAACAAGCGTTTCGTAGGCCACCGAGATGATGAGGTCGTTGTCCTCGACATCCGTCTGCACCTCAATCTTCACGTTGTCGGAAACGCGCTGACCCTCGGCAAGGTTGGCCTTCATGGCAGCCAGTTCCTCCTGCCAGTTGCGTTGGCGTTCCTCGTTGTCCCTTTGGATTTGTTCCTTAGTTCGTTCCTTTTTCAGGTATCGGTAGTGGAACCGCTCCGATACTGTCTCCACATCCTGCTGACCGAAGCACCAAATGGATAGGGAAATCATCAATACAACAAGTATTACTCTGTTCATAGGCAATTGAATTAAAAATTGTGCAAATATAGGAATTATAATCATAAGAATAAAAACAAAAATCTGTTTAAATCTGATTTTTTAATTAAATTCATTCAGAGTAGGGTCCCGATTCGCAAAGCAAATAAACGGAATGTATGGTGGAGGCGCATAAAAACAGAAAGCCCCTCACCTTGGTTGGTGAAGGGCTCCCGTTGTGGGTGGGCGGCGACCTACTTTCCCACGCTCTCGCGCAGTATCATCGGCGCTGCGGGGCTTAACTTCTCTGTTCGGGATGGGAAGAGGTGCGCCCCCGCGCTACTGCCGCCACTTGTCTTTCTCTCGTGGCCATCGCGGACCTGTGTCCGCCGTGCGCCTTTTTCTTGGCGCACTTCCAGGATGCGGGAAGGGAGAGGGACGGCGCTTGCTTTCCGCTTGTCGCCCTCTCGAGACTCTCTCTTGACTTGAGCCGCAAGGCCGCGCTCCACTGCGCGGCCGCGAGCATTCGGGC
>Ga0310694_10003305_pt1 | contig 15865 bp, 1 predicted proteins | sample 174DNAGHGhighgp2_FD_203884 | JGI IMG/M metagenome (GOLD analysis project Ga0310694, IMG submission 203884) | Sheep rumen microbial communities from Palmerston North, Manawatu-Wanganui, New Zealand - 1742 DNA GHGhigh gp2 (v2) (version 2) | ecosystem: Host-associated > Mammals > Digestive system >... | reverse complement strand
ATAGAAGGCATATTCTCCGATACTGGTCAAAGTGGAAGGCAATTCGATTTCCTTCAGGCAGTTCGCGCCTCCAAATGCATAATCCGGAATCGCCGTCACGCCTTCCGGAACGACGATCGTTTCAAGGCTTTCACAGTTTATGAATATATTCCAGTTTGCCGTTGTCCAATTCTTCGGATACCGGAAGCTCGTAAGCGCTCTGCAGTTTTCAAACGCACGGGATCCAATACTCGTTACGCCGTCCGGCAGCTCCGCCCCCTGCAGGGCGCTGCAGCCGGAGAAAGCATTTTCCCCAATGCTGGTCAGGCCGGAAGGCCAGTCCACGCTCGCCAACGCTGTGCAGTTAGAAAACGCGGAAGAACCAATGGTCTGAACGGAATCAGGCAGGGTGACGCTGCGCAGCGTTTTGTTCTGATAAAACGCGCTGTTGGCAATTTGAGTCACTCGATTGCCGTCCAACTGCTCCGGAACGATCACGATCCAGTCAGAGCCCGTGTAGCCGGTAACAATCGTGGTTCCATTGCCCTGAGGCGTATGGGTGAAGGCCGAGGCATCCGTATTGCCGTGCACCGCGATCTGGACAGGGGCGGAGTCCAGGGAAATCGTATGGGACGCCCGGAACGCTTCATCAAAGTCCTTCATTTCATACGTGTAATCGTATCCCGCCCGGTCAAAATCGTCCGCCCAGAAAATATGGAGGCTGGCCGTGTAGCTGCCCGGCGCTTCGGGCACGTATTCAAAGGAGAAGGATCTGACGCCGGTTTCTTCGTCCACATCGTCATAATACCCATTGGAGGAGTCTTCATAATAGCCAACCGGCTCTCCATCCTTCAAAATATCCACCCAATAGTGGGGCGTCACATAAGGATCGTACACATCGTAGGTGTACTGCGCCGAAACCGTGACCGGTTCCCCTGCCCAGTATTTTTCCGCGCTGATGGATACGTTTTGGGCAACGGGAATGTTTTTCACCTGAATGGGATAGCTCAGCAGCGTGAGTTCCTCCCCGGCCGCATCCCGGACCCGGGCGCGCACGCCGTATTCCCCAAGCCGTCTGGGCTTATATTGGATCAGGTTATTATCGCTGAAGGAGCCGGTGATCAGCGTGTCCTCATAGTCGAAGGACTGCATATACATATTCTTGGGATTTGCCAGAATATCAATGGAATACTCATACGGCGCCGTGCCGCCGCTGACCGCCACAGACGCCCGAATGGTGCCGCCCAGGGCCAGAAGCGTGGGGTAATTGTACCAATAATCGGAATTTGTAGTCAGCGGCCCGTCAAACCAAACCGTGAATACATTCCGCACATACGGCTCGCTCTCCTTGGTTACCGTATGGCCCGATTGATCCGTCACCGTCAGGGTCCATACATAGCTGCCGTTTTCCACGTTGCACGCATAGCCCGTGGAGCCCATGCAGTTCTTCATTTCCAAATCCGACTCGCCGGAATCCACCAGTTCATCATCCAAACGCAGAACGTATTGACAATGAACCTGCGGATCTGCGGCGATAATATCAGCCGTATAGCGAATGACGGAGCCATAATCATCCGAGTCTTCCTCAAATGAGATCTGATCAATGATGATCGGCGCGTCCGCAGGAATGATGTTTTCAATTTTGAAGCCGTATTTCTGCACCATTTCATCGGCCTGCAGGCGGATGGAAAAGCTGCTGCCCGGGAGGCAGAGGGTTTTCCCGGCCAGTTCCGTGCCGGTATAGACGGTCTGGCTGCCAAGGCCGTCCGTAATGGTGATCGAATCGTAATCCTTTTCCGCTTCGCAATCTGAGGAAAAGAACACGAACAGATACTGGCAATTCTTTTTCCCATGGTACTGCCAGGTCTGATCCGTGTTGGCGGCATACGGATGGGCGGATTCCGGGAAGACTTCTTCCCGGATTTCGCCGTTAAAGGACACATCGTGAAGATAGCACCATTCATCCGCGTAGCTGCCCTCGGCGCCGATTACGTTCAGGCCTTCGCAGTTTTCAAACGCGTCCTCCGCAATGGACACCACAGACGCCGGGATGCTGATTTCCTTCAGCTTACTGTTGCCAAAGGCCCGGGGGCCAATCGCCGTCGCCCCGTCGGGAATCACCGCGGACGAGGCGTCCGTGCCATAGAACGCCTCCTCCTCGATCACCTGCGTGGACGCCGGAAGCGTCAGCTTACCGTCGGCCATGGCCGCGCCGCACAGCGCGATAACCGACACAAACGCAAGAAGCATTACTGCAAATTTCTTCATTTTCTTTCCTCCATCCTTTGGACGATTTTGAAACTTTTTTATCAATCGCAGCCATTCATATAGGCAAAACCGTGATCCGCCGCATAGCGTTCCGCTTCCGAACCGGAGGGGCACACGACAGTGACGGACGCGCCGGCGAATGCATCGTTGCTGATCGCGGTCAAGGTGGACGGCAGCGACACCTGCTTCAGCGCCACGCTGTCCGCAAAGGCGCGTTTTCCGATGCTCACTGTTCCTTCGGGGATCACGATGGCTTTCGACGCGGTTCCGGTGAAGGCTTCTTCCTCGATTTCGCGCAGCGCGCCGGGCAGGCGCAAGATATTCGCATTCTCCAGAACCGTGACATGGCAGCTGGCGGTCAGCTCTTCATGGTCGGGAATTGCCACGGTGATAACGGCTTCTCCTGCCGTCAGCGCCTGGATGCAGCCCGTTTCGTCCACGGAAACCACGTTTCCGGCATCCACGCTGAACGTGAATTCCGTAATATTGGCCTGAGCGGGGATGGCCTGAATGCGGCCAAAGCGCACGCGCTGTCCCGCCACAAGATAAATATTCTCAGCGGACAAATCCACACCCTCCAGACGAATGACAACGGAGAAGTTATAGGTCAGGGACAGGCCGCTTTCCGTAATCGCCGTAATTTGAGCTTCGCCTTGGTTAACGCCCGTTACGGTTCCGTACGTGTCCACAGTGGCAACGCTCTCGTTATCCGAGGTCCAGATCAGTTCTCTTTCCACAGCGGCTGCCGGGAGCAGAATGGGAGCTAGGGTGATATCGTGTCCCACCGCCAGCTCATAATCCAATTGCTCGTCGGTGATGCTCAGAACGGGTACGGCGACTTCGATTTCATAAGCGGCCTTGACGCCGTTTTCAAGCTCCGCGTACACGGTGGCCGTGCCGCTGCTCAGCGCGCTCACGGTTCCATCCGCCACCATCAGGATATTGCTGTCCGCATACCAGGTAACGGCGGTGTCGGAAGCGTTCTGGGGCTCCAGGGTCAGCGTCAGCTGCTGGGTTTCGCCGCGCCTCATGGTGTGCGTTTCGCCCTGAATGGCCGCAGCGGTGGGCTCCACCCGCGCCGGGTCGCTGTGGGCAATGCTGTTCTCAACCGCGTAATTCCAGGCATAGCTGTTATACTGGCAGTACACGACGAAGCTGCTGTTGTTCGCCGGCAACGCGCTCATACCGATCTTTGTCACCTGGTTCCCGATGGTCACGCCGGTCATGCTTTCGCATCCCAGGAAAGCGGCGGCATCCAGTTGGATCAGGCTTTCAGGCAGTACGGCAGCCGTGAGCTTTGAGCAGCCGATAAACGCGCCGTTTCCGATCACCGTCAGCCCGGAAGCAGCGGAGAAATCCACCTCCGTGACGGCGCTGCAGTTCTTGAACGCGTTTTCTTCGATGGCTGTCAGGCTTGCGTTGAGTACGATCTGTTTCAGGTTCCCCGCGTTTTCAAAGGCCGATTCAGCGATCGTGCCAATGCCGCCGGGTACGGTATAAGTGTTGCCGGATTTTCCGGAAGGATAGCAAATCAGCTTCTTGCCGTCATAGCTGAGCAACACGCCGTTATTCGCTTTGAAGTACCGGTTTCCGGAAGCGACGCTGAAGCTTTCCAGCGCGCTGCAGCCGGTAAAGGCTTTCGCGGAAATTTCCGAGCACGCTGTTCCGATGGTCACGCTTACGAGGCTGGAGCAGTTATTGAAAGCGCCGTTTTCCACCGCCGTCAGGTTATTCGGCAATACCAATTGCTTCAGTCCCAGACAATTTTCAAACGCGTAGGCGGAAATGGTCATCAGGGTTTCGGGAAGCGTTACGCTGCTCAGCATTGTGCAGTTATCGAACGCATATTCCCCGATCATCCTGATCTGGTTCATCTGAACCGTCATCAGGAGACTGCTGTCGGCAAACGCCCATTCGCCCACGGAAACCGCGCCGTTCATCACGACGGATACCAATTCCGTATCGGCAAACGCTTCATTCCCGATGTATTTTACCGTGTCGGGCAGTTCAACGCTGTTCAGCGTTTTATTGTCCTTAAACGCTCCTTCGCCGATCCGGATCACGCTGACGCCGTTGATGCTTTCGGGAATGGCGGCCGTCTGCGCGTTGCCCGTGTATCGTGTAATAATGATCCCGTCATCCTGTTCGGCCCATTCAAAATCATAAACGGGCATTTCCTCGTTCCACTTTGCGTACAGCACCACGTCATGCGCCGGCATGGTGAACAAGCCGTCTTCATCCGTTTCCGCAAGCTGTTCAAAGCCGGCGTCCAGATACCAGCCGGCAAAGGTGGAGCTGGCGCGAACGGGATCGCGCAGCCTGATCGCCGCGTTTGCCGCCGCTTCGCGGGATGCGATCGCAGCGCCGCCGTTGGTATCAAAGGCAAGCGTATAGGTTCTGTTCGTGCCTGTAAATCCGTGATTCACAGCCCACTGATAGGCATAGCTGCCTGCATCGCACAACACTATTCCGCCGAACGGATAGGCAGAAGGCGCATCGAAAGCGCTGTCGCCGATCATGGTGACGGTATTGCCGATGGTAATCGCCTGTACAGCGCCGTTTGCGGATGAAAGGAATCCATCCGCGATCCCGGTAACCGGCAGGCCTTCGATGGCGGAGGGCAGTACGACGGATCCGCCTTTCCCGTAATAACCGGTTAATACGATTCCGCAGCCATCCGCGCTGGCGATCCAGGCATAGATGTTTCTGGTCGTAGAATACAGTGAAATATCATTGTTGGGCATCAGATCGGAAGCGAAATTCCAATTTTCAGTCAGCTCGCTGTTTTTGAACCATCCGCAGGTAATGGAGCTGCCTTTGATTTCAATGCATTCCAGTTCGCTGTCCAGCAGCACGCCGGCCTCCACGCCGATGCGGCTTCTCAATTCGCCGTCCAGATACAGATCCACATAATGAATGTTGTACAGGATGGCCATGGCGTCGCTTGGCACGGAAACGCCGAAGTTGCTGGGATCCTCGCCGCCGGTATGGCAATAATCCCGCAAAACGCCGCTGCCCAGGGGGCCTTCCGCTTTCAGCGCGGTGTTGATCGGCAGCGCGCCTTTTCCGATGCTGGTCAATCCGTAAGCGGAGAATTTCACCATGTTGTCGCATCCACGGAAAGCGTATTGCCCAAGGATCTTCACGCTGTCGGGGAGCGCCACTTCCATCAGATGAATGTCATCTTCAAACGCATAATCATTGATCCGGATGATCCCGTCGGGAATGCTCAGCGAGCCGCTTGCGCCCATCACGGGGCACCGGTACAGGATGGTTCCGTCCTTGCTCAGCAGCATACCGTTCGCCGTGGAATAATGCTGGTTGTTGCTGCTGATACGCAGAGCGCGAAGCTGATCCGCCCCGGAAAACGCGTGGATGCCGAAGGATACCAGATTTTCAGGCAGGTGCAGCACGGTCACGTTCGTATCGTTAAACGCATTGTCCGCAATGGAGACCACCGGCTGATTGCAGTATTTCGCGGGAAGATAAACTTCTGTGGACTCGTCCTCTTCCAGGGCGTACTTCGTTAATTCGTAACCGCCGGAGACGGGGGTATATACGCCGCCCGCGGTCTTTCTGCGCAAACGGCCGTAGATCGTTACATCCGTATTGCCGATGTTTTGCGCTTCCCATTCCTTCACGAAGTTCTCATCCAGGAACCAGCCGGAGAATGTATATCCTTCAACATCCGGTTCTTCAGGCGCTGCCGCCAACGCGCCCCGTTCCACCTCAAAGGAGGTGTACGGTGTGAAGGCGTCATAGATATCGCTGCCGCGCACATAGAGCTTCGATTCTTTCGCGATCACAAAGCTGACCGTCTGCATGGGAATGAACGCGCCGTACAGTACCAGATCCTCATCAGACATCGTATCGGCAAAGGGAATCCATTTTTCCATGCATTCCGCATCCTTATACCAATCGTCAAAGGTACGGCCTTCCAGCACGCCGGGAAGCGGCGCCACACTGTCCCCTTCAACGGCGGTCATGGTTTGATAAAGCCTGAAGGTGCCTTCGCCGTCATCCAGCATCAGCGTGACGGTTCCTTCTCTGAGCAAATGGGCGTACACGGTGATGCCGCCAATCGGCGTACTGTTCTGAAGCAGAGGCAGCGTGCATTCAGCGTCCAGATACCAGCCCTCAAACACATACTGTTCGGTTTCGGGCACGGTCAGGATATCCTGCCAGGAGGCGATATCCACCGCGGCGACAGACTGGTTGGCCCCGCTCCATGACATGGGAACCAGGGTATTGCTCCAGGTAACATTGCAGGTAACGCTTTCTTCCGTGACGGGGTTGATGCAGTTCAGGGTAAAATCGGGATAGGAATCGCATACGTAGGTATGGCTGTTCGCCGTGGCAAAGGCGGCGATCGTATCGTTATACAGCTTCGAATACACGGTCAACGCCGTCGAAGCGCCCGCATTGTAGAACGTAAACTCGCCCATACTCTGCAAATTGGAGGGCAATACCAGCTTTTCAAGCGTTTTATAGCCGTATCCCTTGTTGCCGTAGGAGGGATTCGTGCTGGAGTAATTATTGAAAAGACAATCGGCAATGCTCGTCACCGTCTCGCCGATAACCAATTCGCTCACCACGGCTTTGCTGCCGATGTAGAAAGGCGACCAGGTGCCGCTGCCCTGTTTCAGTTCTCCGTTTGCGCCCACCTTCATGCGTTCCAAAGCCGTATCCGCATAGACCAGCTTATCGCCGTAGTTAACCATGCTGTCTGCAAACACAATGCTCTTGAGCGCTTTGCAGCCCTGGAAGGCATAGCCTTCAATGGTCGTCAGCGTATTGCACGCTTCCATATCCACCGACAGGAGCTTGGGGCAGGTGGAGAAGGCATAGGAGCCGATCAGTTCCGTTCCGTTTTTCACATAAACGTGCTGCAGCTCCGTCGCGTGGGCAAACGCATAGGATCCCACGTTCAAATGCGTTCCCTTGACGGTCAAATCGGTCAATTTGTCAATATAGGCAAACGCGTATTCGCCGATGGTTTCCAGCGAATCGGGCAGGTTCAATTCATAGCTGCCGGCCTTATAGAAGGCATAGCTGCCAACGGAGGTCAGCGTGGAGGGCAGCGTGATGCTCTCCAGGTTGGTAAAGCCATAAGAAGAGCCCGCGCTGGTGGGAAGGGTTTTGGTGTAGTTTGCGAAAATGCAGTCGCCCACGCCGGTGGTGCCTTCTACGATCACCAGATGCTTCAGCGCGCTGGTTCTGCCCACATAGAAGGGAGAGAAGCTGGTTCCCTTGGAAGAAGTGATCACTCCGTCAAAACCGACGGCCAGATCCTCCAGCGCGGTGCAGCCCACAATGATCTCATCGCCGTAATAGGTAACGCTGGCGGGGAAGGAAAGGGATTTCAGCGACGTGCAGTTTCTGAACAGGTATCCGTTCACAGTTTTCAGCGTGGTGCACGCGCTCATATCCACTTTCAAAAGCGTAGGCGTATTATCGAAGGCGTAATTGCCGATGGAACGAACGCCGTCAAGCACCGTAACAGACTGAAGCTGGGGCAAATTGGCAAACGCGTAGATGCCGATGTCCAATTGATCTCCGCTCAGTACCAGTTCGGTGATCTTAGTCGCATGGGCGAACGCATGGCTTCCGATGCTCTGAATATGCTTGGGCAGATTCAAAACATACGAGCCGGAACGGTAGAACGCATATTCTCCGATCGTCAGCAGCGATTCGGGCAGATTGATGTTTTCCAGGCCCGGGAAGCCCGTGCCATAGGTGCCGTCCGTAATCAGGGTATCCGTATAATTGCTGAACATACAGGCAGCAATGCCGGTAATTCCCTTTCCGATCGTCAGACGCTTGAGAGCATTCGTTTCACCGATATAGAACGGAGAGCAGGAAGTGCCGCCCGCAGCCTGCAGCATCCCGCCGGCGTATCCCACGTACAGATCCTCCAGCATTTCGTTGCCTACAATCAGCTGATCGCCGTAGGAAGTGATGCTGTCCGCAAAAACAAGCACCTTCATCATGGGGCAGTGCGCAAACGCCTGATTGGAAATGGTTTTCATCGTATCGCAGGCGCTCATATTCACTTTTCTCAGCGCCCCGTTGCCGGAAAACGCGCCAACGCCCAGGGAAGAAACTCCTTCCTCAATGGACACGTTCAGCAGCGCGGCGTTGTCCGCAAAGGCATAGTCTCCGACGGACAGGTTATTGCCGTACAGGGTAAGAACCTTCAGCCCGGTTTGCGAGAACGCATGGTCTCCCATATAGTGGAGGGAGGCGGGAATCTTCAGGGAAGTCATACCGGCCTTGAAGAACGCGTACCTGCCGATGGATTCCAGGGTAACGGGAAGCTTCAGAGTGACAAGATTGCCAAAGCCATAGCCGGACCCCGCTTCGGAAGTCGTGCGGCTGTTGGCAAAAATACCGTCGTCAATTCCGGTCACGCCTTCGCTGATTATCAGCGTTTTCAGGGCGTTGGCAGCGCCGATATAGAACGGGCTCACGCCGCCCACGGCTGACAGACTTCCCCGGCAGCCGATCGTCAGAGTCTGCAGGGACGAACAGCCGGAAATGACTTCGGCGCCGTAGCTGCTCATGCCCTCCGGGAATTCCAGCGCAGTCAGGCTGCTGCAATTCTGGAATGCTTTGCTGCTCACAGAGTACAGGGACGAAGCTTCGCTCAAATCAGCGGTCTGCATACTGCCGCACCCGCTGAAAGCGCCGTCACCCAAAGAGCTGACGCCATCCTGAATCACCAGGTTTTTCACATACGTGCCTGCAAAGGCATAATTGCCGACGGACAGTCCGCTGCCCTTCAGCGTAAGATTGGCCGCACCGCCGCCATAGGCGAAGGCGTAGTCGCCAATGCTGCTCAGGGAGGCGGGCAGCGCCCCACAGACGCCCGCTTTATAAAAGGCGTAATTGCCGATACTGGTTAACGTGGAGGGCAGGGACAAAGAAGTCAAATGGGTGAATCCGCTGCCCGCGCTGGAAGTGGTGGGCCCATTGGCAAACAGATAATCTCCAATTGACGTAACGCCGCTGCGGATGGTGATGCTGCGGAGCGAATTGGCCTCGCCGATATAGAAGGGAGAGGCGGAAGCCCCCTTGGCGGAATTCAGAATACCGGAAGAGCAGCCAACCGTCAGATTGGACAGGGAAGAGCAGCCGCTGATCACCTTGTCGCCATAGGTGCTGATGCTGTCGGCAAAAACCAAATTGGTCAGGGCCGTGCAATTGCTGAACGCCTGATCCCCGATCGATCCGATGGTATCGCAGTCTCCCATTTGCACCGCAGAAAGCCTCGGGCAGCCGCTGAAGGCGCTGCTGCCCACCTGGTACACACCGTCCAGAAGGGTCAGTCCGGTGAGCAAAGGCATGTCGGCAAAAGCGTGATCTTCGATCACAAGCTGATCTCCCGCCAGCTGCAGAGTGGTAATCTTGCTTCCCGCAAACGCATACTTGCCGATGTTCGATATGTACCTGGGCCAATTAACGGACCCGACCCCGGCCCGGTAGAAGGCGTAATCCCCGATGCCGGCTAGATCGTCCGGCAGCTGGATTTTATTCAGTTGCGCAAAGCCGGACGCAGCTTTCAAATCCGCATCCTTGGTGGTGGGGCTGTTCGCAAACAAGCCTTTTCCGATCGTTTGGATTGAATCGTTCAGAACGATTTCCTTCAGCTTGCTTCCCGAACCGATATAGAACGGGGAAATATCCCCGGCGACGCTCAGGAAACTGCCGTAAATGCCCACCGTTATCTTCTCCAGATTGGTGCAGCCCTCCAGAATATGATTGCCATAGCTAAAAATACTGTTGCAGAAAATAATTTCTCTCAGTGAAGTACAGCCCTTGAAAGCTTCGTCGCCGATATCGGTCAAAGAGGCGCACCCGCTCATATCCACTTTCTGAAGCTTGGTGCAGCCCTCGAATACATTGGAGCCGATTTTGGTTACCAGCGCGCCAAGCGTCAGATTTTCAAGGGACGTGCAGTCCTTGAACGCTTTTTGTTCAATTTCTCCGCCCAGGATCGTCAGATTGACCAGTGTGCTCAGGCCTTCAAAAGCACTGGCGGAAATTTGGGTCAATGTGCTGGCGGAGGATATGGTGAGGGTTGTTACCATGATTCCCCGGAAGCAGTTAACGCCGAATTTTTCCAGGGTCGAAGGCAGATTCAATTCCGTCAGGTTTTTGAAATAATACCCGCCGTTGGTCAGCGCGGAATCGCCCAATTCGGTCACGCCGGCGGCAAAGGTAAGCGTTTTCAGCTTGCTTCCCTCTCCGATGTTCAGCATATCGAAGGTGAGCTGACGGGGAGAGCCGCTGATTGTCAGGGACTCAATATTGGTGCAGAAGCTCAGGAAACTCTTGCCCAAGCTCAATACGCTGTCCGGCACCACCACGTTTTTCAGGCTGGTACAGTGGCTGAACGCATAATTGCCGATGGACGTTACCCCTCTGCCCATCGTCACGGTGCCCATGCCGGAACAATTCATGAAAGCCGTTTCTCCGATATCGGCATTGATTTTGGCAGTATTGATGGCTTTGCAGTTATAGAAGCAATCCGTTTCAATTTTCTTTACGCTGCTGCCAAGCAATACGCATTTCAGCTTTGCGCAGTTTTTGAAAAGGCTGGCAGACAGGCTGGACAGGCTGCCGCAGGTTGCAAAATTCGCCTGCAGCAGCTCGGTGCAGCCTGAAAACGCGCTGCTTCCGATGCTGCTTATTCTGCTTCCGTTATCCGTGCGGACGGCCTTAATGTCCGTTCTGTTGGCAAACGCGGAAGCTCCAATGCTGACCACGGTGTAATCCTCGTCATTCACCGTGATGGTATTGGGAATAACAAGATAGTAGGGCGCGCTGCCGGCAGAAGAAATGCTCGAACTCAGCCCGGTAATGCTGACCTGCTTCTCGGAAGCATCGGTAATCTTGTATGAATAATACTCTCCGCCCTCGACCCTTGTGGCCGAAATGGACGAGTCGGCCATGCTTGTGCCGATTATCTGGGATACAGCCTCGGCCGTTACCCTTTGATTTTCATCATAGGACCAATTTCCGACGAACGTGATGATCTTCTGATTCGATACGCTGGAAGAGCCGTATTGTCCCTGCACGCCTGCGGCGTCCACCCAATAATTGGCGTAAGCGGTTACAGGGAAAGTAATGGTATGCTGCTGGTTGTCCTTCCAGCCCTCAAACTTATAATGGATCAGGGACAGCGCGGAAGAATCCGGCGCGCTGACGGTTCCGCCGATTCTGGCAAAGCTTGTCATCACGCTGTTATTGTTATCCGCGCAGTAAAAGCTTGCCAGGACATCGTTGCTGCTCAGGCCCAGGATGTAAATATCCTTGTCTTCCACAGTCAGTGTTTCTCCAGCGGCAATTTCCGTATCCGGCTCAAAGGAACGGAAGTTTTTCACGATGTACCAGCCCACAGCGTCAATATCTTCATTGAACGATACGCTGTGATCGCTGTTTTTGGCCGTTACGCCGGAGGCTGAAACGGTAAACGTTTCGTCCTGATCCAGCACCGCGTCCACATATTTCAGTTCATTCTCTCCCCTGACTTTATAGGCCACGTGCACCGTCTGCACAGGAATCAGACGGCCGTACAGCGTGATATCCTTGTACGCCGTTACCTTGTCGGTGACCTTCTCGAAATTATCCCAATTGTAGTATTTTAAACCAACTGTATGCAGCAAATTACGCCAGTTGATTACAAAATTCGCATTGGAAGGCAGATACCACCCCTCCAGCCGGTACCCCTTGATGATTCCTTCGTTATCGGTAAGCTGAGGGAATTCCGAGGCATTGACCTGCGTTCCCTGCTCCAAATCGCCGATCACGCCGGCCGTTTTGGTATTTCCATCCGCGTATACGCAGTCAAATGTAACCTTGCTGCTCTGATAGGGGCAGTCGTCCGCTTGATGGAGCCGGTCCTTGTGGCCGCCCAAATGATAGGACAAAAGGCCCGGGCCGTCTTTTACCAGCTCGTGTTCCATCAAATGCCAATGAAGATCCAAGATCTTAAAGCTGTATTCCTTATTCCATAGGCTTGTCTCGGCAAATGTGCCTGGAAAGACGCTCAGATTCAGTTCTATGGCAAGACTTATTTCGATCACTACACAGTCGATCTGGTTGATGTTGAATACCTGCAGTCCTGATGCACTGTCTGAATCCGTAATTGTAAACGACTCACTGAGCGACGCTTTGGCTTTGATCCCTGCAAATACATCGAAAGAAATAAGCGGTAAAACGAATACATAAATTTTCAGAGATACTTCAAGGCCCGCTTTCGCGGTAACTTTAATGCTTCCTGTAATGTTTCTTCCTAAATCCTGTACCTTTTTTGAAACAAGCTCATTTCCTTTATACTTGTACGTTGTACAGGTCTTGTTTGTGTAGTGGAACTCAACGCTGCCCGAAACAGACGCCTTTAACGCAATTTCCAGATCGATGGTAACGATACCGGCCCAGGAAAACAGAACGCACGCGCCTAAGGTTTTTTTGATGGAAGTGGCGTTTACTTCCGTCATCCCGGATCCGGCCTCCATGTAATCCTTCTTAACGCCAAAGCCGGGATACTTGTAATACTGAAGCTGTAATTTCTCAAGGTCCGATATGCTGTAATTTCCCGAAAAACCCTCGTCCAAATCAACGCCCGTACTTGCTTCCGCGATTTTGTTTGAAAACGCTACGTTCACATCCCAGCCGGTTGTATCCTTTTGCTCCACCTCTGTATCTTCAAACAGACCGCCGGATATGCTCATTTGCTGGCTGCATTCGTACTTTGCTGTTACCTTCACTTTCCAGCCATTGGAAAATTTATGCTCAAAATTGAATTGAGGGGCGAAATCCTTTGTTGTTGTATTCTCCCATGAACCGAACCCGGAAGCGGTTACAGTCTGATTTTCGTAAACCATCTCAACCCCTTCCTCAAGACGCAGCGTACTGAGATCCCAGTACATATCAGCGTTTTCAAGGGCGATATGGTACATCATTTCCTCAATTGCCGGGGTTTCACAGTTCACCGTAACAAAGCCCTTTTCATCGGGCTCGGAAATGGCCACGGCGCGATAATAAGACACCTGGTATGGGTTTTTGTAGTCCAGGAGGAAAAAGTAGGTATCGATGGAAATCCGGCTGGCCTCCAGGGAGTACAGCTGCATTTCATACTGGTTTACGCGGTGAAAATGCTCATTGCGGATTCCTTCAAAGTCCACCACGCCGGGCAGAAATTCGTACTGAGAAATATTGATAAACGCAAAGCCGTTTCTTCCGGCCCAAAGCTGCGTATAAGATCCGTTGTAGCTCTTGACCGTGATTCCCTTGGGAATGGCTTTTCCGTCAATGGCCATCACGTTGCCGGGAATGGTCACATAGTCCAGAGCGTCATGCCCGGAAAACGTTCCCCGGGCAAGGCCCACCACATCCAATTCGTCAATGACAGCCGGCACGGCCAGGCTGGCTTCCCCATGATCGGCGTGGCCGGTGATAACTGCCATTGTCCCATCGCCCACCGGCACATAGGTCCATTCGCTCCATTCCATCCCGCCGGTCACCGGCGTTTTTCCTTCCGCTTCCGCCAGCGCCCAGGTATAGTCCGCCTTATCCTGGTTCGCCTGCGCTCGGGCAGAAGCCAAAATGAATACGCCTCTCAGCTCACTCAGCGGCGATACCGAGACAACGGTACAGAGGATCAGCAAGACAGCGATACTTCTTTTCAGAAAACTTTTCATTTTGACTCTCCTTTGCGCATCATGGTCAGCTTCTCAGGGGGCCGCATGTGTTTTATTCCATGCAGCTATTCCTCATTTTTTTCGGCTTGGGACATTGCGTGAAAACATGCGTCCGCAGGACCACGGGGGATGGCCCGTGATCCTGCGGAATCAAGCTTAACGAATCGCGTAATTGATATTGTTGTTCTGGCAGTAGGTCAGGGCCGTGGTCTGGTCCTCGCAATATACTGTAATGTTCGGGCAATTCGCAAATACATTTTTGCCAATGGTCTCCACTGCCGGGGACAGATAGATGTTTTCCAGCGCCGTGCAGCCGCTGAACGCGCCTTCCTTCACGGTGGTCAGATCGATCGGCAGGTCAATTTCCTGCAGCGCGGTGCAGCCGCTGAACGCATAGCTGCCAATGACCGTCAGCGCATTGGAGAATTCAACATAGGACAGCGAAGTGCATCTGCTGAAGGCATAATTGCCAATGGTGACCAGCGTGGAGGGCAGTTCCACAGTCTCCAAATAATTGGCGGCAAAGAACGCGTACCCCGGAATCGTCGTTACGCCCTCCGGCACCGTGATCTGCGTCAGGCTCTCGCATCCTTCCAATATACCATATCCATGATATGTATCTGCTCCCGCCGTCGTCCAGTTCATCGGATACCGGAAGCTCGTCAGCGCCGTGCAGTTTAAGAACGCACGATTGCCGATGCTCGTCACGCTGTCCGGAAGCTCTGCACTCTCCATCGCCGTACATCCAGAAAATGCATATTCCCCGATCGTCGTCAGGTTTTCCGGATATACCAGACCGATCATCGAAGTGCAGTTTCTAAAGGCACTCGCCTGAACGGTTGTCAGCGCCATCGGCAACTCAGGATCATTCAGCGAACTGCAGTTGCCAAATGCATAACTGCCAATCGTCGTCAGCGTGGAAGGCAGCTCCACTTCCTCCAAATAACTGGCGGCATAGAACGCGTACCCCGGTATCGTCGTTACTCCCTCCGGCACCGTGATCTGCGTCAGGCTCTCGCATCCTTCCAATATACCATATCCACGATATGTATCTGCTCCCGCCGTCGTCCAGTTCATCGGATACCGGAAGCTCGTCAGCGCCGTGCAGTTTAAGAACGCACGCATGCCAATACTCGTCACGCTGTCCGGCAGCTCTGCATTCTCCATCGCCGTACAGTTCGCAAACGCGTTTGATCCGATCGTCGTCAGATTCTCCGGATACACCAATCCAATCAATGAACTGCAATTGTCAAAAGCGTAGCTGCCGATCGTAGTCAGAGCCGCGGGCAGTTCAGGATCGTTCAGCGAAGTGCATCTGCTGAATGCGTAATTGCCAATAGTCACCAGTGTGGAAGGCAATTCCACAGTCTCCAAATAGCCTGCGCAATAGAAGGCATTCGCAGGAATTGCCGTTATTCCCTCCGGCACTGTGATCAGCGTCAGATTCGTGCAGCCTTCGAAGATACCATAATGATAATTGAAATCCGCTCCGGCTGTCGTCCAGTTCATCGGATACCGGAAGCTCGTCAGCGACGTGCAATTGTAGAACGCACGTTTGCCAATGCTCGTCACGCTGTCCGGCAGCTCTGCGCTCTCCATCGCCGTACAGTTCGCAAACGCGTTCTCACCGATCGCCGTCAGGTTCTCCGGATACACCAATCCAATCAATGAGCTGCACCCATTGAAGGCGTTGCTGCCAATGCTGGTCAGCGTGGAAGGAAGCTCCACCTCCTCCAAATAGCTGGCGAGATAGAATGTGTTTGAAGGAATACTCGTTATGCCCTCGGGCACTGTGATCAGCGTCAGATTCGTGCAGCCTTCGAAGATACCATAATGATAATTGAAATCCGCTCCGGCTGTCGTCCAGTTCATCGGATACCGGAAGCTCGTCAGCGACGTGCAATTGTAGAACG
>Ga0310694_10003304_pt1 | contig 15865 bp, 14 predicted proteins | sample 174DNAGHGhighgp2_FD_203884 | JGI IMG/M metagenome (GOLD analysis project Ga0310694, IMG submission 203884) | Sheep rumen microbial communities from Palmerston North, Manawatu-Wanganui, New Zealand - 1742 DNA GHGhigh gp2 (v2) (version 2) | ecosystem: Host-associated > Mammals > Digestive system... | reverse complement strand
AAGAGTTAAGATTGATATTTAATGATAATGATAAAGAAACACAAACAGATAGTATCGGTTTCCCCATTAATATCCAAACACTGATAAAAGAAATATATGTCGGTTCTTCAGCCAAACCTTATGTGAAAGACCTTATTGAGAATGTTTTAAAAAAACGCGGAATCAATGTAAATGTGACACAATCAATTGTCAAATAATTTAAAATTAACAGTTTATGAAACGTCTATTTTCAATTTTTTTCACCACAATGCTTGCAGTGCAGGCGTGGGCAGCAAATTACAACTTTTCCGCCGAAAGCACTAGCGGACAAACTTTGTACTACAAAATTTCAAGTGACACTACTGTGTCAGTGACATATCCTTATTATTATAATGATTATAGCAGTGACTATTATTATGGCTACACTAAACCTTCTGGTGATTTAGTGATTCCTGAAACTGTTACGTATAACGAAGTAACTTATTCTGTAACAGGAATTGGTTACAACGCATTTAACAATTGCAAGGATTTAAATTCTGTTACTATACCAAATTCGGTGATTGACATTTCCCCTTCTGCATTCAGCGGTTGTAGCGGACTGACCTATAATGAATACGATAATGCCTTTTATTTGGGTAATGATGAGAATCTTTATTTGGGACTAATAAAGGCTAAATCAACCAACATAGCATCGTGTGAGATATATGATGGTTGTAAGTATATTTATCAATCAGCGTTCTCGAGTTGCAACAATCTAACATCAATAATTATTCCTAATTCCATAGTGAGCATTAGTTATGAAGCGTTCAAAAATTGCAGAGGACTGACAGATGTAATCATACCCAACTCTGTAACCAGCCTTGGAGGGGGTGCATTTAGCAATTGTACAAGCATGTCTTCAGTAACCATTTCCAACTCTGTAACAAGCATCGGTGCCGAAGCGTTTGTTGGTTGTAGCAGTTTGACAAGGGTTTTTATTCCTAATTCAGTAACAAGCATCGGTACCGAAGCATTTCATGGTTGTATCAGTTTGACAACGGTTTCTATTCCTAATTCAGTAACAAACATTGGTAACGGAGCGTTTTATGATTGTACAGCTAACACAACTTTCTACTGCGAGATGCCAAGTGATCCCGTTGGATGGTCAAATAATTGGAATTATAGAGGAACAGTCCTTTGGGGAAGAAAAGGACCGATAGCGTCAGATGATTATATGTATGTTATTATAATTGATTCAATAAGTCCAAAAGTTGAATTAAATGAATATATAGGGAATGGAACGTCTATTGTAATACCAACAACCGTCGTATTAGATGGCATTGAATATCCCATAACAAGCATAAGTAAAGATGCGTTTAAAAATAATGACACTTTCACCTCTGTGACGATAGAAAGCAATGTGGATGCAAGCAATTCTTCATTGTGTTTTACAAAAGACGGTATCCGCTATAAAGTACTGAATAAAAATACTGCAGAAGTAGCATACAGCAATTACACGGGCGAAGTTGCAATACCATCTTCTGTTACAGCAGGAAACGAATTTTCGGTTATAGGTATAGGCAAAGGTGCATTTACAAATTGCAGCAATCTTACATCAATTACCATTCCAAATACTATAACCTATATTGGAACAGGTGCGTTCAGCGGATGTGACAAACTTGATTACAATATATACGACAACGGCTGTTACATTGGTAATGAGGAGAACCCGTATTTGGTTCTGCTTATGGCTAAACGGCAGACCATTACAGAATGTGAGATAAACAGCAAATGCAAAGTTATTTACAATTATGCATTCAACGGTTGCAACGGCCTAACATCCATATTCATTCCAGAATCAGTTATTTACATCGGCAGCGAGGCATTTTACAACTGCAGAGGTCTAACAAAGGCGGAATTTGCCAGCATTAAAAGTCTATGTGAAATAAAATTTGACGCTGTTTATTATAACTTATCAACAAATCCATTGACCTACGCTCACCATTTATATATTAACGGGAAAGAGGTAACTAATTTAGTTATTCCAAATACAGTGACAAGCATTAGTGATTTTGCATTCTCAAATTGCAATTATATATCATCGGTAACTATTCCTAATTCAGTTGTATCTATTGGTAATTATGCATTCTATAATTGTGATAGCATCAGAGCCATTGAAATTCCAAATTCGGTTACAAACATCGGAAGTGGTGCATTTTCAGATTGTGAAAAACTCAAAACAATTATAATTCCAAAATCTGTCACAAGCATTGGCGAATGTGCATTTAATGATAGTTACCCTACGTCTGATAGAGAAGTTACGTTCTATTGTGAGGCCGAAAGCAAACCTGATGGATGGTATTATGGTGGTGAAAATGTATGGGGATTACATAATAGTTGGAATGGAATGAGCAATAAAGGAACCATAATTTGGAATATAAAAGCCAAATTGTCAGGAGATTATATTTATAATGTAGTAAGTGATTCGGCGCATCAGGTCGGTATTTACAAATATTTGGGCAACGGGGATGTCACCATACCTGCAAGTGAAACATTCAACGGCATTGAATATCAAATTGTTGCCATAAACAATAAGGCATTTACTTATTATAATAGTGATTATGATAATACTTACTATTTAAAATTGAAACGTATTGTATGTGTTTCGGAAACGCCTATAAAATTGGAAGAAGACCCATTTCCACAAAACGATACTATCTATGTTCCAGCAAATAGCATGGAGGCTTACCAAAACGCGTTTGTATGGAAACGCAAAGAATTTCTGCCAATAGCGTTGTTTGAAATAACGGCAAAAACAAACACCGAAGGAGGCTCTGTTATGGGAATGGGTTCATTCGCAAAAGGTGCTTCTGCAACTTTAACTGCCATGCCAGACGAAGGCTACTATTTTACAAAATGGAGCGATGGAAACACAGAAAATCCACGCACGATAATAGTAACCGGCGAGTTGGAACTAACGGCATTTTTTGAGAAATTCAATGGGCAAGGCGAAAATCAAGGCGGTAACGAGAATCAAGGTAATGGAAACCAAGGTAATGGAAACGAAAATCAAGGAGGCGAGAACACCAACCCACCGACGGTCGTTTCAGAATCTGCCGCAAATAATTTACAGGTTTACGCCTACGGCAACACCATTATTGTTGAAAACGCCACCGGAGAAATCTACGTTTACGATGCAATGGGGCGGTTGGTTGTCGAGACGCCACATTGTGACGTCTCTACCGAAATACGCGTAAACATCGCCGGCGTTTATATTGTCAAGGTTGGCGGCGTGGCTAAACGTGTTATGGTGAATTAAAAACCGCAATATACAGACCCCAAAAGCCACCCACAAGGTGGCTTTTTTGTTGTATTTAGGAATCAATCCATCCCCCAAAACTTGCGGAGGAACCACTCGGCAGAAAGGAAAGCAAGGGCGAGCAGAAGAATCGGAAGCAAATCGATGATACGAAGCGTTTTTGAAGTAACAACCACAGTGTCAGCAATTTCACTATTATTAATAACGGCATCGGCCAAGCTGCCAATATTATCGGGCGTAAACATTTGCCCTCCGTGACTGTCGGCAAGTTGGAAGAGCAGGCTGTGATTGGCTTGCAGGCTGGCCATCTCGGCCGACTCCTCAACAACCATAAACTGTCCGCGGCGCGTCAGCACCTCGTCGCCCAAAGTGGCGGTGGCGGTGTAACGGTAAAGGCCAGCCGGCTTGCGCCCAATGTTGAGCGTATAGCCCGATGCCGACGGCTGAAACGCCGATTTTATGCGGTTACCGGCGGGGTCGGTCAGTTCGAGAACCACATCGGCAGTGGTGACAGGCTCCATTGAAAGATTGTAGAGCATGGCATCAAAAAGCACCTCGCGGTGCATTGGCACAACATCGGCAACCGTCACCTCAAAGCGGTCCTTCTTTTCGTTTGTGCAAAGATATTGTATTGATTTATTGATAATTTCATCGGTCACATCGTGTGAGCCGTTCGATGCGTAATCGGTCAAGCGCCAGCGCCATAATCCTTCGCCACAAAACACGCCAATTTTCTGGTTGGCTGTTGCTGCGAAAAACAGCAGTGGCCGTTGAGTTACCACAGAACCAATTCGTTGATAGAAAAGCACTTGCCCCGATGGTGCTGTTCGATAATTGCCATACGGCACGCTAAGCGGCGGGAAAAGCGATGTTTGAGTGGCATCGAAGTCAACTTTAAATAGCTGGAAATCTGCGTTAAGCGATGGATATGCATCCTCATTGCCTCCACGTTTCTGTTCAATGCCCACTGCTGGTGCAAGCGAACCCAGAGCCTTCATATCGGTTTGATTACCAATAATAAATAACATTGGCAATTCTGCATCGCGCGCCTGCTCCACAATTTTTTGCACCCTGTGCTGCGCCGACGGCAACTGGTGCAGAATGAGCAGCGAATAATCGGCAAGCCGACCATCGAAATCGGCTATATTCTTTATTGTCAGTTTGTAACGCTCATTTCGTGAGAGCACCTGCGCAATGGCCGACACATCGGGGTGCCACGAATTTTGCAGCAGAAGCACGTTGACAACCTTGTCGCTGACATCGACAACCACGCTGCGGCGATTATTCTGTCTATTTGCGTCATTTTCAGGCACATCAATGCGCACATCGTAGCGGTGCAAACCTTCGTCGGCACCATCGATATAAAAAAGTTCCTTCTGATAAACGTAATCGGAATTGATTGCGACGGTTCGGCTTTCAATCACCTTATCGCCCTCAACAACAGCAAGTTGATAATTGCCCGCAGGCACTTTTTCGCCTTTCAGACAAACCATTATCGGAAAACGCGAATGGTGGAAGGCCGTTCGGTTGGCCACAATGCGGTCAATCGACAAATCGGGGTGCGACAGCGTGTCGCCAAGGGCAATGGTGTAGATTGGCTTATTGAACGAGCCCGCCTTGTGGAGCGGGTCAGCGCCCTGGTTGGCAATTCCGTCGGAGGCAATTATCAGTGCGCCAATGTTTTCGCCGTAGAAATTCGTCTGCACATAGTCGAATACGGCGGCAATATTGGTAGTCTGGCCATCGAAGGTAATCGGCTCGTTTTCAGTTACTTTATCAGAAAAAACAACTGGGCGGACTTCGAATTTGCCACCCAGTTGCTGTTGCAGTTTTTCAATTTTATTTGCGTAATCGGTTCTGTACCAAGCAGAATCGGCATTTGCCACAATCGACGACGAATTGTCCTGAGCCACCAACACTATTGGGCGTTGCACTTGTTTGTGATTGATTTTCAGCGTTATGCCAGCCACTACAACGCAAAGCGCAAGCACGGTCAGAAAACGCAAAGCCGCCAAAACGGCACGTTGCCGCTTGTCGGCTTGCGATTTGACCTTTGCGCCCGAATAGAGCCACCACGCCACGGCGGCGGCCACGGGCAAGCCAACCAGTATCGGCACAACAAATTGTGTCATAGTCAGATACCGATAGTCGGGCTATCAGGTGAGCATTCCGCCGCAGACGTTGATAACCTGTCCTGTAACGTAAGCCGAAAGGTCGGAACCAAGGAAGGCAGCCACATTGGCCACATCTTCGGGCGTTCCGCCGCGGCGCATCGGGATTTTCTTCATCCACTCCTCTTTTACCGCATCTGGCAGAACATCAGTCATTTCGGTCATAATAAAGCCTGGAGCAATGGCGTTGCAGCGAATGTTGCGCGCACCCAGTTCCTGAGCCGCCGACTTGGTGAAGCCGATAATTCCCGCCTTCGAAGCGGCGTAGTTGCACTGGTTGGCGTTGCCGCGAACACCCACAACCGAACTCATATTGACGATTGAGCCGACGGCCTGCTTCCACATAATGGGCTGAACGGCCTTGCTCATACAGAACACCGATTTCAGATTGACGCGCATAATGTCGTCCCACTGCTCCTCGGTGAGGCGCTTGAGAGCGGCGTCGCGGGTGATACCTGCGTTGTTCACCAGAATGTCGATACGGCCGAACTCAGCGGCAATCTCGGCCACATATTTCTGCGCGGCTTCGAAATCCGAAGCGTCGAAAGCGTAGAATTTGGCCTTCACTCCCATCTGGTTCAGTTCGTTTTCAAACTTCATCACCTCATCGCGAAGCGACGTGCAGGTCAAAGCCAGATTGGCGCCCTGCTCTGCGAATTTCAAGGCGATTCCCTTGCCAATTCCGCGTCCGGCGCCAGTTATCAGCGCCACTTTTCCTTCAAGTAATTTCATATTTTTTGAGATTTAATGCGTTGGCACGAACAAATTTTATGCCTACGGAGATGCGAAGGTAGAAATAATTGGCGAAACGGAACAACACGAAGCCATCTCCGAAAGGCAGAAAAAAAGAGTTTGGCGCTCATGCACAATAAAAACACCGGCAACAGCGTATATGGAATGCCGAAAAATCCCAACAAAGGTGGAATTTTGATGGCGGTTTAATTTATTATTATAGTTTTGCACCGGCTTTCTGAAGATTCGGGCGGCCATACTAAAAATAAACAGATGAAAAAGTTTTTATTGATTGCGCTACTGTTTGTTGCGGCAGTTTCGGCCGTGAACGCGCAAACTGAAGAATACATAACATTAGGTATCAACGGCGGTGTTTTGAACAACGTCAACGGATTTAGGAAGGACACCAATCACTGGGGACAGACTTTCAAAAACGGCATCCCGGGCTACAATGTGGCTTTGGATTTAGGTATCCGCACATCGGAGAAAACCCGATTCCGCTTCGAGGTCGAACACGAAGAGTTCCACTACAAAGCATTGTGGGACACCTCAAGAATGTCGAACGAGATTACTAGCAAGATTTATGAGACTCGCGTTAAGGTTTGGAACATGGGCATCAATCTCCGCTTCGACTACAAAATTGCTGAAAGCGAGAAATGGAAAGTGTTTGTGTCGCCCGGATTTTTATGGGAGTTTAACATTGCCCGCGAATCGAAGAACTTTAAAGAGCCCTTCGACAACCCTCTCGGACATAGCCCCCGCCGAAAAAGCTATTACAACTACAACGAAATTGCTTACGAAAACCCGAACCATATTTTGGGAAGTAGCGTTCAGTTGCTTTGTAAATACAAGATTGCCAAATATATAGCTTTGACACTGACTCCCGAGTATTACATTTACTATCGCGGAATTGTCAAAACCAACTACGGAAAACCTTACATGCGCATGACGCTGAACGGCGGTTTTGAGTTCAACTTCTAACCCTCGAAAAGGTTTACGATCAGCAAAATATCATAACTGCCGGGTGAAAATCCGGCAGTTTTTTTTTTGCGCTTTCGCGAAGAATTGAGCGCAAACGCAAAAACTGACTATCTTCACCACCAAAACCGACAGGCAATGAATGGTCAGATTACGATTTTGGACAAACCGTCGCTGCGGCGAATGGTGGGGCAGTTAAAGAAACTGTTGACCGAAGGCGAAAAGCGGCGGCAAGCCGATAGCGTGTTTGCGCAAATTGAACAACTTCAGCAATTTAAAGCCGCCACCGATATTGCCGTCTATTGGTCGCTCGACGACGAGATTGACACTCACCGTTTTATTGAAAAGTGGTTCAATCGGAAACGGCTCTGGCTGCCCGTGGTTGTAGGTGACGATTTGATTTTCAGGCAATTCGAAGGTACTGACCGAATGACTGCGGGCGCGTTCGGCATTCTGGAACCAACGGGGCGGCAACTCGACAATGTGGCGCAAATCGGGCTGATAATTGTTCCTGGCGTGGCTTTCGACTTGCAAAACAACCGTATGGGACGCGGGCGCGGCTTCTACGACCGTCTGCTTGCCAACTCTCAGGCATACAAAATCGGCACGGCATACAGTTGTCAGATTTTCAATCAGATACTAACAGGACAGACTGATATTCCAATGGATTTGGTGGTTGGCGGATAAACGCAAAAAGCACGAAATGTTTTACGATTCCGTGCTTTCCGTGTGTTAGTTGTTTAAAGTGTTTTAGCCAACAGGTTCGTCTTTGTACTCAAGAATGTCACCTGGCTGACAATCAAGGGCTTTGCAGATAGCATCGAGAGTTGAGAATCGGACTGCCCGCACCTTGCCCGTCTTAAGCAACGATAGGTTTGCCTGCGTAATGCCAATCTGTTCCGCCAACGCCTGCGACGATATTTTGCGTTTGGCCATCATTACATCCAAATTCACTATTATGCTCATAATATCAATCAGTTAAACGGTTAAATCAACATCTTCTTTCAGGTCTTTGCCCATAATAATGATTTGCGAAATGATTAGCAAGCCCAATCCCGAAACAATGTACATCCAGTTACCATGACTTCTGAATACAACGTGTAAACCAGCCAAATAGACATGGTTTGCCATATAAAAAGCGTACCATATACATCTAATAAAAACGACAACGTAGTAGGCTATAAGAAGAAATCCTGTGCGTTCAAGATATTCGGAAACTTGCGAAACAAAAACATCGCCTTTGCGAATCTTGCGAATGAATTTGAATATCAATAAAACTATCCAAATACCGATTATCACCTGAGGTATTTCGGTAATAAAGAACAACTTCTTCAAATTAGGTAATGGATCTTTGCCAGTAGGAACATAAAGACTCACTTCATTCACTTTGACCAAATAAGTCTGGTCAGCCACAGTAGAGAGAAGAGCTTTGTAATGAATCGAACTAGGTGCAACTTCAATTCCCCAATTGAATTGTTTCAAATTGAATGAAAAACCGCCAGCATATATCGTGTCTAAAATATAAACTGAATCACGCAATTGGTCACAAAGTACATATTCTAATTTTTGATAGTCTGGTGGGCAGCGTGAAATTGGTGGTGCATAATCTATGTTGAATCTGCTTGTTACAATTAAAAAAGTAACAACCAACAGGAACATTCCTGAATAGATTTTTAGTTTTTTGTTCATAGTAGTAAGTTTTTATTGTTAAACGATAAATAATTACTGCGCAAAAATAATTAAAATTTGATATTCGCAACTAAAAACAGAAAAATTTTATCGTTTTTCGATAATTATTTTTCGAATAATACAAATGTGTACTCTTTGCCGCCTTTCACCAACATCGAAATTGGCAATTGAGCCATCTAAAAATATAGCAGTCAACAATGTTTCATTTTTCCAACAATTTTCTACTTTTGCGCTACTCAAAAAAGAGAGAATAAATGCTTGTACTAAACAACATAAACAGAGGGATTTCCACTACGGGCGCACCATCGACGCGGTGCACAATCGCCTACATTCCTTCGACCACAACCACTACCCCTTGCGGGGGTCGAATGTGATATGTGGTTTCAGCAATTTTACAAGTATTTTACTAATCTATTAAAAATCAATTTATTATGCAGATATTAAAATTTGGCGGCTCATCGGTTGCCAATGCCGAACGCATTGAACAACTGGCCAAAATAGTGGGCCGATACGGTAAACAGGATTTGGTGGTTGTGGTGTCGGCTTTGCAGGGTGTTACCAACCTGCTGGAAAACAGCGCTAAAGCCGCGCTCGAAGGCTCGGAACAATACACCGAGTTCATCGACGAGATTCGCCGCCGCCACATTGAGATTATCAACGAACTGGTGGCCGACGACCAAAAAAACGCAATGACCGAATTCATCAAGGACCGCTGCGCAGAGGCCAACAAGATTTGCCAAAGCATCAAATTTCTCGACGAATGCTCGGACCGCACCCGCGCCAAATTGCTCTCAATGGGCGAGCGTATGTCGTCGACACTCATCAGCGCATCGCTTAACAATTTGGGACTGAAGAACATACTCGTCGACGCGCGCAACATTATCATTACCGACAGCAACTATCTGCAAGGCAATGTGGACCACGCCCTGTCGGAACAGAAAACGCGCAACGAATTCAAAAACTTCAAGGGAATAGCCGTTGTGCCTGGCTTCATTTCGAGCACTCACGACAGCGAGGCTTCGACTCTGGGCCGCGGCGGTTCGGACTACACGGCCGCTCTGCTGGGCAACTATCTCGACGCGTCGCTCATCGACATCTGGACCGACGTGAGCGGTATGCTGACGGCCGCACCAAATATTGTTTCGGCTGCATATCCAATCAAATCAATGAGTTATGAAGAGGCAATGGAACTTTCGTACTTTGGCGCGAAGGTCATCTATCCGCCGACCATTCAGCCCGCGCTTGAGAAGAAAATCCCTATCGGCATAAAAAATTCATACGCGCCTGACGACGAAGGCACGCTCATCACCGAGCACCCGAACCACGGCGACGCCACGGTTAAGGGCTTCTCGTCAATCGGCAACATATCGCTGGTAACCGTGTCGGGCAGCGGAATGATTGGGGTGCCTGGCGTGGCTATGCGGGCGTTCAAGGCTCTTTGCGCCGCGAATGTGAACGTGCTGTTCATCACGCAGTCGTCGAGCGAGCACACCATCTGCATCGGCATCTACACAACCGACGCCGAGGCGGCCTGCAGCCAACTCAACGAGGAATTCTCGATTGAGATTGAGCGCAAGATTGTGCACACCATCGAGTCGGAAGACGGACTGGCAATCATTGCCGTGGTGGGCGACAAAATGCGCGAGCAGGTGGGCATTGCTGGCAAGGCTTTCCGCCTGCTGGGCGAGAACGGCATCAACATCAGAGCCATCGCGCAAGGCGCAACCGAGCGCAACATATCGATTGTTATCAAGGAAAAAGAGGTGGCGAAAGCGCTGAACGCGCTGCACGACGGCTTCTTCCTGTCGAAATACAAACGCGTGCACCTGTTTATGGTGGGCGTAGGCACGGTGGGCGGCACAATGCTCGACCAACTGCGCGACCAAACCGATTTCTTGAAAAATGAGTACGGAATCGACATCCGCGTGGTGGGAATTTCGAACTCTAAACGAATGATTTTCAACCGCAAAGGCATCGATTTGACGAACTGGCGCGACCTTCTGGCCAACGCCGACGAAGCGGCTAATCTGCCTGCGTTCATCGAGAACATCAAAACGCTGAACCTGCGCAACAGCATCTTCATCGACAACACGGCGTCGCACGAACTGCCGAAAATGTACAGCCGCGTGGCGCAACTGAGCATCCCGATTGTGGCGTCGAACAAAATTATGGCGTCGTCGCCGCTTGATACTTATCTGAATTTCAAGAAGGAAGTGAAGGCCTACGGCGTGAAATTCCTGCACGAGACCAACGTGGCAGCGGGTTTGCCGGTGCTGAAGACCATCGAAGACCTTGTGGCTTCGGGCGACCAAATTCTGAAGATTCAGGCCGTGCTTTCGGGCAGTCTGAACTACATTTTCAACACCATCAGTAGCGACGTGCCGTTCTCGCAGGCCGTGGTTCAGGCGCGTGAGAAGGGCCTGACCGAACCCGACCCCGCAATCGATTTGAGCGGTCTCGACGTTCGCCGCAAGATTCTGATTCTGGCGCGCGTGGGCGGAAATATGCTCGAACTTGACGACGTGCTGAAGAACGACATCATTCCTGAAAACGAATTGAAAGCCAATAACTTCGACGAACTTCTGGCCAATCTGAAGAAGAACGACGCGAAGATTGAAGCCATCCGCGCCGAATCGGCCGCCGCGGGCAAGAAACTGCGCTATGTGGCTGAGTTTGACAACGGAAAAGCCGTAACGGGCCTGCAGAGCGTTGACGCAAGCCACCCGGCCTACAACCTTGACGGAATGGACAACATCATCTTGCTCTACACCCGCCGCTACCACGACCAACCGCTCGTCATCAAAGGCGCTGGCGCAGGTCCGGGCGTTACGGCTTCGGGCGTGTTTGCGGATATGATGCGGCTTGCAAATATGTAATTGAAATTTCGCACAGACGACACAGATAACACAGATTATTAAATTGATACTCAATGATTTTTTACAGCACTAACGATAAAACGAACACGGCTGATTTAAAGACAGCGGTTCTGAAAGGTCTGGCTTCGGACAAAGGACTTTATATGCCCGAATCGATTCCTGTTTTGCCAAAATCGTTCTGGGACAACATTCCGGGCAAGACAATGAGCGAGATTGGTTTTGAGTTGCTCAAGCCGTATTTCTGCCCTGATATTCCTGAAGATACGTTCCGCAAAATGGTTGACGACGCGTTCAACTTCCCCGTGCCCGTGGTCAAAATCACCGAGAACATCAGCACCGCCGAATTGTTCCACGGCCCAACGCTCGCTTTCAAAGACGTGGGCGCAAGATTTCTGGCTCGCGTAATGTCGTATTTTGCAAGTAATCAAGGCGATATAAACGTGCTTGTTGCCACTTCGGGTGACACCGGCAGCGCTGTGGCCAACGGATTTTTGGGCGTGAAGGGCGTGAAGGTGCACGTTCTCTACCCGTCGGGACTGGTGAGCCGCCTGCAAGAGTTGCAGTTCACCACTCTTGGTCAGAACGTTACGGCCTACGAAGTCAGCGGCGTGTTCGACGACTGCCAACGAATGGTGAAAGAGTGCTTTATGGATAAAGAGTTGAACCAAAAGCGGATACTGACGTCGGCCAACTCAATCAACCTAGCGCGGTTCCTGCCGCAGAGCGTTTACTACGCTTACGCGCTGTCGCAGATTCCGCAAGAGCGCTGGAAAGACGTGGTAATGACCGTTCCGAGCGGCAACTTCGGCAATATCACCGCTGGACTGGTGGCCTGGCGAATGGGAATGCCTGTCAAGCGGTTCATTGCCGCCATCAACGCCAACCGCGTGTTTGCCGATTACCTTGAAACAGGCGTTTACAAGCCGCAGAAATCGATTGCCACCATTGCCAACGCAATGGACGTGGGCGACCCGAGCAACTTTGCGCGTGTGATTGAACTGTTCGGCAAGTCGGTTGACAATGTCCGCGCCGAAATCAGCAGTTACAGTTACACCGACGAGCAGATTGGCGCCACAATGGCCGAAGTGCTGAAAGCAACTGGCTACGAACTCGACCCGCACGGCGCTGTGGGCTATTCCGCTTTGCGCGACCACCTGAACAATGGCGAGTTGGGCTTGTTCCTTGAGACCGCGCACCCTGCCAAGTTCATCGATACGGTTGAGAAATACACTGGCAAGCGCGTCGAGATTCCCGCTCGTCTGCAGAAATTTGCCGAAGGCACCAAACAGACGGTGAAGATTAAAGCGGATTATACTGAATTGAAAAACAGACTGTTGGCGTAATAGCACAGTTGTATAAAACTAAAAATCCCCGTCAAATTGATTGGCGGGGATTTTTGTATGACTTCAAAAAATCGACCTACTTGCTATATATTTTTTATCTTTACAAACAAAAACGCTTATGGCCACAAAATCCTACAAACGGACTAATAATGCTGTTTCAACGGCTTCAGAACCGCAAGCAACTTACGCACAATGCCAAGCCGAGTGCACACCAGGCGCCAACAGGGCAGGCCGTATGTCGGTTGAAGAGTATTTTGACAAAGTGTGGACTGCAGTTTTGAAAAAATATGAAGATATACAACGTTGAAATTGCTGAATCGGCACTAGCAGACATCGATAGTCTGGCTGAATTTCTTGTAAGCAATTTATCTATAGACGGTGCGAAACGCTACCTAAAGGCTATGCTGCAAGAAATCAATTCATTATCAATTTTTGCTAACCTTTACAAACCTAGCACCTACGCTGTCATCCTACGGTATCATCCGAAAGCCCGTCGAATGGTATCTCATAACAAAAAATGGGTGTATATATTTCACATTGAGAACGATACGGTAGTCATTGACCGAATACGTCCATCGAAACTAATAACTCAATAATTTATTTGACGGGAATTTTTGTTCACCTTAAATCGAAAGTAAGTAACTTTGTAAAATACTGGTCGGTAGCGGAATTGCACCGTCAATATATCTGATTAACAAAAAAAAGTAATTTGCTATGATTGCTGAAATTCTGAAATACACTCTGCCTGCGCTGTTTGTTTTTTTGGCCACTTATCTTGTTATGAGCAAAATGGTTAAAAGCGAGCAACTGCGTCTGAAAGCCGAAAACGTGCTCAACAACCAGAAATTCATCACCCCCATCCGCCTGCAGGCCTACGAGCGAATGGTGCTGCTAATGGAACGCATATCGCCGCAATCGCTCATTATGCGTACGCAACGGCAGAATATCACAAATCAGGAACTGCAATCGGCACTGTTGAAGACCATACGCTCTGAATTTGAGCACAATATGGCGCACCAACTCTACATCAGCGATAAGGCGTGGGAAATGGTTAGAATGGCCAAAGAAGACTGCATCAAGTTTATCAACCAAACGGCTCTGCAAACAAAACCCGACGGCAACTCGCTGCAACTCTGCAAGTTGATTTTAGAGAACACAATGGACCGCGAACTCGACCCAACAACAAAGGCCATCGGCTATCTGAAGGAAGAAATCAGGACGCTGTTTTAGTGTAACAGCCCGGCAATTGTTTCGTCATTAAACTGATGGTTGCGCTTAAGCCGCCATCAGTTTTTTATTTTTCTGATATGAACGAATCTACTCTCACAAAACGCTGCTATTATCTTGATAATCTGAAAGTATTGCTCACTTTTTTAGTGATAGCACACCACGCTGCAATGCCTTTTGTTGAAGGCGAAAATTGGGCCTACCAAACATCGAACACTGCTGAATATATGCCGTTTATGTGGCACTTTTTGAGCACCAACGCTTCGTTTTTCATGGGATTGTTCTTCCTGATTTCGGGCTATTTTGTGCCAAAAAGTTTCGACCGACAGGGGTTTTGGCAGTTTATCGGAAAAAAAGTACTGCGACTCATTGTGCCTGTAGTGGCTGTCACGGCTCTGCTCACCGCGTTGAGCGGGCAACTTGAAGCGGGCCACACGTGGTTTCTCGAGAGCCTGTTTCTGTTCTGCCTATGCTACGCGCTGATTCGCCTTGCGGCAAAGAACAAAACCGTGAAAGAGTTCGATATTTCAATTGTAACTCTTTTATTGACAGCCGTTTTAATGAGCGTTGGCAGTTATTTCATCCGCACTGTCAGTCCGCAGAACAATTGGATTGTTTGGGGGGCTTTCAAGTTCGAACCTGCTCATTATCTGCAATATATAATAATGTTTGCATTAGGCGCTCTAGCCGGACGCTGCAACAGTTTCGAGAAAATCACAGAAAAAACCGGTATTGCAGCATTGATTATCGGATTGGCGCTCTGCGCAGGCAACTATCTACGCGCCGGCGGGGCTTGGGACGGCTTTGTATGGCACTGGTTCGGCATCTACGAATCGTTCCTTTGCGTTTTTCTTTGCATAGGCCTTGTGTGGTTCTTTGGCAAATTCTGCAACTGGAACAACGGCTTCTGGAAATGGTGCTCGGCGCAAGCATTCGGTGCGTACGTTGTTCACTTGCCTTTACTGCTCATTATCGAATTCGCTTTGGACAAAGTCTGGATTGGCGCATTCGGCAAATTCGCACTGGTGACGGTTCTGGCCATTGCCGTGTCCTTTGGCTTTACTTGGCTGTTAAGACTGATTCCTGGGGTTAAGAAGGTGTTGTAGAATGACTTGACTAAAGGTTGCGAATCAAAGTATCAAAATCCTTTTACCGCCTTCGCAATCTCATCCATCAAAGCGTAATCGCGCTCGATTGACGTGCCAACTACAACAATGTCGGCGCCTGTTTTTAAGGCAGTTGTGACATCGGCTGTCGAACGCAGACCACCGCCGACAATCAGCGGCAGACCAACCGCACGGCGCACAGCCGCAATCATTTCGGCACTAACGGGTTTGGTGGCGCCGCTTCCGCCTTCAAGATAAATGGCCTTCAAGCCCAACATCTGACCAGCCAGAGCCGTAGCAACCGCAATGTCGGTTTTATTGTAAGGTATTGGCATTGTGTTGCTTATGTAACGAACCGAAGTATAATTCTCTTCGCCAATCAGCATATAGCCCGTGGGCAGAATCTCAATGCCCGATTTGGCCAAAGCGGGTGCCGCCTGCACGTGCTGACCGATAAGAAATTCAG
>Ga0310694_10003303_pt1 | contig 15865 bp, 5 predicted proteins | sample 174DNAGHGhighgp2_FD_203884 | JGI IMG/M metagenome (GOLD analysis project Ga0310694, IMG submission 203884) | Sheep rumen microbial communities from Palmerston North, Manawatu-Wanganui, New Zealand - 1742 DNA GHGhigh gp2 (v2) (version 2) | ecosystem: Host-associated > Mammals > Digestive system >... | reverse complement strand
CTGGTATGCCCACAACGCCATAAACCGTGCCGCGCGCGGATGGGGCGAGCACGCACAGCTGGCTGCAGCCCTCTCGCTGACCGACACCTACGGCATGATGTACCACGGCCAGCGCCAGTTCATAGGTGGCTGTCAGTGGCACCCCTTCGACCACCAGCGCGGATACCATCCCGATGCCTACTTGGGCGGGCTCTTCGACGCCTTCCGGCAGAAGAAATATGCTGCGGAAGCCTATAAATCTCAGAGGTCAGAAGTGAGAAATGATAAATATGACTTGTTCATCGCCCACGAGATGACTCCCTACTCGCCAGCCGACGTGACAGTCTTCTCAAACTGTGACAGTGTGCGCCTGACCGCCCTCGACGGGTGGAAGAGTGCAACGCTGCCCGTGGTCCACGACCCGGAGGGAGTGCCCAACGCGCCTGTGGTGTTCCAAGGCTTCTGGGACTTCTGGCAGGCACGCACGCTGAGCTACACCAAGCGCAACTGGCAGGCCGTGAAACTGGTGGCCGAGGGAATAGTGGGCGGCAAGGTGGTGTGCCGCGAGGAGAAGATGCCATCGCGCCGTTCCACCAAGCTGCGTCTCTATGCCGACGAGATGGGCCGCCCGTTGGTGGCCGACGGCTCAGACTTCATTGTCGTGGTGGCCGAGGTGACCGACGACGAGGGTCATGTGCGTCGCCAGGCCCGTGAGCACGTCACCTTCGAGGTTGAGGGTGAAGGCACCATCATCGGCGACGCCTCGATAGCCGCCAACCCGAGGCAGGTGGAGTGGGGCAGTGCCCCCGTCCTGGTGAGAAGCACTCACAAGGCGGGCAAGATACGCATCATAGCCCGTCCTACCTTCGAGGGAGTGCATGCACCCAAGGCCGACACACTCGTCATAGAGAGTGTGGCCCCACAGATGCCGCAGTGCTACAGCGAACAGCCCACTCTCGTCGGCTCCAGCAGCCCCACGGCGCTGAGCGGCCGCAGAGGTGCCGCTGACACCATGACCGACGAGCAGCGCCGCCGCGAACTGGAGGAGGTGGAGAGGCAGCAGCAGGACTTCGGTATTCAGCAGAGCGTTAAATAAATGTAAAAGAATTGAACAAAGAATATCTGTTACGAGCAAAAGTGTTAACTTTGCTCCCAATACAAGATGTATAGGTTGCGGACCATTTTATACTAACTAACTATAATTTTACTTTATGAAGAAAATCTTTACCTTAATGGCTCTGAGCTGCATGGCACTTGCTGCACAGGCTCAGGGAAAGTATGCCCTTGAGGCAGGGTCGGGCGATATTCCAGCCGGCTCAAAGATTACGTCGGTGGACAATATCACGCTGACTTATGGCTATGCTGGCGAGGCCGATTACACTGACCCTATTGCCGATGCCAGCATCGATGGCTACACTGCCTATACTCTTGGCAACGGCGTGAATGGCAAGACCGACGGCAGCGCCGGAACGACCTATATCTTCGAGCCGTCGAAGAACGGCGAGGTTACTGTGGCCGTGATGATAAACGCCAACAAGGAGCTTTACGTGCTGGAGAATGGCACAGCCCTTTCCGGATTCAACGGCATCACCGAGGCCGAGAAGGCAGGCAAGACCTACACCTTCAGCGTCAGCGGCGGCAAGACTTACAAAGTGACCTGCAAAGGCTCGAAGCTGGGATTCTTCGGCTTTGAGTACACCGTGAGCGACGACCAGGGTGGTGGCGGCGACCAGCCTGTCATACCCACCAACAGCGAGAACTACAGCGCCATTGTCGATGGCAAGCTCGCACCCGAGTTTGCTGCCGTGGCTGGCGAGAAGGGTGGCGTGGCCACCAACACTGCCGACTGTAAGAGCATCATCACCATCGAGGCTGGCAAGGCCACGGTGACTGCAGTAGGCGGCACCACACCGGCCAATGCCGAAGAAGGTGGACAGCAGATAACCATTGGCGAGGTAATAGACGCAGAAAAACACATCTACAAGGTGCAGTCTGTCGAGGCATGGAACGACATCAACTGGGGTCTGAAGAACCAGGGCGACATTGATTTCTGGTATGTCACCGGTACGGGTATCCCATACGTGGAGATGAATGCCGTTGAGAACTCCAAGGATGATGTGTGGCAGGGCAATTATAAGGCCGAATACGTGTGCTACGAGCCCGATGGCTCGCTGGGCTTGCCCATCACCGGCCTGTATTACAAGTTCACCGCCTCGGCACAGGGCGCCTTCAAGGTGAAGGTGTGGGCCAACAAGGGCAACCGTAAGACCTTCGTCGTCAATGCTGCCACCAAGAAGGCCGAGCGTCTCTATGCCTCTGGCTACATCAATGGTGTGAACGATGAAAGCGGAAAGAAGAAGCTGCTCACCGTGGAGCAGGTAGACTCTGTTCACCATGTGTATATCTGGGCCAACTACGATGCAGCCCTGGAGAAAGGCAAGTCAGATACTGAGACACAGGAGGAGTTTGATGCCAAGATGGCTGAGATGAAGGCAGAGACCGAGGCCTTGGAGCTTGACCGCCAGTATGTCATTGGCAATGGCAACCAGAACTTCTGGGGCTGGCTGACCTTCGACGTTGAGCCGGGCGAGGAGTACTGGGTGTTCCAGCACAGCTCACAGATAGGCTTCGGCGGCTTCGAGTTCCACGAGGGCGTCACCGCCGAGGAGCTCATCAACGGCATTGAGGCTGCCTATGTCTACACCACCAACTTCTCCACCTATGAGGACGAGGAGACAGGCGAGCGTGTGACATGGAAGGGCGAGCAGGCCGTGGGAAGCGGACAGTTCACCTCGACCGAGGAGGAGGGTGCCCCCTTCGGCGACTACTTCCAGAACGACGGCAGTGCCTCGCGCACCAGCTACTGCTTGCTGCCCTCCGACGCGTTTGCACACTCGGCCAACACCAAGGCACTGACACTGGCCACATGGGTGAAGGCCGACGAGGCTGCCGCTTCCGACAGCTATGCTAATGCTGCCCTCTTCACCGCCTACCAGCAGGCAGGTGCCACATCGGCTCCCATGTTTGCAGCACTCTACAACGGTGGCTTCGTGCTCGACAATGGCACACAGTTCTCATATAGCGACGGCAAGGTGTACAGCGGAGCCAACGACTGGCTTGCCGACAAGAAGTGGCACTACTACACAGCAGTCTTCCAGGGCGAGAAGGCCCAGGTGTTCTTCGACGGTGAGTTGAAGAACGAATGGGACTGCGGCGGCAACCAGGCCGGCCTGTTCAGCAATGGCGCCGATCTGCAATATGTATGCCTCGGCGGTAACTGGGAAGGCAACGACGCTCCCTTCTGCTTCGCACGCCTGCTCATAAAGAACAGCTCTATGAGCCAAGGTGAGATAAAGGCACAGATGCTGGCGGACTTCCCTGGCTACGAGGCCTACCTCTCTTCAGACAGCCAAGGCATCAAGACCGTGAACAGCATGGCTCGCAATGGTGTCGTTTACAACCTTGCAGGACAGAAGGTTAACGCTTCGTACAAGGGCATCATCGTCAAGGAAGGCAAGAAGCTCGTCGTGAAGTAAACGACAAGAGTCTTTCAGACATAGCCCCTCCCACATCAATAAGGGGAGGGGCTTTTTTTCAGTTAGAGACTAGTGTCACGCCAAGAGCCGTGACCTTATTGATAAAGAACCGACTATATGTAATTATTACTAATAACTATAATCTATGAGAAAACAGATCATTCTTAGCATCAGTATTCCCGTCCTGTCAGCCTGCGCACTGTTTGTTGCAGGCTGTGCCGACCACTACGACGGCGACGAGACGTGGAGCCCACAGGTGAAGAACGCGACGCTGACATCGCCCCAGGCCGACAAGATCAGCGTCACGGCCAGTCCCGACGGCAGCAGTATGACCATAGCATGGCCAGTGGTTTATGGTGCCGGAGGCTACTCAGTGGCACTCTACAACGTGAACGACCCCAACAACCCTGTACTCCTGAGGACCGATACCATCGACGGTTGCTCGCTCAGCACCTCACGCGAGGAGGACACCAACTACAGCCTTACCATTCGTACACTGGGCAACCAGAGATACAACAACAGCGAGGCTCAGGAACAGACAGAGTTCAAGTTCACCACGTTCCTTCCCACCTACGCCGAGATTCCCGACGGCACCGACCTGAAGGCGTGGTTCGAGGCCAACCCCATACCCGCCGACAGCACCAGCCACCTGTGCTACGACCTTGCACCGGGAGGCTCGTACACCGTGTCGGGGAAAATCAGTTTCGGCGGTCATCAGGTGACGCTCCGTTCGTCGTCGAAAGCCAACAATGCCAATATCGTCATGGGAGCAGGCTCCTATTTCGAGACCTTTGCCGGCTTCACGCTGAAGTACCTGAACATCAACGCCGAGGCCACCAACAAACCCATCATCTCCTTTAGCGAAGAGCCCGACGAGAGCATACGGAACCTCATAGGCGAGAAAGGCTGCTACTTCATCATGGACCCCGTGGTGGTGCAGGGCTGTGTCATCGGCAAGCTGGGCTCAAGCATCATGGCCAGCAACTCTGTGAAATACGACGTGCGCACAGTGAGCATCAACAATACAGTGGTGGAGATTGACAAGACCATTGCCGCTGCCAACAGTGCCGCCTTCGTGTACATGAAGTCGGGCTTCATCACCGACTTCTCCATCAAGAACTCTACAGTCTTCTCCCGTCAGCAGTCCGACAGCTTCTTCATGCAGCACGGCGGCCGCCCCAAGGATGTGAGCGACGAGGAACAGCGCTGGGTCAGCATAGTGAACTGCACACTTGCAAACCTGGCATACAACAAGAATTTCTGTGACTATCACAACGGACAGACCACCTACCACTACACGCTGAAGAACACCATTGTCCAGGACTGCGGAAAGACCAACTTCCTCACCGGACTGAACAAGGGCCAGTCCAGCGACAACCCCACCTGGGACGTGAACAACAACACCTGCTGGCGTGGCGGTGCCGACGCAAGTGCCTCGCAGACAGGCATAAAGAGTCCCGGACTGTGGCTCACCACCGACCCGGGCATAGACCCTGCCAACGCCGACTTCACTCCCGCTGCTGCACAGCAGGAGGCAGGACAGGGAGACCCCAGATGGTTTGTAGCCCCATAAGACAGGGGCCAGTGGGACAGACTACAATATGTTTTTTTACTATATACAGAAGAATATGAAGAAAACAACAATAAATCGACTGCTGATAAGTTTATCATTTATCATTTGTCATTTTTCATTTAGCGCAGCCCAGAACAAGGTTGTGACCGGTACCGTCTATGACGAGACAGGCGAACCCGTTATCGGTGCTACTGTGCAGGTGAAAGGCACCAAGATAGGCACCGTGACCGACTTCTACGGTAACTACAAGCTTGAGGTGCCCGAGAAAGCAAAGGTCACCATCAGCTACATAGGCTATGTACCTGTTGAGACCACCGGCGGCAAGGTTAAAATGCAGGAAGACCGCGCCTCGCTCGAGGAGGTGGTGGTCGTGGGCTACGGCACACAGAAGATGAAGAACGTGACGGGTGCTGTCGAGGCAATAGCTGCCGACGAGCTGAAAGACCTCTCTGTGGGTAGTCTTGGCGATGCCCTCGCCGGACAGTTCAACGGTGTCAGCGTGAGCCGCGGCGCCGGTGCATACCGTCCCGGACAGAGCCCCTCGCTGCAGATACGTAATGCCAGCGCCAACACACGTAACACTCCTGGCGCAACAAACGGCGGCGACCCCAACGCATCGCCACTCTATGTCATCGACGACTTTATCTCTACCGAGGAGGCTTTCAACAACCTCGACATCAGCGAGGTGGAGAGCATCACCGTGCTGAAGGACGCTGCTGCAGCCGTCTACGGTGCACGCTCGGCCTACGGTGTCATACTCGTCAAGACGAAGAAAGGCAAGGTCGGCGCACCACGCATCTCGTATAACGGACAGCTCGGCTGGACCGACGCCATCTTCACGCCGAAGATGCTGTCGTCCTACGACTACGGCCGTGTGTGGAACGCAGTCACCGCAGCAGGCACCGCCACAAAGGACTATGTGGACAACGCCCGTGTGCTCTTCCAGCAGAACGAGCTGGAGCAGATGAAGGCCCTGAACTATGACCTGCTCGACGACGAGTGGCGCGCTGCGCTGACACACCGTCACAGCATCAACGTGGGCGGTGGCACCGAGCAGGCAACATATTTTGCCAACGTCAGCTATTTCAACCAGGACGGCAACATTGGCAAGCTCGACTACGACCGCTGGAACTATCGTGCCGGCATGAACACCAACATCGGCAAGTATGTGAAGGCAACACTCGAGGTGAGCGGCGACTATGGCAAGAAGAACAATGCCATCATTGCCAAGGGTGGAGGCACAGACGGTGACTACAAATACCTGATGACCCACCTGCCATTCGTGCCCAGCTCTGTCGATGGCTACCCATTGGTCTATTCGGGCATGCAGAACGTCATACCTACCTCCGACACACGCCTGTACAACTTCGAGGCCGTGCAGAACTGTGACGACTATGTGCGCAACCAGACCAACAACATGACCATCAACGGCGCCCTGTCCTTCGACCTCGGCTTCATCAAGCCGCTGAAGGGACTCACCGCACGCGTGTCGTACTCGAAGACCATCAACAACTCGAAGAACAACACCATGAAGACCTTCATGGATGTATATATGCTGCAGGAGCGCAATGCTGACTATCCGCACCTCTACACCTGGGCCGGACAGAACAGTGCCGACTGGTACAACGCCCGCACGCTCTCCACACTGACACTCAACAACGGAAGCCTGTTGCAGCGTACCATGCAGCGCAACGACAGCTACCAGCTGAACTTCACACTGCAGTACGCACGTAAGTTCGGCCGCCACGACGTCAGCGCCCTCTACACCCTGGAGCGCTCGGAAAGCGAGTGGGAAGACCTGACGGGCGAGATCACAGACCCAGTGAGCTACACCGACGGACAGTCGAAGTCGGCCACCGGCGACCAGGCCACATCGTTCAACCGTGGCGTGGGAGGCATGCTCTCACATGTGGCACGCTTCAACTATGCCTACGCAGACAAGTACCTCTTCGAGGCCCTCTTCCGTGCCGACGGCAATGGCTCGAAGTTCGCTCCCGAGAACAGGTGGGGCTACTTCCCCAGCTTCTCAGCAGGCTGGGTGATGAGTGAGGAAGAGTGGTTCCAGAAGGCTCTGCCATGGGTCAACTTCCTGAAGATACGTGCCAGCTGGGGTTACCTCGGACGCGACAACATCGTGGCCTTCCTCTGGAGGCAGCAGTACAACCGCGACCTGGACAAAGGTGCTGTCTTCGGACAGGCCTCCACGTCAACACCTGTCTCGGCAGGCTCGGTGATGCCAGTGCGTGGCGTCAACCCGGGCGTGCACTGGGACAAGAACTACAAGACGAACATCGGTCTTGACATGCGATTCCTCGACGGACGCCTCTCCGTAGACTTCAACTACTATTATGACCGCGGACGCGACATGTTCATGACCTATACCGGCACCAACATGTTCCCCACCACCGTGGGAACACAGGCTTCGCCCGAAAACTACGGCGCAGTAGACAACTGGGGCTGGGAGCTGAACCTGGGCTGGCGCGACAAGATAGGCAAGGACTGGACATACTGGGCCAAGCTCAGCACCGGCTGGAACGACAACAAGATCCTGGAGGGCCCGTTCCCTGCCACACCCAATTATGACAGCATGGTCAAGGGCGAGCGCATGGACCGTGGCGTGTGGGGCCTGAAGTGCCTCGGCATGTTCCGCAGCTATCAGGAGATACAGGAATACTTCGCCGAGAACAATCTTACCACATACTTCGGCAAGACTATCGACGACATACATCCCGGAACGCTCATCTATGCCGACGAGCATGGCGACAACGACGGTACGGGCAACTACGGCGGCCCCGATGGCAAGATCAACGAGAACGACTTCGTACGCCTGTCGAAGTACTCCGACAACCCCTACGGGTTCACTGTGAACTTTGGCGGTTCGTGGCGCGACCTCTCGCTCACCGCCCAGCTCTCTGCCTCATGGGGTGCTTACAACATTGTGCAGACCGATTTCCGCAAGTCGGCCGATGACCTGGAGTACCAGAACCTGCCCTCTTTCTGGAGAGATATGTTCGTCTACGAGGATGTGTACGACGCCAGCGGCAATGTCACAGTGCCACGCAACACTGAGGCTGAGTACCCCAACATGCGCTACTCCAGCATCAACGAACAGGCTTCGAGCTTCTGGCTCGTCAATGCTGCCAATGTCACGCTGCGCAACGTGTCGCTGGCCTACAGCCTGCCAAAACAGTGGATAAAGCTCATCGGAGTGTCCAACGTGCGCCTGAACTTCACCGTGCAGAACGCCCTCTACCTCTACAACCCCTATCCCGGAAAGTCATGGGCCAGCTACGGCGGCACCTACGGGCGCTATCCTAACCTACGTAAGATGACCTTCGGTATCAATGTGTCGTTCTAAATTGAAGATTGAGAATTGAAAATTGAAGAATTATGAAAACCAAGAATATCAAGCATATACTCGCCGCGCTCTTTTTAGGTTGTGGCTCCGTCGCAACTCTGCTCTCCTGTAGTGACGACTTCCTCGACGACATGACTGTCTATGGCAGCTTCCCCGAGGACAAGGTCTATAGCAGCTACGCCGGAGCACTCGACCGCGTGAACACCCTCTATCGTGAACTGCTGCCCCAGGCTTGCCAGGGCGGAGGCAACGGCTCCAACGGACAGAACACCTACACCTCGACAGGCTCGCCAGAGGTGTGGTCAAAGTCGTCGATGGAGTACGCCGGATTCACCGACTTCACCAATCCCGACCAGGAGCTGGACTACACCAACATCACCGACTATTTCTATGTCATCAACAAGAGCGACAGCCCTTGGGGCAACATTCGCAATGCCAATGACATCATCGAGCATGTGGTGGCCAGTGACAAGCTGACTGAGGATGAGAAGAACAAACTGCTGGGCCAGGCCTATTTCTTCCGTGCCTTCCGCTATTGGACGCTCGTTAAGCTGTATGGCGGTGTGCCCATCATCGACCACCCGCAAGACCCCATCATCGGCGATGGCGACGGCAGCGACAAGATCGTTGACCGCTCCTCGGCCAAGGACTGCATCAAGTTCATCTGCGACGACCTGCAGAAGGCCGCCGACATGCTGCCCAAGTCGTGGGGCAGCGGCGAGTATGGCCGCATCACCGCAGGCGCCGCAGCAGCACTGAAAGGAAAAGTGGAGCTGTTCTATGCCTCTCCGCTCTTCAACCGTGCCGACGAGAAAGACCGTTGGGAGACAGCCTACCAGACCAGCAAGCAGGCCCTGCAGCTGCTCAACGAGGGTGGCGTGGGACTGGCCTACGCTGTCAATGGCGGCGACCAGAACGCTCTTAACTGGGCTAAGATGTTCCTTGTCAACGACGGCAGCGACGGTGCTGTGGGCGAGACTGTCCTGGCAACGCTCTACAACAACCGCGACAAGGTGGAGACGGCCAATTACGACAAGTGGAACGGTTGGGAGCACAGTCTGCGCCCGGTCAATGCCAACGGCAGTGGCGGCTTGCACCCCACGGCCGAGATGGTCGACCTCTTCCCCATGGCCGACGGACTGCAGCCGGGCAAGAGCAAGATCCACTACGACAACCTATGCTTCTGGCTTAACCGTGACCCGCGCTTCTACCGCACATTCGCCTTCCCCGGCGTGGAGTGGCGTTTTGACACCAACGGCAACGACCTCAACAGCTACGACGATGTGGGCAAGAAGTATGTCTATGCCTACTTCCCCCACCAGTACAGTGGCTCTGGCGTCAACTACCAGCTGTGGAGCTACACGTGGTATGCCGCTCAGGAGGAAGCCGACCGCATGAGCAGCACGTCGAACGGATATACCGCCGACCTCATGGCTCAGAAGAACAGTGCTGTCTACATCCGCAAGCGCAGTGACGACGCTGCACTCAGCGCTTCGCCACTCTATAGGTTCAGCATCAGTGCCTCTACGCCAAAGGGATTCCAGCAGAGTGCAGCACCGCTTGTGTGGATGCGCTATGCCGAGGTGCTGCTGCAGTTTGCCGAGGCTGCCGCTGGTGCCAACCATCTCGACGAGGCCCTGCAGGCTCTGCAGCAGATACGTGCACGTGTGGGCTACACCGCCGAGCAGAACTACGGTCTGCCCACCGACCTCAACACGCGTGAAAAGATGCTCGCCGCAGTGCTCTACGAGCGACAGGTGGAGCTGGCATACGAGGGCAAGGCTTTCGACGACGCGCGCCGTTGGATGCTCTTCGACGGTGGCACAAGAACCTTCGATGGCGAACCCTCCTCGTGGCACCTCACCGGCTTTGGTGGCAACACATGTACATATCTTGGCGTGACACCGCTCAACGGCCAGCGCCGTCATGAGATAGTCATCTACACTCGTGCTCTCGCTGACCAGAAGAACGAGAACGACCCAGTGCTGGAGAAGCGCCCGAAGGCCCTCACACTCACCGAGAACCTCACCTACGACGAAGACGCTGAGGAGTATGGCAGCGAAGAGGCCATGAACCTGGCCGACTTCTACACTGCTTACCTGAAGCGTAAGGATGTCAACGCCGACACCAACGACGAGACAAAGGGCATCAACTTCCTGCCACAGTATTACTTCATTGGCTTGCGTCAGAGCGCAATGCAGACCAACCCCAAGCTGCTGCAGACCGTAGGTTGGCACGACTACAGCCACGGCAGTGCCGGCACCTTCGACCCACTGGCCAACTGATTGTAAAACCATAAAAAGGCGGCAGAAGTGCTGCGAAGGCTTCTAAAACGGCCTTAACACATCAATTCGGGTATAAAATAGGCAACATCGCTTATTTTATACCCGAATTGATTTGTTATTCAAAAAAAAATGTGTATATTTGCACCCGTGATGTAATCAACAACAAAAACCTATAACTTATGAGAAGAATAGAGCGTATCAAGTGGCTCACGATGATGCTGCTTATGATGTTTATGGCAACGGCATGCTCCGACGGCGGCTCCGATGAAGATAAACCCCTGACCCCAGAGAAGCCAGAGAACCCAATAAGCGACTCCGACTGGGAGGTTGTATCCGCTGCGGGTGGAACTATCGAGAAAGGTGATATTTCCATTGATTTCCCTAAAGGAACGTTCAAGAAAGACACCAAGGTTGCTGTGACGAAAGTGAAGAAAGGAGAAACCTGTGGCAACCGAGAGGTCTCTGAATTTTACCAGATCACGACACCAATTACCACTTACCAGCCCATAACCGTCAAAATAAAGGGCGTGAAACAAAGCGACGATTATTGTCTGGTGCTGAACTCGCTAACCTACGCACAATCTAATAACGGATTATTCGAATCAAATAATTTTTTGGAAACAACTTACTCCAATGGGGAGTACGCCGCAACACTGCCTGTCTTCAAAAATGGGGACGACAACGAAACGTTCAGCTTTTCCATCGGACTTGTCGAGACTCCTGCAGCTAAACCAACGACAAGGGTTGTGGCGAAGAATGGAGCATACGTTCGCGAAGGAATGGTGGGCGACATCCTGTGGAGACTATTCATCGATACATCTGTAGACAAATATTCTAACAGCAGGCTGGTGTTAACCGAGGAAAATCATGACCGCATTGCCCAGTATATCGAAGAGTCCATTCAAAAGATAACAGACTTAGGGTTCAAGCTAAAGCCATGGGGGAATAAGAATCGTACCGTTCCGTTCTATTACGTTTCCGACCCTGACAAATATGGGGCATTCCAACAAAGCCGATTATCCGATGACTTAAACTATATTACTATAGGCGTAGAAAAATTGTATGCTACAAAGGATGATCCCACTCAGGTTAAATGTACTATTATACACGAATTGTTCCATTATTTTCAGTCCGACTACAATCCACGTGAAGCATTCTGTAAAGGAGGAGGACTCAATTTCTTTAATTTTGAATATGGTGTAAAATGGGAACCAACCACAATCGACAATGAAAGCATCATCTTTGAGATGGCTTCAGTGTGGGTGGAGCAATTTATGAATAACGGAAACTTAAATGAAACATTTCTTGAAGAAAATTTCACGAGCGAAGTCCTCAAAGAAGGAAAATACTTTAACCTATTGGGGTTTGGAGAAGAAAGAAAACGGTGGGGCCAAGGTATTTACAGCTATCAGCAACAAGGATATACGATGGGACCCTGGCTTCAGTATCTGACAAAAGAAATCAAAGAACTGGACCTGAAACGTGAGCAACATCCAGTCCTCGAACTCTTTCAGCTCTTCAACAAGAAGTGGAAAGGCGGTTCTAACGTTTACGATATCATAAAAGAATGGGTAAAGTCATACGATGATAATCTATTAGGTTCCTACTATATTGACGATTATTACAAGAAACTATGGATGGGTCAACTGGTTAAAAATTTCGACATTCATAATCTATTGGTCCAAGTAAGCCAAAACAAAATAAAGGATTCAACAGGAAAATTGGAATTTGATGACCAGTGCTATCCATTTGGGTGTGCCGTGAACAAAGTGGTTTTCACAGGATTTAAGGACACCAGTCTGGAAAACAAAGAACTTGTTATCAAACAACATAATAAAAACGTTCGTTCTTTTGTCTTGATAACAGACAAAAGTAATTATCATAATTTTAGAGGTTTAGTCTTAAATGGAGAATTGCACAAGATCTCCCCGGGCGATTCTATTTGGTTAACAGGAAAGACGCTGGAATCCATGAGGCCAAAAGACGCTTATTACGGACATGAGTTCTACATCATCACGACTAATACTCTAAACTCTATAGGCAGCACAAAGCTTAACGACTCACACGTAACGGTAGAGCTGCGGGACGTTGTTTCAAAAGCCACTATCTCCCCCAATGCACTGACCTTCAAGACCGGTGGAGGCACCAAGAGCGTTACAGTGGCAACAATGGGCTACAAACATGTCGGCTTTGACACCCCACCATCATGGTTGACAGTCAAGGCTAACACTAACAACACCATCGAAATCACTGCCCAGCCCAACGCGACGGGCAAAGAACGCACGGGCACCGTGAAGTGCTACGTCACCAACAACGATAAACCCACGGAAAAAGATAAGGTGTACCTCCCAGTGACTGTTACACAGAGTGGAACGCCTCCCAGCGTCAGCCCCAATCCCTTGACCTTCGAGGCAGAGGGCGGTATGCAGACTGTGAAAGTCAATTTGGAGGGCTACGCATTTTTCGGAAGCTTAGTCAATGAAGCAGACAAGTCCTGGCTGTCAAGAAGTAATATAGCCGGAGGAACCATAGAGGTGACGGCCAAGCCTAACACAACTGGCAAGGAGCGAACATCGACCATCAGGTGCTATGTGGCCAATGTGGCCAACGCACCAGAGTCGGAACGGGTCTATATCGACATCAACGTTAAACAGAAAGCAAATGCCACCCCAAGCATCAGCCCCACTTCGCTGACCTTCGAAGCAGAGGGAGGCACCCAGGACCTGAAAATCACTTTCGCAGATTACTCAGTCTTCGGCAGTCTATTAGATGATACTGGCAAGTCGTGGCTCTCACGAGAACATATAACTGGAGGAACCGTAAGGGTGACGGCACAGCCCAACACGACCAGTCAAAAACGAGAGACGGTACTCAGGTGCTATGTGGCTAAAGTGAAAAACGCACCAGAGTCAGAGAGGTACTATATGGATGTAACTATTACCCAGAAAGCCGGCAAGGAACAGACAGGCACAGATAAATACAAAGTGGCCTACGGTTCTGTGTCAATGAACATCTATACGAATATAGATGGCAACAACACCATGGGAGAAATATATTTCAAAACCTCAGACAAGTACCTCACAGTGACCCCCAAAGGCAAGGGACTGCACTTCGACATCAACTATAAGGTGAATGAAACTGATTACAGTGAAACCCTTCTGTGCCAATTCGATATCGACGACCTCTCACTTCTGGAAAGCAAAAAATCGAAAGTGACAAACCTCTCCTGGAGTATTGACTCCAATAACAAAGGTGGAAGAAGCTGGGCTGGTGTCTGGGCTGGAGGCGGTTGGGGCTGGTTAGTCAGCCAGACACAGAAGATACGGTTCTCCACCAGTTCAAAGATTCCACAGATAGACTTCGATTGGGGTGACGGTGGAACACGTTCTGTCAATTGGTATATTGAGAGCGACAAACTCAGTCCCTCGGTATGTACCTATGACAGGTCGTCTACCACAATCAGTGAAGAAGTAGGAGTAGTGGTAGACAAGGGAAAGGGAATGCAGGAAGGCAGCAACATCTGGATCAACGTACACTTCAATGTGGTTGGCGATTAGATAAGCCTACTCCCGCCCCCTCCATTTGAGAGGGGGCGGGTCTTTATTCTCTTATTCCCAGCATTTCGTCCAAAACAATCGACATCTCAACTCCTGAAAGGCAAGCGCATACTCCGCATCACCGTTGATGGCCGCCCCGGCAACTACCAAACGCGGTGAATAGTTCCTCTGCATTGATGCCTTCGAGTTGGCCGTCCTTCATCTGGCGGAGCTGGCCGAAAGCATGGTCTATTTTGTTGAGTGTCTGTTCCTTTTGTGTAGCAGTCGTGCCATTGCCGCGCCCTCCGTGGTACAATGGTTCGTCCTCCGTGGTAAAGAGGACGGTCTTTCGTGGTACAATGGTTCGTCCTCCGTGGTAAAGAGGACGGTCTTTCGTGGTACAAAAGTACGATTAAACTATACCCGCCTCAGCTGTCAAAAGATTGTTCGACAGCTGTCAAAAGATTGTTCGACAGCTGTCAAAAGATGGCGAATTATATGCAAAATAAGACAATAATCCCCGAATCGTTTTGCGGTTTGGGGAATTCTTTGTAAATTTGCAGCGTCCTAAACAATAATTATCATGACCACGACGATAGCCAACCCCATCTACGACCTGGCGTTCAAGTACCTCATGGAGGATGAACGCGTAGTGAAGATCCTACTCTCCGCCCTGCTGAGGAAGCGTGTGGTTGAGGTGACGACGCGGCGCAACGAGCTGATCAACGTGGAGCGCGAGCCCGTGTCGGTGTTCCGGCTGGACTACCGTGCGGTGACCGTCGACAACGACGGTCGCAAGGAGCACGTGCTCATCGAGCTGCAGAAGACCGATCTGCCCAGCGACCTGTTGCGCTTCCGCCAGTACCTTGGCACGCAGTACCGCAACGAGGAGAACATGGTTGCCGACACCGCCTGTGACGTGGGGGCAGCCCCCGGGACCGCCCACTCCCAGCGCAAGCACGGCCTGCCGATGATAGCCATCTACCTGCTGGGCCACCGCGTGGGCAGCATTGAGGAGCCGGTGCTCTACGTCAGCCCCCGTGCCGAGAACTACGACGGCGAGCCGGTGACGCAGGGCCTGCCCGACCCCTTCGTCGACAGCCTGACGCACAGCAGCATCATCGTTCAGATACCGCTGCTCCACGGCCGGGTGCGCAACCATGTGGAGCGCATCCTGAACATCTTCGACCAGACGCGCATGGACAGCGAGCACAGCTATCTGCTCAACATCGACGAGGCCGACTACAGCGGCGACGAGGACTTGCGCCTCATCTTCCACCGTCTGCTCACCGCCGGGGCGTCGAAGGAGATGCGCGAGAGAATGGAGATGGAGGACCTGTTGCTTCGCGACTACGACGAGCGCGGCGTGGAGCTGCTCCGCCAGAAGAAGCAGCTTCTGCAGCAGTACGAGCAGCTGCAGCAGCAGAACGAGCAGCTTCAGCAGCAGGGCGAGCAGCTTCAGCAGCAGGGCGAGCAGCTTCAGCAGCAGGGCGAGCTTATTCGGCAACAGGACGCTCTTCTTAGGAAGTCGGTGATGGCTATGAAAGGCGCGATGTCCACCGCGCAGGTGGCCGCCGCGCTGGGCATCACTGCCGCCG
>Ga0310694_10003302_pt1 | contig 15865 bp, 10 predicted proteins | sample 174DNAGHGhighgp2_FD_203884 | JGI IMG/M metagenome (GOLD analysis project Ga0310694, IMG submission 203884) | Sheep rumen microbial communities from Palmerston North, Manawatu-Wanganui, New Zealand - 1742 DNA GHGhigh gp2 (v2) (version 2) | ecosystem: Host-associated > Mammals > Digestive system... | reverse complement strand
CCAAGGATGAAATCGACATTCTCCTGGCGAGCCGTATGGGCACCTTCCAGCACTTTTTCAATAGTAGGATTGGGCATCACACCAGCAATCTCTACCACTTCGCAGCCAGCCTTCTTCAGCTCAGCCATCACCTGATCGTATATGCCGTTGCGCTTAATGCTGCCGCCGCCATAGCAGAGCATCACTTTCTTGCCATAGTTTTTCAGTTCTTCACTCAGTTTGCTCAAGGAATCCTCACCAAAGTGCAACTTCGTAGGATTGTGAAATGTAAAATTGCCTAACATGTTTTTTGTTGTTTTAAAGTTTCTGGGTGCAAAGGTACGCACATTATATTATATAGGTGTTACACAAATTGGCTGATTATTTACCAATTTCGCAGAAAGTGATTAAAAAAAGTAAAATACATACCATTATTAGACTATTTTGCGTATCTTTGCCACTGATATTCAAAAAAATCGTATCTATTTGGCTTTCAATGCCAAATTTTGATGGTGAAAATGTAGGGTAACGATTTAGTCCCAATTCTGCTTCATTGGTTTTCTACATTTTCATTCGTGTCAAACAACTCTTTACGGGTGCAAAGTTACAAATAAAAAACGAGACTACCGTCGTTTCGGAGGATTATTTCGTTACCGAAACGCTTTTTTAACATAGTCGTGTAGTTCATATAGACAAAAGGCGGCGAAGTGCCCCGACCACCAGACGTGCATGGTTTGGAGGTCGGGGCACTTTCGCTTTTGTGCAGGTCACGTTTATCGGGCTTACTGCCGTCACGCCGGGTACTTTACAACCTTTTACGTCGCAAAGTTAAGGCGTACCGTGAATGCGCCAAGTACCGCCCTGCTATTTGCGGCATATCCCACTGGCAGCCTTCCACAGATTTTCCGTGAAAATCGGGGTATTCCAGATGGATATGCCCAAATTCCTTGTCTTCATTCCCTATCAGAGTACGCCTTTGTGTCGGCGATGTAAAAAGTTTATACCCAGACGGCATACAGCCAATAAAAAAAACTGCCCAAAAGGGGCAACGGAAATAAAAAGTTTACCCCTCTGGCTCCAGTCAATAAAAACTTCAAAAACATCGACGATATGCTGAAATATGCACTATACGACTATATTCCGCAGCGATACCTCAGAAGGGCGTCATTCGAGCAGATAGACCTCGACAGGCGGATAATCGACTTCAAGGACGGAAGGCGGTACGCCACGGCATGGATGACTGCCATCGGGTCCCACATCATCTGACCCGTGTTGCAATTGCACTGCATATAGACCTGCTTGATGGGGTGTACGTCCGTCCACGCGATGTCGCTGATGACCTGCTCGGGCGTATATTCCACGTCCTGTCCTGCCTCCATCGGCGAGAACACCATATCGACCTCCTGCGGCCAGTTCTGGAAGAAGGGCTTGGAGAAGGTGATGCCCTGGGCGAAGTTGAAGTCGGGTTCCACGGCCTCACCGAACACGCCTCCCTGCAGATAGATGCATTTCACCTTGCGGCGCACCAGCTCCACGCCCGAGAGCGATGAATACTCGTCGGCTCCGGATGCCAGCAACTGCGCTAAACAGGTGACGAAGCCCACGCTCACGATGCTCACCGAGCGATCGGGCTGCGCGGCCAGCAGACGGCGGTAGAGCCGCCAGCCGTCGGGCAACGACGAATAGTCGGCTATAGACCGGCCGAACATCGGCTGTCCATCGCCATCCTTCGTGTCAGCCACGTGAGCATAGTCAATCCATATCTTGGGTTCCTTGATGCCGTCGCGAATCAGACCAATAGGTACATCGCCATGGCCGAAATATGTGTTCATTACGTCGGCAAAGGCCGCATTCCGTTCGTTCTCTCTGTCAACCATAACGCCGAGCAGGCGGCAACGTCCCTCGTCCTCGTAGCGATAGAGCATTTCCAAGGCGAAGAGGTCGTCGGCCGACGAGCCGATGTCGGTGTCGAAGATGATGAGCGGCACGCCCGTATACTCGTCCTGCTGCCCAACAGGGTCATCATCATTGGAGCACGATGTCAATGCGGTCATTGCGCCATAAACGAAGATGGCGGCCAGTATCCATTGAATAATTTTATTCATATTGCCTTGAAATCATACTCTGTTATTCGCTAATCAGGCACTGGCCCGTCATTTCCTTGGGCTGCTGCAGGCCCATGATGTGGAGGACGCTGGGGGCCACGTCGGCCAGGATGCCGCTGCGCACCGTCGCGTTCTTGTTCGCAGTCACGTAGATGAAGGGGACGAGGTTCGTGGAGTGTGCCGTGTTGGGCGTGCCATCGGCATTGACGGCATGGTCGGCATTGCCGTGGTCGGCGGTGATGATAACGTCGTAGCCCATCGTCTTGGCCGTCTCCACGACCTCGTTCAGGCACTGGTCGATGGTCTTCACGGCGGTCTGGATGGCGGTATAGACGCCCGTGTGACCCACCATGTCGGCGTTGGCGAAGTTCACCACAATCCAGTCGTAGCGGTCGGTCTTCAGCGCCTCGACGAGTTTGTCCTTCACATCGAAGGCGCTCATCTCGGGCTTTTGGTCATAAGTGGCCACCTGGGGCGAGGCGACCAGGATGCGGTCCTCGCCCACGAACGGCTCTTCGCGCCCGCCGTTGATGAACGAGGTGACGTGCGCGTATTTCTCCGTCTCGGCGATGTGCAACTGCTTCAGACCCTTGCTGGCGATGTATTCGCCGAGGGTGTTCTCCAGATTGTCCTTGGGGAAGAGGATGTGTATGCCCGTGAAGGTGTCGTCGTAGGGCGTCATGCAGTAGTACTGCAGGTTGGGGATGGTCGTCATGTCCTGCTCCGGCATGTCCTGCTGCGTGAGCACCGTGGTCAGCTCCTTGGCGCGGTCGCTGCGGAAGTTGAAGAAGATGACCACGTCGCCCTCACGGATGCGGCCGTCGATGTTGCCGTTGACCAGCGGCTCCATGAACTCGTCGGTGTTCTTGTGCTCCTCGGTGTGGCTGTCGTAGCACGACTGCACGCCCGCCACCATGTCGTTCACTTCGCGCCCCTTGCCGTTCACGATGAGGTCGTAGGCCAGCTTGATGCGGTCCCAGTGCTTGTCGCGGTCCATGGCGTAGTAGCGGCCGATGACCGACGCGATGCCGCCCGTGCCCGTCTCGTCCATGTGCCGCTGCACGCCAGCAATAAAACCCTTGCCCGAGTAGGGGTCGGTGTCGCGGCCGTCCATGAAGCAGTGTACGTAGCAGTTAAAGATGTTGTACTCCTTGGCTATGTCCAGGAGCTTCAGCAGGTGGTCCAGCGACGAGTGGACGCCGCCGGTCGACGTCAGGCCCATCAGGTGCAGGTTCTTGCCGCTCGACTTTGCATAGCTGTAGGCCGCCTTGATCTCCGGGTTCTCTAAGATGCTGTTGTCGGCACAGGCGCGGTTGATCTTCACCAGGTCCTGATAGACGATGCGCCCGGCACCGATGTTCAGGTGTCCCGTCTCCGAGTTACCCATCTGTCCGTCGGGCAGCCCCACGTACCCGCCCGAGGCCTGCAGCTCCGCGTTGGGATAGTTCGCCTTCAGGTAGTCCATATAGGGCGTAGCTGTCTGTGCTATCGCGTCATCCTGCCCCTTGTCGCCGATGCCCCAGCCGTCCAAGATAACCAGCAGCGCTTTCCTGGCCTTGCCGACATCCGTCGTCCCGCCGTTGTCCTCGTTACTGCACGCCGTCAGCACCGTTGCGCCGCAGAGTGTCAGGATGGCGGCAAGCATCCAATAGAAACTCTTCTTTTGCATAATTGTGATTGTTTGTTATAGACAATAATACTTGGTCAGGAAATAGGTTCTGTCCCAGTCGAGGATCTTCCGCTGGGATTCCTTCTCCGGATGGATGTTGAACTCGTCGAAGATCATCAGCTGCTTGTTCTCCAAGTCGTAGAGCGGCCACTCCTTTGCCTTGCCGTCGGGCGACTCGGACGCGCTGAGCGACGGATTGCCGGTCTTGGCGAACTGTATCCACATGCGGCGCAGGGTTCTGGAGAAGGTCTCGTCGAACGCCCTGCCTGTTACAAAGGTTTGCTCCGGATGATTGAACACTGCAGAAAGTTCTACGGCATGTCCGCTTTTCATCAGCGGAACAGACGACTCAACCGTGAAGTAATAGTTGTAGGTTTTGCCGCCAGCCTTGGTCTGGTTCTCCGCCTGTCGGAACACAGGCGCAATAAACCATATCTGGTCGTATAGGCGGCAGAGTGGGTCGAAAGTCTCTCCCTTGATGTCCTTGTAGAAGCTCTCCACCAGCGCTCTCTCATCTGCCGTCAGCCGGGTGATATTCTTTGCCAGGCGTTCATTCATGAAGTCCATAAAGGGCTCTGGGCCTCCTGCACTGACCAAAAAATAGTTCAGTTCGTCCTTGTTGCAGCCCTGCATGAAGTCAAGGTCCTTCGCTGCTCCGTTGGCGTAGGCCTCGTATGGATTCTGGGGCAGGTATTTTCCATCTCTTTCAGGGAATACTCGCAGTGTAATCGCATCAGCAGCCTCCACCAACTTCTCAATATCGACCTTCTGAAGGTCGGCAACGGTTTTGCAACCCAATGCGCTCATCACTTCGTTCGTGCATGCAATTGCCTCTGCCTCCGACCTTGAAAAACAAACGGAACCGCTCTGTGCTATCACTCGCTGGAAATAGTTGTGAGAGCCCTCGATGAGCGGAAGCAATGATACGCTACCTCCACCGGCAGACTCGCCAAAGATGGTAACATTGTTAGGGTCGCCACCAAATGCCGCGATGTTGTTGTGTATCCACTTTAGCGCCATCATCTGATCCATAAGCCCCAGGTTCTGGGCATCGGGGTAGTCGGCTCCATCAGGAAGGTGAGACAGGTGGAAGAAGCCGAAGACACCCAATCTATACTCGATGTAAACAAGAATGACATCAGGATTCTCTCTGACAAAATTGGTTCCTTCTTCGCGAGGCTCTACTGTACCGCCAACTTCAAAAGCGCCGCCATGAATCCAAACCATGACCGGCTTGTTTACTGCTCCGTCATCAGCTTTCCACACATTCAGATACAGGCAGTCTTCGCCTCGCGGATAAAGAGAAGCCCTTTGCCATTCGTCATCAACCTGACAGGGACTCTTCGCATTGTAATAAGCCTCGTATATGCCATCGTCGGGTACAATGTCAATCGGCGCTTTCCAACGATTTTTGCCCACAGGCTGTTCGCCCACAAAAGGAATGCCCTTGTAGGCAATGACATTATCGGTCTTTCTACCGACAAAGGTGCCGTTGATGCACTTCACGGCCAGCGACTTGTCGTAATTGCCGTCGGTAATTTTCCTGTTCTCGCCGTACAAGGCTTGCAGCTGCGCCCTTTCCTCAGCAAGGGAATCGTTCTCCGTTACAGGGTTATCAATTGTGTCAGAGCATGAAGTGAGCACGCTTGTGGCGCAAACGAGGATGGCGGCCATCACGGCATACAATAGTCTTCTATTCATTATCAGATTGTTTTAAGTTATCAGATGCAATAATACTTAGTCAGGAAATAGGTGCGTTCCCAGTCGAGAATCTTCCGCTGCGATTCCTTCTCGGGATGGATGTTGAACTCGTCGAAGATCATCAGCTGTTTGTTCTCCAGGTCGTAGAGCGGCCACTCCTTGGCCTTGCCGTCGGGCGACTCGGACGCGCTGAGCGACGGGTTGCCCGTCTTGGCGAACTGCACCCACATGCGGCGCAGGGTTCTTGAGAAGGTGGCGTCGAATGCCCTGCCAGTGTCATCAGTTATCTCTGGGTGGTTGAATACGGTAGTAAGTTCTACCGCATGTCCGCTTTTCATCAGCGGATCAGTGGACTCAACCGTGAAGAAATAGGTGTAGGATTTGCCGCCGGCCTTGGTCTGGTTCTCCGACAGTCTGAAGAGCGGCGCAATAAACACGAGTTGGTCGAAAAGACGACTGATGCTTGAATATTCAGGGGTCGCTCCTATTACATCCTTACAGAAGCCCTCAACCAATGGTTTCTCCTCGTCGGTCAACTGGGCTATCTTTTTGGCATAGCGTTCAGCTTCGAACGCATTGTATGCTTCCAACCCGAAGCCGCTGATAAAATATCCCATCTCGTCCTTATTGCAGCCCTGCAGTAAGTCGATGTCCTTTGCAGCACCATTGGCGTAAGCATCATACGGGTCCAGAGGCAAGATGCGTCCGTCTCGTTCTGCCCATACGCGTAGTCCGACCGCAACCGTTGCCTGCAAAAACTTGTCAATATCAACTTTCTGTAGGTCGGAAACGGTCTTGCAGCCGAGCGCCGCCATTATCTCATCCGTACAGGCGATGGCCTGTTCAGGAGAACGTGTGAAGACGGGAGCGCCGCTTTGGGCAATGACGCGCTTGAAATATTGTTGGGAGCCTTCCATCAGCGGCAGCAGGGTCACGCTACCTGCACCGGCGGATTCGCCGAAGATGGTCACGTTGTCAGGATTGCCGCCGAAGCCTGCAATGTTCTCATGCACCCACTTCAGCGCCATCAACTGGTCTAGGAGTCCCAAGTTCTGCGCATCGGGATAGTCAGCACCATCGGGCAGGTGTGACAGGTGTAGGAAACCGAAAACACCAAGCCTGTACTCGATGGAAACAAGAATGACTTCCGGATTCTCCTGTATGAAATTGTGACCCTCATACAGCGGGTCAACCGTTCCACCCATCTCAAAGGCTCCACCGTGAATCCATACCATGACTGGCTTCGTGGCGGCAGACGAGCCTTCAGCCTTCCAGATATTCAGGCACAGGCAGTCCTCGCCCTGAACGTAAAGGGAGGCCTTTTCGCTGAGATCCTCCCTCTGATAGGGACTTTTCGCATTGTAATAAGCCTCGTACACACTCTCGTCCGCAACATAGTCCACTGGTGCTTTCCAGCGCAGTTCCCCGACGGGCTGCTGGCCCACGAACGGGATTCCCTTGTAAGCGACGATGCCTCCAGACCTTTTTCCCACGAAGGTGCCGTTAATGCACTTCACGGCCAGCGTCTTGTCGTAGTTGCCGTCGGTGATCTTTTTGTTCTCGCCGTACTGAGCCCTCAGTTGCGCTTGAAAATCATTTTCAGGCGTTGGAGGAACGGGGTCGTCGGCCTTGTCCGTACATGACGTGTGTAACGACATTACGCCGCAGATAACGAGGATGGCGGCTATCATCCATAGATTAATCTTCTTCATTGTCATATCGTTTTATGTTATCAGATGCAATAATACTTGGTCAGGAAATAGGTGCGGTCCCAGTCGAGGATTTTCCGCTGCGATTCCTTCTCGGGATGGATGTTGAACTCGTCGAAGATCATCAGCTGTTTGTTCTCCAGGTCGTAAAGCGGCCACTCCTTGGCCTTGCCGTCGGGCGACTCGGACGCGCTGAGCGACGGGTTGCCCGTCTTGGCGAACTGCACCCACATGCGGCGCAGGGTCTTCGAGAAGGTGGCGTCGAATTGCCTTCCCGTGACGAGGGTCTCCTCCGGATGGTTGAATACCGTCGAAAGCTCTATGGCATGACCGCTCTTCAATAATGGCCAGGAGGATTCTGGGGTGAAGAAGTAGGTGTACGACTTGCCGCCCGCCTTGGTCTGGTTCTCCGACATCCTGAAGAGCGGCGCGATAAATGTTATCTGGTCGAACAGGCGGGTGGTGCTGGAATATTCAGTGGTGACGTCCTTGGCGTCCTGGCAGTAACTCTCGACCAGTGCCTTCTCCTCGCTCGTCATCTGAGCCATCTTCTCTGCCTTGCGGCCGACAGCCCAAGAATTCCAGGCGTCAAGTCCAAAACCATATACAAAATAGCCCATCTCGTCCTTTGTGCAGCCCTGCAGGAAGGTGATGTCCTTGGCCGCACCGTTGGCGTATGCCTCGTAGGGGTCAAGGGGTAGGATGCGTCCGTCCCGTTCAGCCCATACGCGCAGGTCGAGCAAATCGGATGCCGTATCCACGAACTTTCGGATATCAACCTTCTGTAGGTCAGCTACGGTCTTGCAGCCAAGTGCCGCCATTAGGTTGTCGGTGCAGGCGATGGACTGCTGCGTGGAACGCGTGAAGACTGGAGCGCCACTCATGGCTATGACCTTCTTGAAATACTGCTGTGAGCCTGCTATGAGCGGCAGGGAGGTTACGCTGCCTCCACCGGCCGACTGGCCCATGATGGTCACGTTGCCGGGGTCGCCACCGAAGGCCGCGATGTTCTCGTGTACCCACTTCAGACCCATCACCTGGTCCAGCAGCCCGAGGTTCTGCGCATCGGGATAGTCGGCACCGTCGGGCAAGTGGGACAGATGGAGGAAACCGAAGACACCAAGCCGGTACTCGATGGAAACAAGAATAACGCCGGGGTTCTCCCTGACGAAGTTGCTGCCCTCCTCGCGTGGCTCGGACGTTCCTCCCACTTCGAAAGCACCGCCGTGTATCCATACGATGACCGGCCTTGTGGCCGCAGACGCTCCCTCTGCCTTCCATACGTTCAAGTACAGGCAGTCCTCACCCTGAGGGTAATGGGAAGCAATCTGGAATACGTCCTCCACTTGGCAGGGGCTCTTCCCATTGTAATACGCCTCGTAGATGCCGTCGTCCGCCACACATTCTACTGGTGCTTTCCAGCGCAGTTCTCCTACGGGCTGCTGACCCACGAACGGGATTCCCTTGAAGGCGACGACACCGTCCGTCCGCTTGCCTACGAAGGTGCCGTTGATGCACTTCACGGCCAGCGACTTGTCGTAGTTGCCGTCGGTAATCTTCTTGTTCTCACCGTAGAGAGCCTTCATTCTCTCGTCTCCTTTCTCTTCGTCCAGAAACTCGTTCACCTCCTGCTTCGGCTCAACCACACTTGGATTATCGGCGCTGTCCGTGCACGCCGTGAACGCGCCTGCGCCGCAGAAGGCTATTGTGAGCACAAGCATCCACTGATAATTATTTTTCATAACTGCTCGTTTTTTTTTATTGTTCTGTATTGTTATAGTTCTTACAATGAGAATACTTTTTTGCCCTCGAAGTAGGTGGCGGCTGGCTTGGCCTCGTGAATCTCGGTGACGGGGCAGGTCAGCACGTCCTTGTTGACCAGCAGGAAGTCGGCATACTTGCCCGCCTTGACGCTGCCGCGCTCGTTCTCGACAAACATCTGCTTGGCGCAGTTGATGGTGAGGGCTATGAGGGCCTGCTCACGGGTCAGGAGTTCCTCAGACCACCACGGGGTGCCGTTATATGGCCAAAGACGACCTGTGACGGCAATCTCCATGATGCCGAACGGGTCGTCAGGACAGCCGCTCAGTGCGGGATAGTCAGAGTGTGAGGTCACATTGATGCCGTAGTCGAAATACGACTTCATGGGATACGACTTGTCCTCCATGCCGGCAGGAACTATCTGTTTCAACAATTCTATGTATTTTTCTTCCATATTATGCCAAAGCATACCCGAGGTGACATAGATGTTGTGGTCGGCCATGCGCTGATAATCGGCTGCATCGACGTTGCGAACGTGTACCAGCGTGTTGCGCATCTCGTCCTCCCCGCCATTGACGAAGGCGTTGACAATGCGAGTAACGCCCTTGTTGCCCATGACATGTGCATGCATGGTTACTCCGTCAGCATTGGCCTTGCGCGTCATGTCGGTCAGTTCATCTTCCTCCCAGTTGGGCAGACCCTGATGACCGTCGGGATAGAGCGGCTCCACAAATCCTGTACCGCCTTCCACCGTGCCGTCTATAAAGATTTTTATCCAGTTGGGTTTTACGCGGGTGGAAGCATATTTCTGGGCATCACGGGCCTCGGCCAAAGCCTTGTCCACATCCATCCAACTTTCAATCTCGTAAGTCAGACCCAACACGAAGTGCAGGTCTCCGGCCTTGTCCAGCTGTTGGGCAGCCTGATAGAAATTGGTGTTATAGAAATAGTTACCCCAACCGTCGATATACATCGTATAACCCTCCGACAATATTTGCTGCTCGATTTTTGCCATGTTCGCCTTGGCCATGTCAACAGGAAAGAGGTTGTCATTGTCCATGAAGGACCGTACGTAAGTGCCGGCTTGTTCCTTCAGAAAGCCGGTAGGCGTACCGTCGGCACCCATCACTATCTCGCCTCCGCGTACTTCTGATTTCAGCACCGTGCCGTCAGCCTTCATGATGCCAGCATTGACTAGACAAAGCGTGTTCGCCAGACCCTTGTGGCCTTCCTCATCGGCAAAATATATGGGAATATCGCTACAGATGGCATCCAGCTGCTGGCGTGTAGGCATGTTGTCCTGGAAGTTCAGCAAGCGCCAGCCGAAGCCGAAGATGGCCTTGGCGCCGTTATCCCTTGCTTTCTTGACGGCAGCAGGCACGATTTCCGTCAGGAACTTCTCCGGAGTATCTTCCAGTCCCACAACCGTTCCGACGCTCTGTATGGCATAGCCCATCGAATAGTGGGCGTGGCCGTTGCCGCAGCCCGGCATCACCAGTCCCTTGCCGGTGTAGTCCACCACCTCGGTCTTGCCCTTTTCGACGTAGGCCTCAGCGCCTGCTTTGTCGCCTACATAGACGTACTTCCCGTCCTTCACGGCGAAGGCTTCAGCCACTTGATTATTCTCGGAAGTGAAGATCTTGCCATAGACCACGAGGTCGGCATAGTCCTTTACTTCCTGCGATGAGTTATCGCTGTTGCTGCACGATGTCAGCACCGTCAGGCCGCAAACGAGGATGGCGGCTATCACCCATAGATACTTCTTCTTCATAATCATTTTAGGTGAAAATCATGTTTGTTATTTGTTATATTGCTGGTAACGGTAGCGGGAGTCGAACCCGCTACCGTTTGTGCGCTGTTACATTTTCACAGCTGGGTGCTGCGGGATGAAGAGAGCGACTTAGTAGCGCTTCTCAACAATCGCTGCGTAATATTCATTATTTCTATAATCCATCCACAACGACTTTCCATTTTGAGGGTCTTTTGCTTGTCCCATATATTCATTCCTCATACCCCATTGGTCGTTCTTGTCCCAGAAAGCCGTCGCTACAGGCCCAATATTTAATTCCCGGCCAGCAGCTCTAACCCCATCACAACGTAATTCATTCGGGTCCCCGTATTCTGGTTCATTCAACAACAGACTCGGTACTTGAGTAGTTGGTTTCTTGGCATAGACTGCACCGCCTGCTAAATTATTACCAGCTTCTTTACCCTCTACCAGCATTTCATACCAGCCGAAATCTGGGATGTTAGGAAAGACAGCAGACTTAAAATACTGTTGCATGGCAAAAATCTCTTTCCAGCGAATCAACTTAGACTTCAGTTCTATGGGATTCTCTATCGTGATGGAGCCAGCCTCATGCCACTCAGGTCTGTAAACAGCCAACTGACCGAAAATAGCCGGATGGGGGGCCTCGTTATTCTTTCCTTTGTAGTTATACTTCTGCAACTCCTTGTGCATCACGAAGTGGGCACCCGGAATCTGGCATACGAGGTACTTGTCCGGGTTAGATACCTTAAACTGGCTGAACGCCAAGAGCTTGGGCTTGTATGTCTTGTAGTTGTTGTAAAGTGCTCTCTTCTGGATATCTGCCAGATCGCAATAAGTAGAGTAGAGACTGATCATGAAAAGACTCTTGGTGAGCATAAAGAGGTCGTAGGCTCTGTAGGTCTGGCGGTCGCCTATGCCCATGTGCTCCCAAGGATACTTGTCGAAAGTCACTCCGTCGTAGATGCGGTCCATGCCAGTGCCGTAAGTGCTGTGCTGTACGTTGGTGAGGTACTCCATATACTGCCATGTCAGCTCGATATACTTTTCGTCGTTGCCCGCCCATGCCTTGGCATATTCACCCAAGGTTGAGCTCACCTTGCTCAGGTCGCTCTTATTGTCGATATAGAGCTTGTAGGCATCGTCGAAGTAGGACGTGTTACGCACCTTCAGCGGATTGAAGTATGTTTCGTTTCGTTTGTTGAATATGTTTACAGTCTCTTGCTGATTCTGCTTTTCGGCGATAGCGATGAGGCGGGCATTTATCTCATTGAGTTTTTGGTCCATCTGATCGAACCGCAGGTTCATCTGATTCAATATTTTCTCCTGCCCAGCCAGCACCTCGTCGAGTTTTCCGGTGATGTTGTCAAGTTTCGCATTAACCTCCTCAAATGGGTCGGGCTCAAAGAGCGAGGCCACCATATATATACCCATCATGACGGCATCATCTACGCCAGCAGCCCTTGTTCTGCCTCTGCTCGCTGCTACTTCGTTCCATACCTGCGGCTGGTCCAGGCCTTCCACTTCCGAATCACCCCAGTTGATGCTTGCGTCGGGGCCCCTATCGGCTGCTATGAGCTCATAGAAGTCCATTAGCGCCTTCCAGTCTTCGTCAGTGATTTCATTGAACCAGTTGTCCAGGTTTTCGCAGAGCCATGCGCAGGTGCTGGTCGTCTTTTGGCCTTCGTAGGTAATCTCAAACTCCATCGTCTCGTCGGAGGTTGCGGTGAAGTTGACCGTCTGACCTGAGAGCGGACTGTCTTTGATGGTTGGGAAGGTGATGGTACCTTTACCAGTCTTATTGTTATAACTGATCTTTCCCTCTACGGTCTCGCTTGCCTCCTCAGCCGTATAGGTGAAGAAGTAGCCCTTGTCGCCTTCAATCCACATGCCGACGGTTGGCATCTGGGCCAGCTGCTCTAAGGTGTACTTGCCTGAGGTTAAAAGGGCTTCGTCATACTCCGTCCATATACCCTGTTTCAACTGGGCGGGAGCCACTACGACATCTTCCTGTCCTGATGACGGATTGTCGACGTTTGTGCAGGCACTCATGCCTAACAAGAGTGCTGCGGCTGCAAATAATGCAAATAAATTCTGTTTCATAATCAAAATGTTTTTAAGTGTTTATAAATAAAAAATAATTAAAATATAACAGTTGTTATTTATGCACTGTCTTTACACCATTGTTTATATATACGCCTGCGCGTGAGGGCTGCGAGAGGCGGCGGCCCTGCAGGTCGTAGTACTTGTCGGCCATGGCAGCAGCGGCGCGGGCGGCGCTGACACCGGTGGTAACAATCTCCTTGGCCTGTACGACAAGCTCTTTCATGAAGGCGGTGGCGAACTCCAGGTCGGCCAGCTCGTAGCTGTCGTCGGCCTGCACCTGCTTGGCCACGTTGATGAACAGCTGCATCGCTTCAGCCACGGAGGGGTTGCTCTCTTGGATGGAGGCCATGTAAGCCTCGGCATCGGCGATGGCAGCGGCGAGGTCGGCATGGGCTATCTCCATCTTAAACTCCTTGATGCCCTCGTTCAGGACCTTGGTGAAGAAGTCCAAGACCTCCAGCGAAGAGGGATTAATAGCCTTGACGTTATTGATGACGTTGGTCAACTTCTCGGCCTGCTCGGGGTGTGTCTCCTGAATGGTAGCCAAGTAAGCCTCGGCATCGGCGATGGCGGCGGCGAAGTCGGCCTGCGCTATCTCTAACTGCATCTGCTTGACGCCCTCTTTCACAACTTGGGTAAAGAATTCCAAGACATCTACTGAAGTGTTCTCCATGAGGGGCTTGGCGTTATTGATAATGTTGTTCAACTTCTCGGCCTGCTCGGGGTGTTTCTCCTGGATGGTGGCCAGATACTCCTCGGCCTGGCTGATGGCGGCGGCGTAGTCTGCCTGTGTCACCTCCAGCTTTATCTGCTGGATGCCTTCAGTCACGATCTGGGTGAAGAAGTCCAAGGCCTCTACTGAAGTGTTCTCCATGAGGGGCTTGGCGTTATTGATGAGGTTGTTCAACTTCTCGGCCTGCGAGGGATAGTTCTCCTTGATGGTGGCCAGGTATTCCTCGGCCTCGCTGATGGCTGCGGCGTAGTTAGCCTGTGCCACGGCAATCTTGCACTGCTTCACGCTCTCGTTCGCGAGTTCGACAGCGAAGTCAACATCCTCTTGCGTCGCGTCGGCATCGTTCTGTGTCGTCTTGCAGACGTTGATGAGCATGGTCAAGAACTCGGCCAGTTTGGGGTTGCTCTCCACGATGCTGCTCTGGTAGGTCTCGGCCTCGCTGACGGCGACGTTCAGGGCTGTCTTGTCGGCAGCCTGCATGGTCAGGGTGGCAAACATGGCAAGGATGAACATCATGGCCATCCGTGCCGTTCTCATGTTACGTAAAATCGTTCTCATAATCGTTTTGTTTTAAGAGTTAATATAAATGTTTATTTATCTTCTTTATCAGTCGCTTCGCGAGAAATCTTTCAAATCATTCAAATCTTTCAAATCTCTTTTTTATTATTCTGTTCGATTTGGTTAGATTTGTCAGATTTCTGCCCCGCAAGGGGTACTCCTATCTTTCCCTCTCCGTCACGAAGCAGGCTACGAGGCCGTAGGTGATGGTGGGACGGATCCATATCTCCGTCATCATGTAGTTGGTGTACTCGCTGGTGGGTTCCAAATAGATGTCCAGGTTGTAGAGCGCGGCAATGAGCATGTCGATGACGCAGATGGCCCACAGGTTGCGCTTGGTGTAGCTCTTCCAGTCCTTTCGGGCATAGAAGAATGTCAGCGTGCAGAGCAGCAGCACCGACAGCGTGAGGCACGACAGGTGCAACGAGTAGTAGGCCAGGGGCGGCGCGAAGAGGATGTCGCGCAGCAGCACCGTCATGCCCACCGACACGGAGCACCAGTAATTGAACTTGTGGGTGTCCAGCCGGTCGAAGAAGTACATCCAGATCATCGCCAGACAGGCAACATAAAAGAGGTTGAGTACCAGTTCGGGCCACGCCTCGGCCAGTCCGAAATAAAACACGCCATAGAGCATCATGCCCACCGAGAACATACCCGCCACGGCGGTAATCACGATGTCGAAAATCTTGGCTCCTTTCTTGAATCTTGTCTTCATATCACTTATATTTGTTTCAATATATAATTGTCTGTTATTCTCTTTTCTTTTTAACATGTAATTACCATGTAATTGCCCATATAATTTTTCATCTAATAATTTATGATAATTCGTGGGTCATTCGTGGTAATTCGTGTTATAAGTCCTTCATGTCCTCCTCGCTCGGCAGCTCCTGCAGTGTCTCCACCCGCCAGACGAGGAAGACGATGATGATGAGCGTGATGACCTGCGACAGGTACTCGCGCATTAGGTCGCCAGCGTTCGAGGTATAGACCAGATACACCAGGAAAAGGCCGACAGCGAACACGAGGCTCTGCCACACCTCCTTGTGCTCCAGGTCGGCAAAGTTGTCGCGCAGCCAGCGCCCGTATTGCCGCAGCGCACGGATGTAGTAAACGATGAACGCGGCACAGACCGCTATCTGCCAGTAGTTGCCCAGCTCGTAGCCGAAGAACATGTCGCGCCGGGCGATGCCCGTCACGGCAAACGCCACCACCGGCAACTGCGCCACTATCCACGGCCACCAAGCCCGCCTGTGGTCCTGCAGCATCGCCAGCAGCACACCCATGACCAGCGGCACCAGCACGGCGTAGTCGAGCATGATGACCAGGATGGTGCGCACCAGCCAGTCGTCCTGGAGCCACCATTGCCCCACGGCATACCACCACACGTGGCTCGCCGCGATGGCCGCCATGAACGCCGCCGTCCATCGCCGCAGCCGCAGGCTCGACCGTACGGGATCGTAGAAGCGCACCGGCCCCCTCGGGCTATTGATCGTCACTATGTTCTCCAGTCCCTTCTCACGCATGAACGCATTGCCACGCCGCCACAGCAGGTACGCCGCCGCCAGCAGCGCCGCGAATGCCGCCACGCAGTAGAGCGCGACGAACATCATGTCTTGCAATCCTCGGTAATCAAACATTTTCTATCTGTTTTAGTCACTAATTTTGCCTACGAAGGTACACAAAAATCCCCGTTCCGACGCGCCCGCGTCGCCCGCACGGAAAGATTTTGAAAATTTGTCCTCTCTTTTTTACGATTTGTCCTGTTTTGTAAATTTG
>Ga0310694_10003299_pt1 | contig 15871 bp, 7 predicted proteins | sample 174DNAGHGhighgp2_FD_203884 | JGI IMG/M metagenome (GOLD analysis project Ga0310694, IMG submission 203884) | Sheep rumen microbial communities from Palmerston North, Manawatu-Wanganui, New Zealand - 1742 DNA GHGhigh gp2 (v2) (version 2) | ecosystem: Host-associated > Mammals > Digestive system >... | reverse complement strand
ACGTGGCGCGTGATGATGAGATAGACGGCCCACGTGAGTAGGCTGAGCACAGCCAGTCCAATGCCCAGCAGGTCGTTGCTGCCACTGCTGTCCTGCCACTTGAGCACCACCATCAGCGCTGCGCCGCCTATGCCCAGTACCACGCCTAAGAGGCGCATGGTCGTGATGCGCTCGCCTATGAACAGCGCGGCCAGGAGCATGGTGGCTATGGGCGTGAGTGTGGCGATGAGCGAGAAGTAGACGGGTGAGGTGTAGTTGAGCGCCCAGGCTGTGAGCGTCTGCGAGACGAAGAAGCCCAACAGGCCACCAAGGATGATGACCAGGAGGTCGCGGCCCACCACCTTCTCGCGCGGCAGGCAGGCGGCAACGCCCCAGAACAGCAGGGCTGCGCCTATACAACGCGAGGCCATGTAGACATGGGGCGTAACCCAAGAGTCGAGCAGGTACTTGGTGGCGGGAACGCCAAGGCCGAAGATGACGTTGGCGGCAATGATGGCAGCATGGGCCTTGAAGTGTTGGCTGTTCATAACTTACAGTTTGTTGGATTTGAGGGCGCAAAATTACATATTTTTTACGTATAAGCCAATTTTTTTTTTCTGTTTTTTCTCGTTTTGAGATATTCTTTGTACCTTTGCAGCCTGTTATAACGTTATACATATTTTATTATATGAAAGGAATAGTATTGGCCGGAGGCAGCGGCACGCGCCTCTATCCTATCACTAAGGGCATCAGCAAGCAGTTGATACCCATTTTTGACAAGCCAATGATCTATTATCCCGTGTCGGCTCTCATGCTGGCCGGCATACGCGACATACTCATCATCTCTACTCCCTTTGACCTGCCGGGATTTCGCCGCCTGCTTGGCGACGGCAGCGACCTGGGCGTGCGCTTTGAGTATGCCGAGCAGCCCAGCCCCGACGGACTGGCACAGGCCTTCATCATTGGCGAGAAGTTTATAGGAAGCGACTCTGTCTGCCTTGTTTTGGGCGACAACATCTTCTACGGCTCAGGATTCACTGCACTGCTGCGACAGAGTGTGGAAAATGCAGAGCAGAAAGGGCTGGCCACAGTCTTTGGCTACTACGTCAATGATCCGGAGCGCTATGGCGTGGCCGAATTCGACAAGCAGGGCAATTGCCTCAGCATAGAAGAGAAGCCACAGCACCCCAAGAGCAACTACGCCGTGGTGGGTCTCTACTTCTATCCCAACAGTGTGGTAGGCATTGCCAAGAATATCAAGCCCAGTGCCCGCGGCGAACTTGAGATAACCACCGTCAATCAGGAGTATCTGGCCCAGCAGCGGCTCAAGGTGCTCACCCTGCAGCGCGGCTTTGCCTGGCTCGACACCGGCACCCACGACTCGCTGGCCGAGGCTTCGACTTTCATCGAGGTCATAGAGAAACGCCAGGGACTGAAGGTGGCTTGCCTTGAGGAGATAGCCTTTCGCCAGGGATGGATAGGCCGGGAGCGCCTCGAAGAACTGGCTCTCCCCATGGCCAAGAACGACTACGGGCGCTATCTTCTATTGCTCGCCAAGAACCAGTGCTAAGTGAGGTAAGAACAAGTATTTGCAACTATTGAATAAAGAAAAGAATAATGGAAGAAATCAAGAAACAGGAATCGGTCGAACCCACCGATTTTACTCCAGACGTAGAAGAGGAAAGCGCGTTCGACATACGTACGCTCTTCACCATGGTTGTACTCAACTGGCAGTGGTTCCTGCTGTCGGTGTTCATCTTTGTGTGCGGAGCACTCATCTATCTGCGTTATGCCAACCCCGTATACCAGATGTCCATCAAGATGCTCATCAAGGAAGACACCAGCCAGCGTAGAAGCAGCGGCCAGATGCTTGGCAACATGCGCGACCTGGGATTCATATCCAACTCGGCCGGCATAGAGAATGAGATGGAGATACTCAAGTCGAGGGTGTTGTGTGCAGAGGCTGTGAAAGACCTCAAACTCTATACAGAATACATGTCGGAGGGACGCTTCACCAAGCGCCTTATGTACAAGACGCAACCTGTGTCTATCGACATCGACCCCGTTCACCTTACGCAGATGGACAAGGAGCTGCTCACCCAGACACGCATCATCGGTATGGTAGTGTCGAAGGAGGGTAGCACTTACAAGCTCGAGGGGAGCGTGATAGACAATGGCTTGGAGACGAGTACCTTCCAGACCACCTTCACCACCATGCCCACTACGCTTAACACCAAGGCTGGTGTGCTTCGCATTACGAAGAACAATGGCAACAAGTTCCCTGATGGCCGCAGGATGATTGTCACCATACGACCGCCCATGCTGGTTGCTGCACGGTATGCGCGCTCACTGTCAATACAGCCCACCACGAAGGCCACCTCTATAGCACTTATCACGCTCAACGACCAGAACCCCCTGCGTGGTCTCGACTTCCTTAAGCAGCTCACGGTGGTCTACAACCGCCAGGCCAACGCCGACAAGAACGAGATAGCCTACAAGACCGAGGAGTTCATCAACGGGCGCTTGGAGAAAATCAACAGCGAGCTGGGCACCACCGAGGGTGCCTTAGAGAGCTACAAGCGGCGCAACAACCTCACTCAGCTGCGCCTTGACGCCACCGAGTCGCTCGCCCAGACCAGCCAGTACTCGTCGAGGCTCGCCGAGGCCAACTCGCAGATAGAGCTGCTCGACTACCTGCGCGAGTATGTGGACAACCCAGCCAACAAGTACCAGATTATCCCCTCGAACGTGGGTCTGACCGACGGTACTTCGACGACGCTCATCAACAACTATAACAGGAGCGTGCTCGACCGCAACAGCCTCATGCGCTCTGCCTCAGAGTCGTCACCCCAGGTTCAGGCACTCACCAGTACCATCGACGAGCTGCGCAGCAGCCTTCGCGTGGCCTTGATGCAGGCTCGCCGTTCCGCCGACATTCACCGGCAGGGCATAGAGAACCAGTATCGCATGTACACCAACAAGGTGGCCAGCACCCCAGAGCAGGAGCGAATACTCACCCAGATAGGACGCCAGCAGGAAGTGAAGTCGGGACTCTACCTCATGCTCTTGCAGAAGCGCGAGGAGAACTCCATCTCCCTCTCGGCAACCGCCGACAAGGGCAAGGTCATCGACGAACCCTCATTCGAGGGCATGGTTAGCCCCAAGAGAGCCATCATCTTGCTTGTTGCCTTTGTCCTCGGCCTGGCACTGCCGCTCATCATCATCTACCTGCTCAACTTCCTGCGCTACAAGATTGAGGGGCGTGAGGACGTGCTCAAGATTACCAAGTTGCCCATCATTGCCGACGTGGCCGTGGCCAATGAGGCCGCCAAGACCTCCGCGGGCATCGTCGTTCACGAAAACAAGAACGAGCAGACCGACGAGATATTCCGCTCCATGCGCACCAACATTCAGTTCATGCTCAAGGGCCATGAGAAGGTCATACTGTTCACCTCATCCATCTCCGGTGAAGGAAAAACGTTTAATGCCGCCAACCTCGCCGTTAGCTTCGCTTTGCTCGGCAAGAAGGTCATACTCCTGGGCCTCGACATTCGTAAGCCTGCCCTCGGACGACTCTTCAGCATCGCCGACCGCGACAGCGGCGTGACCAACTTGCTCACCCGCGACAACATCACCTTGGCCGACCTACGCTCCCAAATCAAGCCTTCGGGAGTCAACAACAACCTCGACCTGCTGCTGGCCGGCCCCACGCCGCCCAACCCCACTGAGCTGCTCGCTCGCGAGAACCTTCAACAAATCATTGCCATGCTGCGACAGGAGTACGACTACGTCATACTCGACACCGCCCCCGTAGGACTTGTCTCCGACACGCTCCAGATAGGCAAGCTGGCCGACGTCAGCTGCTTCGTCTGCCGCGCCGACTACACGCCGAAGTCCAACCTGGCACTCGTCAACACCCTCGCCTCGGAGCAAAAGCTGCCCAATCTCTGCATCATACTCAATGGCGTTGACATGTCCAAGAAGAAATACGGCTATTACTACGGCTACGGACGCTACGGCAAGTACGGACGCTATGGTGCTCGCTATGGTAACGCCTATGGCAACTACTATGGTGGCTATGGCTATGGTTATGGCAACTATAACAGCAGCCACTATGGAAAGAAAGATGACAACTCCATCAAGCGATAGCCCCACCATATCCTAAAGTGTGCAGCGTGGTCTTGCCACGCTGCCTGCTTCCTTTTCCTAAAGTGTGCTGCGTGGTTTTGCCACGCTGCCAGCGACAAAGATAGATAAAAAAAGAATTATGACTATAGCAGTTGACTTCGACGGTACCATCGTTGAGCACCGTTATCCCGAAATAGGGCAAGAACGCCCCTTCGCCATAGAGACACTCAAGATGCTCATCCGCGACCGCCACAAGCTCATCTTGTGGTCGGTGCGCGAGGGTAAGCTTCTTGACGAGGCTGTCAATTGGTGCAGGGAGAGGGGCGTGGAGTTCTATGCGGTGAACAAAGACTATCCCGAGGAGACCTTCGACAACAACCAGCACTTCAGCCGTAAGCTGAAGGTTGACCTTTGGATTGACGACCGCAACATAGGCGGACTGCCTGACTGGGGTACCATCTATCGCATGGTGAGCCATAACAAGACCTGGCACGACCTCATCATCGAGGCTGAGCGTGGCAACGCCATGCTTGGCGACTACGGCAATAGCCGGCACGAGCGCCACAAGAAGAAATGGTGGCAGATAGGGTAGGGTCACCGTTAAAAGAAATTAATAATTGGCGGTAACGCCGCCAAGCTATAATCTTTTTTAGTACCTTTGCCACGCATTTGGCAACTATAGCCAGCAGCGCACCTGTAGTTTAATGGATAGAATAACGGATTCCGGTTCCGTTGGTTTGGGTTCGATTCCCAACGGGTGTACCAAGACAGAAACGACAAGTCCTCCGTAAACAGCGTGTTACGGAGGACTTGTTCTTTTGCGGAAACGACCGGGAAAGTCGCTGACAGCGTGCAGTGCGATTTTGTCGCGCTGCACGCTGGAATATAGTTTAGTAGCTTCGGGCAATGATGACGCGGGCCTTGGCAGGCTTTCCGCTCACCATGTCGATGCCAGGCGTCTGTTCCACGCCGAAGGGAATGCAGCGTATCGTCGCTTGCGTCTCCTCCTTGATCCTGGCCTCCGTCTCGGCCGTACCGTCCCAGTGGCAGAGGAAGAATCCACCGTCTTTCACGCGTGACTTGAACTCCTCGTAGTCATCGCACTCATAGATGCGCTCGTCGCGACGCTTACGCGCTTTCTCAAAGATGCTCTTCTGTATGTCCTCAAGCAGTTGCTCCACGTAGTCGGCAATGCCCTCCACGGGGCGCGTCTCTTTCTCGAGAGTGTCGCGCCGCATCACCTCTATGGTGCCGTTCTCCAGGTCGCGCGCTCCAATGACGAGTCTCACCGGCACACCCTTTAGCTCGTAGTCGGCAAACTTGAAGCCTGGGCGCTTGTTGTCTGCATCGTCGAACTTCACGCTGATGCCCTTCTGCTGAAGGCTATCGATGATGGGTGTCACTTCGCGGTTCACGGCCTCCATCTGCTCGGGCTTGGTGGCTATGGGGATGATGACCACCTGTATCGGAGCCACCCTCGGTGGCAGCACCAGCCCGTTGTCATCGCTGTGGGTCATGATGAGAGCGCCCACAAGCCTTGTAGATACTCCCCAGGAGGTGGCCCACACGTATTCGGGTTTGTTCTCTTTGTTGAGATAGGTTACGTCGAAAGCCTTGGCGAAGTTCTGCCCTAAGAAGTGGCTTGTGCCGCTCTGTAGGGCTTTCCCGTCTTGCATCATGGCTTCTATGGTATAGGTGTCGAGGGCACCGGCGAAACGCTCTGTCTCGCTTTTCACGCCCTGCACCACGGGAATAGAGAGCCACTGCTCGGCGAACTCGGCGTACACCTTGAGCATAAGCTTAGCCTCCTGCTCGGCTTCCTCGCGCGTGGCGTGGGCGGTGTGTCCTTCCTGCCAGAGGAATTCAGAGGTGCGCAGGAACGGGCGCGTGCGCATTTCCCAGCGCATGACGTTGCACCACTGGTTGCACATCAGCGGCAGGTCGCGCCAGGAGTGTATCCAGTTCTTGTAGGTGTTCCAGATGATGGTCTCGCTGGTGGGGCGTATGATGAGTTCTTCCTCGAGCTTTGCTGCGGGGTCCACCTCTACGCCGCTCTTGTCTTCCTTGGCGCGCAGGCGGTAGTGGGTCACCACTGCTGCCTCCTTGGCAAACCCCTCTACGTGCTCGGCCTCGCGCGAGAGAAACGACTTGGGGATGAGCAGTGGGAAATAGGCGTTCTGTGCGCCCGTCTTCTTGAACATCTTGTCCAGCTGCTGCTGCATCTTCTCCCAGATGGCATAGCCGTAGGGCTTGATTACCATGCAGCCTCTGACGGCCGACTGCTCGGCCAAGTCGGCCTTCACCACCAAATCGTTGTACCACTGGCTGTAGTTGTCAGCCCTCTTTGTAAGTTCTTTTAATTCTTTTGCCATTGTATTATGAGTTTTTGAAGTTATATTTCTTGGATGATTAGAGCTTGAAGGCGACAGAGCCGCGCACATCGTCAGAGGCAGCGGCGACGTAGATGGTGAAGCTTCCAGGCTCGGCTCTCCAGTTGTGGAGCTGTGGGTCGTAGAACTGCAGGTCCTCGTCACTGATAGTATAGCTCACGGTCTTGGTCTCGCCAGGCTGTAGCTCCACTTTCTCAAAGCCTTTAAGCTCCTTGCGTGGTCGCTCGACTGATGCTTTGTCGTCGCCGACGTAGAACTGCACTGTTTCCTTACCGGCGCACTTGCCTGTGTTGGTGACAGCGACACTTACGGTTCGCCCGCTGATGGTGGGCTTGGCGTATGCGAAGGAGGTGTAGCTCAGACCGTGGCCGAAGGCGAACTGCGGCTTCACGTTGTGTGTGTCGAAGTGGCGATAGCCTACAAAGATACCCTCCTTGTACTCCTCCTGGCTGTTACCTGTAAGGGGCGAAGGATTGTCGCGCTTCACGCCAGGGTAGGCCTCTGCACCGTACTTGACGTAGGGGTAGTCCTGGTACTGTCGAGCGAAGGTTACGGGTAGCTTGCCGCTGGGGCAGGTCTTGCCGCTGAGCATGTTGGCCAAGGCCTGCCCCGACATAGAGCCTAAGTACCAGCAATGGACGAGGGCAGGCACCTGCTGTAGCCAGGGTGTGGCGTAGGCGTTGCCTCCGAAGGTAACGACGATGGTGTTGGGCTGTAGGCGGGCCAGGTCGGCGATGAGTTCGTTTTGTCCGAACGACAAGTCGTAGCTGTCGCGGTCGTTGGACTCACAGTCCTGTCGGGCGTTCTTGTTCAGTCCGCCAATGTAGATGATCAGGTCGGCCTCCTTGGCCTTGGCCAGAGCTTCGTCGCGCAGGGCTTGCTGTCGTGCAGGGTCGAGCTTCTCCTGTTGGCCGTACATGGCGCGCCCGGAGTAGTAGCCCTGGGCGTAGTCAACGGTCATCTGTCCCTGGTAGAGCTGTCGTAATGCGTCGAGCGGCGCAATGTCGTAGAGGGTCTTCAGCTCGCTTGAGCCACCGCCCTCGGTAAGCGAGCGCGTGGCGTTCTCGCCGACAATGAGCAGGCGGCGGTACTTGTCGGCGCTGATGGGCAGTAGAGAAGACTTTCTACCACGCGGCGCAACATTCTTAAGTAGCACGATACCCTCCTCTGCAATCTTGAGGCAAGCCTCATAGTGGTCTTCCGAGCATTGCTTGCCAATGACCTTTCGTGGGTTCATGGAAGTGCGGAAGATGGTACGCAGCACGCGGGCGGCCTTGTCGTCGAGCACGCTCATGGGCAACTTACCCTCGAGGATGAGCTTCTCAAACTTGTCGGCCAGGAAGTAGTGGTTGTAGCCATATTCCGACTCCTTGGTAAAGCCGTCGGTGTAGGATCCCATTTCTATGTCGCATCCTCCTGTGGCAGCCTGCCAGGTGTCGTTCACGCCGCTCCAGTCGCTAATGACTGCTCCGTCGAATCCCCACTGGCGCTTGAGTATGCCATTGAGCAGTGAGTCGTTCTGGCAGCAGTGGCGTTCGAGCCAGAGGTTGTAGCTTCCCATGACAGTCCACAGGCCTCCTTGCTGCACGGCCTTGCGGAAGGCAGGCAGGTATATTTCGTTGACGGCACGCTCCGACACTACTACATTGACACCGAAGCGGTCGATTTCCTGGTTGTTGAGGAAGAAGTGCTTGAGGCAGCAGGCCACGCCGTTGTTCTGTGCAGCTTGTATGTAGGGTGTCACAATCTCGCCGGCCAGGTAGGGATCTTCGCCAGTGTACTCGAAGTTGCGCCCGCAGAGTGGCGTGCGTGCTATGGTGCATCCCGGTCCGAGTATGATGTCCTTGCCTCGGAAGGCAAACTCCTCGCTCAATGCGTGGCCATAGAGGCTACTCAGCGAGCGGTTCCATGTGGCAGCCAGGCAGGTGAGCGAGGGGAAAGCCACGATGGAGTCGTTGGTCCAGCCGGCGCTCTTCCATGAGTTCCACTCCAGCTCGGCGCGCACGCCGTGCGGCCCGTCGTCCATGTTGAGCTGTCGTATGCCCAGGCGGGGCACGCCAGCGGAGGTGAATTTCGACTGTGCGTGTAGTAGCTGTACTTTCTCATGGGTGGTCATGCGGCTCAGTGCGTCGGCCACGCGCTCCTCAATGGGTGCATCGGGGTTGAGATAGGTTTGCGCTGTGGCGGGTGTCGTGGCCAGACTGCCGATGGCTATGGCCAGGGTGGTTAGCATTTTCTTCATTGTTGTTATTTGCTTGATGGGGTTAATGGACGAGCTGGGATTAATGGGCTTGATGGGGGTAATGGACATGGTGGGGAAATTATTCATTGTCTCATTCTTTCATTTCCAGTGTGGCGGCCTTGAGGTTGTAGCCTTGAGCTGTGAGTGTGGCTTTTTGGCCTTTCACCACGACGATGCACTGCCCGAAGAAAGCCTTGCGCTGTGGTGCTGTGAAACGTTCCATGGAGGTCTGGTCGCCGTTGTCGGTGCCCAAGATGGTGGCGTCACCGTCGACGGTGAAGAAGAGCTGGTCGGTAGCCCAAGGGCAGCGGTTGCCCTGCTGGTCAACCACCTCTGCCTTGACAAACCAAAGTTCCCTGCCCCGGTAGTCGGTGGTAAGGCGTATGGCTGCTGGCTGCGCGGCGGTGTTGATGGTCTGCTCGCATACGGTCTGTCCGTTTCTGCGACTTACAGCCTTCAGCTCTCCCGGCTCAAAACTCACGCGCCACGCCACGTGGTAATGGTGGCTGTCGGCCTTGCTACGCGTGCCCTGGCTCTTGCCGTTGACGAACAGCTCCACCTCGTCGGCCTGGTTGAAGTAGGCCCACAGGTCGACAGTCTGCCCCGGCAGCCAGTTCCAGTGGGGGAAGAGGTGCAGCATGGGCTTGTTGGTCCATTCGCTCTGGTACATGTAGTAGGTGTCCTTGGGCAGTCCAGCCAGGTCGATGATGCCAAAGTAGCTTGAGCGTGCGGGGAAACCGTAGGGCGTGGGTTCGCCAAGGTAGTCGAAGCCCGTCCAGATGAACTGTCCTGCCACGTAGGGCGTATGCTTCACCACGTCCCAGGTCTGTTCGTGGGTGCTCGACCAGGAGGCGTGCATGTTGTCGTAGGCCGAGCACATGAACGACGGGTCGGTGTAGGGCAGCCACCATTCCACCGGTGCCTTGTACACCGAGTCGCTGGGCATCATATAGTGTCCGCGTGTCTGTAGTGCGCTGACGCTCTCTGTGAGCAGGAAGGGCTTTCCGGGGAAGTTGTTTGGCACGTCCTTCACCCACTCGTGGTGGTAGTTGAAGCCGATGATGTCGAGGGCGCCGCTTTTGAACAAGTGGTTGCCCGGAGCTGGCTCGTTGCAACCGGCGGTGATGGGTCGCGTGCTGTCGTAGCGCCGCACTATGTCGGCCAGGTGGCGCGTGAGCAGCGATTGCACGCTCATCTCTCCGTCCTGTGCCAGCGTCGAGGCGTCGTGTCCGGCGTTAAGTATGAGGTTGGCTTGCTCCAGAGTGAGCGTGTCGGCCTCTGCACTCGACCATTGCTCTAACACCTCGTTGCCTATCGACCATAGGAGTATGGAGGGGTGGTTGCGGTCGCGCAGCACCATGTCGGCCAGGTCGCGCTCGTGCCACTCGTCGAAGAAGCGGGCGTAGTCGTTCTGTGTCTTGCGGCGACGCCACATGTCGAACGACTCGTCCATAACCACTATTCCCATGGTGTCGCACATGTTGAGCAATTCGGGTGCTGGCGGGTTATGGCTTGTGCGCAGGGCGTTGACACCCATTTGGCGAAGCTTCACCAGCTTGCGGTGGATGGCATCTTCGTGGATGGCTGCGCCGAGACAGCCCAGGTCGTGGTGCTCGCACACTCCGTTGAGCTTCATGTTCTTGCCGTTAAGCCAGAAGCCTGTCTTCGCGTCGAAGCGGAAGGAGCGGAAGCCCGTGGTGGTCTCCACTTCGTCGACCACCTGGCCGCCAACCATCACTCGCGTGCGTACCTTATATATATATGGGTCATCACAAGACCACAGGTGGGGCCTGGCCACGGTGATTGTCGACCTGAGGCCCTTGCTTCGGCCCACGACTTGGCCCTTGTCATCGAGTAGTGTGTTCTCCACCTGCCCCTTGCCCTCCAAGTCGACTGTAATGTTGAGCCGCCCCTTTCCCTTGTCGACAGTAGCGTCGGCATGGATGCCCCAGTGCCTTACGTGGACGCGCTGCACGGTGTTGAGCCACACATGTCGGTAGATGCCGCAGCCGCTGTACCATCGCGAGTTGGGCTGGTCGCTGTTGTCCACACGCACGGCCACCACGTTGTTGCCCTGCCGCAGGTGGGGAGTGAGGTCTACCTCGAACGAGCTGTATCCGTAGGGCCGGTAGGCGGCCTTATGGCCGTTGACGTAGACTGTAGCGTTCATGTATATGCCATCGAACTCCATCAGGTAGCGGTTGCCCTGTTCGCTAACGCTTCTCATGTCGGTGGCAGTAAGTGTCAGGTGCTTGCGATACCAGCCGGTGCCACCAGGTAGTGCACCGCCGCCTGCGCCGGAGGGGTTGCCAGCCGAGAAGTCGCCCTCGATGGCCCAGTCGTGGGGCACGTCGAGCCTCCGCCAGTGACTGTCATCGTAGTCGGCCTGGGCCATGGCGGACGTGTCGGCCAGCATGAACAGCCAGTTCTTGTCCATCGATAGGCGCTGGCGCGCCATGGCTCCCGTGCTGCTTACTGTAGCAGCCATCAGTAGTATCAACAGCAATATTCTCATTGTCTTTTTCCTTTTGTATTATTATTCTTCTGGTTATTAATTCTTCATTAACTCGTCCAAATGCTCCTGCTCGCCCACGAGCCAGACGATGTCTCCTTCGGCAAAGCGGCGCTTGGGGCTGAATGGCGATAGGTTTTCCTTGCCTTCCTCCAAGCCCACCACTAAGCAGCTGTAGTGGCTGCGCAGCCCGCTCTCCTCGAGGGTCTGGCCTATGAAGGGGCTTTCATTGCCGATGACCAGTTGGCGCAGTTTCATCTCGCGCTTCTCTAAGTCTAAGTCCTCTTCTAAGCGCTCGCCCTCTATGGCTTGTCCGAAGATGAGCAGCTGGGCGTCGCTGCCAATCACCTGTAGGTGGTCTCCGGGGAACACCACCGAGTCTCCATCGGGTATGTTGAGCCTATGTCCGCCGCGTAAGATGCTGCTTACGTGGACACCATACTTGCGCCCCAGCTCCAGCTCCTTGAGCGTGTGGCCCATCCACTGTGAGTCTTGTGGTACGGTAAAGTCGGCTATGTGTATGTCACGGTCGAGGAGCTTTCCTTCGTAGAGCGGGCGTTTCTTTCCATGCACCTGCGCCTCGATGTCGCGTGAGCGTAGGTTATTCATAAATAGGCGTTCGAGCATGATGCTGTTGCGCTTGGTGCGCCGCGAGAGCACCATGAGCACCACGGCCACCAAGCCAATGGTGAGCATCACTGCCGGTGTGAAATGGCTGAGGTAGTTGCATACGTAGAATACGAATGCCACGGCGATCATGGCTCTCACCAGCACGGTAAACAGCAGTGGCAGATGGTTGCGACGTGTCTCGGCCCAGAGGGCCTTCCACTCCTCGCTGTGGTTCTTTTTCATCACCATGGCTCGCAGGAAGGGGCTTATGGCCACCACTGTCATCAAGCCTGTGGCTGCGTCGGCGTATGCGTTGAGGTTGTCGCCTGGAAGCAGCTGGTGCATGAATGGCCGGACGAAGGTGAGCATCACCGCCACCATGGCCGACGAGAGGATGCCGTAGACCAGGGTGTTGATGCCCATCTGCGTGAGCAACCTTCGCCACAGGCTCTGCCCTGTGCTGTCCTTGTGGCTGGTGGCAAGCTGGTTGAGCCAGTGTATGAGCCGTGAAGGCAGGTGGTGCTCCAGTATGCCATAAGCCGGTGTGGCAAGCCGTATCATGTAAGGTGTGAGAAATGTGGTAATGACTGATACGGCCACCACAACCGGGTATAGGAAGTCGCTGATAACGCCGAGCGACAGGCCCAGCGAGGCGATGATAAACGAGAACTCACCTATCTGTGCCATGGAGAAGCCGCAGCGCATGGCCGACTTCAGGCTCTCTCCGCCGAGCATGAAAGCCATGGAGCCAAACACCGACTGCCCCACGATGATGGTGAGCACGAGCAAGGCGATGGGTAGTGCATAGTTCATCAGCACGGATGGGTCGACGAGCATGCCCACCGACACGAAGAAGATGGCCCCGAACAGGTTTTTCACCGGCTCCACCAAGCGCTCTATGCGCTCGGCCTCTACTGTCTCAGCCAGGATGCTGCCCATGATGAAGGCACCAAAGGCAGAAGAGAATCCCACCTTCACCGAGAACACAGCCATGGCACAGCACAGCCCAAGCGACACGATGAGCAGCACCTCGGCGTTGACAACCTTGCGTATGGAGCGGAGGAATAGCGGAACGGCAAAGATGCCTACCACGAGCCATAACACGAGGAAGAAGACTATCTTGAACACCGAGTCGAGCATCTGGCCACCGTCGGGGCTGTTGCCGCTGGCTATGGCACTGAGCATGACCATCATCACGATGGCCAGCACATCTTCGAGAATGAGTACCGACATGACCATGCCAGCAAACTGCTGCTGGCGAAGGCCCAGGTCGTCGAAGGCCTTGTAGATGATGGTGGTCGACGACATGGCCAACATGCCTCCGAGGAAGATGCAGTCCATCTTGTGCCAGCCGAAGGCGTGGCCCAGGCATACGCCGAGCATGGACATGGAAAAGATGATGCTGATGGCTGAGATGACTGGCGAGGCACCCATCTTCAGTATCTTTTTGAACGAAAAGTCAAGCCCCAGAGAGAACAATAGGAACATCACGCCGATGTCGGCCCAGAGGTGAATGTTCTCCGTGTCGGCCACAGAAGCTGTATAGGGCATGTGGGGCGACACCAGGAAGCCTGCCACGATATAGCCCAAAACCAGTGGCTGGCGTAGTTGCTTGAATACAAGAGTAACCACGCCGGCTACTACAAGTATCAGCGCCAGATCTTGAATCATTGCGGGAAGTTCTGTCATTGCAGCTTCTTCTATAACTAACGGTTATTTCATCGCTTTGCCTGTGAACGCGGGCGTCCTCGCCCGCCACAGATGCGGGCCAGGGCGCCCGCGTTCCCAGAGTTGGCTGCAAAATTAGGCAAAAAAAACGAGAAACATAAATCTACGGAAAGAAAAACCAGGAAAAAAAGGGGAAAAATCAAATAAATTTGTTTTTTCGCTCACTTATTCGTACCTTTGCAGCGACTTAGTGAGCCGGGACAATGTCGCGGCACAGAGGACGAGGGTGAGATTGAGCCTCAAAACGAAAGAAAACAACACTTGCGTTGAAACATATAGTACGCTATAGCTCGAGTCGATGCCTGTGGATGGTCCTGATGGCCGTCTACAGCGTTGTGGTTTGGGCACGCGCCGACGGCGTGCCATCCCCAGCCGACAGCTCCAAGGTGCAGGCCGAGCGCAAGTTGAGCGACGTGGTGGTTAGTGCCCAGGGTGCGCGCCAGCGTCTAAGCCAGACGCAGATAGGTGCCGAGCAGCTACAGCTGAAAGAGCTTACGGCAGCTCCGTCGCTCTTCGGCGAGCCCGACATCATGCGCCAGGTGCAGCTACTGCCTGGCGTGAAGATGGAGAGCGAAGCCTCGAGTGGCTTCCAGGTGCGCGGCGGCACATCGGTGCAGAACCAGATACTCTACGACGATGCTCCAGTGTACAACGCCGGCCACTTAGGCGGACTCTTCTCTGCCTTCAACGCCGAGGCACTGGCCGCAGCCACGCTCTACAAGGGACTTACGCCTGCCACCCTGGGCGGAGCCTCCTCGGCCGTGCTCGACATCACGGCACGCACGGCCAACCGTCAGCGGTGGCGCTACATGGGCAGCGTGGGCCTGCTCTCGGCCAAGGCTGCTGCCGAGGGTCCATTGCGACGCGACAGGGGTGGGCTGCTGGTCGCCGCTCGGAGGTCGTACATGGACCTCTTCCTCAAGCGTACAAAAGATTTCCGCCACAACACCATGTACTTCTACGACCTTAACCTCAAGGCCGACTATCAGCTCACCGACCGCGACCAGCTGCTGCTAACCTTCTTCACCAGCCGCGACCGCATTGGCATGGACGACATGGTAGACCTTAAGTGGAGCAATCTCACTGCCAGCCTCAGGTGGGTACACCTGCTCGGAGCCAGCTCGCGCTCGCAGACCACGCTGCTCCACTCCAGCTTCAACACCGACAACGCCTTCGACCTGATGGGCCTCAACTTCTCCTACACCGGCCACATACGCCACACCGGACTCAACCAGGACTTTCGCTTCGAGCTGGGTCGCCACACGCTGGACGTGGGGCTACAGTCGATACTGGTCAGCGTCAAGTCGGCCGAGTGGCAGCGCATGAATCTGCATGAGCGCGAGCAGCGCCGGGGCTGGGATGCCAGTGTGTGGGTAAACGATGTGATGAGCCTTGGCGAGCGCCTTCAGCTTTCTGCCGGCGTGAGGCTCAACATATTCTCCGCCCTCGGCGGCGCCACCTATTACGAGCTTGACCCTCAGGGAAATATACTACGACTGTTCAAGCCAAAGAGTAGCAAGCTGTTCAAGACCTACGTCACGCCAGAACCCCGTCTGAGCCTCACCTACCGTCCCACGTCCACGCTGAGCCTTAAGGCTGGCTATAGCCGCACCAGCCAGAACATACACGCCCTGAGAAATCAGAGCACCTCCACACCATTTGATCGCTATACCCTGTCGAGCAACCTGGCCAAGCCCGAAACGGCCCACCAGGTGAGCGCCGGCCTGTTTGCCATGACCCCCACGGGCGACTACGACCTGTCGGTAGAGGGCTATTGGCGTACCATCGACAACGTGCTCGACTACCGCGACGGCAAGAGCTTTGGCTCTGAGATAGAGATAGAGAGGCTGGTGCTTGGCGGCAAGGGCCGTAGCTACGGCGCCGAGCTGTGCCTGCGCAAGAACGCCGGCCGGCTCACGGGCTGGGTGGCCTACACGCTGGCCTGGAGTCAGACGCGCATCGACGGCGTGAACCAGGGACGCTGGTACTGGGCGAGCAACGACCGCCGCCACGACATAGACATCGTGGCAGCCTACAAGCTAAGCAACAGCTGGGTGGTTAACGCCACGTGGGTGTACTACTCCGGACAGGCCTTCACCGCCCCAAGTGCCAAGTATGAGCTGGAACACAACTGGGTGTACTACTACGCCGAGCGAAACGGCTACCGCGCACCAGCCACCCACCGTCTCGACGTGAGCGCCACGTGGACTAAGGTGACTCCCAAGACTCACACCACGCGCGAATGGTCGTTCAGCATCTACAACCTGTACAATCGCAAGAACC
>Ga0310694_10003298_pt1 | contig 15875 bp, 18 predicted proteins | sample 174DNAGHGhighgp2_FD_203884 | JGI IMG/M metagenome (GOLD analysis project Ga0310694, IMG submission 203884) | Sheep rumen microbial communities from Palmerston North, Manawatu-Wanganui, New Zealand - 1742 DNA GHGhigh gp2 (v2) (version 2) | ecosystem: Host-associated > Mammals > Digestive system... | reverse complement strand
TTAAATACCTCTGAAATATTATTATAACCATCCATTATATTCTACTTTTACGAATGTACTCTTTCTGAATACTCTGTCTATAATTTTGTTTGTAAAATCATAAAACTTAATTAACTTTGGGAATGTTTTCCAAAATCGATATTTGATGTTAGAATGCAGTTCTACATCAAACAGGGTTTGATATGATTCGTTTATCCTTTGCCAGAATTCAGTAAATGCATGGATAGTTTTCGCATCACATTTGTTTTTTGCTGATTCTGTAAAGGAATATCCCATTAACCATAATTTTTCAGACATAACATCTAAGTACTTTGGATAGAGTTCCTGAACGAACTTCAATCTTTCTTCGTATCCTTTAAGCAAATCTAGATTCTTTATAGAGAACTCTCCTGAAATACTTGAACTTCGTTGTCTATAATAATACAATGGCGTTGGTACAATACCATAATTGGTAACTTCATTCATAACGAGATGTTGCCAATAGGAATCCTCAAAGTACTTTCCCTTGGGGAACGGATAGCTTTTTACTATCTCGCTTTTATATAGTTTGCCCCAAGCAAAGTTCTTCACATAGTCATTCTTGATGAGTTGAAGCATTGCTTCATTTCGGTCAAGAACAAATGGTTCCTTATACTTGGCATCATAGAGCAGATGGTCGTCATATGCATAATAGAAACCACCTTGAACTACTTCACAATTATTTCCCTCGGCAAAGTCATATAGCGTCTTAATCGCATCTGGAGCAAGCCAATCATCGCTGTCAAGATAATAAATATATTCTCCTGTTGCAACAACTGTTCCAGCATTTCGAGCATCAGACAATCCCCCATTCTCCTTGTTTACGAGAATAGTATTGGGAAATTTCCTTGCATATTCTTCACAGATAGCTTGGGAATCATCAGTACTGCCATCATTGACAAGAATGACTTCTACAGAACCATCGATTTGCTCATATAGCGAGTCTAAGCACTGAGACAAGTATTCCTGAACGTTGTATATCGGTATAATTACAGAGATATTCATTTCTACAGTTAACTTATTAAATCTAAAAGTTTATGAATATCATTATATTTATGATAATTACACTAGCGAATCGATGACATTAGAACTATGAAAGCTAATATCTAATAGATAAAAATAATACGCAAAAACCATTTCAGCAAAGTCACTGTTAAGTTTGAAAACTAACAAATCATAACTATTGAATTAATCATTTACTATTTATACATGTAGAAACCGGCGCATAATATCATATAAACGCAAATGATGGGTAGATAAAAGAAAGAACAGAAGTCGTTCAAATGGTGTATTACATTTTTTATATCGCTTATATTCATCAAGATCTATAAGTCTCATAGCTTGAAGTCGTGCATAACGTGATTCGATATTGTATATAGCATTCAAACATCTATCCACATAGAAAACAACTGGTGACATAAGCGACTGATAACAATCAGCATCTATGTGGAATGTTTCGGTCAAGCTAGTAATCGTCTCTTTATATTTATTGTAACTATAGTATTCTTGCTGGAAAGATGATACAGACGTAGAAAGAGAACCATCATGAATCTGATAGCAATAATTGCATTCTTTGATAAAAGTTATTTTCGCTTCTGTCAAACATTGAAATGATGTGATTATATAATTCATCATAAACATCATGTCTTCTGCAATACACACTTTCTCATCAAATCTGAGCAAATTATTCTTAATTATGCTTGATTTGTAAAGTTTACCTACAGAGAATCCGTATTTATGTAAGCGTATATTTGAGAAAATGGTTTGATAATCTTTGATTAATATTGTTAAATCAGGGAATGATATATCTTCACTCCAAGATTCTTTCCTATAAACAGACACTCCACTAACTACTATGACAACAGAGTGGTCTTTAATAGTTTCCTTATATAAATCTTCTATATAATTTGGTTTAACAGTATCATCAGAATCAACAAAAACAATCCATTCACCATGTGCTATTTCTAAACCTCGGTTTCTTGCCGCAGAAGCTCCCGCATTATCTTGGTGTACGACGGAGATACGAGCATCATTATCCGCCATCTGTTTACAGATAGACAATGAATTATCTTTGGAACCATCATCAATAAGAATCAATTCAAAGTTATTATAAGTTTGGCTCAAAATACTTTGAATACAGTTTTCCAAGTACTTCTCAGCGTTATAAACAGGTATGATGACTGATATTAAAGGAGATGGCTTCTGATTCATATTATTAGATCCTTGCACGATTCAATCTGTTGATTTGTGTTGCATTTTATTTTTTATAATAATTAGAACCTGTTTAGGAAGTTCGTAAAAGAACAATTTAAAATTAAGTTTTAAAGAAAAATGTGAGAAACATTTACGTATTATATCAAATTGATGTTTATATAAAACATAAACTATATAACGTTTCATGAATGTATATATAAACAATTGAGCCTCCTTTGTCTTTTCCACTTGTATAATACTGAAAAGTCTGGGCAGTTGCGTATCTATGAACTTTTCACGATGAATAGGAGAAGTTACGCCAGCGTCACTCAAACGATAAACTCCCATTTTTTTATTAATAAAAACACAATCCCCTTGTGTGAAAAGTGCATAAAACATCGTCATATCATATTGGGCCAGGTATAAATGATAATTTGACTTTTTTAATGATTCTACTCTAAACAAAGCAGTAAGGGTCTTTGTGAAAAAACCTTGATATAAATAGTCTGCTATAGACGCGTAGATGTAATCATCCTTGTTATGTTTGTTTATTTTTAATTGGTGTGGTTGAAAATCTTTAATATACTCACTATATTCTTTATAATCTGTTACACAAAAAGAACAATTAGGGTTCTTTTGTAAGATATCAACTTGAGTTTGTAATTTATGAGAGTCTGTCCAATAGTCATCGCCTTCACACAATGCATGATATTTAGCATTATCCAGCCATTCTGCTAAATATGGTTGCTTTGTTTTTTTTACGCTATAGTGATTAAACTTCAGGAAAAGCACTACAAACTGACAATTTGGATTGGTCCTGTGATTCGCGCAAACGATGTGTGCATAGTCTGTTTCTTCTGATCGATAAGGTTTCTGAAAATGCTCATCCAAATATTTACGAATAACATCTTGTTCACCATCGCTTGACGCATCATCAACTATGACTGCCACAACAGGGAATGTTGTTTCCTGCATTGTAAAGCCATTCATAGCATCTACAATATACGGCGCATGATTGAAGGTAAAACACCTCGTGCAGACCATGTAATTATATTTTTTCTCCATGATTATTTTCGTTTCTTGAATTTATCAATAAACGGCAGCGCCAATGCCTTCGATTCCTTATACTCTTCTAGCTTCGTCTTCTCACAGACAAGGAAGAAAATAATAATTCCCAATACTACCTGTAGAGGCAGGATGAACCAATATGAGATAGGTAGATATTTCAGAAAATAGGCTGAAAGTGCAATTAGCGTGGCAAGACCATATGAAGGAGCAATATCCTTTAACTGCATCCATGATGTATAACCAAGCAATTTACCTGGGAAATAGGAATTTAGAAAATAATTAATTACACTTGTCAACAAACTGAAATATAGCATAGGCATCACACCATAGAAATAACATACAGCTAATGGAGCAATTCCAATTATCTTTTTAACTACTTCTAATCCAAGGAATAGGTCACTACGTCCTTGGACTTGAAGCATATTCAAATTGATGGCATGCAATGGATAAAAAGAGCCGACAACGCAAATTATTGGTAGATAAGTAGAAGCTTCATGCCATTTGGGACCAATCAAGCAGTATATTAATGGCTCAGAAATGGCTCCAAGAAAAAACATACAGATTGCCGTTATGAACATCGTTGTTTTGATGATGCGACGATAAGCCGATTTCATACGTTCCTTGTCATCCTGAATATTACTCAGAACAGGATATGTAACTCGCTGAACAACAGAAGTAAGATTGCTCGAGAATAGTTGTGAAAAGCCTTTGGCGCGAGTATATTGACCAAGCGTTGCAGGAGAATAGAATTTACCAACGACTACTTGATAAAGTTCTTTCCAAACAGTATCAAGCAAGCCACTTGCCATCATCTTCCAACCAAAGCCAAAAAGTTCATGGAAACTTCTTTTGGAAAATAACAAATGGGGGAACCATTTGTTTGCCCACCATAGCATGAATGTGCGAAGCATTCTACTAGCTAATTGCTGTGCAACCAAAGCCCATACACCAAATTTAAGCAAAGCCATCACAATGCCGATTATGCCACTTGCAACAGAGGCGATAATGGTTATCTTGGTTTGTGTCTTGAAATCTATTCGCTTGGTCAGTCGAACTTGCTGTACAAGAGCTAACGCTCCAACGATTAAACCCAATGATGAAACACGAGTTAAAGCAATAAGTTCCTGACGGTTGAAGAAATCAGCAATGAGGGGAGAGCATAGGAAGATAATGACATATAGCAACAAGCTCATACCAAGATTTACGATGAATACAGTATTGTAATCATCGTCTACTGTATCTTTTTTCCGTATTAATGCGGTACCAAATCCTCCATCAATGAGTGATGAACATATGGCTGTAAAGATAAAGATAATACCTAACAAGCCATAGTCATCTGGAGATAGGATTCGTGCTAACACAACGCTAACCACGAACGACACACCAAATGACGCAACATTATCTATGCCACTCCAAGCAACGCCCTTTACTGTTTTATCTTTTAGACTTTGTTCTGCCATTTTATTCATTAATAATAAAACATCTCACCATGACCTGGACAAACTATCCTTCGTTCAGAAAGAGCTTGCAGGACTTCCCTAGAATGTTGAGCCTGGGAACGGTTCCCATTTGGTAATTTCGTCACAACTTTAACTCCTGGGATAAATGCGTCACCTGTAAAAAGATACTTATCTTCAATCAGGAAAGACATACTATCGGAGGTATGACCTGGAGTTGCTACTGCCTTTAATAATACGCCCGGGAATAACTTAATTGTATTTCCATCGCTTATAAGCATAACATTCGATCCCTTATATTCAAGAGGTGAATCATGATACTTGGAAAGGTTCTTCTTTGCAGAGAATAAAGCCTCGTTTCCTTCATATGACACATATACTGCAATATCAGGGAAAACATCATATAATTGATTTATTCCATAGATATGGTCAAAGTGTGTGTGCGTTAGGAAAACACCCTTGATTTTGATTTTTGGAGGAATGACATCGGCAATTCTTTTAAAATCACCGATGTCTACCAACCAGCAATAATCATATTCCACATCATATACAATGTATGTATTTGATGTAAATATTTCATTAACGATTCTTTTCACTTGGAGCATTAGCCCATGAAATCAAGAATATCTTGTACTGTCTTGAACTGTCGGATCTGTTCACCGGAAAGTTTCTTTCCGAATTCATCATCCATCATAACAATCAATGACAACTTAGCCATTGAATCATATTCATCAACACTACTCAATTCTGTTTCAGGCTTAAGAATGCCACCATCAAGCTCAAGCATATCCTCGAGCATCGCAATTTTTTCTTCTACTGTCATATCATTAAATTTATTTTAAATACAAGCACCTCCATCAATGAGAATACTTGTTCCTGTTATTGTTTTTGTTGCATCACTTAAGAGAAAAGCAATGGTATTTGCTATCTCATAGGGTTCACTAGGACCTAACGGAGCGTTAAAGTTTGGCGCGCCAACAACGGCATTCATTTCTTTTGCTTTTAAAGCCAATGGCGTAAGCACCTCAGCTGGCATAACAGAATTTACTCGAATTTTTCTCTCTGCTAATTCTAAAGCCATACAGCGCACAAAAGCATCGACGGCAGCTTTACTAACACAATATTCCGACTTTGCTTTATATCCTTTTATACTACTAATGGATGAAATTACCACAATGCTCGCCCCATCATTGATGTGTTTTTTCTTGGCACAATTTTTCACCAATTCTACAAATGAAAAGAAATTTACATCCATAACTTTTGAGAATCCTTCTTTGTTGAGAACATTCAAGGGTTTACGGCTACTAATACCCGCACAATGTACTAAACCATCTAATTTGCCGAACCGATTTACAATCTGATGAACAGCCTCACAAATAGCATTACAATCAGTTAAATCAATTGTCATTGGATGACAATGTTCTGTGCACATAGATGCCGTTTCTATCAAGCCTTCTGGGTTGATATCCAACATTATAACTGTTGCACCTTGGTCTGCTAATAATTGTGATGTTTCACGACCTATACCTGACCCCGCTCCAGTAACAATAATGGTTTTATTAAATAAATCTATTAACTGGCTCATATCCTATTATGTATGTAATAATTTAAAGTTTAGGTGCATTTACTACAAATTCGTTGTTTAACGTTCTATTTTTAATAATTGATTCAGCTCCTCGTATAACAGTAACGCTATTAGCTGGCACATCTTTGACAATGATAGCATTTGCTCCCACTCTAGCATTGTTTCCAACGCAAACATTTCCTATTATCTTTGCACCACATCCTATATATACATTCTCACCAATAGTTGGAGCCCCCTGACTATTACTATCTTTAAGTGTATTACTTCCAATTGTTACATGTTGGAAAATGACACAATGTTTACCTATCTTTGCTGAATTACTTATAAAAACTCCAATAGGACCATGTGGAAAAACTGGAATATCTTCAAATTTAGCACCTAATCCAATATAGCTTCCATGTTTAGTCCAATAACTTTCATAGAGCATGAATTTCACGCCGTTAGTTATCTTTTTATCTATCAATTGTTTACGAAGACTCCAGATTCCCCCATACCATAATTTCACAATAGGAATACAATGTTCTTCTAATATAAGACAGCGAACATATTTAATCTTTCCAAACATAAATCACAATTATTGATGAAGATTGATAGAGATATTATAATATATTTAATATTACTATTTATTTAACTTTTCTATTTCCTCCAAATAGCCTTTTCCGAAAACTTGGTATCCTATATTCGCAGGAGGAAAATTAATCTCAATAAGTTCAATTGCGTCATCTGTTATCGCAATATCCAAGCCTCCATATATGACTTTACTATTTGCTTTTGCAACATCAGTTGCAAATTGTAACATTTCCTTATAATGTGGAATTGTGAAACCTGTCAGTTCTTTTAGGGTTAAAGGGTGCATGTTATATTCATTCCCTTGTTCGTCCAACCCAAACTTCTCAACAACTCCTGTATCTTTTTCAACTTCCATCAAAATCCCCCCCCCCCCCAATTGTCTACAACAGCATTTTTAGTGGAACTTGTCCGGAGCATCACACTGAAAATATTTGGGGTAGAATTCTTATCTAACACATACGTAACACGTATAGTGTTAAGACAATATGGATTTAATGCTTGTAATTCTTTACAATTCTTTACTACCTCCTCTATTATATACAAAGATGTTAATCTACCAGCAAAAATCCTATTGATAACATCATAATTCTTTATGGTGATTTTTTCTATACCACGACCACAATCAGAAGAAACGGGCTTTGCTATAACCTCTCCAATTTCAGCAATGAAGTTACAAAGTTCTTTCTTAGTGCACTTTTCATCAACTATCATCCATTTTCTATGAATAAATGATGAATAATCAATATATTGATTTTGTTTTTCAATTAATCTCGAAAACACCCCATAATCGAAAGTCTTGATTAATTTAAAATATTTTCGTTTCGTAAAATATTTTTTTCTTTCCTTATATGTCTTATGGTAAAAATTGAAAAGTTTGTACTCTCTACTATCCATTACTCCATAGCGAAAGTTACTCCATATCATATCAAACAAAATTTTCATCACCGAGAGTTTACCACCACCAATTGCACTTGCTATCGATTGCGCTGTTTGCATACAATAATGCAAGAACATTGGAAATCTTTTAGCAGAATAAAGAGGATAATTATATATCTGCTCTGCTCGATTTAAATTAGTTACCATTTGACAATTCTTTGGTTTTTGAATACATTGTAGCCTCTAACAGTTCTTCAGTTCCTGTACTAAGTTCCATATAGCTTTAGCAGAATTGAAGTTATCAGGATCTAACTCTGTAATTCGAATCTGCACATCAAAAGCATCATCCAGTTCGGAAATGATACTCACAACATCAAATGAATCAAGAATGCCGTCATCAATCAATGCTGTTTCATTCTCAAAATCCACATCGGGACGGATACCTTTCAGAATTTCCAATAATTTTTCCATTGTAATTACTATTTATAATTTAATCATTGATAATGTTGACTTATTCATCGGTGCAAAGCCCTTCTTTTTGTACATATTCACAGCTGGTATGTTCTGCCGCTGTACCCAAAGCATGTATCGACTGTTGTTATCTCCATGACCCTGCTCAATGTATGCATTCAACAGTCCAGAGCCCACACCCATACCTCTAGCATCCTCTGCCACAGCCACATGGTGGAGCCATGTCACGCCTTTCTCTTTCCCAAAATGCAACGCACCGAGCCTGTTGCCATTCATATCCTTAGCTATCAGGATAACAGGTTCTTGTATCTGAAGAAGTGCTATCTCATCAGACATGAAGTCACCGCTCCATTTGTCAAACGAAGCATTGAACAGTCTTATTGCCCAAAGTACATCTTCCGTTTCTATAGCAACATCTATCTTCATGCCTGTAATAAGAAATGGCGTGGTCAATGAAGCATACTTAGCAAAGTATTGGTCACGAATCAGGTTCTTCTTGAATCCAATTCTCTCCAAGTATTGTACTTCAGCCTCTGGAGCATTCTCTCCACGGAAAAGGATCTCTGTTACATATTCACCTTTAGGAAGTGATACTTTCTCTTCTACGTTATTTATATAGTAGTACACACGGAAGAAGTCATCCTTCTGGACCAACAGCATAGCATTATCCTCTCCACAGACGGTAAACAGTCTGCCATGGATTATCAGGTCTGCAGCCTCGTTTTGCAGATAGTCGTTAGTTATACGTCCTTTGCGATTATAACGCTCTACTAACAGTTTGTACTTGTCTGAAGTTTCAATCTTTATTGGCTGATTCATACTTTCTTTTTAACTCTATGCGGTCAATCTTCCCGTTTAGGTTGTAAGGCATTTGCGCTAAATGGTTTACAACTTCAGGAAACATATATACAGGTATACGATCTTTCACCAAATTGATAATGTCCATTGGCTGGCCGTCAACTGTAGTGTAGTACAGCACTAGCTTGTCATTCTCTTGGTCAAAAATGCAAGCGGCGTTAGTCACGCCCTCAATGGCATTAACTGCCACTTCAATCTCGCCCAACTCAATGCGGTTTCCCTTATGCTTCACTTGGAAATCTTTGCGAGAAACGAATATCAGATTGCCATCTTCGTCAGTCTTTACCAAGTCACCAGTACGATAGATAATATCGTTGAACAAAGAATTCAGCGGATTCTGAACAAATACCTCCTCGGTCTTGGCACGATTCCCATAATAGCCCAAAGCGACACCTGTTCCACGAACACATAACTCACCTACCTCACCAACAACAGCCTCTATATCATCATCCTTCAGCACCAACACCTGCATATTTTTACAAGCCTTTCCAATGGGGATATACTCGTCATCTGCATACTGCCTTTCCACATCAAAATAGGTGCAGTCAACCGTGATTTCAGTAGGACCATACAGATTCACGAATCTTACATTAGGAAGTTTCTCTTGCCATGTTCTTAGCTGTTTGGCGGGCATGGCCTCACCTGCAAAGGTAACAAGACGCAAATACTCAGGTAAAGCCACATTCAGAATGTCGCTATTACCCACCAGTACAATAGCTGAGGTAGCCCAAAGGATAGCCGTGATATGTCGATCATTAAGTAGGGGCATCAGTAACTTGGTGAAGGTAAAATACTTCTTCCCTATCACATTCAGCGTAGCACCACTCTTTAGGCAAATCACGATATCCTTCACTGAGCCGTCAAAGTAGAATGGAGTCTGGTTGCCTAATGCATCATTTTCGGTAAAAACAAAGGTCTCAACCAGCCAGTTGGCAAGGTCAATCATACCTCGGTGTGATATAACCACACCCTTTGGAACTCCTGTAGAACCACTAGTAAAGATGCTGTAAACCGGATCAAGGTCAATTATCTGGCTACGGATTGTCGAAAGTTTTTCCTTGTCAACTTCAACGTCCTTTACCTCATTATACAGGAATCTTGGCCCTCCAAACTCAATCTGGTCCAAAGTCTTAATATCTGCCTCAGTGGTAGCCACTGCTGCAATGGGCTTGCAAACGTCTGCAATCAGGCGTACTCGCTCATACGGCATTTTACAATCTATGGGGACGTAGAAATTACCACTTTCTACAACTCCCATTGCGCCAACAAGGCCTTCGACACGGCGGTCAACAAATACCAATACAGCACGTCGGATAGTATTACACGTTGCAATGGCAATAGCTGTACCAATGCTTTCTGACTGCTGAACCCACTGCCCAAAAGTGATACATAGCTTATCATCAGCAAGCGCCGTCTTATCAGGAAGACGTTGTGCCGTTTTCTCTAAGTAATCAAGTATGTTCGTAACCATCATTTCTTCTCGTAAAGTTGGTTAGGATTAGTTATCAAACCTTCCTCGAAGATATTATCATCCTCAAAAATAGGCAAAACATCATCAGTATTAATCTCAAAAGATGTTGCACCTAACGAGATACCTATACCAAATCCACAGGCCATTACTTTGATTGTCTTGTGTTCATTACTATTTCCATAGCGGTCACACAAAGAAACAATAGCGGAAGCTCCTGAAGTATTACCGTATCGGTCAAGAGTAATTGGCATACGATCAAAGTCAATTTTTGTCTTTTTAGCGATTTGCTTCAAGATATAGAGATTGGCCTGATGGAACCCAAAGCAATCGTAGTCATCTGGCGTGGTCTCTGTCTTTGCAAAGAAGTCCTTTATCAAACGAGGCACATCGAAAATAGTGAATGTAAAAACACTGGTTCCTTGAATAAAGCTATTCATTAATGTTCTTGGGTTGCCATCCTCACACATCACAACTTCCTCACTAGCGTGAAGATTACGGTAACCTCCACCAGGAACAATCATATAGCGGTATCCACTGCCATCGCTCCTTACAATGGCGTTTATCTCGTCACTTTCGTTGTCGGTTTTTTCCAACAACATAACAGCTCCTGCTTCTCCAAACAACATAGCAGAACTTCTATCTTCTGGATAAACAGATTTTCCTGCTGTATCTCCAACAAAAAGTAATGCTTTCTTGATGTCGCCTGTATTCATAATAGAGGCTATTGTCTGCATACCAACAACGAGCGAAGAACAGCCAAGACTGATATCATAACAGACAGCCTCTTTGGGAATACCCAAACGATATTGTAAGACAAAGGCTGTTGAAGGGCGACGATAATCAGGGCTATGCGACGAAAAGATAACTGCTCCAATCTCTTCTGGATTAATACCCTTATGAGCTAACAATTCACTAGCGGCCCTAAAACCGAGATCACTGCATGTTTGATGTTCTAATGTGCGATGGGAACTACGCACACCGGTCATCTCCATAAACTTCTCGACCTCTTCTTCACCAAACAATGGCTTGTATGTTTCTGTCTTTACTTCATTTTTGGGAACAGCACAGGCGATACCAGCTACCCTAATATTATTAAATTTGAAAAATGCCATATCTCTGATTAGTTTTTCTTTTGTCTACTCGATTGAACCATTCTACGTAATATCTTTGACATTTCGTAATCACCAGCCTTTTTATGTTCAAAGTACTCACTGGCCAACAACGACCTGTAGCAAACGTCAATAAATTTTCCATCTACAAAGACCGCCTCGCGGGCGTAGCCTTCAATCTGTGAAAAAAAGGCCGGTCCTGTACTCATGGAAAGATTATGATCAACACGACAAGAACCAAACACGCGATTTAACCCCATTACCTCAAAAGCTTCCTCATAGATGAACTTACAAGATTCCATCCATGCCAAACCATTGCGATAATCTGGGTCTGCGATTACTATTCCGTGGAAACATGCACTTCTGTTTAACTTATCAATATTTGACAGACTCACCCAGCCTACAATTCTTTTTTCATCATCATTAGTTGCGACAGCCCAATATTTAAAAGTTTCATGGTCCCCCATACAACCATGAACCCACTTTTCTGCTTCTTCATACGTAAAAGGGTGCCATTCACCGACAATCAGACTATTGAGCTTTTTATCATTTTTACAACGATAGATAAAATCAATATCGCGTTCTTCAAAGTCACGAAACGTTACAGTATTCATTTATCAATTGTTTATTAAATCGACTATTGTTTTCATATCTTCCTCACAATATCGCTGATCTATTGGCAATGGTTGCATCTGGTATGCGAGAAGATATTCAATATCATCTTTAGTAGTCCACTCTAACACATTCGGCCAATAACGAGCAACGAAAATATTATTCTTTATCAATTTCTCCCGCAGTCCTTTAACGGAAGCCAAATAAGGATATACCATAGGTACGGCATCATCCTCTAATGGAAAATCCAGATTATTCTTTTCCCCTAACACATTATGCAATATCTTATAATTGTCTCTACGACGTTGTGCAACTGCAGCATAATCAATGCCTTGCATCATACGTTGCGTAAGCTTTGACATACACTTAATAGGTTGCCCTATCAAGGATTTACTTACATCACGGAAGTCCTGATAACCAGCCTCTGGTGATAGGTCAATACGTTTGGTGAGAGATTTCATTCGCTCGAACGATAGGTCTTGATCAAATTCCATATCTAGCCTTTGGTCAGTATAAAGGTAAGCTCCATCCGGCACTCCAAAGAACTTACGGCAGGTGTAAAAAGTATCTATACCCGCGATGGGCTTGGCATAGAATGCCTGAGTATTATCCAAAATCAACTGAAAGCCATAATGCTGCGCCAACGATTCTGCATATCGCTGTTTCAATCCGAAGTAATTCGTATAGATTACAGCTTCGTCTTCACGCAACTGTATATCCTCAGCTAATTCCATATGAGCATTAATGTGATAATGTTCGTATGGAATGTCCAACTTCATGAATGGCTCCAATATCACATCACAGGTGTAGTGTGGAATATAAACCTTTCTATACTTCCTAGCCCGAAGGATATACTCCAAGCAGTTACGACCTGTGTTCAATCGAATCGCTTCCTTATGATACTCGCTAAGGTTTGGAAGTTCCAATGAAAAATATCCACCTATTGGTCGTGTCATATTACATTAACTTTTACCCATTCAGACTGATGAAGTAACGCATCATCCATATCCTGCCTTGTGTTGAACTTCAAGAACAATGTACCCGTCGCATTATTGGCTCCAGCAAATGACTCCACAAGTTCACCTTGTTTTACTCGAATTTCTTTTTCAATTACCTCGCCGGTAAAGTTTGTGCTTATTTCAACATTCTGGAATAATCCTGCCCTATCGCTATGGAGAACCAGAATACAATAATGTCCTTTATAGTTGGGTTCATGAATATTTGGCATACTTTCACCTATGGCTTTTGAGACTTCTGCTTCAATAATATTGACATCTGTTGCATAGTTAAGAATCTCCGCCAGACGATTACCTCCTGCTCTTGGTGAAATTTCCATTAAATACACTTTCCCATTGCTCACTCTCCATTCTATATTAAACAGACCAGTATGGAACTGCAATAAACGACCTACTTTCTGTAATTGCTCCCTTACATCATTAAGAATGGATTCTGGCTTGTTGGATGGCCAGCATTCTGCCGATGGCGTATAAGGGTTAGATGCTTCGGCATCGAAGTACTGGTCATAGAAAGCATTATACCTAAGTCCCCCATCAACATAAAAACTCTCTGATCCGGATGACAGACCGTCTTTTTCCAGATAGTCTTCTATAATAAAATGTCCATTATGTGATTCTCCTAAAGCATGAGCAATTGCTTTGGGTAAATCATTGGGGTTGTCAACTCTAGACACTCCCTTACTTCCTGCAGAATCTACGGGTTTGACAATTACTGGCCAATTGAAATATTCTATGTCCTTTATTGCTTCATCCATATTATCATAGCCTTTGGCATTTGGGACATTAAAACCATTTTCCGCAAGAAACTGACGAAAACGCGACTTATCCTGTAGAATACATGCAGTTTCGTATGAGCAAGTAAAAGGTAGACCAATCTGTTCTGCGACGTATGCTGCAGTAACTACTCCTGGGTCTACTGCATAAGACAAAATTCCATCGATTTCCAATACTTGTGCAAGATGTAGTACTGCATCCTTATCCAAAATACTCACATTATAGTATTCGTCAGAAAATTTATGCGCGATGTTATCTGGCAAGTAATCAACTGTAATAACATGACACCCATGTTTATGAGCGGCTTCAATTGCGGGTAAAAGATAACGAATACCACCCAATAGCATCAATTTCTTTTGAGACATTATTTTACTATCATGCTAAGTATTCTATCCAAATCATTCTCACTCAATTCATGGTGCATCGGCAGACAAATCACTTCGTTGGCTATTTTCGTTGCTACGGGGAGATTCTCTGTTGCTGCACTGGGCAAACCGCGATAGGTGCTGAAGGTGCTGATGAGGGGATAGAAGTACCTTCTTCCCAATACTCCCTGTTCGCGCATCTTGAAATAGAGCTCATCACGTGTCATTCCATACTCTTCGGCATTAATGAAGATGGGGAAATAACTGTAATTGTGACGAACACCTGGCATATCATCGAAGAAACGAATTCCTGGTACATTTCTCAGTGCCTCACGATATTTCACAGCTACTTGATGCCGCTTCTCAATGGCTTCATCAACTTGTTTTAGGTTCAAAAGGCCATAAGCAGCTCTGACTTCATCCACCTTGCTATTGATACCGGGAGCAACGACCTCTGTCTCTCCAGCAAAACCGAAGTTCTTCAGGTAGTCAATGCGCTTCTTGGTCTGCTCATCGTGCATAATCAAGGCTCCACCCTCCAATGTGTTATAGACTTTGGTGGCATGGAAACTGAGCGTGGACATATCACCTGCGTTCAAAACGCTCTCACCATCTACTTCAACACCAAATGCATGAGCAGCATCATAGATGACTTTCAATCCATACTTGTCAGCAATCTCTTGAATGCGTTTCATCTTGACTGGCTTGCCATAACAATGAACGGGCATGATGGCTGTGGTCTTGGGGGTGATGGCAGCCTCAATTTTATCGGGATCGATGCCACAAGTCTCTTCCTCAATATCCACAAAAACAGGACGGCATCCATTCCACCAGATGCTATGAGTCGTTGCCACAAAGCTGTATGGTGTGGTGATGACTTCGCCTGTGATGCGAAGAGCTTGCAAAGCCGTAAGGAGAGGAAGCGTACCATTGGTAAAGAGACTGATGTAGGGTACTTTCAAGTACTCAGCAAGCGCCTTTTCCAACTGTTGGTGGAAACTGCCATTATTTGTTATCCACTTGCTTGCCCATATCTCCTTGAGCATCTCGTGAAACTCATCGAGATTCGGCAGAAGCGGGGATGTTACTGTAATTTGCTTGTCCATATTGTTTTGTATGTTTTCAGTAATCCGTATTTATGAAACAAATGTGTCCTTCGCAATGCGTTTGTTATTGGATGATGAATTATCGGACATGAATTTATTTTGTGTTATTTGAGAAGTGAGGTCGGAAGTAGGAGGTCTGAAGTCTGAAGGCGGAGGTCGGAGTTAAGAGGGATGAAGTAGGAAGTAGGAAGGATGAAGTAGGATTACTTCTTTTCTACATTCAACTGTTCATCGAGTTTCTTGCACCGTGATACTAGTATTTTAACTAATTCCTCGCAGTCTGCATATATGCTTTGATACTGTTTGTCATCAAGGTAATCATTCCT
>Ga0310694_10003297_pt1 | contig 15890 bp, 12 predicted proteins | sample 174DNAGHGhighgp2_FD_203884 | JGI IMG/M metagenome (GOLD analysis project Ga0310694, IMG submission 203884) | Sheep rumen microbial communities from Palmerston North, Manawatu-Wanganui, New Zealand - 1742 DNA GHGhigh gp2 (v2) (version 2) | ecosystem: Host-associated > Mammals > Digestive system... | reverse complement strand
CGTGATGGGCGCCAGCAAGCGGCTCTGCGAGATGGTCGTCCAGTGCTTCGACGCCAAGATCAAGGCGGGCAAGGCGGACGAGCTTCCCCAGCTCTTCACCCACGTGGGCTATGAGAACGCGGACAAGGACGGCTCGGGCCGGGTGTTCCAGGATGCGAAGACCGAGTTCGTGGCGGTGCGCTTCGGGAATGTGCTGGGTAGCAACGGCTCGGTGATCCCCATCTTCCAGCGGCAAATCGAAAAGGGCGGCCCCGTGACCGTGACCCATCCCGACATCATCCGCTACTTCATGACCATCCCCGAGGCGGTGAGCCTGGTGATGCTGGCAGGGACCTACGCCCACGGAGGCGAGATTTTCGTCCTCGATATGGGCAGCCCCGTGAAGATCGACACCCTGGCCCGGAACATGATCAAGCACGCGGGGCTCCGGCCGGACGTGGACATCCAGATCGAGTACACGGGCCTCAGACCCGGCGAGAAGCTGTACGAGGAGAAGCTCATGGCGGAGGAGGGCCTTCGCAAGACGGACAACAAGCTCATCCACATCGGCAACCCCATCCCCTTCGATCAGGATCGGCTGCTCGTGGAGCTCCAGGCTCTGATGGACGCGGCCTACGCCAACAAGGCGGACATCCGGGAGCGGCTCATAGCCATGGTGCCCACCTTCCATCCCGCCGGCACGTCCCAGCCGGCGCCCGTTGAACAGAAAAAGGCCGGATAAGCCGACTGCAAAGGTATACACACGGTTTCCCATTCCAAAAGAGCTACGCGAGGTATGGTATGAACAACTTTTTCAAGGACCCGCGCTTTGCCGGGATCGAGCCCTTTGAGAAGAAGGTCTGGCTGTCCTCCCCCACCATGCACGGAGAGGAGCAGCACTGGGTAGATGAAGCAATTCGGACCAACTGGGTCTCTACCATTGGGGAGAACATCGACCAGGTGGAGCGGCAGATGGCGGAGCGCATCGGCGTGAAGTACGCCGTGGGCTTGTCCTGCGGCACCGCGGCGCTGCATCTTGCCACCAAACTGGCCGGGGAGAAGCTTTACGGCCAGGCCCGGCCCAACGCGGGCACCCTTCAGGGCCGCCGGGTGTTCTGCTCCGATATGACTTTCGATGCCTCCATCAACCCCGTGGCCTACGAGGACGGGGAGGCGGTGTTCATTGACACGGAGCCCGACACATGGAACATGTGCTCCCAGGCGCTGGAGAAGGCTTTCGAGCTGTATCCCGAGGTGAAGCTCATCGTGGTGGCCCACCTCTACGGCACCCCCGGCAAGATGGATCGAATACGGCAGATCGCCGACGAGCACGGGGCCCTGATCGTGGAGGATGCGGCGGAGTCCCTAGGCGCGAAATACAGGCTCAACGGCCAGTGGGTGGAGACCGGTACACTGGGCGACTACAACTGCATCTCCTTCAACGGCAACAAGATCATCACCGGCAGCACCGGCGGTATGTTCCTGACGGACAGCGTGGAGGACGCCCAGAAGGTCCGCAAATGGTCCACTCAGAGCCGGGAAGCCGCTCCCTGGTATCAGCACGAGGAGATCGGCTACAACTATCGCATGAGCAATATCATCGCGGGCATCATCCGGGGGCAGCTGCCCTACCTGGACGAGCATATCGCCCAGAAGCGGGCCATCTACGAGCGCTATAAAGCCGGCCTTGCGGATCTGCCAGTCAGAATGAACCCATTTGACGAGGAAAACACCCAGCCCAACCACTGGCTCTCCTGCCTGATCATCGATCAAGACGCCATGGCGCCTCAGGTCCGGGGCGAGCAGGACTACAGCTACGCCTCTATGTCCGGCAAGAGCAGCCCCCAGGAGATCCTGGAGGCTCTGACCGCCTTCAATGCGGAGGGCCGACCCATCTGGAAGCCCATGCATTTGCAGCCCATCTACCGGTCTCATCCCTTCGTCACCCGCCAAGGTCTGTGTCAGGGGAAAAACGCCTTGGACGTAGGCGCAGACATCTTCCAGCGGGGCCTGTGCTTGCCCAGCGATAATAAGATGACGTCTGAGCAGCAGGATCGGATCATCGAGATCATCCACCGCTGCTTTCGCTGAGAGGGAGGCGTCATGAGCCACAGGCCCTACGGCCCCTATGAAAAGTACATAAAGCGTCCGTTGGACTGTGTCTTGGCTGCCTTTGCTTTGCTGATCCTGTCGCCCTTGCTGGGGGTTGTTGCCCTGCTGGTTCGGGTCAAGCTGGGCGCGCCGGTGATCTTCCACCAGGAGCGGCCTGGGCGGGACGAGCGTATCTTCCGGCTGTGCAAGTTCCGCACCATGACCGACGCCCGGGACGAAAAAGGGGAGTTGCTTTCCGATTCGGAGCGACTCACTCCCTTCGGACGAAAGCTCAGGGCAACCTCTCTAGACGAGTTGCCGGAGCTCTGGAACGTTTTGAAGGGGGACATGTCGATCATTGGTCCCAGGCCTCTTTTGGTGCAGTATCTCCCGGCATATACGGAGCGGGAGCATCATCGTCATGATGTCCGGCCGGGAATCACAGGATTGGCTCAGATCAACGGGAGAAACTACCTTTCCTGGGATAAGCGGCTGGCTCTGGATGTGGAATATGTGGAAAAGATCACATTTCTAGGCGATATGAAGATCCTGATGATCACCGTTTGGAAAGTGATCCGGAAAGAAGACGTGGCCTCCAGCACCGAGGAGATCGACGAGGGCGACCTGGACGAGATCCGGGGCGTTGCCCAGGAGCGGAGCGAGTGATATGGAAAGGTGCCTGATCCCGGACATCTACTTCGACCCCCGATACGGGAAGACCTGCGAGCTCATCGAAGCGGGCGAGGCGCGGACCTTCGAGTACGTTTCGGAGCAGGGCAAGATCATCCATTCGTTCATACAGCGCCCCATCGATACGAAGATCGGCGGGGAAACCTGGTTCGACCTGGTCACCCCCTATGGTTACGGTGGGCCCCTGATCCTCTCCTGCACCGGAGACAGAGAAACCTTGGTCCGAGAGTTCGAAGCTGCTTTCGTCGCCTACTGCCAGGAGCATCGGGTCGTCAGCGAGTTCATCCGCTTCCACCCCCTGGCGGAGAATGCTTTGGACTTTCAAGGCGTCTATGACGTGAGCTATTCCCGACATACGGTGGCCACCAACCTGAGGGACTACGAGGACCCCTTTATGGCGGAGTTCAGCAAATCCTGCCGCAAGGGCGTCCGGCGGGCCCAGGCCCAGGGGATCGGCTACGAGGTCGTCGAGAGGCCGGCGTCCCTGGATGGGTTCATCCCCATCTACTACGAGACCATGGCCCGCAACCAGGCGGAGGCGTTCTACTATTTCGGCAAGCCCTACTTCGACCGGTGCTTGGAACTGTTTCGGGACAACATCATGCTGGTGAACGCCCTATACGAGGGCAAGGTCATCGCTTCGGAACTGTATTTCGTTTGGCACCCCTATATCCACAGCCACCTTTCCGGCACTCTGGACGCGTATCTCGACATGTCCCCGGACTATGTGATCATGTACGGCATCATGGAGTGGGGCAAGGCCCATGGATACCACTTTATCCACACCGGCGGCGGCACCAGCAGCGACCCGGAGGACCCGCTGTATCTCTTCAAGAAGAAGTTCGGCAAGAATACGGATTTCGATTTCTACACCGGCAAGCGGATCTGGAACCAAGAGATATACGACACTCTCTGCACCCAGATCGGCCGAAACGAAACCGGGTTCTTTCCGGCGTACAGACGTCGATAAGGGGCAAACCACAGAACAGAGGGAACGGTCATGAAGGTCTGGATACTGAACCATTACGCTGGGGAGTATTTTCGCGACAAAGCCTGGCGGCATTACTGGATCGCCAAATATATGGCGCGGCTGGGCCATGAGCCCGTGGTGTTTTGCAGCAACGCGGTCCACGGGTCCGACGGCGAGCTGTACTACGATACCGACGAGCTGTGGCACGTTCACATGGCCGAGGAGATCGGGGTCCCCTTCGTGTTCGTCAAATCCCGCCCCTATGCGGGGAACGGGAAATCCCGGATCCTGAACATGGTGGATTTCTACCGAAATACCGTGAGATCTGCCGACGGTGCGGCCAAGCGATTCGGCAAGCCTGACATCATCTACGCCTCCTCCGTCCATCCCCTGACCCTGGTGGCGGGCATCCGGATCGCCAAGCGGTTCGGGATCAAGTGCGTTTGTGAGGTCAGGGACCTGTGGCCTATGTCGCTGGTGGTGTTCAGCGGCCTGAAGGAAGGGAGTCTGCTGACCAGGCTTCTGTATCGGGGCGAGCATTGGATCTATCGGAAGGCGGACGAGCTGGTGTTCACCTTCAACGGCGGGAAGCAGTACATCCTGGACAAGGGCTGGGAGAAGGACGTGTCCCTGGATAAGATCCACTATATCAACAACGGCATCGACCTGGACGGCTACGAGGAGAAGGTGCAAACGGGGGCTTTTTCCGACGAGGACCTGGATGGAGACGCCTTCAAGATCGTCTACGCCGGCGCCATGGGGCCGCCCAATCAGATCAATCGGATCGTGGACGCGGCCTTGGAACTGCAGCGCCGGAACGTGAAGGGGGTCCGCTTCATCCTCTTCGGGGCTGGCATGTGCCGGGACGAGGAGGAAGCAAGGTGCCGGGCGGCGGGCCTCAGCAACGTGGTGTTCAAGGGGACCATCGAAAAGAGGAGGGTGCCCTATGCCCTGAGCCGGAGCGACGCCACCATCATCATGATAGAGGACTCCGTTCTGCAGAGATACGGCACCAGCGAGAACAAGATATTTGATTATCTGGCGGCAAAAAAGCCCATCATCTGCAACGACGAGAGCATCCGCAGCGTGGTGGGGGATTCGGACTGCGTTTCCGTAGATGGGAACGTGGCCGACGCGGTGGAGAAAGTGCTGCACATGGACCGGGCGGGATACGCCCACGCCTGCCAAAGCGCTGGAGCCCTGGTGGAACAGTACGCTTTCGAAACGTTGACGATGCGGATGCTGGATGTGTTCGAACAGGCCAATAGGGACCGGTGAACGGTCCCCACGAAGCTGATATATTGAGAGGAAGAAGAAAGTGAAGTATGCGCTGATCGGCTGCGGACGGATATCGCCCAATCACATCGAAGCAGCCAAGAACAACGGCCTGGATTTCGTGGCCATGTGCGATGTGCTGCCCCAGGCCATGGCGGAGAAGGCGGAGCGTTTCTCCTTGGAGAACGTCCGTCGGTACACGGACTACCGGAAGCTGCTGGAGAAGGAGCGGCCGGAGCTGGTAGCCATCGCCACGGAGTCCGGCAAGCATGCCGCCATCGCCCTGGACTGCATCGCGGCCGGGTGCAACGTGATCATCGAAAAGCCCATCGCCCTGTCCATCGCCGATGCCGACGCCATCGTTCGGGCGGGCCGGGAGAAGGGCGTGGTGGTCTGCGCCAACCACCAGAACCGGTTCAACAGATCCGTCCAGTATATCCGCAAGGCCCTGGAGGAGGGGCGCTTCGGGAAGCTGTCCCACGGGGCCGCCCACGTGCGCTGGAACCGGGGGAAGAGCTATTACGATCAGGCACCCTGGCGGGGCACCTGGGCTCAGGACGGGGGCTGCCTCATGAACCAGTGCATCCACAACATCGACCTGCTGCGCTGGATGATGGGCGACGAGGTGGAGGAGGTCATGGCCTACACGGATCAGCTGGAGCATCCCTATCTGGAGGCGGAGGACCTGGGCCTGGCGATCGTCAGATTCAAAAACGGCGCCTACGGGCTCATCGAAGGGACCACCAACGTATACCCCAAGAATCTGGAGGAGACGTTGTATCTCTTCGGCGAAAAGGGAACGGCCAAGGCCGCCGGCACCTCGGACAACATCATCGAGGAGTGGCGGTTTGCGGACGGGCTGGACGATCCGGAGGAAGTGAAGGCAAAGTTCAGCGAGAACCCGCCCAACATCTACGGTTTCGGCCATACGCCCCTGTATGCGGACGTGATCGATGCGATCAAGACGGGGCGAGCGCCCTTGGTGGACGGGGAAGCGGGCAAGCGGGCGCTGGAGCTGGTGCTGGCCATCTATACGTCCGCAGCAGAACATCGGCCCGTAAAGCTCCCCCTGGAGCATTGCTCCACCATGGATTTCGTGGGCAGATTCCACAAGCAATGACAGCAGCATAGATGCAGGAGAGTAAGCAATATGTTTTTGGTATCGGAACTCGTTCGGACCCTTTTGAACCTGGACTGCAAGAGCAGGGCAGAGCGGCCTGTAGAGACCCTGGGCCTGGCCGTGTCCCCCGTGGAGAAGCCCTTTTGCACCTTCATCGACAGACCGGAGTATCTGCAGGAGCTGGATAAAAACGTGACCATGATCCTTACCACAGAGGAGGTGGCGGCGACGATCGAGTCTTTCGATCGGTTTGGCGTCTGCATCGTGGAGGAGCCCCGGCTCACCTATTTCAAGCTCCATAACGCCCTGGAGAACGACTATCGATATGTGCGCGAGCGGAAGCCTACCGTGATCGCCCCGACCTGCAAGATCAGCCCCCTGGCGGTGATCGCCGATCATAACGTGGTCATCGGGGAGAACACCGTCGTTGAGGAGTTCGTGGTGATTCGGGAGAACACCGTGATCGGCAGCGATTGCATCCTCCGCAGCGGCGTGAAGATCGGCGGGACAGATTTTGAGTTCAAGCGGGAAGGGGATACGATCTGGGGCGTGAACCACTATGGCGGCGTGCAGATCGGGGACCACGTAGAGGTCCAGTACAACACGGGGATCAACCGAGCCCTGTATCCCTGGGACGATACCGTGATCGGCGATTACACCAAGGTGGATATGCTGGTCCATATCGCCCACGGCGTCAAGGTCGGGAAGGCCTGCATGATCGTGGCCAACAGCGGTATCGGCGGCCGGACCGTCGTCGGCGACAACTGCTGGATCGGCTTTGCCAGCACCATCAAGAACGGGATCACCATCGGCCATGACGCCCATGTGAACATGGGCGCGGTGGTCACCAAGTCGGTGGGGGACGGGGAAGCCGTTTCTGGCAACTTCGCCATCGACCATAAGAAGTTTATCGAGCATATTAAGAGGATCGCCCGGGAGTGACCCGGCGGACAGGCGAGGGATCATGCAGTTCAGAGATTTGAAAGCCCAATATCAGGCGCTGAAGCCGGAGATCGACGCCGGGATCCAGGCCGTGATCGACAGCTCCGCGTTCATCCTGGGAAAGCCGGTGGCGGAGTTGGAGGACAAGCTGGCGGCCTATGTGGGCCGAAAGCATTGTGTGGCCTGCGGCAACGGCACGGACGCCCTGCAGCTGGCCCTGATGATCTGGGGCATCGGCCTTGGGGACGCGGTGTTCACCTCCGATTTCACCTATTTCGCTTCGGCGGGGACGGCTTCCATCCTGGGCGCCACGCCGGTGCTGGTGGATATCGACCTTGCCACCTTCAACATGAGCCCCGCGGCTCTGGAACAGCAGATCCAGCGGGTCCTGGCGGAGGGGAAGCTGGCGCCCAAGGTGGTGGTGCCGGTGGATCTGTTCGGACAGCCTGCGGACTATGACCGCATCCTGCCCATCGCCGAGAAGTACGGGCTGAAGGTGCTGGAGGACGGCGCGCAGGGCTTCGGCGGCAACATCCGGGGCAAGCGGGCATGCTCCTTCGGGAACATGTCCACCACCTCCTTTTTCCCGGCTAAGCCCCTTGGCTGCTACGGGGACGGAGGCGCCGTGTTCACGGACAGCGACGAAGAGGATGCGCGGCTGCGGTCCCTGCGGGCTCAGGGCAAGTCCCCCGTGGACAAGTACGACAATCGGGAGATCGGCATGAACAGCCGGCTGGACACCCTGCAGGCAGCCATCCTGCTGCCCAAGTTCAGGGCCTTCGCGGACCACGAGCTGGACGATGTGAATCGGGTGGCGGCCTGGTATACGCAGCGGCTGAAGGATCGCTTCATCACGCCCACGGTGTTGCCGGGCTTTCTGTCTTCCTGGGCCCAGTATACGATCCTGCTGGATGACAGAGAAGCCCGCGACGCCATGCAGGCCAAGCTGAAGGCGCAGGGCATCCCGTCCATGGTCTATTATCCCCGGGGCCTCCATCAGCAGGAGGCCTATGGATGGATGGGCCTGGGGGATGAGCTGTATCCGAACACCATCGAAGCCACCAGGCGGGTTTTGAGCCTGCCCATGCATCCGTACCTTTCGGAACAGGATGTGGACGATATTTGCCGCATACTGTTTAAGGACCAGGTGTGATATATACACGCAACGATCAACAGGAGAGAAAAATGGAGTTCAACAACATCTATCAAGGATTGATTTCCGGATCGGAAAAGCTGGCGCTGGTGGGCCTCGGCTATGTAGGCATGCCCATCGCGGTGGAGTTTGCCAAGCACGTCCACGTGATCGGTTTTGATATCAACGAACAGCGGGTCAACGAATACCGCAACGGGATCGACGCCACCAACGAGGTGGGCGAGGCCATCAAGAATACCACGGTGGAGTTCACGGCGGACCCGACCAGGCTTCGGGAAGCCAGGTTCATCATCGTCGCCGTGCCCACGCCGGTGAACAAGGACAACACGCCGGATCTGCGGCCCGTGGAGGGCGCCTCCCGGACGGTGGGACAGAACCTGACCCCTGGGGCCATCGTGGTCTTCGAGTCCACGGTATATCCCGGCGTGACGGAGGATATTTGCGTGCCCATCATCGAGCAGGAGTCCGGCCTCAAGTGCGGCGTGGACTGGAAGATCGCCTACAGCCCTGAGCGGATCAATCCCGGCGATCGGGTCCATACCCTGACCAACATCCAAAAGGTGGTCTCCGGCATGGACGAGGAGACCGCGCGAGAGGTGAAAAAGGTGTACGACATCGTGATCGACGCCGGGACCTTCCCCGTCTCCAACATCAAGACGGCGGAGGCTGTCAAGGTGGTGGAGAACAGCCAGCGGGACATCAACATCGCCTTCATGAACGAGGTGGCCATCATCTGCGATAAGCTGAAGATCGATACCGCTGAAGTTTTGGACGGCATGAACACCAAGTGGAACGCCCTGGGGTTCCGGCCCGGACTGGTGGGCGGCCACTGCATCGGCGTGGACCCCTATTATCTCACCAGCGCCGCGGAAAAGCATGGGTATCACAGCCAGATCATCCTGAACGGCCGCAAGGTGAACGACAGCATGGGTTCCTTCGTGGCGGACGCCGCCATCAAGGAGATGATCGAGGCGGGCATGGCCCCCAAGAAGGCCACGGTGGTGATCCTGGGCATCACCTTTAAGGAGAACTGCCCCGACACCCGCAACAGCAAGGTGGTGGACATCATCCGCCGGCTGAAGGAATACGAAATTGAGCCCCTGGTGACGGACAACTGGGCGGATCCTGTCGTAGCCAAGCGGGAGTACGGCGTGGACCTGGTTCCCTTCGATCAGTTGCCCAAGGCGGACTGCGTGATCGTGGCCGTAGGCCACAGTGAGAACCGGGCCATGTCCATGATGCAGCTCAAAGCCCTGTTCAAGGAGGAGCTGGCCGACGAGGAGAAGGTGTTGATCGACGTAAAGAGCCTCTATCGCATGGACGAATTGAAAGCTTCCCGGATGCGGTTCTGGCGGCTGTGATCGCCAGGGGGATGGATGCGCGTTTTACACATCAACGGCAACTACATCTATTCCTCCGTGCACCGGGCCATGATCCAGCACATGGACGGCGCGGGCATTGAGGATCATGTGTTCGTTCCCGTATATGAGGGGACGAACGAGCAAAGGGACTTGGGGAGAAACGTCTGCGTCCGAGAGTGCTTTCGCAAATGGGACAGGCTCTGGTTCGGATATAAGCAGAACAAGATCCTGCGTGCTGCCCGAGATGCCATCGCCGATCATCCTCCCTTCGATCTCATCCATGCCTATACCCTGTTCACGGACGGAAACTGCGCCATGCGCCTGTCCCGGCAGATGAAGGTCCCCTACGTGGTGGCTGTGCGCAACACGGACGTGAGCGTCTTTTTCAAGTACATGGTCCACCTGAGAGGGAAGGGAATAGAGATCATGGAGGGCGCCTCTGCCGTGTTCGTCCTGTCCTCCGCCTATCGGGATCACGTCATCAGCAAGTACGTCCCCCAAGGGAAGCGGGAAGCCATTTTGGCGAAGACTTTGTTGATTCCCAACGGAATAGACGATTTCTGGTTCGAGAATCAGTTCGATCGAAGCGCCGCGGCGGATAGCCGCCGGATCGAAGGGGAGAAGCGGGTGGATGTCCTGTATGTGGGAGAGATCAACGAGAACAAGAACCTGCTGCTCACTGCAAGAGCCATCCAACAGCTGAACGAGAAGGGCTGGCAGATCCGCTACAGGGCGGTAGGAAAGGTCTCGGATGCCGGCATCCTGGAGAAGCTGCAACAATACGATTTCTTCTATCACGTGCCGCCGAAACCGAAGGAGGAGCTCCTGGTTGAATACCGAAAGGCGAATATGTTCGTGATGCCTTCCCATACGGAGACCTTCGGCCTCACCTACGCGGAGGCCATGACACAGGGACTGCCGGTCATCTATACCCGGGGCCAGGGCTTCGACGGCCAGTTCCCGGAGGGCATGGTGGGCTTCAGCGTGGACAGCCACGACGCCGAAGAGCTGGCGGAAAACATCGTTAAGGTCTGCGAAAGGTACGCGGAGCTTTCGAAAAACTGTATTGAAAAAGTGCAAAAGTTCCGCTGGAGCAAGATCATAGAGAGCTACCGGCAAATCTACAGCCAGATACTGAAATAAGAGGATCGCAAGAAAGTGAAGACTCAACGGAAGGATAAACATATAGTGTCATCGATCAAACAGAAATTCATGCAGAGCAGCTCCTATCGGCTGTCCTTCGTGGTCGCCATGATGGTTTTTCTGTTGTTTTTGACCAATGCGTCCTTCGATCTTGAACCATACACGGGGATCGATTATACGATCGTATCCTGGATATCGAAGGGCATCCTTTTCCTTCTGCTGCTGGGCAACGTCCGCACCATACTTAGGAAGCTGACCTCGGAGAAGATAATCAGCTTGGCGATCCTGCTGGCCGTGTTCCTTATCAATGTCCTGATCGTCAGCGATAAGCCGCTGCTCGGCTCCATTTTCTTTCAGTTCTGTTTGACGACGCTCCCGATCATCGTCGTGATTAGCTGCATCGACGATTACGATGAACTGCTGTCCTTGCTGATCTGGGTGTCGCGGATCATTGCGGTCTGCGCGGCGCTTCTGCTGGTCTCCCATAGGAGGAACTGGGGGGAGTATAGTATGGGGCTTTCGAATTCATTGACCCTGCCAACGGTGATGTTGCTGTACGGAGCGTATCGATCCAAGAACATCGTCGATCTTTTGCTGGCTGGAGCAACGGCCGTTGTGATCATGGTGCTTGGCTCCAGAGGAGCAATGTTGGGATACCTGATCTTCTTCCTGCTGCTACTGATAATGGGCTTTACCAGAAAGGATCGGCGCGTGTTCAGCATCGTACTGGTTGGGCTCATTTGTCTCGTGCTGTTATTCTGGAGGCCCATATTGACCATGTTTTCTTCCGCTCTGAAATCCATAGGCATTGGCTCAAGGACGATGCGGATGCTGCTGGACGGGTCGATCTTTTATCATGACGGCAGAGCCCCCATATATGGTGGAATGAGAGCGGAGCTTCAGGCTCATCCCTTCGTTCTTCATGGCATCGGCGGCGAACGGCCGTTTGCGAACGGAACCTATGCGCATAACTTCGTTTATGAGCTGCTGATGGACTTCGGAGTCGTCTTGGGCGGTTTGTGCGTGCTGTACATTTTCTATCAGTCTTTGCGGACTGTATGGGAAGCGGTCCGATGCGAGGATCCGTTCCATATGACGAAACTAATACTCTTCTCTATTTCCGTGCCTCTCGCCTATGTCAGCGGAACGTTTTGGGTGGCTGTTTACCTTTGGTGCTGGCTGGTTTTGTGTGACAAGCAATATCCTGCGCCGATCAAGCGTGCGGCCAAGGCTTCAGGCGATGGCAAGCTCCTGAGCATCGTCATCCCCACTAAGAATAGGTATACGTATCTATTATCCTTCATTGAGCTCTGCGCTACGTTCTCCAACCGGGATTTCGAACTGGTGATCCAGGACAATTCCGACGACAACCGAGAGATCTTGGAGTATCTGTCCAAAGGCGCCTATGATTTCGTCGCGTATCATTACGATCCTTCCCCACTCTCCATGAGCGAGAACAGCGAGCTGGCGGTACAGCATGCTCAGGGACGGTACATCTGCTTCATGGGAGACGACGATCTGCTCTCCGAGAAGTTAGTGGACTTCGTCGCCTATATGGAGCAGAAGGATATCGATTCGGCCATCTTCCAACTGGCGCAGTACAACTGGCCCGGAGTGGTCCATAAAGCCCATCGATTTCCCAATCTGGTCATCTACGCCTTCGACGGGCAGATGCGCAGGATCAACGTGAAGCGGGAGTATCGTCGATTGCTCAGGACCGGTGCGGTGAGTTTGGAACACATGCCCCAACTCTATCACGGCGTAGTGCGTCGGACCGTTCTTGATCAGGTGTACGCAGCCTGCGGTACCTATTTCCCCGGTCCGAGCCCGGACATGGCGGTCAGCGTAGCTTTGTCCCAGTTCGTCAAAAAGCACGTGCGCTTCAACGTGCCCCTGATCTCCTCCGGCGCTTCCCCCAAGAGCTCTGCAGGATTGGGGGCAAGGCACATGCACAAGGGAGAGCTCAAGAGCGTTTCCTTCCTACCGAAGGATATCGAGGAAAAGTGGGACGAACGGATACCGCGGGTATGGACCGGCCCCACGATCTATGCGCAGAGCACCTTTGAAGCCCTGAAGGCATCTGGGCGAGAGAAGGATATCGACCGGTTCAATTTCACGTATTTCCTAGCCTTCTTTGATACGTTCTGTGAGGATTACCGGGAGCTGTCCAATGCGTACCGGAAGGAGAACAAGGTCAATGGCCTGCTTTACGGCTGGTACAGGATCTGTATTTTTGCCTTGAGAGGGTTCAAGTTCGTGAGCAACAAACTGCTGCTGACGATCCAGCTGGGCGGGATGCTGGTGGACGGCGTTTCCAACACGCTGCTGGCACAGCAGCGTATCGACGAAGAGATCGAAAAGGTCCCTCTTCCTTTTCGGGGATAAAGGGCCGGATCGAACGGAAAGGCGAGAATAGGTATGGTGGATTTCACAGGCAAGACCCTATTGATCACCGGCGGGACCGGGTCCTTTGGCAACGCGGTCCTGGAACGGTTTCTGGACACGGATATCCGAGAGATACGCATTTTTTCCCGGGACGAAAAGAAACAGGACGACATGCGTCATCGTTACAACAACCCTAAGCTGACGTTCTTTATCGGAGATGTGCGGGATATCAGCACCCTTCGCCCGGCAATGATGGGCGTGGATTACGTCTTCCATGCAGCGGCTTTGAAGCAGGTGCCCTCCTGTGAATTCTTTCCCCTGGAAGCGGTGAAGACCAACGTCATCGGTACGGACAACGTGTTGAGCGCTGCCATCGAAGCTGGGGTCAAGCGGGTGGTCTGCCTGTCTACGGACAAGGCGGCCTACCCCATCAACGCCATGGGGACCAGCAAGGCTATGATGGAAAAGATCATCATCGCCAAGGCCCGGAGCGTGGACCCGGAGAAGACGCGGATATGCTGCACGAGATACGGCAACGTCATGGCCTCCCGGGGCTCCGTCATCCCGCTGTTCATCGACAAGATCAAGGCGGGGTTGCCCCTTACCGTGACCAACGGAGATATGACCCGCTTCATCATGAACCTCAACGAGGCAGTGGACCTGGTCCTGTACGCTTTTGAACATGGCTCCCAGGGCGACCTTTTCGTGCAGAAGGCCGACGCCAGCACCATCTGGGATCTGACCACCGCCATCAAGGAGCTCTTCGGAGTACCGGATTATCCCGTGGAGATCATCGGCATCCGCCATGGGGAGAAGATGTATGAGACGTTGTTGACCAACGAGGAATGTGCTCGCGCCATCGACTGCGGCCCCTTCTATCGGGTGATTGCGGACAATCGGGATATGAACTATGAAAAATATCTGACCCAGGGCGACGTGCAGCGCAGCCATTTGACGGAGTTCAATTCCAACAACACGAAACGTCTGACTGTAGAGCAGATCAAGGCAAAGCTGTTGACCTGTGAGCTGGTGGCGGAGGCGCTGAAAGAGTGGCGGCGCGGGAAGAAGCAGGCATGAGATTCCTGGTGCTGGGCTGCAACGGCATGGCCGGCCATATGATCAGCCTGTATCTGAAGGAACAAGGACACCAGGTACAGGGCTTTGCCCGCAAGCCGTCCCCCTTCGTGCAGACCGTTGTGGGCGATGCGCGGGACACGTCTTTGTTGGAAAGTACTCTTCGAGATGGTGATTTCGACAGCGTGGTCAACTGCATCGGCGTGCTGAACCGAGCCGCCGAGGAGAACAAGGCGGATGCGGCGTTCCTCAACGGGTATTTGCCCCATGCCCTGGTCCGGATGGCGGAGGGCACGAAAAGCCAGATCGTTCATATCAGTACGGACTGTGTGTTTTCAGGCGATCGGGGCCGGTATACGGAAACGGACCTGCGGGACGGGACCAGCTTCTATGCCCGGTCCAAGGCGTTGGGCGAGGTTGAGGAAGCCGGCCATGTGACGCTCCGGCAGTCCATCGTCGGCCCGGATCTGCGGCCGGAGGGGATCGGGCTCATGAACTGGTTCCTGCAGCAGAAGGGGCCCGTCAACGGCTACACCCAGGTGATGTGGACGGGGCTCACCACCCTTCAGCTGGCGAAGACGGTGGAGACGGCAGCCCGGGAACGGCTGGAGGGACTGTACAACGTGGTCCCCGACAGGAGCATCTCCAAGCACGACCTGCTGGAGCTGTTCAACAGATATCTCCGGGCTGAGCAGGTGACGATCCGCCCCTACGATCTGGTCAGGGAGGACAAATCCCTGGTTCAGACCAGAGGGGACGCGGACTTTTCGATCCCTGACTATGAGCAGATGGTCATAGAGCTGGCGGATTGGATGGAAGCCCATCGGGATCTCTATCCCCACTATCAGCTTTGCTGAGGATGTTGCATGACGGAGTGGAAGATGGAGAAAAACAGTTTGCCCGTGGCAGGATACGCTTTCGATGTGAGCGTCGTAGTGCTCACATATAACGGGCACATGCCAAAGATCCGGGAAACCCTCCGTTCGATCCTGGCGCAGAAGGATGTGCGCTGGCAGCTGATCGTGGCCGACGACGGCTCCCGGGAGAATCACTTCGAAGAGATAAGCGCGTTTTTGAACGCCGAAGGGATAACGGGATATTTGCTTCTGTCGGCAGAGAAGAATCAGGGCACGGTGCGGAATGCTCTTCAGGCTGCGCGACGGGCGGAGGGAGAGTACATCAAGCTGATCAGTCCCGGGGACAGCCTGTATGGAGACGATTGCCTCAGTAGCTGGCTGAAAGCGGTCCGATCCGTCGGAGCCCCCTGGTCCTTCAGCGATGCGATCTATTACCGGGAGGAAAACGGGAAGAAGACGGCGGTACAGGCAGTGGCTCGACCAGTCATGACGAAGCCATACCTGCGAAACCAGACAAGCAGGATGCGCTGGAACTATGCCATCGTCGGGGATGTGGCCGTTGGAGCGGCGATCCTTTGCCGAACCGACTGCATGCGGACGTATTTGGAGCGAATCGAGGGAAAGGTCATCTATGCGGAGGATTACATCTATAAGCTGATGATGTTCGACGGCATCGTTGGAACGTACTACCCCCGGCAAACGGTCCTGTATGAATGTGCGTCGGGCATCTCCTCCTCTCCAAACGATGTGTGGGCGGATCGGCTGGATCACGACTTGACAGCTGTCAAGGAGATCATGATCAGCGAACAGCGACCGAATGACCCGCTTCAGCTCCGTATGGTACAGGCGC
>Ga0310694_10003296_pt1 | contig 15891 bp, 23 predicted proteins | sample 174DNAGHGhighgp2_FD_203884 | JGI IMG/M metagenome (GOLD analysis project Ga0310694, IMG submission 203884) | Sheep rumen microbial communities from Palmerston North, Manawatu-Wanganui, New Zealand - 1742 DNA GHGhigh gp2 (v2) (version 2) | ecosystem: Host-associated > Mammals > Digestive system... | reverse complement strand
AATTTGCCAATGACACTATCAATCAGTTTGGCAGTTTCATTATGCCGGACATCGAACGGATTCGGGAATTTTTAGCACTTGAATTTATAGGCAACTGATTCGTTAAAGGAGCGGATTGATAATGAAAGTATCGAGGCTTGGAATCAATATGTATGAGCTGGAAGACAGCATACCGGGTGGTGGTAGCCCGGTAGGGCGTGCGGTAAACTTCCTTCGAGTTGAAGTAAACAAAATCGCAGAAATCCTCGATGAAATGGATGAACGGATATCTCGTGTTTCCGAAGAATGGCAGATGATAAACCATATGAACTACAACGGGGACGATCAGCCTTGCCCACCGCCGCCGAAGGGAGCGGATTGAGAATGTATATCACCATCCTGAACGGAACCGTGACCGGGATTGATTACTTCCGCAAGGCTTACCGGAAAGCGAGATGGAAACGGACGGCCCAGCGGACGATCAGACGAACGCTGGAATACAAGCCGGACTATTGGGGAAACATTCTGATTCTGTAACGGAGGAGGCAAGTATGAAATTCGTTGTGAAAAAGGTGTCAGATTGGCGTTTCAGCGAGGAACGGGAAATCAATACGGTTGATGACCTGAAGAAGCTGGCAGAAGAACATCCCGGATGGCACGGGAATGGAGAGAACAAAGACCTGATCATCAATTTCGGAGATGAGGACCATCCGCAGCCAACGATCACCATCTACGATGACTACATTGAGTGACATGCCAGCAATCCGGGTAACCCGGCGCTGATAGAGCGGAAGATGTGGCGAACAACGGGAAAGGAGGCCGGATTAAGGCTGGACGGAGATCCACCATCCGGGAATTTCATGGGCCTCACGATTGAAACCGATGACCTTGATGACCTCTGCGCAATGATGTGCGACAACAGACTACCGAGGAGGAAGAAAATGAAAAAGCAAGTGCTTTTGACAGACGAAGACATCTTACAGACCATAGCCAATTCATTCAATGTCTCCAAAGATGCCGTGAGGCTGGAGACCTACAAGGATACTGTCGGTTGTGGACAGGGAGAAAGAGACATTTTCAGAACACGAGCAACAGTTGAGCTGCCAATGAACGATGGGAGGTAAAAAACATGAACGCCAAGCAAGCAATGAGAAAAATGGACCGTCACGCCCTGGTGAAGCAGATCGCAGACCTTCAGTTCGTCAACTCGATGAACCAAGCTGATATCGTCAGCTACAACCAATGTATCGACCACATGATCGCTGGCGGCTCCCCGTGCGAGTTCTGCGAGGACTTCAATGGCGATTGCGAACACCCTGAATGCCGGGAAGCTGGCAACGGCTGCCCGGATTGGATGTTGCGAATGAAAACCCCGGAAGAGGTCCTTGGTGGTAGTGGCGAAAAAGAGCCTTCCGGGAAGTCAGAAAACAACTCGCCTTCGTGAATACCTCTATTTCGATCAAAAGGGGGGCAATAAGCCACGAAAGAGTATTTTATGAGAGTTCGTTCAGCCGAGAGGGAGATGCGGCTTCTTGGGGCGAAAAAACGGCATTTTGAGGATATGGGATTTTCGATCTCTCCGAAGCTCACCGGGATGCCTGGGTCCGGGCAGCGTGGTCAAAGCCGTGTCGAGCTTGCCGCCGTGGGCATGGTGGACATTATGGCCCAGCTCCAGCGGCAGATTGACGAGTACGCCAAGATTATCCACGAGGCAGAGAACCTCATCTCCCGGATTCCGCAGGAAAAATACCGCCAGCTCCTGACCCTGCGGTACCTCGCCGGGATGAGCTGGCCTTCGATCTCAGACGAGATGGGTTACCGGGACCGGAATTCTGTATACAGAGCGCACGGTTATGCGTTGATCGCTGCGAAGAAGGTGAAGAATGAAAATTTACATTAACAGATTCGCCGGAACGGTTGTGGCGGTTGATCTTCTGCTGGAACGGAGCGGACGGTTCATCCATCTGTACAGGAGGAGGAAAAATGTCAGGATTGAGAAATTCATAGAGTTACCACCGATTGATGACAAAACAAAAAAATAACCGGGAGGATCATTCCCCCCGGTTTTTCATGTCTTCCCGGATTATCCGCTTCAGATATTCCTGGATATTCGGTTGGGCCTCCAGCCATTTAATAAGCTCCGGTTCCGTGTTCCGGCTCAGTTTCAAGCCGAAGAACCTGGCGTTTTTCTGATCACTCACATAATTTCCCATCGGTTTAACCCTCCTCCCGGATCAGTATAACCAATCTGTCAAGGCTTCTCAAAGATCGCCATTACGCAGCTTTCGTACCGTTTTTCTGTCCGGGAAAACTTCCAGCCGGGATACTGTCTTGATATTGCTTGGATAATTTCTTCCAGCGGAGCATCAATTTCGCTGATTTCAAAGTCCATTTCAGGGTCCGGGATTTCAAACCTTTTTTTCACTTTTTGCCAGCAGAGCGGCTGGTATCCCATCTCGTCATTGACATACACCATCAACACATAGTATTTATCCCCATTTCCGGTTTCGTACAGATCGCCATCAAAATCATAAAATGAATCGAGGCAAATTTCGGTCCTGTGGCTTCCGAGAGCGGAAGCAACCATTTCGTCAATAAAGCGGTCAGAGTCCATGTCCAGCCGGTATCCGGCCTTTTTCGCTCCGTAAAGCTCGTGTGTGATTCGATTGAATTTCATGGGTTTTTCCTCACTTTCTCCGCTGCTGGCAGCGGCTACGAGAGCCGGTGTCCGGCTCCCGTCTGCCGGTGTCAGATCACGCCATTGTGCATGTTCCACGGGCGAGACCGGCCCTCAATGCGGCTGGAGTCATGTTTTCCCGTGACCAATAATACTGACGGCTTCCGGGGAAATCTTTCCGGCTCCGGTAGGTGTAAGCCGGGACCCAATGACCGTTTTCGTCCTTTTTCATCCCCCGGATGATTACCCGGTTTTCCACATAGACCTTATAAGGTCCGACATTGTGCCATCCATCGCATTTGCAGTTTGCCATGAGTTTTTCCTCTCTTTCTCCAGCCTGGTGCTGGTTACGAAAGCCGAAGTCCGGCTTCCGTCTATCAGCATCAGATCGTGATGTACGCCCGGATGCATTTTCCGTCAGATTCCGTAATTATTCCGGTATCAATTAGGCATTGGATGTACCCGGATGATTTGCTGATGTAAAGCTCTCTGTACCGCTGATCCGTCTTTGCGTTGTTGCGGTAATACTCAATCCGGTTTTTTGCCGATTCCGGCAGTTTGTTCATTGCTTGCCTTGTGAAACTCATTGCTTTTTCCTCCCGTTTTTTATTTCCAGCTTGGCGCTGGCTACAAGGCCCGGTCCTGGTTCCGGGCCTTGTCTGCCAAGGTCAAATGTAAGGATGTTCTGCCGCCCATTTGATAGCTTCATTCCGGTTGTAGGATGCGAAGGCGAGGCAGAGATTTTCGTCTTCCAGCGCTTCCGGGGGCCAAATCTCATAGACGATTACTTTTTCACCGATGACATTGATTTCGGTGATCGCTTGCATCATCCATCCGCTATAGTGCTTTTTGAATACTCTTGCGCTAAGGACGGTTGGAGCCTGGAAATACTTTGCTGTCTTTTTCATTGGTTTATCCCCTTTCAAATTCTTCTTTGGTGCATTGCATTTTGACCATCGCATTGATTGAGAGACCGACCACATTGCTCTGATACTGCCGGTAAATTCGATTTGCGATGGAGACCGCCTCATCCCTGGACCAACCTTTTCCCATCAAGGCGGTGACCATTTCTTTCGTTCTCGCTGCCGTCCGTTCGGTGATTTTGAAGGGCATTTCAAGAAGGATGGACAGATGTTTTTCGGCGGTTTTTGTGGTCATCGTCTTGGCGAAAAGGGGATTCCGGGTGAATTTGTATTCTCCATCGTAGATGGATTGAAGATACCAATCTTTTCCGTCCTTAATTCCGGTAATAACCCAACCATTGCATGTCATGTGAGCGCTGAATCCAGCCATTTTATTTGCCTCCCTTCAAGTCCCAAACTTTTGTAAAATTGCCCTGGTTTTTCATGGCCCTACGAGCGGAGGATTTCGTCCGGTAAGAACCTTGGAACAGGGTGCGAGCCAGCGGTCCATCGTTGATCATTTCGGAGATCACGAGATCGAAACAATAACTGTTTTTCTGGACCTCGATCTCAGCACTCACGGCTTTTTCGTCCGTGTTTTGCCATCTCTCAAGAACGATTGTCATTTGCATGTCCTCCCGTCAATATTTTGCGGTTTCCCACTACGGCCCGGAGGCCGTTTCGGCTGGTTACCGTCCAACCATCGTCAGGTGGGATTTACCAAGGGAAGCAGAACAATGCGCTGCTGCGGCTCCTGACAACGTAGAATGTTCCGGTTGTGCGGCCCTTCATGACGAGACCGTTTCGTCCGTAAACACCGATGGAGTAAGCGATCTCATCAAAAGCGCCTTCCTTGAAGTAATGGTCCCGGTAATCCTGGTCGGACCATCTCGTTGCATCAACGGAACCGGGGAGATTAAGGAATCTGCCGATATCTTTCTGAGTGGTTTTCATTGTTGTTTACCTCTCTTTCTGTTGCCCGTGGGGTTTAACCCCTCCCGGCGAGGATAGAATAGCACAGGGTTTAACCCTTTGTCAAGCATTTTTTTCAAAGAAAATGAAAAAGCCTCTCCGGCTTACTGCCACAACGGTTCCAGGGCAGCGGAACGGGGCAAAATCTGCCGGATCGGCAAAAAAATCTCAAAAAAAAATTCCAAAATGGTCTATCATTATGCAAGCATTGACAGTAAAATTTGCTATAGTGGGACGGAAGTCCCAAGAGGTCCTTCCTCCCCCTATAACCCCTACCATCCCAGCACCGGACCAACACCGGTGCTTTTTCATACCCAATTTCCACCAACAGGAAACAGAGGGAACAAAAATAACCCGGAAAGGGGAAAACAGGCCATGAATACCGCTTGAAACCACATCCTCCAAACATACCCCGGTCACATCTACCACATTCCCACCAACTACCCTCCACAAAACCTTTCCCTTCCATTATAGCGATCAAAAACAAAGCTCCCGGAAGGGGAACAGGCATAGAATCGAACGTGAACGAATACCCCACCCCCTGTGCCGGGGGAAGAGGCTGGAAGCCTTGAAAACAAAGGGCCGGAAGGATTTCCTCCGGTCCATTTTTGATCCCTGTTTCTACCAACTATTCGTAAAACAGTTGTTTAGCGAATAGTTGAAATTCATGGTAGAAACGCTGGAACCGTTGATACATAAGGCTTAGAGGGAATTGTGACAGGGCAGCCATCCGGCCCACAACCGCCACGGCATGGACAAAATGGACACCGGCGGCCCGGAGGACCGGCAGCGGCCCCACCAGCAGCGGCCCACCAGGCACCCCGGGGAGGGGGTCCGGTCCAGGAACCCCGGGGGGTCTGAATGTGACAGGGACTCCGCACCGCTGGGCGGTGTAACGAAAAATAGCCTCTCCTCCCCGGTATCCGGGAGGCAGGGGGAAGGAGATGATAGTGATGCCGAGACCGAAGCCAACGAAGCTGGATGCAGACGGAGAATTTTTCGTGAGGATGACGGCTCGTGGATACAGCACGAGGGAGATCATCAAAGAGCTTTACCACCTGGAAGAGGCTGATGATCCGAAGAAGTTTCACAACTACGAGTGCAAGCTCTCCCGGTACAGAAGGTATCCGGACTTCATGGAAGTTTTCAAGGATGAGATTGCCAAGGTGATTTCTCCGAAGCTGCTGGGGAAGGGCGTGAGGGTTCTGTCGGATCAGATGGACTCCACGGAGCCTTGGCTGGCGAACAAGGCGGCGAATGACATTGTTGCGTTCACGAGCAAGCGGCTGTTTGCGGAAGAGGACAATGCGGTGACCATTCAGTTTGCCGAGGGAGCCGGGATGCCGGAGATCGGAACGCCTGACGGCGAAGAGGAATGAGGTGGGATGATTGCCCATCGTAACCATTGACTACAAGCCGACACCGAAACAGGCGATCTTCCATGCCAGCAAAGCCAACGAGATTCTGTACGGCGGCGCTGCTGGCGGCGGCAAGACGAAGGCGCTGATCATGGATGCGCTCTTCCGCTGCCTGAAGTTCCCCGGAACCACGGCCTGTGTTTTCCGGAGGACCTATCAGGAGCTGGAGGACACGGACATCAAAGAGGCACAGGCTTCCTACCCGGAGGCGCTGGCGAAGTACAATGCCGGACGGCATGAATTCCGGTTGAAGAACGGGAGCAAGATCCTGTTCCGGCATTGTGAATCCGAGGCTGATCGGTTCAAGTATTCCGGTATCGAGATTCAGTTCTTGTACTTTGACGAGCTGACCTCGTTTGAACAAGTGGTCTACGATTTCATCAAAACCCGTCTCCGTGCCAAGAAGAGCCTTGGCGTGGTTCCGATTGTCCGCTCTGCCAGCAACCCTGGCAACATCGGACACGGCTGGGTGAAGAAGATGTTCGTGGATGCCGGACCGTACATGGAGATCCTTGAACAGGAGATTTTCTCCGAGACCCTGCACAAGTCCAAGAAGATCAGGACCCAATACATCCCGGCGCTGGCGATGGAAAACCCGTTCATCACGGATGACTACATCTTCGAGCTGGAACAGAAGCCACCGGCCCTCCGGGCGGCGCTGTTGAACGGCGATTGGGATTCCTTCGAGGGCCAGGTGTTCAAGGAATGGAAGGACGATCCGAATCACTACATTGACCGCCGGTGGACCCATGTGATCGAGCCGTTTGAGATTCCGCTGGATTGGCCCAGGTACTTCGGCTTTGACCACGGGTACTCCAAGCCGTTCTCATGCGGATGGTTCGCCATTGGTCCTGACCAAACCATGTACATGTACCGTGAGTGGTACGGCTGCAAACCGAGACAGGCGAATGTCGGCATTGAGCTGACACCGATACAGATTTCGGACGGCATCCTTGAACGGGAAGAGACCGAGATGAAGGACAACATCACGGTGATCCGCACCGCCGACCCGGCGATCTTTGACAAGAGCCGTGGAGACAGCGTAGCTGATCAGATGGCTCCCGGATATATGGGCCGCCGACAGGGCGTTGTCTTCAACAAAGGCGATCACGCACGGATGGCTGGCAAGATGCAAGTTCATGAACGGCTGCGGTTTGATGACAACGGCAGACCGAAACTGCAAGTATTCAATACATGCAGGGAGTTTATCCGAACGTTCCCAACTCTGCCTTACTCGCAGAAGAAGACCGAGGATGTTGACTCCGATGCGGAGGATCACCCATGCATACGATATGTTGCGCTACGTTTGCATGGATCACCCCGTTGTGCCTAAGAAGAAGACACCGCCGGTATACAAGCCGTTCGATCCTTTTAGTAGATGAGGTAGGTGATACAGATGGCTGAAGCACTTCCCAAGCTGGAAATTTCCGAGGATGACGAGAAAGAGCTTCAGAAGATCGCTGACGAGCTGGAGGCGATGGTCGATGAGACCAGCTATTACGAAGAACAGCCGTTAAGCCGTGGACAGGAAGCGCTCCTGAACCGGATTTATGACCGGCTGGAGCTGTTCCAGAAAGGGAACGAACCGTACCACGAAGCAGCCAAGAAAGCACGGCAGATCCTCCACATGGATGACCCGGATCAGGACACATCGAAGTCGAAGAAGGTTTCAGGGAAAAAGACCCTCCAGCTTCAGACCCTGAAGAGTACGGTGAATAACGTTATTGCCGATCAGATGCTCTCCATGCCGGAAGCACGGCTGATGCCGGAGACCGCAGCGATGCAGGAAGCGGCAGATGACCTTCAGGACATGGTTCATTACGTTATCTACTGCGCAAACGATTTTGAGCAGACCCATTACCGGCTGTGCGAGGACTTCTACGGTCCCGGCACGATGGTTGCTCAGACGGCGTGGGACCCGGACATGAACCACGGCAAGGGCGAGATCGCCATTATCCGCTGGCCCATCGAGGCTTTCCTTTGGGACCCCAAGGCCGAGAACATTCAGGATTGCCGAGCGGTAATGAAACTGAGCTGGCATCCGCTGTCCTGGTTCCGGTCCCATTACCCGGAACAGGGCCGGTATGTCGGAGCCGAGAAGGGAAACCATGAGAATGTTGGCATGACCACCGCTCAGGAGGCCGTTGAGGATACCGGGAGCGATGAAGACCGTGCGCTGCTGATTGAGTATTGGTGGCGTGATTATGATGCCAAGACCCGGCGGTACAAGATCAATGTGGCGTATGCAGCCGGAAACGCTCTGCTGGATGTCCAGCTTGGCGTGTACGATCACGGCCTTTACCCGTTCTCGATCCTGCCGTGCGACACGATTGAAGGCTGCCTCGCCGGTGAGGGCCTTGTGACCCAGCTTGCACCGATGATGCGGTATATCAACCGGTACATGGCCTATGTGGACATGAACCTCCGGATGGCATCCAAGACGAGGGCGCTGGTCCGGAAGGATGCCGGTATTGACATTGAGGCTCTTGCTGATTGGGAGAATGACATCATCGAGGGCAACAATATTACTCCGGACAACATCCAATGGATGAGTACGCCGCCGTTCAACAGCATGATCAATCAGATGATGCTCCAGCTTGAGACCGATCTGAAGCAGGACTCTGGTGCGAATCAGTTCACTCGTGGCGAGACCACTGGCGGTATTGTTTCCGGTAAGGCGATCAATTCCCTGATCCAAGCCGGTGGCAAGATTTCGTCCATGCGGTCCGAGCAGATCAAGTATTTCCACAAGGATATCGCGGAGCAGGTCATCTGGCTGATGAGTCAGTTCTACGATGACAACCGGGTGATGATGATTACGGGCCGGAAGGGCGTAACCCGTGAGCTGAAGGTGAACATGGAGAAGCTGTTCGGCAAGTCGAAGGGGGCGGTGAATCCTCCTCCGTATACCGTGCAGATCGAGATTTCCAGCCGTGATCCCCAGCGGATTGCCAATCAGAATCAGATGTTCATGGAAGCCTACACGATGTCTGCACAGGCCCAGCAGTTCTTCCCCCTGTCCTCGCTGATCAAGATTCTGAACCTGGACGGCAAGGACAAAATCCTGCCGATCATCGAGGGCAATGAGACCTATCAGCAGCAGATGCAGCAGATGCAGCAGCAAGTTGAGCAGATGGGCCAGCAGATGCAGCAGATGGCAGAAGAGAACCAGCACCTGAAGCAGACCACCATGCAGATGGGCGATGCGCTTTCCTCCGTGAAGGCACGGCTGGGGCAGACCCCCGGAACGGAACCGGAAGAGAGCGCAATGGTCAACCAGGCTGAGAACAACTTCGGACAGCAGACAGGAATGCCGCTGCCCACATAACCAAGGCAAAAGCCTCGTGATGTGCGAGGTTTTTCATATTTTGACTTCCCCGTGATGTGCGGTGGAGGAAAGGAGAACCTATGGGAATTGAGTCTGAATCCAACCTCAATACTGAAGCCACGGAAGCGGATCAGCTGCCGGAAGGTCTGATTGAGGAAACGGACGAGACCGAAATCGACCTTGACGAGGCGATTGATGAAAACGCCGAGGAAGGTCAGGCCGCTGACGAACAGGACGAGCAGGAGCATGAAGCGGAGCCTCAGGCCAAGGAACCGCATTATGTGAAGGGCCGGATTGAGAAGGCGGTAGCGAGGGTACGGGAAGAGTATGAGGCTATTCTCAACCCTCTCCGGGAGCAGCTTTCCGCAATGTCGGAAAGAATGCTGAAGGCCGATGCGCAGGAGCTGGTGAAGAAGGGTGAATTCCGGAGCGTTGAAACCGCCGAGGAATATCTCCGTCTGAAGCAGGGTCTTCCGGCTTCCACAATTGAGGAGCCGAAGGGCCAGCCTCGCAATGCCAACGGACAGTTTGCCCCCAAACAGGATGCCGGGGATGCCGCTACACAGGCCCGGATTGATATGCTGAAGCACCAGGCTTCACAGATCAAGGCGAGGACCGGCGTGGATGTCATCAAGGCGTTCAACGAGGACCCCAATATCAAAAAGCGTGTAATCGCAGGAGAGGTTGACTTCTACGATGTTGCCGAGGAGATCGGCAAACAGCCGAAGAGAGGCAAGCCTCCTGCACCGATGCGTTCTCCCAATGGAGCCGCAACCAGCCAGCCTACCAATGCCATCATGGACATGACAGATGAGCAGTTCCGGCGGCTGGAAGAACGAGTTCAGAAAGGGGCACGCATCCGACAAAGTTAAAGGAGCGTGTAATCCATGCCTAACGTAAACATGAACTATTCCTATGATGCCGCCACCGCCCCCTCCCTGGTTGAAACCTACATCCAGCGGAAGGCCATGCAGAATGTCGAACCCAACCTCCGGTATCTGGACGATGCCGACATGATCGACCAGCCGGAAGGCAACGGCAAGCATGTCCGCATGTGGCGTTATTCCGAACTTCCTGCCATCACCACTCCCCTGGCTGAAGGCGTGACCCCGGACGGTCAGAAGCTGACCGAGACGGCGTTCACCGTCATGACCAAGCCTTTCGGCGGCTGGATGGCCTACACCGATGAGCTGGATCTGTTCCATGTGGACAAGAAGACCGATGCCATCGCTGAACGGCTGACCCGTCAGGCGGCCCTGTCCATTGACACCGTGGGCCGTGATCAGATTTGCGCTGGCCTGAATGTGATGTATCCCGGCAGCGTGACCAGCCGTGCTGCGCTGACTTCTTCCGACATCCTGACCTATGCGGTCATCAAGAAGGTTGTCCGCAACCTGAAGAAGAAGGGTGCGCAGCCGTTCCCGGATGGCTACTTCCATGCGAAGATCGACCATGACACCTACTACGACCTGACTCAGGACCAGCATTGGAACGATGTCAGCGTGTACCAGGATGACAGCCGGGTGAAGTCCTACGAGCTGGGCAACATCTACAAGGTGAAGTTCTTCGAGGTGGACAACGGCAAGATTTTCGCCGCCGAGTCCTATCTGTATGGCTCCAAGGCGTACCTGACGGCCTACGCCAACTTCGATGCTGCCAACCGCACGATGATCGTTGCGGATACCATGAGCGAGGACGAGGCCCGTGAGCTGACCGGCAAGATGGTGTATGTGCAGTACACCAACTCCAGCACGGACTATGTGACCCCCATGTGCGTTGAACGGGTATATCCGTCCGGCACGGCGAATCAGACGAAGATCGTCTTCCGCTGGGTCCCTGCGGCCTCTGTGACCGCCAATTGGACCACCGCCAAGTCCCTGAAGGTTGTTCCTTCCGGCGGCGCTACCAGCGGTGCTGAAGTCCATGCTTCCCTGATCTACGGTCAGCACGCCTTCGGCCTCGTGAAGCTGGGCGGCGGCAAGGGCAAGCCGAACATTCAGACCATCATCATGCCGCTGGGCAGCGAGGGCAGCGCCGATCCGCTCAAACAGCGTGGCTCGATTGCGTGGAAGGTGAAGCACTTCGCCTGTGCGGTAATTCAGGATGACTTCATCTGCCGTGTTGAACACAGCGTAAGCGCCTAAGACATTTCCCGGGGAGCCGGTCCACCTCCGCTGGCTCCCCAATTCCTCTCTTTCCGAGGCTATCCGCTTGACCCACGGGTAGCCTCACTTTTTTATAGAAAGGAGCCTGAATATGGCTACGAAAGAAAAAGAAACCCCTGTTGTGAATGAAGAAAAAGCGATGAAAGACAGCCTGACTTTTGCCGTTCCGAAACCGAAGGAGGAAGACGGCGGTCCCCGTGTGCGGATTATCCTGCCGAGGCTGGAGGATGACGGCAGCGTGGCGGTGGATCAGTACGAGCATGTGACCCTTGCCAATGAGAAGGGTGAGGAACATACCCGGATTCTCCGTGGAGAATTTGTGGATGTCACGGTTCCGGTGTACATGGCGCTGAAGGAGCGCTACGGAAAACAGATCTGAGGAGTGATGCACCATGACCCTGCAAGAGATCAAGGAACAGATCATGTTCCAGACGAACAACGATGCGGATGACCTTGAGGACTTTGAGCCGCACATTGCCGATTACATCAATGACGGCTATGACAGGATCGTGGTGGTTTTTGACCATCAGCATGTTGATCCAAACAGCGAAACTTATCCGACCTTGACGGAAGATGAAGATGAACCGAATCTCCCGGAATGGATGCACCGTTATCTGACCGATTGGGCAACATGGCTTGTGTACCGCAACGGCAATCCGCAGAAGCAGCAGAGGGGGTACGCCTACCGGGAATCCTTCGAGCTGTTTCTGCGGACGATTGCCGGTGAGGGCGGCATTGACGGCATGAACGCAGACGGGACCCTGAAACGGTACAGGAATTTCATCAATATCCCGGAGTGAGGTGAGGGAGGATGGCTTATTTTTCGCTGAAAGCCTATGATGCCGATGTCTTCCTCTCCTCATTCATGGGATTGCAACAGGCCGGAGATAATGTCGGAACGGACATCCGGTATGCCGTGGAAGCCGAGAATGTGGAGACACCGTATGGCGTTCTCCAACCGATGTCTGCCCCGGTTGTGCTGGAGACCGGCTTTCAGAACCGGATCGAGACAATGGCACGGCTTTACCGGCGGTGGTATGAAGGAACCGGCAGCAAGGATTGGCTGGTCATCAGCATGGGCGGTAAGCTCTACTACAAGCACGATGGCACACAGGACTCATGGCTGGCGCTGCCGTATCCGGCTGGTGTGAGCGCATATCAGAGCGATGTGTGGAGCTGGGCGGCCTACGAGATCAATCCGGCAGGAAGCACGGCCCCTGTTGATGTCCTGCTGATGAGCAATGCACAGGACGGCATGATCATGGTGGTTCCCCCGTATACGGCAACTGTATCGAGTAATAGCTGGACGGTCCGAACGATTGATACGCAAGGGAAGAAGTTTGGCGTGATCGAACGGTATGCGGAACGTATTTGGGGTGGAGCGATCCCGGATGACCCGGACATGCTGATGTATTCCCGGCCTTTCAATCCGGAGGATTGGACAATTTCCGGGGATGGCGAGGAGCCGGAAGACGGTGCTGGTGATATCCAGCAGCCGAGCTGGGACGGCGATTCGTTCAATGCGCTGAAGGCATTCGGCAATCAGCTCATTGCCTACAAGAAAAACCGGGTGTGGCGAATCCTGGGTACGGACCCCGGCGAATACACCTTCAAAGAGCAGTACGGCGGCGGTACTCCGTTCCCCAACACCATTGCGGTGGATGTGGAACGGATTTTTTCTGCGGACCGGGACGGCATGAGCGTGTATGACGGTCTGAGCGTAACGCCGTATTCACGGGAAGCCATTGAGCGGCTTTGGGCAACCGTCAACCGGGCCGCTATGGAGCAGATGTGCGGTGTACTGTTCAAGGAAAGGTACTATCTCTCCGTTCCGACAGGGAACAGTACGGTGAACAACGATATGATCGTGTTCAACCTGAGAGACCGGACGATTCTCTACTACACCGGGATGTACATTGAATCTTTTCTCGCAACGGAAGACACGCTTTATGCGACATCTTCCAATCTGCCAGGGAAGATCATCAGCCTTCCGTATGATTCATGGGAGAACGGTTCTGCATCGGACAAGCCGGTGAAATGGATGACCCCTTGGGTTGATTTCGGAAGGAAGACGATCAACAAGGGTGGCTTTGAGGTCTACTTCTCCCCGGAGGTTTCCGGCGAGAACCCCGTGACCTTCACATTCTCCGTGCAGACGGAAAAGAAGACCAAGACGAAGACCGTGACGATCCAGCCGAACATGGCGAAGCCGAAGCAGAAGCGAGTCCGCTTTGGTGGCACAGGAAGAAAGTACCGGCTGACCATTGAGGTCCGGACACCTCCGGCGAACACCGTTTGGCGGTTCACCGGCGGCATTCAGATGGTTGTCGAAACTGATCCGGATTAAAGAGGTGAGGAGGCATGGCACGAGACAAGAACGCAACGATCCAGCAGCACCAGCCTCTTCGGACACCGGAAGGATGGAACCGGCAGGAAAGGATGTTCCTTGTCCAACTCGATGAAATCCTGGATGACATCTACCGGCGGTTTGGGCGGCTGAAGCTGGCAGACCTGAGCGAGTCGGTACAGAATGGCATTACGATTGTCGATGAGACCACCGGGAAACGGGTAATGATCTCCGAGGCGGTCAATGCCATTGACATCAAGATCGAGGATGCGGAGAGCAGCATTGCAACGCTGGCGGCTACGGCAGAAAGAATTGAGACCCGGATTGCCGAGCTTGGCTACGGCATGGTCTTCATGCAGCCGAATGAGCCGGAAACATATTCCAAGGGCGATATATGGATTCAGACCCTTGCCGTTGGGAGCTGGCAGAGTGTTCTTGACAAGTATTCGAGCTGGCAGGAAATCCTCGCCAATGTAAGCACATGGCAAGTGGTCGGCGGCATCCCCAAGATGTTCGTGTATGACGGACAGGCTTGGGTTGAGATGTACGATGCCGAGATTCAGACGAACGTAATGACTCAGATCGAACAGCTTCGTGATCTGATCGCTCTGAGGGCAACGGTTGATGATCTGAACCTTCTGACCGGCCAAGTCACCCAGCATTCATCTGAACTTGCGGTTATGGCTCAGCAGATTTCTTCTGCGGTCACCACGGTCAACGCAAAGCCAAGTCACTATGTCCAGCTTGCCGATCCGAGGCTGACGAACGAGATCCACCTTGGAGACACATGGACCAAGCACGATGTCTACTTCAAAACATGGCAGACGATCAAGGACCATTACAACACATGGCAGGAAGTCAAGGACAGCCATGATTTGTGGATGGACGGCCTTGGAGATCGGTCCTTCACTTGGGATGGTACCGAGTGGATAGAGACCAGCGATAAGGCCACAGAGATCGTCAACCGGACGAGGATCACGGAAACTGATACCAAGATCGCCCTGATGGCGGTCCAACAGGCTCAGTTCCAGGGCGATCTGATCGACCTTGAAGCGCAGATCACGATCACAGCTACGCAAATCCGTCAGTATGTTGCAAACAACTACTACGGGATGCAAAGCGGTATAGACATCCTCGCCGCTGGCATCGAGATTTCGGCTGCGAAGTACCTGAAGATCAAGACCGGCGGCGTTTTTACCACGGAATCCGGCAACTTCAGCATTGATGCACAGGGTAATGCCACATTTAAGGGTGGTGGCGTATTCTCCGGCTCCTTGTCCGCTGCTACCGGAACATTCGCCGGGAATTTGAGTGCCGCTGGCGGTACGTTCGCAGGGCAGCTACAAGCGGCAACAGGAACCTTCGCTGGTTCCCTTTCTGCGGCAACGGGTACATTCGCCGGAACGTTGAGTGCTGCTTGTGTGACAAGCGGAACGATGTCTGCTGACCGGATCAAGGGCGGTACGCTGGCTCTTGGCGGCAACAATAATACGGACGGCGTTCTGACGATCAAGAACGCAAGCGGAACGCAGATCGGTGCTTGGGATCGGAACGGTATCAGCGCAATAGCCGGTACGATTGGCGGTTGGACCCTTGCATCGAATAGGTTGAGGTCCGGCAGCAGTACAGGGTATGTCGGACTTGATTCCAACACAAATAACACATACGCAATTTGGGCCGGAAATGAGGATGCGGCATCTGCTCCATTCCGTTTGAAACGGGATGGGACCCTGACGGTAACGAAGCTGAACATTCTCAATGAAGCTGGAACACAAGAGGAAACCATCAACCTGAGAAGTTATTCGATGTGGAAACTCTACTACCATGTCATCAAACAAGTAAATGTTTCCGGTGGTTATGTCACCTCGATGGTTCTTTCAAATGGTGACACCGTAAATTTTAATCTTGCTTCAGCCGTCACAGTAAGTGGTAGCTGGAGCAACGGAAGATATTCGGCAATCGCTTACGATGGAGCTGGAAGAGTTGTTGCAACTAAACAATCCGGTGTAGTTGGGTTTGATAATAGTGCATCAGGGTACGCAAGTGCATTGACATCATACGGGGAAGTGACCGTGGACATTCTTGCTGGTGGAAGCAGTATTG
>Ga0310694_10003295_pt1 | contig 15891 bp, 11 predicted proteins | sample 174DNAGHGhighgp2_FD_203884 | JGI IMG/M metagenome (GOLD analysis project Ga0310694, IMG submission 203884) | Sheep rumen microbial communities from Palmerston North, Manawatu-Wanganui, New Zealand - 1742 DNA GHGhigh gp2 (v2) (version 2) | ecosystem: Host-associated > Mammals > Digestive system... | reverse complement strand
GCACCGAGCGGCAGCCAGAGTTGACTGAACACGAAGTCCTCCGCGTCCAGAACCGACATGACTCCACCCGGCAGACGTATGCTGCATCCAAGCGCAACAGGCAGGGACAGCGCCGCAACCGCGCCGCCCACCAGCAATGCGGTCTTGCAGCGCTTCCACCGCGTTTCGTCCATCAGCCCGCCAATCAAACACTCGAACACGGCAACAATCGTCGTCAGCGCGGCCAGAGATAGGAAGAGGAAGAACACCGCTCCCCAAAGCCGTCCTCCGCCCATGTGCGCGAACACTTCCGGAAGCGCGATGAAGATTAGCCCTGGTCCGGCGGTGACGTCAACCCCGAACGCCGCGCACGCGGGGAACACGACGAGTCCCGCAAGAAGCGCCACGCATGTGTCGATCGCCGTGATCCACAGCGACTCCGTGACGAGCGAATGTTCCCGCCCCACGTAGCTGCCGAATATCGTCATGCATCCCACGCCAACCGAGAGAGTGAAGAACGCCTGCCCCATCGCGTCGAAGCAGACGCGGAATGGATGTTCGCAAATCGGCGTCCAGTTTGGCGCGAGGTAGAACTCCACGCCCTTCATCGCGCCGGGTAGCGACAACGCCTTCACGGCGAGCACGCCCAGAAGCGCAAGGAGCGAGAGCATCATCCACTTCGTCACGCGCTCGACGCCGCGCTGAACGCCGGCGAGGCACACGCACGTCGCCAACGCCACGGCAATCAGCATATACTTCGTGCAGGTCGATGGGTCTGCAAGAAGCCCGTCGAACGCGGCTTTAGCACCCGCGCCCGTGAATGAAATCCCCTGCACGGCGTATCCCGCAGTGTACCTGAGCAACCAACCGCCGACAGACGTGTAGTACATCATCAACAGCAGATTGCCGCCGAACACCACGCAGCCGAGCACGTACCAGAGCTTCCGCGTCCGCTCCGGCGCAAGCGCGCGCATCGCGCTCGCAACGCCTTTTCGCGCCGCGCGTCCCACGGCAAGTTCCGCCGTGAGCAGTGGAAAGCCAAGTAGCGCGAGAAACACGAGATAAACAAGCACGAACGCGGCACCGCCGTTACGCCCCACGATGAACGGGAAGCGCCACACGTTCCCGAGGCCGACGGCACATCCCGCCGCAACCATGAGAAACCCGAGCCGCGATTTGAGTCCTTCACGCCCGCCGCTGTCCGCCTGCGTGCCCATTTCAGTACATCGGCTCGTACTCGCCCTTCTGTACGCGCTTCAGGCACTTGAACCCCGCGCGCTTAGCGCGGTAGTGGAGGTCGGTTTCGGAATGCCCGAGCCCCGGCGCCTGTATGACGCGAAAAATCTCCGCGCCGCAGTCTGGACACCGCGTCAGCCGCTCGTCATTCAGCGACTGCATGATCTCGAATCCTGGCGACTTGCACTTCGCGCATCCGCCGTCCTTCGCCTCGTAAACGTACATCGGCATCAGCTGTATCTCCTCAAAAGCGGTTCAAGCCTTGACGCCAGCCGGCTTTCCAGCCAAGGCGTGACGTGCCAGAAGTCCCGCAAGTTCAAGTAGTCGCTCACCGGTCCTGCCTGTCCCGGCTTTGCGCCATACTCAGCGCGCAAGAGGATGTTCCGCGCAGTGGCGTCCGGCGAGACGAACTCCACCACCTGCGTCTTGAATCCAAGGATTCGCAGGATCATCGCGCGGAAGGCGTCCGTGAGGATATCGCACATCCGCTCGCGCAGGATGCCGTGACGCAGCACTCCCGCGAAGGAGGCATCGGACTGCGGCCCAATCGCCTTCTGCAGCTCGTGCTGACAGCACGGCGCGCTGACGATGTATCGGCTTCCCCACTCCACGCCCTTCGCCATCGCCTCGTCTGTGGCCGTGTCGCATGCATGGAGCGAAATCACCATATCGACGCGAGGCTTCTGGACGTCAGGCAAAGCATTCTTGATGTCGAACGACGACAACTCCGCCGCCACGAACTCTACCTGATCCGAAACATCCAATTGCTGCGCCATCTTCTGCGCGGCGGAAATCACGTCCTCTCGCCGATCCACGCCGATTACGCGCACGGCGGGGAACTTCATTACCTGCGTGAGGTAGAAGTATAGCGCAAGCGTCAGATACGCCTTTCCGCACCCGCAGTCCACAACGGTAAACGCCTCATTCGACATTCGCCTTTCGACATTCGCAAGGACGTCCTCGATCACCTTGAGGAACTCGTTCACCTGGTCGTATTTGCCGCGCATGGAGGCGCGGACGCGTCCGTCGCCATCCGAGATCCCAGTGACCCTCAAAAGCGCGGCGGAGTCGAAGGCCGCGAGCGGAAGGTTCTTCACGCGGTCGTGCGGCTGCACCTTTGCTACGCGGTCCATCTGCGCGGAACGCGATACGTGTACGTGCCCCTTCCGCGTCACGCGCACGTGAAGATCACCGGACGCCGTCATAAGGTGCAAGTCACGCGCACCCTTCTGCGCTATGATTTCCTCCAAACCCTCCGCCGCGCCGTTCGCGTCGAAGTTCTTGACGCGAACCTGTCCCTCGTCGTTCATCTCCGCCTGGAAGCGCTTTTCGCCGCCGATCAAAACTGGCCGCATCGAAATGCGAAACGTCTTGCCGTTGCGCCTCACCGACTGGACAATCTTCATAAAGCCCTCGCCCAGCACGCGGGCGCGGATTTCCTCCGCCAGGGCCTTGTCTAGCTCAAACTTCTCCATGTGGACTACACCTACTCACCGGCGACTTCAAGCACGTAGTGGAAATCGCGCTTCTCGCCCTTAGCCATCTTGAGCGTCGTGTTGAACATCTCCGGGAAGGCGATGAAGTAGAATCCCGCCCCCTTGTTCGACTTCGGCTCGTGGAGCGTATAGTTCGGCGTAGGACGGTCGGCGATGAACGAAAGGCGTGTCGTGTTGCCTGTCGCCTTGGACTTCGCATAGACGTCGATACGCGGCGAGACGTCACCGTAGCCACGTTGGTTGATTGACCCGAGCGCGTTCGTGAACACATACGAGAAGTGTTCGTTGCCAGCAAGGCGCATCGAGAATCCAGCGTAGCCGCAGTAGTTGTTCTGCCCCTTCTCCTTGTTCCACTTCGGGATGCTTGACGTGAACGCCAGGTTCTCGAGCGCCTCGAACCGCCCCGTCCAGTCGAATGCGTAGTCGCCGTTCAGCTTGACGGACGCCTTGACGGTGCGGCGTTCGCGCAGGATGGGACGCCCGTCAAGCTCGTAGGAGATTTCGCTTTCAAACACCGCACCGCCCTTCACGGGCGTCTCGCTGTGCGATACCACGCGGTTGACAGCGCCCTTGTCGCGCGGCTCCCAGAAGTTGCGTCCGTTGATGAACTTCCACGAGAAGAAGAACCCGAGATGCCAGACGTGGTCCTTCGGACGCGCCTCCGTGAGATAGCCGCTGCGGCCGTCTGGCGCGCGAAGCTCGAAGTAAGGCTTCCCCTCCGGCGGAACTGGATGGTAGATGAACGGCATCGTCAGCGCCTTTGGCGCAGGCGGAAGAAGATCGATCAGGTTTAGCAACATGCGCTTGCAAGCGGGGACATCGGGCTTCTCGTAGAGGCGCGGACCGAAGAGCGTCACCGCGCCGCGCCCGACGGGATACTGCGCAACCGCCGTCGCGATCTTCCCCTGCTTGGAATCAGCCACGCACATGAGGCACCTGTCGCCCGTGAGGTACATTCCATGCAGCCACTTCCCGATTTCGCCGAACTCCGCGTCGAGCCTGGGCTTGGACGGGAAACCCTCCATGAGTTTCGGACAGTTGGGAATGAACGCCCCGCCGGCAGACGGCGCTCCTATGGTCAACACGCCGCCGTACTTGAACCCGAGCCGCTTCGCGATCGCGTCGCTCCACTGGTCGGTCGCACTGAGCGTCACCACATGGACGCCCTCGGCCGCCGTGCGGAAGATGATGTCCACGTCGTCCTGCGAATAGTGCGGTGCCTGCGTGATGAATATCACGTCCGGCAAGTCGCCGCGCGCCGCTGCGTCAGGATCGAACTCCGCCACGTCCAGCCCCCACCGCTCGAAGAACGGCAGCATCTTTGGTCCCCAGCAGCGGACCTTCCTCGCCTTGTGACGCGGCTCCACCGTCGCGTCCACCGCCGCCGCGTCTCCGCACGGCGCACCGATCAGTTGCACCAGGGCGTTGGCGTCGCCGACGCCCTCCACCTTGTGCGAGGCGAGGTACCGATTCGCCGCATCGGCGAAACCTCCCTTCGCCCCGGCCGCGCACAACGTGCCGGACGCCGCCGCCAAAACCACTGCCATCATTTGCTTTGCTGTCATTTTTATGTTCTCCTTAAATCGTCTCCGTCAACTTATGCTCGTGCCCTTCGTCTCCGGCATGAACAACGCCGCCCACACCATCTCAAGCAGCATCATAGCCGCGAAGAACGCAAACGCGTATGTGCCCGTGTGCGCCACGGCCACGGGGAAGAGCCACGAAACGAGCATGCACATCACCCAGTGGACCGCCCCGCCGAAGCTCTGACCCTTCGCCCGCACGTCCGGCGGGAATATCTCCGATATGAACACCCATATCACCGCACTCGCCGAAAATGCCACCGCCGCGATGAAACCGTAAACGCCCGCAAGCGCGAGCCACGGCGTGCAGGCGGTCCCGAGCGACACCTGCCAGGCGACGAGTCCGTGCATCGCGGCCATCGCGGCGCAGCCCGATATGAGCAGCGGCTTTCGTCCGAACCGGTCGATGAGGAAGAACGCCAGCACCGTGAACACGAGGTTCACCACGCCCACGCCGATTGTCCCTGCAAGCGCAACGAGTTTGCTCCCCTCGCCGAATATCATCTTGAAGATGCGCGGCGAGTAGAAGTTGACGGCATTCACGCCGGAGAGCTGGCTGAAGAACGCCACGGTGAAGCATAGCAGGATCGGACGCAGGTTACGGCGCACGAAGAGCGGTGCGGACGCCTCCACACGCGCCTGGTGCGGACTTTCCGGCACGCGCACGAGTGCCGCGAGGTACATGACCACCGGGATGCACTCCGCGCCAAGCATCGCGCGCCACACGACATCGGACGACGCCGTAAGCCACCTCGCCACGCAGTAGTTGGAGATGTACGATACGACGATGCCGAGTACGATGCAGAACTGGTTGACGAGAACGAGCCGCCCACGCTTCTCCGGCGGGGCGATCTCCGCAATGTACATCGGCACCGCCACCGACACGCCGCCGATCGCAATGCCGCCGATGAAGCGCATCCACCCAAGGACGTGCGGGCCGATCTCCCCGTGCGGCGTGATCGCACACCCCGCCGCAGATATGAAGAACAGCACGCCCATCCAGACGAGCGTTGGCTTGCGCCCTAGCCAGTCGCACATTCTCCCCGCCGCAAGCGCGCCGAACACCGTGCCTATCAACGCACCGGCAACGACAAGCCCGTGCCAGAACGGCTTGAGGGCGAACTCGCCCTGTATAGCCTCTTCGCAGCCCGATATGACCCCGGCGTCGAAGCCGAAGAGAAGTCCGCCAAGCGAGACGGCACACGTGATCCAGTAGAGCGACGGCGATTTCATTTTACTTGTCCGAGATCATTGGCTGGAGTTCGGCCATGGAGGCCCACGGCTGCGACTTGTTCCACGGCGAAAGCGCGTTGAAGCGGATGTACCGTGCGGGCTCCGTCTGCTTGAACGTGATCTCCGTGAGGTCGTCTGTGTTTGCAAGATCGCCTTCCGCGACCGTGCGCCAGGTCTTCGCGTCGTCGCTCAGCTCGAGGCTGTAGCGGCGGACGCGTCCGTGGTCCATGTCCTGACGCGGAACGGCGATGACGCCCTTGAGCGCGAGCGTCTTGCCGTAGTCGCCGATGACGAAGTGCGGATAGCCGGGATTACGTTTCTTCCACTGCGTGTGCCAGATGGTCGAGATGTTACCGTCGAAGGCGTTGTCCGCGCCCTCGCGCTCGCTGGCCTGGTCGGACGACGCGCCCGCTGCCTTGTAACGCTTGAACTGCGTGACGCTGTTCGCGGGCGCGGGCGGAAACTCGAACGGCACGTCCGAGAGCGCGGTCGTCACGCGATACGGCACGATCGCGAAGTCGAGACGGTAGTTCTTCGACGTGTCGATGATGTCGCGCCGGAGCGGTCCCGGCCCGCAGCTCGCGCCGCCGAGTCCACGCGTCTCCGCGAAGATGCCGAACTCGACCTTGGTGATCGGCGGCAGCTCCGGCGGGTGCGAGGCCGCGATGATCTCCGTCGGCGAATACGGAATCGCGGTGAACGCGAACGGCGCGCCGAGCGTCGCGAAGCCGATTGCGCCCTTCGCGCCCGAGAGCGTCACGGCGTCGGTTTCCTCGAAGTTGTTGGCGTCCTCGGGACGCGCGTACGGCATCACGAACTTCGTGAGGTCGGTCGTCCAGAGTCCCCTGAACGCGCCGCTCTTGCGGTCGCGGTAGTTCTCGAACGGACCGCGTCCGAACCACTCTACCTGCGCGAAGTCGAGCGGCAGGACAAAACGCCAGCCGATGCGCGGCAGCTCGCGGTTGAAGCCGACGGGACGGATCTCGCTGCGGCACGACACCTTGCCGTCGCCATTGACGCGCCAACGCAGGACGGCGCGGAAGTACGGCGCAGAGACACGCGACGGCGTGCCCTTAACTTCAAGACGCCCACCTGTCCGCCTGTAGTCGATCAGTGCCTCCTTTACTTCGCCCCGGTACTCTACCTCCACCGTGAACGCGAGCGAGTGCGCGTCGTCATCATCCCTCCTGACATCGCCGAAGGAAATCACCTTCTGCCGGAAGTTGCGCCAACCGTTCAGACTCCACTGCTTTGCCGGCCCCTCTTCGTTCGAGCTCGGCGCGCGGTAGGCGTCCAGCACCATCGGCGCGAGCAGACGCTCCACGCCCTTGACCTTGTACGAGACGAGTGCGCCCGTCGCGCGATCGAACGCGACCGACACATCGCCGGACGGCGCCGCCAGGAACTCGACTCGTCCGTCCTTGTCGCGCATCATCTGGTCCATGAACTTCATCCCGAGCGCCTGTGCGCGCTTGTCGTTCGGCAGGTCGATCTGGTCGTTGGCGACGACGTACCCCTTCTCGATAAAGCCCTCGCTCTCCTTCGCGATGAACTCGTACCGAACGGAAACCGAGTTGCCGGGCTTGTTCGCCTCTATCGCGGCATCGGGAATCGCAACAGTCTTCTCCCCGCGCGGACTGACGCCAGATACGTCGATCGTCCGCGAGGAAACGGCCTTGCCGTTCACGAGAATCGTCTCCTTCGCATCGAAACGGTCGAGTCCTCTGAAGAACTGCTTGTTGCGAATAGTCGCGAACTGGCAGGACGCATCAGCCGTCACGCTCACGGGCTGATAGACGTGCTTGATCTCCCAGTACGCGGGCTCGAGGGCGCGGTCGGAGAGAATGCAGCCGTTCATCACGAACTGCCCGTCCGTCGGCGCGTCGCCGAAGTCGCCGCCGTAGGCGATGATCATCTTGCCGTCCTTGTTCTTCTTGTAGAGACCCTGGTCCACCCAGTCCCAGATGCAGCCGCCGATGGTCACGTCGGAGCTCTCGAAGGCGTCCTGGTAGTCCTTCAGGTTGCCCATCGCGTTCATCATGTTGTGGGCGTACTCGCAGAGGAAGTACGGACGCTTCGAATTCGTGTTGGCGGCGCGGCGGCGGACATGGTCGACGTACGGATACATGTTGGAGTCGATGTCGGAGGCGGACCAGTCACGCTCGTAGTGCGTGGGACGCGACCAGTCGCGTTCGTGTACCGCCTTGTCGGCCGCCTTGAAGTTCTTGCCGGGGCCCGATTCGTTGCCGTGGCTCCAGAACACAACGGACGGATGGTTCTTGTTACGCTCGACCATGTTCATGTTGCGCCATACCGTCGCGAGCGTGAAGCGCGGGTCGTGGCTCGACGAGCCCTTCCCGTATCCCATGCCGTGCGTCTCCACGTTCGCCTCGTCCATGAGCGCGATGCCGTTCAGGTCGCAGAGATAGTACCAGTAGTCATCCTGCGGATAGTGCGAGTTGCGCACAAGCGTGCAGTTCGCGCGCTTCAGGAGCTTCACGTCCTCCTCCTGGCGCTCGCGCGGACAATAGTGCCCGTACATCGGATCCGTCTCGTGGCGGTTCGCGCCGCAGAGCTTCACCTTCTTGCCGTTGAGGCAGTAGCGTCCGTTGATGATCTTGCTCTCGCGGAACCCGAACAGAGTCGAGACGCATTCAAGCGTCTTGCAGTCCTGGACGAGCGAAAGGACTAGCTTGTAGCAGTTCGGAGTCTCGTGGCTCCAGAGCTTCGGCGAATTAACGAGATATTCGCCCTGCTTCCCGGTCGCGACAAGCGAGACACTCCCGCCGGCCATGTCATAGAGCGCCACATTCACTTTGCACTTTTCACTTTCAACATTACACTCGCTCTCCACCGTCAGCGTCCAGTCGCCGTCGTACTTGCCCTCCTTCGCCGGCTTCGCCCGCGCGAAGAAGTCGCGGATGTAGGTCTGCGGACGCCGCACGAGCCACACCGAGCGGAATATGCCGGAGAGACGGAACATGTCCTGGTCCTCGAGGTACGAGCCGTCGCTGTAGCGGTACACTTCCAGCGCCACCGTGTTCTTGCCGGGCTTCACGATGTCCGTCACGTCGTACTCGGCGGCGCAGCGGCTGTCCTTCGTGAAGCCGACGTACTTCCCGTTCACCCACAGGTAGTAGAACGAATCGACGCCGTCGAACTTCAGGAACACGCGGTCGCCCTTCCACGACACGGGCAGCTCGAAGTCCCGACGGTAGGAGCCCACGGGATTGCGCGCGTCGTAGTTGGTGAAGTACTTCGGCGGCTCGTCCATCACGTACGGCGGATTCATCTTGAACGGATAGCGGGCATTCGTGTAGAGTGCCGTGCCCCAGCCGCCCTTTCCGTTCGCGCCGTACGCCTGCCACGAACACGGCACCTTGATCGTCTCCCAGCCAGAGACGTCATAATCCAGCTTCTCGAAGCCGACCGGACGCAGCGAGGGCTCCTTCACCCACTTGAACTTCCACGCCGTGTCGGAGTCGAGGCATATCTGCCGATCCGTCTTCCACGGGAGGATTTCAAGCGCGGCGCGTTCGTCCGCGAACGGCGCGAACGCCGCACGCGTCTTCTCGCGCCCGAGGCTCATGCGCGAGAGGTCCTGCCATTCAGTGCCGTCAATACGGCTCTCTTCCGCGAAAACGGCGCCCAGCGCCGCAGCGACCAAAACAAGTGCTGAAGTTTTCATGCGCCCATTGTACCAAAAATCGCCGCGTCTTGCAAATGGGCTCTTCTTCGGGGTCAACACCAATCGTGTCTGACCCTCGCGCCCCGTTAATGAAAATCACGCCAACTGCGCACGCCTCTCTCCCGCACTTAACGGAGCGTAACTTCGGTTTCGGTCCAGGATTCAAGGGAACCGAATGTGCGGATTCTAAAGACACGGAGGCCGGGGTCGCCGTCGCCGTAGGATCCTCCGCAGTTGATGCTCTTCGTCATGCCGATGCGGATGCCGTTCCTGTCCATGCCGTCGAACGTGTTTGTGTGGTCGTGGCCGAAGAATGCGCCCTTCATGCACCCCGACTTGCGCCAGGCGTCGTAGAGCGTCATGGAGTCCACCGTGTGCTCTGCGTCGTGGTACGTGTTCCAGCCTGCCGGACACGTCACCTCCCTGCAGGCGCCGGCCACGCCGGGCGCGAGCTTCATACTCCGCTTCGAGCCGTCGGGCATGAAGAAGGGTTTATTGATTCCCTCGCCGTCTTTGGCGGGAAGGAACAGCCCGTTGCAGTTGACGTCCGGCACGATGATGTGCTGAATCCAGATGTGCGGCACGCCGTCCGCCGATTCGCGCAGGTACCACGCGATCTGGTCGGCATGCGGGTTGTCGCTGCCGAGGTTCCTGACGAGCCGGCCGCTGGCGTCCCGCTTCGGACAGTCGCCTGAATCTGCGACGAAGATCTTGAAGGACGGCTTCGCCGCACCGCGCGCGAACACCGGTACGACGCCCGTCCCCACGCCGGTCAGCTCCGGCACGTCGTGGTCCACGAAGAGGTCGCCCAGCGACGCCTTGTACCAATCGTACTGTTCCTGGCGCGAGACAAACGTCTTGTCGGACTCCGGCTGCTCCGAATCGTGGTTGCCGAACGCGACGCACAGCGACGTGCCGGTCGCCTTGAACTCCGCCATCACCGGTTCCATCAGCTTCTCGAACACGCCGCGTTTGCTGCAACCGGTTCCGCCGGAGACGTTGTCGCCGCCGAACACGACAAGCGCGGGCTTGAATCGCGCGACCGCCTTGCGGAACACGGCGATCTCGCGCGCGGTATTGGACTTGCCGGTTCTCCTGTGCCAGTCGGCAATCATCAGGAACGTGAACGTTCCGTCCTCGCCGAACTCGAAACGCTTCACGCCGCCTGATTTGGGCTTCGCACCCGCATCGTCCCCGGCGGCGAACGCGGGCGTCGCCAGCACAGCGCCTGCGCCCAGCATGAACTTCCTTCTTGTGATTTCCATATTTACTTTTCCTTGACGCCTGAGAGCACCGCTGGCTCACTGAATTTGACGGCGATTTCGGCTGTGCCGTCTGCCGTCGCGGGCACGGTGAACATCAACTGGCGGCAGCCGGGATTGGGAGAGTCCCACTTGTTCGGCCCCTGCCCGTCGCCAATCGTCCACACGCCCTTCTGCGCACCGCACTGGACGAGCGTCATGGACTTCCCGGCCTGACGGAGCGTCACCTTGTCCCCTTCGACGGTCGGCTCGGCGCGCGTCATCATCGCCCAGCGGATCTTCCCGCCCGGCCGTACGCCCGTGAACGTGTCACGCAGGGTATAACTGCGTCCCGAGGCCGCCATCTCGCCGCGCCGGATGACCGATGTCGCGTTCGTGTAGAGGGACGAGAGGTCGAGCGTCACCACGGACGCCGCGCCGTCGCGCTTCACCTCCTTCACCTTCGCGCTTCCCTTCACCCACTGCTGGCAGCCGTCGATCATCGGCACGTTGTGGGCCCAGGTTCCGAGGCGGAAGAGCTTCCAGCGGTCTGAATTCTGCGCGTTGCTCCAGAGGTTCAGTCCCATGGCCTCGATCCTGTGGTACGGCTCCACGCCAACGTCCACCGCCCAGCGCACCTTCCCGCTGTCAAGCACGAACGACCCGCCGTCCATGTGGCCGTGCGGCCCCCATGGCGACCCGCCCTTCAGTCCCACGAAAAGGGCCGTTTCGTCGTCCCAGCTCGAACGCTGGATCGTGATCGGCACGGGGCCCTTCCCGTCCCACACGAGCGGGGCATTCGGCTTGATTCCCTCCGGAACATCCTGGATCCAGAAGAGTGCGTAGGGCAGCATCCTGTTGCCGACGGCGCAGTTTATCGATTCGCGGTTCGAGATATGGCGCAAAAAGGCGGCTCGTTCGAAGTACGCAAGTATGTCGGGGCGGTTGAAGCGCTTTGCGAACCACCACTGCGCACAGCAAGTGTCACGCTGCGGACTGTTGTCCGCGTAGTTGAACGTCATTCCGCTCGGCCCTGTCACGAGGTCGGGATACGCACCGGTTTCGGCAAATCCCGGCATCGACGTGAGGCCGAAGTCGCTGCCGAGCGTCCCCTCGAGAAGCGCCACCGCGACGACGTTGAACTCCATTCCGTAGGACCAGTAGACCGGCCCCTCCGGGTAGTTTCCGTTCGGGGCGAGCGCCTTCATGGAGATTGGAAGAAAATCAACGCAACGCTGGACGAAGCATGCCGTCTCGGCGGGGTTCTCCTCGGCAAGCGCAAGTGCGCCGGCGAGGATTCCGGCGTGGCACACCTGCCCCCAGTTGTTGTGTGCGCGAATCCACCACAGGTCCTTGCGCGAGGCGTCGAGTCCGCAGCGGCGGAGTCCGGCGGCAATCTCCTTGCGCGTGGCCTCGTCCATGTCGTTGTAGAGCCAGTCGTAGCCAGTCGCGACGGCGAGCGTCATCTCGGCGACGTCGAGGAAGTGCGAGGGATTCCAGTCCGAGAACGCGCACACGGCGCGCATCTCGGCGATGGCACGGTCGAGGTGCGCCTTGTTGCCGTAGAGACGGTAGGCGAGCGCGAGGGTGTTGATGCGGTAGAGCGCGGTGCGGCTCACGCCCAGGAGGCGTTTCCCCTCCTTGATACGCTCGCAGGGCTTCGTTTCGAGGCAGGCGTCCGCCGTCGCGCGGATGAACTCCGCGCCTGCCGTGAGGAACTCCTCCTTGCCAAGCCGCGCCTTCAGCGCCGCGAAGCCGCGCGCGTCCGCGAAGAGCCTGGGGTGCGGACGCTTCGCGGCCTCTTCCACGGCGCGCGCAATTTCGGGACGCGCCGCCGCCGGGATTCCGTTTCCGTTTTTCGGCCTCGTCGGAGCCGCCATTGCGGCGAATGCCATGCAGATTACAATTGTTACTGTCTTGTAGAACGGCTTCACATTTCGTGCTTTTCTTGTTGTCATGGATTTATTCCTTTCGTGAATGTAAAGAATGACCTTTATGGTTCTCTGATGCGGATCATGCAATAGACCATCCGGGGCGATAGTCCTTTGCGATGTAGGCATTGGCCCGCTCGTCGTTCGTGAAGCGCCGCCCGTTCCAGAGGAGCTTTCTGAGCCCGGCTCGCTGGGCGGCGTTCGCCAGCGCGACCATGACACCGAGCGGCGCGCCGTAGTCGAAGTCCGTGGAGGCCTTGCGGCCTTCGCGTATGGCGTCGCAGAAGTCGCCAAAGTGCGACTTGACCCGCTTGAAGAGCTGCGGCGGCTTGGGAAACTTCTTGTGCAGGCCGCTCGGCCAGAAGCGCGGCCCCGCGCCCCAGCCGCCGAACGTCACGATGCCGCCGTCGATGCGGATCATCGTGCCCAGGCTGCCGAGCGACGCCCCCTTCTTCCCTGCGCAATGGCGCTTCTCCTCCTCCACCAGCTCCGGCGGAAGGAATTGGTCCTGTCGGCGGAATATGCGCCCGTCGAGTCCCCCCTCGTAGTACGGCATCTTGAACGGCACGCCGTCCCGGATGCCGTCGTACCAGTGCAGCTTCACCGGCGGCGCCTTGCCGCGCGCGGGGAACGTGAACTCGACGTGCGTCCGCATCGGCCATCCCCCCTCCGCGCCGAACACGACCTCCTTCGCCTCCACGGAGACGGGCGGCGTCTTGTCGAGACCCAGCATGAACATCGGCGTGTCGAAGACGTGCGCGCCCCAGTTGCCGACCGTGCCGTTGCCGTAGTCGATCCAGCTGTGCCAGTCGTGTCTGGAAAGTTCGGGAAACATCTCGTCGGCGGCGTACCAGCCACACACGGGCGATCCGCCGCACCAGACGTCCCAGTCGATCCATGCCGGCGGCGCGACGCGGGGCGGACTGCTCGGACGGGCCTGCATCGCGCCGTGCCAGCACCACACCTCCTTCACCTCGCCGAACGCGCCCGCCGCCATGTATTCGGCGGCGAGGCGTATGCCGTGCGCGGAGTGCCCCTGGTGCCCCACCTGCGTGACGACGCCGTACTTTTTCGCGGCCGCGTGCATCGCAAGCGCCTCCTCCACCGTCTGCGCCATCGGCTTCTCCACGTACACGTGGATGCCGCGCCGCATCGCCAGGATCGCGGGAAGAGCATGGTGGTTGTTGTTGGAGGCGATCACCACGGCGTCGATCTCGCCTGCGGCCTTGTCGAACATCTCGCGGTAGTCCCGGAACGCCTTGATCTTCGACACGTCGACCGACGAATCGAGTTTGCGCATCTTCGCCAGGGCGGCCTCGATGCACTTCCGGTTCGGGTCGGCGAACGCAACGACCTGCTCGTTTGCCATCTCCCGCAGGAGGCAGTTCACGCCACGGTCGCCGCATCCGACTAGCGCGAGGCGCAGGCGGCGTCCCTTCCCGCCGATCTGCGGCAACGTCGCCGCATGGCCGATGTTGAAGCACGCCGCCCCCGCAAGGGCGATGAACGCCCTTCTACTGCACAACAAACCAGTGGGCACCGACTTTTCCATCGCTCGGGTCGTTTCATACTTTCGTTTCTCTGACATGATTTCACTTTCTCGTTATGACTCCAAATCGGCTGCGAATCAGCGACCTCCCACTTGGGAAGCGCACGTATGATAGCACATGCATGCGCCGCTTTCAAGCAAGAAGTGAAGTGCTGGGAAGCCGCGCAGTGGGATATGTACCACGGGGAAGCGACGAACAAAGCAAAGGGCGCGGCGGATTTGCCGCGCCATTCCGCCCCGTCGCGACGCCCCCCCAAAAAAATCGCAACGCGTCTGTAAAACGCACGTTTCGTGGGGTTCGTCCCAATCGGTTCCAGCCCAAGGTTACTGCTTGAACGGATTCACCGCCTTGATGCCGCAATAGAGTTGACCATCGTTCAAATCTTCGGTTAGTATCTCGCCGCAACCGCCTGCTTCAGCTGCAGCCAACATAAGTGCATCATAAAACTGAATCCCGTATTGCCCCTTGATTTCCAACGCTCTCCGAATCAATACAACAGACCCAGCTACAAGATTGAACCGATTGAAAATATCCAACGCACCAGAAATCTCTGACATCGGCTTGTTAGACTTCTTCGCAAGCACATTGCAGAACTCCTTCACCACCTGTAACGATATGTACCCGCTACCGTCCCGGATGGCCTGTGCCAGAAGTCCTGCGGCTACCTGCTTCTTCTCGACACCTTGGTTGAGAAAGGAATAGATGAAGACATTAGAATCTATAAACGTCCTCATTTTGCAACCGCCTCTTCACGATTGAAAACATAATCATCTGGCAACCAACCGTTTTGCCGCATCAGAAAGCCATACACATCGTCGGCCTCGCGCTTTCGGGTCAATTGCATCTTAAGATAGTCCACTACCATCCGTTCGAGCGTAGTCCCCCGAACGGTCGCATATTCCCGCGCTTCCTGCACCATCGCAGACGGCAAATCTATCATTATGCTCATGTGGCGCTCCTTTGTCCTTGCGCGGAATAGTATATCACATTTCGGCAGAGGCGTGGCGGATTTCACGGCGGGCTATGTCACGGACAGAGCGTGATTGGTCCGCGAAGGACGCGACGGGGCGCGTCCCTCCCATGAATCTCACGGCTTGCCATCGGTACAACGCGCTGCCAACGCGTTGCCGCGACAGAATTACCGCACGATCAGCATGAAACCGGTTTTCTGAATCGTGACAGTCGCCGTCTTCGTCGTGCCGTCTGCGAACGTGAGCGTGACAGTCCAGTCGCCGACCTTGTCGAACGTGAACGACTTGACGCCCGTTCCAGTCGGATCGAGCGTCGGCGTCTGCGCCTCGCCGCCGTCCGGCGGCGTGAACGTGAGCGTCGCCGCCTTGGAGAGATCGCCCGCCCAGTCGTCGCCCGAATAGGCGACGGGCGGCGTTTCGCGTCTCGTCAACTTTCGATCGGGGCCGGTCTGCGCCATATCCGCCACGAATCCCGCCGCGCTCGCGTTCGCGCCATACGTCCCACCGTCGTTGAAGACGGTCCAAGGGATGCCCACGCGCGCCACACCCTGCGCTGGATTCGCAAGCGTCCACACACCGCCCCGAGACGGAAGTGGCGCACTTGTCGCGCCCGCTCCGCCAGACAGCGTCGCTCCCGTGCCGTCCATCGCCGTGGCAACCACCGTCTCGCCCACCCGCCATGTGACAGGCCATGTGGCAATTTCCTCATTCAGCAGCAAGTAGTGCCCCCCCCCGCTAATTGCGCAAATACGCCCGTACGCGCCGTTTTAGCGTGGTTGTATGTGGTCCTGCGGAGGGTGGCTGTCATGGTTTTACACTTTACATTTTACACTTTACACTCTACATCTGCGCCTGAAGCTTCTTGACCTGCGCGAGCGAAAGGCCGGAAAACTTCGCAATGTCCTTCAGCGCGAGCATCCCGCTCTTCAGCATTCGCTTCGCCGTCGCGAACATTGTCTCGCGCCTGCCCTCGGCCTTGCCCT
>Ga0310694_10003294_pt1 | contig 15895 bp, 39 predicted proteins | sample 174DNAGHGhighgp2_FD_203884 | JGI IMG/M metagenome (GOLD analysis project Ga0310694, IMG submission 203884) | Sheep rumen microbial communities from Palmerston North, Manawatu-Wanganui, New Zealand - 1742 DNA GHGhigh gp2 (v2) (version 2) | ecosystem: Host-associated > Mammals > Digestive system... | reverse complement strand
AGAATTACGACTTCGCCGCGATCGCCCACCACGGACATCACCCGGGCCTGCCAGCTGCGCCTGAACCTCGACGTCCGGAATACGGTGAACGTCCCGGAGAGCTTGACCTCCTCGGCCATCGACATGAGTTCCATTTTCGGATCCATGTCCGGATTCTACCGCCCGCGAGGTAGAATCCTAGAGATGGAAAAGGCGAAACCGGAAAAAGGCCCGGCCGAACTGGAGACGGCCAGGATGGCGGCGGTGCTGAACGCGTCGTACCCGAAGGGATGGCGGTTCAGGGTCTCGTACTACCACGGCGCCGTCTTCGGCTACAGGGCCTACGCCCACATCGAGAGGTTCGACGGCGTCTACTGGAACGGCGCGAAGTCGATTTCGGGCGACTGGACGCCGGAACGGGACGCGGCCTTCGCCGGCATGCTGGCGAACTGGGCCGGGAAGAGCTCGTGGACGGAAACGGTCAGGAACACGACGCTGCCGTGGCCGCCCGCCGCCTCTACGGAAGAGCTGTGCATGAAGCTGGCCCTGATGGAGGACGCCGGATGAAGACGTGCCGGAATCTGACGAGGCTGGCGCGGTTCATGACCCGCTGGCTGGAGGAGCGCGGACGGGGCGAATGGATCGTCGTCGCGCAGGTCGAGCGGGACTGGTCGTACTCGAGATTGCGCAAGGCGAGCGACGTGGACCGGTGCGGGTACCTCTGGGTGACGGACAGGGCGACCATGAGGAAAAGGCCGCGGCTGCTCGCGCAAGGCCATTTCGTGAAAGGAGACGAAAACGCCCGGGAAAGCCTGCTGTCGCAGTGCTGGAAGGTCCTGGGCGCGAAGTCCGTCGAGGAGGTCGCGCTGCGCTGGGCGATCCTGGGCGACGACGCCGTCCTGGACTGGTTCGACGGGAAAAGGCTTCCGCCGGGGTAAATAAAAAAGACAAACCAGAAAGGCCTAGATTTCATGGAGATAACGAACCCCAGCGTCAACGCGAGCCTGTCGGACAGTTCCAGGAACGACGACTCGTTCACCCAGTCCGGGACGACCGTCAACATCGGACAGGGCGCGACGTACAACCAGAACTGCGGGAACGGGAAGGAGCTGACGAGGCGCAGGAGCATGTGGACGATGATGGCGTGGTCCTTCGTGTGCGACGTCGCCATAGCATGCCTGCTGTTCTACCTGCACGGGCAGAACGCGGAGAAGGCCGCCGCCGTGGAGCGGAGCACGGCCGTCAAGATTTCGAAGGCGGTAAACGAATCGGCCTAGATTCACGAGAAGATGATGAAGCAGGCCAAGGAGGGCACGATATGGCTTCTCCGGGACGACATTCTGAAGACGATCGACTACCACGAGGCGACGCTCAAGATCACGCGGAAACAGTACAAGCGGCTAAAGGACGAATACGAATACTACGTGTCGATCGGCGGAAACCACGACGTGAAGGACCGGTTCGACAGTTTCTTCGCCAAGATCTACGGGACGGGGGAGATCAAGATGGTGGCCGACGGCGCGGCCGAAACGCGCTGAGCCGCCGGAAGACGCCGTACTGGAAAGGCCGGACGTTTCGTCCGGCCTTCTTTTTACGGACGTCCGGGCGAAAGCCGGAACGCCCCCGGCGCATAATGCGGACGAGAGGAGAACCCGCGATGGACGAAGGATTCACGAAAACCGAAACGGCCGTCCTGGCCGCGCTCGGCGCGCTGATGGCCGCCATGGCCGCCGTGTCGCTTTTCATGTAGGCAGGCGAAAACCCGTCTTCTCTCCGCGCATAATAAAGGCGCAAGGAGAAAAGAGATGACTAGGAAAGAACTAGTGGACGCGCTTACGGCCAACTTCGCCGAAGACGAAGAGGTGACTTTCGTGTACAACGACGACCAAGGCGAGGTCCGCGAGACGAAAGTCGAGATCCGCGAACACGAGCAGGAGATGTGCAAAGGCCACTGGGAGTACAAGGGCGTCCCCGTGGGGGACTACGCGGACATCAGGAAGATGTACAAAACGGGAATAGACATGCGCGGCGAACGGTGCTCGTACAGCGACCTGCACGTGCACGTGAAGTGGGTCAGGGACGGCGGGCCCTTCAAGGACAAGAGGCGCGTGGTGTACGTGGGCTGACGGGCGAAAACCCGTCTTCTCTCCGCGCATAATAAAGGCGCAAGGAGAAACAACATGAAGATAACCGAAGCAATAAAGAAGGTCAACGAGAAGTACGGGAACCGCGTGTTCAAGCCCGGGTACCCGACGGCGAGGCTGGAGTATATGGTCATAGGCGAAAGCCGTGTCCAGAAGGAAATCTCCTCGGAATTCGCGCGGCTCGGGGTAGAGATGACGCGTTCGCCGTGCGGACACGACTACAACTACGGCGGCGACCTGCACAGGCTCCGTCTGCTCGGAAAGGGGGCCTCGCGGTGCTGAAGTCGGTCTGCAGAATCGTATCGCTCGTGTGGGCGGCCGGAGCGGTGATCGGAGGGCTGACCACCGGGCAGTACGGGGCGGCGGCCGTCGGGGCGGTCGTGATATGCGCGCTGCTCTGACCTGAGGATTTTCGAAGCTGGACCTGTCTCGCCCGCGAATTGACGCGGCCGGAGAACCGCCGGAAGGTCCAGGCTCCTTGCGCGGGCGGTTCCAGCCGGCCTCCGGGCCGGCTTTCTTTTTCCCGTTACAGGGCCTCGGCGTTTCGCGGGGCCTCGGTTTACGGGGGCCTCGCCGTTTAGGCGAAAAGCCCCGACCGGCCCGCGCATAATAGAGACGCAAGGAGAAAACCGATGGAAAACGAAAGAGAAGCCGAAGCCGCCGAATATCTCGTATCCGCGCTGAACGCGGACGCGGAATGGCTGGCCATGGTGAAGAAGACCTACGACGTGAAGGCGGAGGCCAACCCCGGCCGCATCCCGCCTTTCGCCGAGTGGGTCCGCGCGACGTGGGCCGGGCAGAACGCGCGCGAGGCCTCGTACCTGCCGGGCGGGGCCACGCGCGGGAACGCGCTGGTCGTCGCGAGGACGGAGTATTTCGGGGACGGGGCCGTCTCGGAAGTCCTGAAGGAGAGGCCGTCCGCCGACTGGATGTCCTATATATGCGAAGGGATCGTAAACTACCGTTTCGACGTGCCGCGCGCCGACGAAGACGGCGCGGAGAAGATACGGAAAATCCTCTCGGGCCGCGGGTGCTCGGACGCGGAGATCGTCTACGACTTCGACCCCGACTTCCTCTCGGTCGTCGGGTCGAGGCCGTTCGCGGGCGAAACAGGCGGATCCGCCGCCGCATAATAAGGGCGCAAGGAGGAAAACGACATGAGAGCCGTGCAGATAGGAAGCCAGTGGTACGTGGTGAGGGACGACCCCTCGAAGGCGATCGGGTTCGCCGTGGTGGACGGGCCCTACGCGGAGCAGCACTGGGCCGTCTCCGCCGCGAGGCTGAACGAAATCGAAGGAGGCTGACCATGAAGTGGCGTCGGTAAAGCGCATTAGGTTGCGCATTGGGGCCGGGACGCTTCGTCCCGGCTTTTTCCGTTTACGGTTTAGCCGGTTTCGCCCGGTAGAATCTAGGCATGGAGACCGAATACGAAAAGGCCTATACGGCGCTGGACATGTTCTGCCGCGCCGCCGAGAAGGCGACCGGCGACTACTGGGGAATCCAGCAGATGGAAAACGGTGATCTCGCGGTCGTCCAGACGTTCAAGGCCGCGGAAAAGACGATGAACAATCCGAAAATCCCGGACGAGGAAAAGAAGCTCGTAATCACCGGCATGATCTACTGCATGTCGTCCGGGGGCCTCGCCGATCTGGCGGACAGACTCGCGAAGTCGTTCGAGCGGGACCCGCCTCCGCCGGGCGCGCTGCGGGAAACCTTGTGGCCGCTGCCTTTCCTGGACGGGTGCTCGTCAGTCGAGGAGATGTCGGTACGCCTCGCCGCCTGCTGCTGAATCCGATATAATATATGAAGACAGACTTCAGAGAAGAGAAAGGAACAAGAACATGAAGAAGATGATTTCGACGGCTCTGGCTGTGCTGTTCGCACTGCCTGTCCTGGCCGGGCCTCCTGGAAGGGGGCCTGTGCGCCATGCGCCAACACGGCACCCTCCGGTGATGAGGGCCGCCCCGCACCGCCGCCCCGGCCCGTGGCGCCCGATGCCTCCGCCCCCTCCGCCGCGGTTCGAGCCCGTCGTAGCCGGCGTGCTCGGCCTCGGAACCGTGCTGCTGGCGCCCAGGTACGTCTGGGTCGAAGGCCACTACGAGTCGCGCACGACGACGCTTCCCGACGGGACGGTAGCGGTGACGCCGGTCTGGATTCCGGGCCGGTTCGTCCCGGTTCGCTGAGGCGAACTCCCGGCGCGCCTCCGCGCAAAATAAGGCATGGAGATGAGCAAGAGAGAACTGGCGATATACGGCGCGTCGAGGATGCCGATAGCGGTCTACCCCGCGCTGAAGATCGAGATACTCGACGAAATCGAGATCCCCTGGCGCGGGGACTTCAGGCCGTGCGTCGTCTGGCGCTGGAGCGACGAACGGAACCACCCGCGGGTGTCCTGCATCCGCGACATGGCGAACGACGACTCCGGTTTCCGCGCGAACCGCCAGTGGATCAGGCTGTCGGAGTGCGAGCGCGCCGACCGGTAGGGCACATTCCGGAAAAAGACCCTATAAAGGGCCCCTGCCGGGGCCCAGCCCCCTCAAAAAAGAAGACCAGGCCGAAAGCCTGGTCTTTTCCTTTTTGTTTCACCTTACGGTCAGTACATGCGGCGCAGCGTCTCGACGGCCTCGTTCACTACGCAGTCCGGAAGAAGCTCTTCCTTCTCGTAGCAGTCGTCCTGGACGCAGACGTCGGATTCGTCTACGCCGGCGGCCCTGGCTGCGGCCAGGTACAGCGCGAAACTGGTTTTCCCCTGAAACGGCTCGGCGACTATTCCGTACTCCCGCAGGACTGAGTTGACTTCGTCGAGGCCGGGCGCAGGAGGCGCGAACGTCAGCATGTCTGGGGTTATCCCCTGCCGGCCGGGCTCAAAGCCGGCTTTGCGCAGCGCGTCTACAGCTTCCTGCGTCAGGCTGTCGCCCCTGTCGAAGAACTCGTCGAGAACGTCCTGCGCCAGGTCCCTGGCCGCGTCGTATTCGCGTTTGCCTGAAAATATCTCGTCTATGGACTTGACGAACGCCAGGAGGGACGTCTTCTGGAAGTTATAGCTGCGGCCCAGCGCGATTTTTCCGGTTCTCCTGATCCGCATGCCGGCCGTTCTCCGCCGGACGGCCGGCGGCAGCGCGGCCTTGATCTTCTCCGCGGCGGCGTCCAGTTCAGATTCCGGCTCGCACGAAGCCTGGAAACCGAGGATGATCTAGCCGACGTTCGACGTGACGAGCTCGTCGACGTCTTGGCCGTACGCGCTGGACTCGTCGAGGGCGAACTTGTCCTTTATCTCCTCGAGCGCGTTCCTGACGCCGGAACCCGGCTTGCACATCTTGATGAGCTTGTCGAGCAGCTCCGTCTTGGTCGGCTCCTTCTCCGACTCGGTCACCGCGTCGGTCGCGGGGTCGTCGACGACGTTTTTCAGGGCGTCTATCACCTTCTGGTCGTTCCTGGACTTGGCCGCCGCGAGCAGCTCCTCCATCTCCTCGTATTTCATCGTCTGCCCGCTGAGCAGCCTGTTCTTCAGCTCCTCGTACCTGTCGCCCTCGGCGTCGAATTCCTCTTCGGACTCCGCCGCGATTCCCCTGTCTATCAGAAATGCCATCTTGCGTCTCCTTGAATGCGTTTGGAATTATTTACCTTCGGGCGAAACCGAAACCCGACGACCGGCATAATATAGGCGCAGGGAGAAAGGATTTCTTATGAAGGCTAAAAAGAAAAGGCTTATCGCGTGCGCGGCGATCTCGCTTCTCGCCGCGGTCCAGCCGGCGGCGGCCGGGCGCGAGGTCGAAAAGCCCGAGACGGCGGTGCGTCTGGTCGAAGGCAGGATGTTCCGCGTCCGGAAGAACAGGAACGGCTTCAGGTTCCCCAAGAAGGTGAAGCCGTCGTTCAGGAACACGGGAAGGCGCTGAGGAGGAACCGGCGTGAACTGGTGGCCAGGAGCGGGCGGACGGTACAACAGGGAGTTCGCGGCGGCGGTCGCGAAGGCGAAACTCGCGGACAGGAAGAAGTTCAGGTTCAAGGGGAACGTCTACCTCGTCGCGGACCACGTCAAGGGAGTCCTCGCGGACGTCCGCGAAAAAAGATACAGGCTGAAGATGGTCTGACGGGCGAAAGCTTCGGTTCTCCCCGCGCATAATGAAGGCGCAAGGAGAACAAGACATGAAGCTCAGCGAAGTGATAGAAAATCTGAAGGAAGAGCTGGAGAAGGCCGGCGACATGGAAGTCGCGTCCATAGAGCTGCCGCCGTCCGCCGAAGGCGAATACCTCGACCTGCGGTATGCGTGACGGGCGAAAAGCCGAAAGCCCGAAGCGCATAATAAAGACGCAAGGAGGAAAACGACATGAGAAAGACATGCTGCCTGTGCGGCGAGGAGTTCGACGGCTACGGGAACAACCCGGAGCCCCTGGCGGGCGAAGGGTCGTGCTGCGACCGGTGCAACGCCGAAAAGGTGATCCCGGCGAGGTGCGAAGCCTGGCGGGCGTCGGGCGAAATTTTCAGGGAAACCGCAGCCGAGTTCGCCCGGTGAGCGCCGTCTAGGCGAACACCGCCGGCTTGGCGCGGTATAATAAAGATGTAAACAAGCGAAAGGAACACCAAATGCGCAAAACTAATTCTAAATGGCTTCGTATCGAAGAGCTGAAGTATCCGCTCCACGATACGCGCGGCCGCGTCATTCTGCCGGCCGGCACGAAGGGCGTCGACTTCATTCCGCACGGCGGAGCGTTTACGTACCTGAACGAAAATGGCGAACGCGTCCGCGTCAACAAGTACCGCCACAACGGCGCGATCTACTACGGTCATTGATTCGACGGTTCAGAGATTCAGGGGCAAAATGGGGGAGACCGGGCTGAAAGAGGCTCGGTCTTTTTTTCTTTTTTTTTTACCGCGGCGCGTTTCGCCCGCTCCGGGTTTTCGCCTACGGCCAAACGCCTCTGCAGGGACGGTTTCCGGCGTCCGATGACGGAACGCGCCCGGGCGCGCCTTCCGGGCGCCTCCCCGAAGGATTTTCGGCGCGGGTTTCCCTGGTCAGATGACGAAGGCGCACTCACGTGCGCCTTTCCGGAATTCCCCCTTTCGGGGGTCTGGCGTTTTCCGGGGGCCTTACCAGCTGCAGCCGTCGAGCATGTGGGCGGCGAACTCGATGAACGCCGAATCGGATTCGGATTCGCTCAGTATGTACTGGTTCACGTGGGTCACGGACGGGACTACGCTGAACAGGGTCAGGGCCTGGCTTTTCCGGACGGTCAGCCTCTTCCCGTCGAGGACGACGTCGCTCTTGTCGCCGAGCGGATCGCCCGACACGCGCAGGTCCTTGAACCGCATGACCCCCTCCGTCCTGGCGCGGGGCTTCCTCTTGTCGCCGCAGTTCGTCGCGAACACGCCGATCTCGTCCTTGACGACGAGCTCGCCCGATTCGCGCTTGCTCTTCAGCCAGTCCTTCGCCGTCTGGAACGCCTCTTCGAAATCGAGGTCGGCGGCGATCGTCTTCGTCGACAGGTCGAAGTCCCTCGTCGGGGAAAGCACTTCGACCCTGTAGGTTACACTGGTCTCGGCCTTCTGGTGCATGTTCTTGCGGAGGGCGAGGAAGTCGAACAGGCGCTGCGCCGTCTCGACGGGCTTCGCGCCGGGCGCGACCTCCGGAATCGGCCCGGGGCCGGCGCACGCGTCGGTCTGCTCCAGCGTCTCCGGATCCAGGTAGAACGACCGGCAGAACATCCTCACCCCGCCGCCGTCCTGCCGGAAGAGGTTCACCGTATGGCAGATCCGCAGTACGCGCTCCGCGCCGCCGGCCGAGGCGAAGACGTCTTTCATCTTGGAGCTGTGCCCGTCTTTGTCCTCCTGCCCGTCGATCAGCTTCTTCGCCAGCGACGCCTGCCCGGTCGAGATGCCGTCGAACGGCTTCGCGCCCCCGAGGACGTCCAGGACCGACCTGTCGCCGAACTGCGAAAACAGCATGTTAGACTTCTCCAGCTCGGCGAAGGCTTCGTCGCCTACGTCGTAGTAGTACTCGAGCGACACGTACCCGCCGAAAGGCGACTTCACCCTGCTGACCAGCTTCTTGAAGTCGACGTCCACGTCGACTATGACGATGTTCTTCTTCATTCCGGATTCTCCAGTTTCCGGCATATATTTACTCTCGTCCGGCCCAGGCGAAGGCTCTCTCGAGACCGAACACAACATGCAGGAGGACTCGTAGGCGAAAACCGGCGAAGGCCGTCCGCATAATAAAGGCGCAAGGAGGAAAACCATGAAGAAAATCTGGATAGCCACGTACGTGGACCGCGGGGAGACCTGCGACGGCAAGGCGCGCGTCCTGAAGGCATGCGCGACCGAGGAAGAGGCCCGGAACGAAGTCCGCGCCGACATCGAGAAGTGGGCGGACGACCGCGCGGGCGAAAACGTCGAAGTCGACTTCGGCAGGATGTCCGCGTCCTACCGGGACCGCGACGACGGGTGCGACTGGAACGTCGAGGAGGTCGAAATCCCGGAGTGATCCTCCGGGCGAAAACAGAGAATCCTGCCGCGCATAATAAAGGCACGTGAAACAAACAACAAGGAGAAACCAAATGGCAAAGACAACCAAGACCACTCAGACCAACAAGGCGGCCGAGACGCGCGCCGCCGCCGAGAAGGCGATCGCCGAGAAGCGCAAGGCCGTCCGCGGCGCCGCGCTCTACGGCAAGATCAAGGACGCCGTCGACAAGGCCATCGAGAAGGCCGCGTCCGAAGGCGCGTTCGGAATCGTGTTCCCCGAGGCGAAGATCCCCGGCGAGCTCGGCTCCCCCGACGTCCCCGTCGCCAAGGCGCTCGTCGAGTGCGAGAACCCCGTGCTCGTGACCGAGACCCTCGTCGAGGACCTCGAGTCCGAGGGCTACAAGGTCCTCCGCCTGCTCGGCGTGCCGATCGCGGTAGCGTGGCCCAAGCCCGACGCGGAGTAATCCGAAGAGGGAAAACCAACGGGGTTTCCGGCGGCCTAGCGCCGGGGGCCTCGCGTTTCCGCATATGGACGACATAACGAAAAACGTCGTAAAGGAGCTTCGCCCGCTCGCCGAGCTGGCGAAATCCGCGCTGCGGTCGCACATCCGCCCGCTCGCCGCGGAGACGGCGGCGCTGCTGGACGAATGCTCCTCGGAGGACGAGTTCCGCCTGCGGTGCGCCGCCGCGAACGAAGACCCCGAAGAGGTGTTCAAGCCGTACGGGCAGTACGTGGCCCTCGCCCGCGGAATGACCGGCTTCGGCATCCCCGCGGAGTTCCGCCTCTCGGACTGGTGGGCGTTCGAGAAGATCCCCGGCGCCGTCAAGCCCGACCCGTGGCTGACGGGGTACGACCCCCTCAGGTGAGGGGCCTCGCGTTTCCGGGCGGAGCGTCCGGGCCTCTCCGCGCATAATGAACGCACAAGGAGGAAACGATGAAACTCGAACTGGAGATGAATTTGGACAACGCCGCCTTCCGCGACGAGGACGGGAACCTGGACATGGAGTCCGTGGCCCGGCACCTCGACCGGGTGGCCGACGCCATCCGGCGCGGCGCGACGTCGTCCAGCGCGCTCATGGACCTGAACGGGAACAGGTGCGGGCGTTATTCCATATCCGAAGACGAAGCCGGGGACGACAGATGACCGAAGAGGAACTAGACAAGACCGCGCAGGCGCTTGCCCGCGACCGCAACCGAACGGAAATGGCCAGGAAGAGGTTCGCCCCGGCCGTCTCGTTCCTGAGATCGGACCAGGACGCGCTCAAGCTGTTTTTCGAGCTCGCCGACGTTCTCCGCGACGTCGGCGACATGCGGCGGCTGCTCGGGACGGACAACGAGATGTTCCAGGAGCTGGCCGTGCCGACGACGAAGCGCGGGGCGGACGCGTTCTTGTCGCTGACCGCCAAGGTTCACGACAAGAACATCCTGATCGCCCTGTCGGACATCGCGATGTCGTACGCGAACCGCGGGCGAAAACCCCGGACGCCGAAACGCAAAATAAGGCATGAAGCTTGAAACCTACGGCTAAGGATTAGGAGGAATGACATGGAGAAGACCGGGAAGACAATAAGGACGAACGACCCGAAACTCGCCCTGCGGACGCTGTGCCGCAGGAGCTGCAACGCCATGCACGGGATCGCCTCCCTGATGGAGCAGGTCATCGAAATGAAGGAGAACTGCGGGAAAGCCGGCGAGTACCTGTCGGCCCGCACGCCCGAGGAGTGCGACAAGATCATGAAGTCGCTCGTCTACATCCTGCGGTGCGAGGCCAACTGCGGGGTCTCCGAGGCGGGCGCGGTCGCCGACGGATACGAAGTCGAGCTGCCCGAGTACGACTGGGGCGAGAAGCACGGCTCCTGAAGCGCATAATAGAGGCGCAAAGAGAACCTGTATGGACTGCATCTACCAGATAGACTACTTCCTGAGATATTCGGACGCGTTCGAGAAAAGCACCGTCCGCGCCTTCGTCAAGGCGCCCGCCGGACTAGAATGCCAACGGGGCGAGCTCGAGAGGCTGTGCAGGGCGAAGATCCACGAAGACCTCAAGATAGACCGATGGGAGAAGATCGACGTGATAGACGTCACAGAGGCGAAAACCCGGGCCGTGTGAGCGCATAATAGAGGCGCAAGGAGAGAACGACTATGCCAAGAAACACTATCGGCGCGACGAGAAAACAGCCCAAACCGACCACGGACCTCGACAAGTACGACGAGGACACGACGGACATCGAGCTGCAGAACCGCGGCATGCTCGAGCGGAAGGACGGCGGGATCAGGATGATCCTCTACGCCTGGCTTTCCGAAGAGCGCAAGAAGCAGAACAGGGAGGGCAAGGCGTGGGGATGGAGGTACTGCCCGTTCGAGGAAGGCGAAAAGGTGTCGAAGACATACTACGGGCTGAAGCTGACGGGCAGGATCGCCATGCTCGACCGCGACTACTACGAAGGCGACTGCCCCGTCCTCTACGTGGACCTCGACAAGCGGTCTTCGAGGAAATGGCTCGAGCGGAAGAAAGCCGCGCGGCAGGGCGAAAACCGCGAGTGCCCGTGCGCATAATAAACGCGTAAGGAGAAAACAACTATGACACTGCCAGAAATCATGTTCGCGGTCGCCGAGTCCCACCCGGACTGCAGGCGCTTCAGGTTCGAGACGCTCACGCGCCCCGCCCTCACCAAGAAGAACAGGACCACCAAGGAGCCGACGAACTTCGTCGTCGAGATCCGGTCCCGGTTCGTCGCCAGCCTCGGCGTGAACTACGAGGACGAGGTCAACGCCGTCCGCGAATCCCAGGGCCTGGCGCGCGACTTCGAGGCGCAGAAGCCGTCCGGCAAACACTACGTGAACGGCACGAACTGGCTCATGGAGGCCGACAAGACCCCGGGCAGGTTCTACGCCGCGCTCAGCCGGTTCGAGGGCCGCGAGACGACCTACCTGGTCGACGGCGTCCCGGCGACGCCCGAGCAGGTCGAGGACCTCAAGGCCAACTACCTGCCGAAGCCCGGCGCGCCGAGCCCCGTCGAGTGGAGGACCTACTCCGTCGAGTCCATCGTCTCGGCCGTCCCGGCCTGACGGTAGAATCAGGACGCAATGACAATCGCCTGAAAGTGAAGCGTCAGGCAGGCCTGGCCTTTCGGCCGGGCATCCCTTTTCAAGGGGGGCCTCGGCGTTTCGCCCGGGCAAGGGCGAAACCCAGCAGCAATCCGGCGCATAATATGTACGCAAGGAGAAAACGAGAACATGAACAAGAAAACCGAAATCATCAATACGGACAGCAACACGCTCAAGGAACTGGTCGACGGATCGGCGCTGACGATCGAGGGCCTCGCGGAATCGTCGATCGACGATTTCCTCGACTGGGTTGAAGAAACCGCCGGGCTGAAAGTCCGCCGGGCCTACGTGACGAAGGGCTCGCTCGCCAACGGCGAATGGGGCCTGACCGGCGGCAACGCCTATCCGGACGACCTCAACATCGTCTCGGTGAAGCTCGACGACATGACGGACTGGAACAAGGTCGTGCTGCCGAGGATGCAGGTCGGCGGACGCTGGCTGGACGACATCTACGACAACAACGTCAGGCGCGAACGCGCCACGTAAGGGATTTTTCTCCTGGCCTTCGGGCCGAACCATGCCGGCGGATTCCCGCCGGCTTTTTCGTTTTCCGGTATAATCAAACATAATGCCCAAGGTTTCGATAAAGAAAAAGGTTTCGCCCAGGCGCGCCCCGCACACGGGACGGCGCCCGAAGGCCCATGTCATAGGGCCTGACGTTCTGTGCGCGCAGCCCATGCCGCCGAAGAAGCCCAGGAAGCCGAGGATAAAAAGGCCGAGGATAAAAAGACCGCCGGCGATCGTCTCCGGGCCTCCGGTAGTCCCGCCCGCGGCCGTCTCGGGCTCGGCCGTGCGCGCGATGGCCGGTTCCCTCGCCGCGGCCAAGCTGCGCTCGGTGAAGACCGTCTTAGAGTCGGAGAACTCGCTGTTCAGGACCCTCGACGTGTTCCAGACATTGCTGTTCGCAGGCGCGATGGTGCTCCTCGGCAGGGACATGAGGGGCCTCGCCGTTTCGCTGATGTCGATAGGGACGTTCGCGCCGATGCTGATAAGGATAGGGCTCGCCAAATGGAGGGACAGGCTGTCATGGGCTTCAACGCCGTGATGAACAGCCCGGACGGCGCTGCTTTCGCGAAGGCTCTCCGGGCGAAAAACCGTGAGTTCTCCTTCGCATAATAAAGGCGGAGAAGAAGGCATGAACGGCATTTTCGAAAAGATAGAGCGCGAGACGATACCCGAAATCGTAAGGGCTATAGGTTTCGGCGGCGCCTTCGTCGCGGCTAAAGACGACGGGATGATCCAGTTCAGGATCGCCTCGAGGGAGAACCTCGACGACACGAAAGGCGCCGGGAAATGGCGCGAGTTCATCCGCGGGGAAATCCTCGCCGCCGGCGCCGCCGACGTGAAGGTGTCGGCGATAGTCTCGCCGGTCAATCCCGATACGTACACGCTGTACGCGGTGACCGCCCTCGCCGAAAAGGCGACCTTCCTGGCCGGAAGGTAAATACCGGCATGGACATTCGCAGAATTTTCGAGAGGATAGACCAGACCGGCGAGTTCGACCGCTCCCCGGAGAAGGAGACGTTCGACATGGTCGCCGGCGAGATACAGTCGCAGATGGAGCAGGCCGGGATTACCGGGCCTGGCGACATGCTGGACAACGACAAGACGACCAGGTTCCTCGAGGGGCTGCGGCTGGTGGTGAAGTACGCGCCGGGGCTGAAGTTCCTCGGCGAAGGCTCTTCGAGGTACGTCTACTCAATGGGGTCGGGGAAGTACGTGCTGAAGGCGGCGAAGAACTACATGGGGCTCATCCAGAACCAGAACGAGATAGACGTCAACATGTCCGGCTCGGCCGACTACGACTGCTTCGTCAGGGTGCTGAAGTTCGACCCCGCCAGGATATTCATCGTGGAGGACGCCTGCGAGGAGATAACCATGTCCGGCTGGGCGCCGCTCATCGGGATTCCGCTGCACAGGTTCGTCCAGATCGTGAGGATCGTGCTGGAGCGCCGCGAGTCGGAAAAGGGGTATTCCCTCCGCGACCTGCTGGACGCGTGCGAGAAGGCGGGGGCGAAGTCGGAACTGGTCCGTTCGACGTTCGAGCCGAAGGACGGCACCGAACCCGCGTACAGGCCCGAGGACTTCGGCGGGATTACGTCCTTCATGCGGAACATGGTCGCCGCGGCCGACGGGCGCCCGGCGTCGGAGCTCTGGCGCAGCCTGTTCGACATCTTCAGGTTCTACTTCGAGGTCGGGCAGAAGAAGCTGGTCGTAGGCGAGCTCCCGTGGTCCGAGCAGTGGGGGCTGTGCGGGACGGGAGCGGACCGGCGCATAGTGCTGGTCGACCCCGGCGTGAACTCGGACTTCGCCGCGCAGCGCTGACGGGCGAAACGCGCCTTTCCCCTCGCGCATAATAAAGGCGCAAGGAGGAAAGAGAATGTCCAGAATAATCTATACCGACCTAAACCGCGACTACCCGAAGGGACGCTACGAAGGCGCGATCAGCGTCACCAGGATGCGCAACGCCATGCGCAAGGCGGGCTACGAGCTCGTCAACGCGCGCAACGACCGCCGCAACAACGTGCTCGAGGGCTCGTCGGGCTTCATCAAGGACCCCGCGTCGGGACGCCTCGTGTACTTCAGCGCCGACGCCTCGGCGTGCTACAACGGCGACAAGGTCCTCTACCGGACCGCCAGGCACGACCGCGACTACACCGGCGGGGCCAACCGGTACGCCGGCTTCTCGGATCTCGCCGAGTCGGTCAGGGATCTGTTCGCGCACCCCGAGCGCTGGGACTGAAAGGGAAGAATCCATGACAGCGCAGGAACTCATCAAGGAGCTTTCAAGGTTCGATCCGGACGCGCCGGCGCAGATATGCCTGGACGGCGAAGCCAGCCCGTTCGTGCGCGCCGCGTTCAACGACGGGCCGTACGTCGTGCTGACGAACGGCGCGGGCGAAGATCCCGGGGACGACGGAGTATAATCAAGGCGTAAGGAGACACGACATGAAAATCAGACTGAAGCTCGGAGACGGTTCTTTCACGACGGTGGACGCCTGGTGGCATCCGCAGGTCGAAATCGGCTGCGTCGGGACCGGGGGCAGGTTCACGAGGCCGGCCGGCCTGTGGACGACCGACGCGGTGCTGATGGACCACCTCGAGAAGATCAACGAGGCGCGGCGCGGAGACTGCATCGAGGAGCGCGACTTGTCCGACAAGGACAAGCTGATCCAGGGCGTCGAGCGCGCCGAGGCGCCGCTCGAGATATACGTCCAGGGCGAAAGCGAGGAGCCCTGGCGCCATACGGGGAACCTCGCGAAGGAGGTGCCGGCGGGGGACCTGCCGGCCGCGTAAGCCGTGGACGGGAAGAAGATCGACACGCCCGAGTCTTTGGCCGCCGACCTGGAAAGGTGGGCGGACGAAGACATCCACAACGTAGGGCGCGACGTGCTCAGGCGCGCCGCGCAGGGTTTCGCCCGCCGCGTCAGGGCCTTGGCCTTCTCGGTGCCGGAAGTGGCCGTCGTCGGGCCCGACGGAAAACGGCTTGAGACCGGGTTCTACTTCGAGATGCCGTCGAGGCAGGGCTACCCGATACGGGGCGCGACGGAAGACATACCCGTAAAACAATGCCTTGTTCGGTACGACCCGGGCGACTGGGGAATGGCCAACACGCCGAGGATCGCGGAGGTCGCCCCTCCTCACAGGTTCGTGCCGACAGGCAGGTTCGTTTCGCTGCTGGACCAGCCGGGAGAGCCGGCGAGTCCGAGATCCTCGCCGGGGGCCTGACGTTTCCGGCGGAGGTAAATAGTTTTTCGACGGCGGGTTTCCGATGTTCCTACCAGGGTTTTCGGCTACCGCCGTCGATTTTTACGACGTAGTGAGTAAATAACAATGTTCTCTGGTAGGAACAAGGAGGAAACGTTGAAATGAACTACGCCGAAATATACGAAGCCGTCATAGCCAAATACAGGCAGAACCCGCCCGACAAGCAGAAAGAATACTGCGAAGACCATCACGTGAAGCCGAGGTCGTTCGGCGGAACGGACGACCCTGAAAACATCGTGACTTTGCCGGTAAGGGTACATATCTTCTGCCACGAGCTGCTGTATAAGCATTGGAAAGATCTGGCGTGGCAGACGCGAGACGACGAAGTAATCAGCAAAGCCGGTCTCATGGCATTGGCGTTAGACAGACTTCGCAATGGAACAGAGCGCCAGACGAAAGTCTCCATGAACTTCAAGTCTAAAGTGTTCGCCA
>Ga0310694_10003293_pt1 | contig 15896 bp, 15 predicted proteins | sample 174DNAGHGhighgp2_FD_203884 | JGI IMG/M metagenome (GOLD analysis project Ga0310694, IMG submission 203884) | Sheep rumen microbial communities from Palmerston North, Manawatu-Wanganui, New Zealand - 1742 DNA GHGhigh gp2 (v2) (version 2) | ecosystem: Host-associated > Mammals > Digestive system... | reverse complement strand
TCAGTAACTGAGCTACCAAATATAATCATTTTATCTATGATATTTTCATTCTTGTTCCACTTTTCAACTAAGTCGATTCCCTTTTCTACCTTAGCCCTCTTACTGGGTTGATCTTCTCAAGATTCATTCTCATGACGGAATCTCCTGCCTAGCGAGATGCAGGAAGCCAGCCACAGACCTACGAGCCACCCCCTGCTACTGAGGAAAGCGTTGATAAAAGGCATCTTCCAACGACACAACCGAACTACGCCATTGAATTATCTACGGTCAGTTGTTCCGATGCCGAATACACCAGCATATCTCTACTGGAATATAGCCAAACATGCTCCTCTCGTCAAGAACCACTGATTGCCTTCATTTTCATCGCTGGCGGCCCATCCAACTTTGGGGTATGCTCATCCTTCCCCATCTGCCCGCAAGGGCCTTCTTCCACAAGGAACACGCTTGAAACACGTCATCATCTACACGGACGGCTCCTGCCTCGGCAATCCCGGCTCGGGCGGGTGGTCAGCCATCCTCACCATGAAGGGCTCCGAGGCCCGCAAGGAAATCTGCGGCGGCTTCTCCCATACCACCAACAACCGCATGGAGATCCTGGCTGCCGTCAATGCCCTGGCCCTGCTGACGGAACCCTGCGAGGTCACCCTCCACTCCGACTCGCAGTACCTGTGCAACGCCGTCCAGAAGGGCTGGCTTGCCAGCTGGATCCGGCATGCCTGGATCAAGAGCGACAAGAAGCCCGTCAAGAACGTGGACCTCTGGATGCGGCTCGTGCCCCTGCTCAAGACCCACAAGGTCACCTTCAAGTGGCTGCGCGGCCACGCCGGCCATGCGGAGAACGAGCGCTGCGACGAACTGGCCAGGGGGTGCGCGGCCAGAAAGGATCTGCCCGACGACACCGGCTACGAAGAGGAATAGGCTCAGGCTGGAGCAGGGCAGGGCAGGGCAGCCACCCGAAAAAGCCCCGCCGCAAGGACTCGAATAGAATATCCCTACCGCCGCCTGCGCGCGGCAAAGGCATGCCATGCACGACGAGACACACTCCACGCCCCGCGCCGAGCAGACCGTCACCGTCCGCTTCATCCCCCAGGGAAGCGTCAGCACCGTCAAGCGGCCGAAGAACGTCCGCCAGCTTCTCCAGCGCCTCGGCATCATGGAGGAGACGGCCCTCGTCATCCGCGACGGACAGCTTCTCACCGAAGACCTGCCCATCTATCCCGGCCAGACCATCGACATCCAGCGCGTCGTCTCGGCAGGCTGAGCCCCAAAGCGCCATCAGGAGCACGCCCATGCCCTTCCACTTCTCCGACGCCTTCGCCGAGAGCCTCCTCCTCGAGGACTGCCCCTACGGCGACCTCACGACCGACGCCCTCGGCATAGGCGCTGCGTCCGGCCGCATGAGATTCTCTCCCCGGGCCCCCCGCTGCACCGTCTCCGGCATCGCCCTGGCCGCCAAAATCCTGCGCAAGGCGGGCCTCGATGTCCAGGAGTTGCTGGAAGACGGCAGCCTGGCCGAAGGCTGCCCCTGCCTGCTTGCGGCCTCGGGCAGGGCCTCCGGGCTCCACAGGGCCTGGAAGATGGCCCAGAACGTGCTCGAGTACATGACGGGCATCGCCACCCGCACAGCGCAGCTCATAGAGAACGCCCGCAGGGCGCGGCCGGACATCGCCGTGGCCGTGACGCGCAAGAATTTCCCCGGCGCCAAGCTGATGTGCCTCGCAGCCGCCACGGACGGCGGCGCCTCGGTGCACAGGGCAGGGCTCTCCGAAAGCGTCCTCGTCTTCGACAGGCACATGCTCTTTCTGGAAGGCGAAGACAAGATCGCCGCCCTCAAGGAGCGCCTGCCCCTGATGCGGGCCAAGGCCCCCGAAAAGCGCCTCGTCGCCGAAGCATCCACGCTGGAGGAGGCAGGCCGCCTTGCCGCCATAGGCCTCGATGCCATCCAGCTCGACAAGTTTTCCCCGGCAGACCTCGCCCAAGCCTGCAGGCTCATCCGCCAGACCTCTCCCGGCACCCTCGTGCTCGCGGCCGGCGGCATCAACGCTTCCAACGCCTACGAGACAGCCCTGCAGGGGCCGGACGTGCTCGTCACCAGCTGGGTCTACTTCGGCAAGCCCCAGGATATCAAGGTCGACTTCGAACGCGCCGCGCAAGGCGCATAAGGAGCAGCACAAGCCATGCTCGATCTGTTCAGCAGCGCCAGCTTCGCCGAAACGGTGCGCCACTTCGCCATCGTCTTCATTCCCGCCTTCCTCGGCATCATCCTCCACGAAGTGGGCCACGGCTGGGCGGCCCTCAAGATGGGCGACCCCACGGCCAAGCTCATGGGGCGCATCACGCTCAACCCCCTGCCGCACATCGACCCCATGGGCCTGCTGTGCTTCGTGCTCACGAGCCTCTCCGGCGCCTTCGTCTTCGGCTGGGCCAAGCCCGTGCCCGTGGACATGCGCAACTTCAGGGATCCCAGGAAGGGGATGCTGCTCTGCTCCCTCGCCGGCCCCGGGACCAACGTCGTCCTGGCTTTCCTCTTTGCAGGAGCGCTCAAGCTCTTCCTCGTCCTTGATCCGGGCGTTGCCTACAGCGCCTCGCCCACCGAGCTCTTTCTGGGCTCCACGCTCGCCGCGGGCGTGAGCATCAACCTCTGCCTCGCCATCCTCAACATGCTTCCGGTTCCGCCTCTGGACGGCAGCAAGGTGCTGGCTTATTTTCTGCCTGCCCGCGCGGCCTTCTCCTACCTCGCCTGGCAGCGCTGGGGCTTTCTCGTCCTGCTGGTCCTGATTGTCGCAGGCCTGCTGGACAAGATTCTCGTTCCGCTTCTGCAGGGAAGCTACACGCTCGTGCTCAGCCTCTTCGGCATCTAACTTCCAGTAAGGATTTTTCCCATGAACAACGAACTCCGCACCTGTTCGGGCATGCGTCCCACCGGTCCCCTCCACCTCGGCCACTATTTCGGCGTCCTCAAGAACTGGGTGGAGCTCCAGAACACCCAGCGCGCCTTCTTCTTCGTGGCAGACTGGCACGCCCTGACCACGGACTTCAACCGCACCGAGCAGCTCCGGCAGAACACGCTGGAAATGGTCAAGGACTGGGTAGGCGCAGGCCTTGATCCCGACAAGTGCACCATCTTCCGCCAGTCCGACCTCAAGGAGCACGCCGAGCTTTCCCTGCTGCTTTCGATGATCACCCCCGTCTCCTGGGTGGAGCGCAACCCCACCTACAAGGAACAGCAGCAGCAGATCACCACCAAGGACCTCAGCAACACGGGCTTTCTCTGCTACCCCATCCTCATGGCTGCCGACATCCTCATGTACCGCCCCCAGGGCGTTCCGGTGGGCGAGGACCAGCTGCCGCACATGGAGCTCACCCGCGAAATCTGCCGCCGCTTCAATTTCCTCTACGGCGAGTACTTCCCCGAGCCCAAGGCCCTGCTGACGCCGGCGGCCAAGTGCCCCGGCCTGGACGGCCGCAAGATGTCCAAGAGCTACGACAACGGCATCTTCCTCAGCGACGAGTTCGGCAGCATCGAGGCCAAGGTGAAGACCATGTTCACCTATCCTCCGCGCGTGAAGAAGTCCGACCCCGGCTGTCCCGAGAAGTGCAACCTCTTCCCCTACCACGAGCTCCTGGCGAGTCCCGAGGAGCAGGCGGAGATCAAGGAAGGCTGCACCTCGGCCCAGCTTGGCTGCGTGCAGTGCAAGAAGATCTTCCTCAAGAACCTGCACAGCCTCCTCGATCCGCTCCAGGAGCGCAGGAAGGCGGTCAGCGACGAGGTCGCCCGAGACATCCTTCTGGCCGGCAACGAGAAGGCCAGGGCCTTTGCCCGCGGCACCATGGAAGACGTGCGCCGGCTCGTCAAGATATTCTAGCCCGGGCATTCCGGCCCCAGGGGCGATCCCCGGGGCCGGAGCCACGTCCGCGCCCGCCATGAAGCTTGTCGGCATCGACTACGGCCTCGTCCGCACCGGACTTGCGGCCACGGATCCGGACGGCGTGCTCGCCTATCCCCTGACGACCCTCGACCTCAACGCCTTCCCCAGCCGCAAGGCCCTGCTGGAGGCCCTTGCCGGGATCATCCGGCAGGAGCGGCCCGGCGCCGTCGTCGTGGGCCTGCCCCTGATGCCGGACGGCACGGAGTCCCTCACGACCCGCCAAGTGCGCAACTTCGCCTCCCGCCTCGTGCACCGCACGGACTGTCCCGTGCTCTTCATGGAGGAGCTGCTCAGCTCCGAAGAGGCGGCCTGGGATCTGTCCGAGGCCGGAGTCAGGGACAGGAAGCGGCGCAAGGCCGTGCTGGACCAGCAGGCGGCGGTGCGCATCCTTGAGAGCTATCTCCACCAGCCCGAATGCGCCCGGCCGGTGGACGTGCGCTGGAAGAGCCCGAGCCAGGAAAAGCAGGGCCGGCCAGAGCAGGACTAGGCGCGACAAAGTCCAGCAAGACCGGAAAAGCGGAGGGGAGCCATGCTGAAACTGCTCGTCAAGGTACTCTGCGTCCTCGTCCTCATGGCTGCGTGCGCGGCCGGCTGGGGCGTCTGGGAGGCCAAGCGCTTTCTGGAGACCCCGCCCGCCAGGCCTGGCCAGGAGGTCTACTTCGACGTGGCGCCCGGCGCAACGCTGGCCAGAATTGCCAGGCAGCTGGAAGAGAAGGGCATCGTAGCGGACGAGTTCAAGTTCCGCCTGCTTGCCCGCTGGAAGAAGCAGAGCTCGAAGCTCCAGGCGGGACGCTTCCTGCTCTCCACCGGCTGGACGCCGGAGAAGGTGCTGGACAGCCTTGTCAACGGCAAGCCCGCCTTCACCCGCATCACCATTCCCGAAGGACTCGCCTGGTGGCAGACGGCGGCCCTCATCGAAGAAAGCGGCATGGCCAAGGCCAGCGACTTTGCCGAGGTGATCAGGGATCCGGAGTTCCTGCGCCACTACGGCATCCCCTTCGAGACGGCGGAGGGCTTCCTCATGCCCGACACCTACCTGCTCAAGACCCTCCTTGAGGGCCAGCCCCTCGACAGGGCCCAGGCCCGTGCCGTGGCGGGCAGGATGGTGGACAACTTCTGGCGCAAGGCCCAGGAGGTCTGGCCCTCGGGCAAGCCCTCCCGCGACGAGCTGAAGACCGCCGTCATCCTTGCCTCCATCGTGGAGAAGGAGACCGCCATCGCCGCCGAGCGCCCCCGGGTTGCCGGCGTCTACGCCAACAGGCTGGCCAAGGGCATGCTCCTGCAGGCCGACCCAACGGTGATCTACGGCCTCGGCCAGAGCTTCAACGGCAACCTGACCAAGGCCAATCTCCAGGATCCCCGCAATCTCTACAACACCTACAAGCTGCCGGGACTCCCGCCCACCCCCATCTGCTCCTTCGGCGTCTCGGCCCTCAAGGCCGCGGTTCATCCGGAAAAGCACGAATTCCTCTACTTCGTGGCCGTCACGGACGGCGGATCCCACGCCTTCAGCAAAACCCTCCAGGAGCACAACCAGGCCGTGAGGGGGTATCTGCAGAACAGGAAAAAGTAGCCGCGGACAGCCTTCTGCCTGGACGCCCTGCAGGGCAAAGAAAAAACATTTTGAAAAACAATCAGTTAGAGGAAAACTGTCTTTACAAACTAAAAGCTTGGGCGCTATCGTTGATGACGCTGTCCGGGCCGCAGCAAGGCGCGCCCCGGCCAAAGCCTGCCCTTAACCCGAAAACCGCAGGGACCACGCCGCCGTGTCCGGTCTGCCTGTTTGTGGAGGTTCGCCATGAAGTACTTGATCGTCGAAGACTTTTCCGGCCAGCCGGTGCCCTTCGTCTTCCCCCGCAGGGTTGACCATGCAGACATGTTCGAGCAGCTCCCCTACGGCAAGATCATCTCTGCCGGCTACGTGGAGCTCGGCTCCGACGGCTTCGCCTGCTTTGGCGGCAATGCCGAACTCGAGGTCAAGGCAAGGCCCCAGGAGGATGCCGCCGTCCTTGCCGAAGCGCTCCGGGTCAGGCCCCGCGACGAGAAGTTCCGTCCGCAGCAGTAGCCTGCGGCAAGCCATAGCCAAAGCAAAGCGCGCCCCCCTTGGGAGGCGCGCTTTGCTTTCAGGAAATTCAGGAAAGGAAGGCGAGGCAGGAGCCGGCGCTACTTGGCAGGGCTCGGCTCCTCGACGATTTCCGCATCCGCCACGTCCTCGGCCGCACTGGGCTCGCCGGCGCCGTCCTCCTTGGAAGCCGCGCCGGGAGAGGGGGGCAGGGCGGCCTGGGGCTTGCCGCTCTCGATGGGCACTATGCGTCCGTCCTCCAGCTTTAGCGGCTCGCTGCCCTTGCTGGCAATGATGATGCCGGTCTTCTCCAGCACCTTGAGACGGTAGGCGTACTCCTGCTGCATCCTGTTGTGCCGGGCGATGAAAATCTGCCTGACGATGTAGCAGACAATGAGAAAGACGGTGAGGCTTCCAAGTATCCAGGGAAGGTAGGGCAGGATGCCGCGCCCCATGCTGAGGAGCACGTCCATGGCGCTGTCCAGGAAGAAGAGCGCCCCGCCAAGGACGATGAGCCCCAGCAGCACGACGATGGTCGGCGCATGCTTGACGATGGCGTAGAGGCGCTGCACGCGCTCCGGCACCTCCTCGCCGCCTGCGTCCGCCAGGCCCTCGGCCGAGGTGGCGTTCAGGGAGCGGGAGAAGTACTGCCCGGAAAGGTGGAGAATAAGCAGGAGGCCGACCGGAGAGAGTATGGCGGCAATGAGCCATCCCACCCAGGGAAAGCTGGCCATGCGGACGCCGTCCGGCCCCATGGGCTCGGCGTGCACCACGCCGTAGAAGAAGGCCACCGCACCAACAATGAGCTCCAGAAAGGCCACAGCAATGAGGTAGTAGACCACTATCTCCCTGTTCTGGCCGTCATACCAGTTCCGGCGAAGGGTTCTGCGGGCCTGCTCGCTGGCCTTGGACTGGCCCTGCGCGCCGTTGCCGGCTTTCGCCTGGCCCGCCTGCTTTGCATCAGTCTTGTTCACGTCGATCAACTCCAGCTTTGCCGCAGCCCCCGGCAGCTGTGCGGTTCTGCTCTGCCTGAAGCAGACCCTGCAGACAAAAACGGGACTGCAGTCCAAAGCCCGCTTCTATACCTTGCGAGGGGCCACTTCCGCAAGCGTCGTCACGGGCAAAAATCCTCCAGTCAAGCCCCTTGCCGGTTCGCCCAAGCCCCCGGGCAGCCCCGCACTGCCTTCCTCCAGCGGCAGTTCAAAACAGGGCGCAAGCTTGCGCGATGCAGGCTCTTGGCCTATTTTTCGCGCACCAAGGAATTCCGGAACAGCAGGGATCCCCAAGGAGCGTTCCATGCATGCACTCGTCACAGGCGCAGCCGGCTTTATCGGTTTCCACCTGGCCAGGCTTCTGCTTGGCCAAGGCCACCGCGTCACCGGCATCGACAATCTCTGCGACTACTACAGCGTGCGGCTCAAGGAGGACCGCCTGCACCTCCTCGAGGGCATGGAGGGCTTCTCCTTCGTCAAGGGCGATCTGGCCGACAAGGCCTGCATGGAGCGCCTTTTCGCGGAAGGCGGCTTCACCCACGTGGTCAACCTGGCGGCCCAGGCCGGCGTCAGGTACAGCCTGATCAATCCCATGGCCTACATTTCCTCCAACATCGTCGGCTTTGCCAACATCCTGGAGGGCTGCCGCAGGCATGCCGTGAGGCACCTCGTCTTTGCCTCCTCGTCCTCGGTCTACGGCCTCGACGCCACCCAGCCCTATACGCCCCACCAGGCCGCCAGCCATCCAGTGAGCCTCTACGCAGCCACCAAGCGCAGCGACGAACTCATGGCCCACGCCTACGCCCACCTCTACGGCATCCCCTGCACGGGCCTGCGCTTCTTCACGGTCTACGGCCCCTGGGGCAGGCCGGACATGGCGCTCAGCATCTTTGCCTCGGCCATGCGCCGGGGCGAGCCCATCAAGATCTTCAACCAGGGCCGCATGCGCCGGGACTTCACCTACATCGACGACATCGTGGAGCCCATGGCCCGCCTGCTGGACATGCCGCCTGCCGCCAATCCCGGCTGGGACGCGGCCTCGGCGGATCCTGCCACCAGCTCCGCCCCCTGGCGCATCCTCAACCTCGGCCGGGGGCAGACCGTGGAGCTTGGGCGCTTCATCGAAACCCTGGAGGAGGTCATGGGAAGAGCCGCCGTCAAGGAATACCTCCCCATGCAGGACGGCGACGTGCTCTCGACCTGGTCCGACATCAGCGATGCGGAGGCCCTCACGGGCTGGACGCCCCGAACCTCCCTCAAGGAGGGCATAGCCCGCTTCTACGAGTGGTTTGCCTCCTACTACGATCCCTCCCGCTGCTAGCGCCTTTTCAACGCCATCCCGACTTCATACCGACTGGACTTTGCCATGAGCCGATTCGAAGGCCCCGAGCCAACCCCCGAACGCCCAGAAATCCTCGCGCCTGCCGGCGACGTCTCCTGCTTCCTGGCCGCCCTCGCCGCCGGAGCAGACAACATCTATCTCGGACTCAAGCAGTTTTCGGCCCGCATGCAGGCAGAAAACTTCGGCCTGACCGAACTCTCGAAGCTGACGGACCTCGCCCACGAGGCGGGCTGCCGGGTGACGGTGGCCATGAACACGCTCATCAAGCAGCAGGAGCTCGATCCGGCCTTCCGCCTCGTCAACCGCCTGGAGTCCCAGGTCGGCTGCGACGGCCTCATCGTCCAGGATCTGGCCATGATCGACGTGGCCCGCCAGGCCGGCTTCACCGGTTCCATCACGCTCTCCACGCTGGCCAACCTCACCCATCCCGAGGCGCTCCAGCAGGCCAAGGCCCTTGGCGCCGACCGCGTCGTGCTCCCGAGGGAACTGTCCATCGACGAGATGCGCCAGATGGCCGAAGCCTGCCCCGACGGCGTGGCGCTCGAGTGCTTCATCCACGGCGCGCTGTGCTACTGCGTGTCGGGACGCTGCTACTGGTCCAGCTACATGGGCGGCAAGAGCGGCCTGAGGGGGCGCTGCGTGCAGCCTTGCCGGCGCATCTACACCCAGGGAGGCAGCGCCCTCCAGGGCCTCTACCAGAAGGTCCAGCGCGACGAGGCCGCAAGGCGCTCCGAGCGCCAGGACAGAGGCAGGGGAGGCAGGCCCGACAGGTTCAGCCGCTTCGACCGCACGGCAGACCGCCGGGAAGAGCGCTCCGGCCGCCAGGACGGCAAGTTCCGCGTCCAGGGGACCAAGTTCCAGAGCGGGCGCTACTTCTCCTGCCAGGACCTCTCCCTCGACGTGCTCGTCAAGACCGTCACCGGCATTCCCCACCTCGTCTCCTGGAAGATCGAAGGCCGCAAGAAGGGACCGCACTATGTCTACCACGCCGTTGCGGCCTACCGGCTGCTCAGGGACAATCCCGGCGATCCCAAGGCCAGGAAGATGGCCGAGGACATTCTCGACCTCGCCCTCGGCCGTCCGCGCACCCGGGCCCGCTTCCTGCCCCAGCGCCCCGCCGTGCCGGTGGATCCGGCAGGCCAGACCAGCTCCGGCCTGCTCGTCGGCAAGACGGGCATCAACCAGCAGGGCCTGCCCTACACCAAGCCCTTCATCCCGCTCCTGCCAAAGGACTACCTGCGCATCGGCGTCGAGGACGAAAACTGGCACACGACCCTGCCCGTGCCCAAGTTTACGCCCAAGGGCGGAACCCTCCTCCTGCGCATCCCCAAGCACAAGACGCCCAAGGCCGGCGTTGCCGTCTATCTCATCGACCGCCGCGAAAAGGAGCTCACGCAGATTCTTGCCGACTGGCAGGCCAGGCTCGACCTCATGGAACCGAGGCCAACCCGGATGGTGCATGCCAGGCCCCGCGCCGTGCAGCCCTGCCAGCGCGCAAAGCTTCCCGACATGATAGTGCAGGCGAGCCTGCCCGAGGGCAAGGAGACGAGAGGCGCCCGGAAGTTCCTCTCCTGCCTCTGGCTCTCCGCCAAGTCGGCCGCCATCTCCCACACGGTGATGAACCGCTTCGGCTGGTGGCTCCCGCCGGTGATCTGGCCCGACGAGGAGGAGACCTTCCAGAAGCTCGTGGCCCAGCTCTGGCGTGCCGGCACCCGCAGGTTCACCTGCAATGCGCCCTGGCAGATTGGCTTCTTCACCGAAGAGATGCGCAGGGATCCGGACATCGCCCTGACGGCCGGCCCCTTCTGCAACATCGCCAACGCGCAGGCCTGCGGCGTGCTCAAGCAGATGGGCTTCACCTCAGCCGTCGCCTCGCCGGAGCTGCCGGGCGCGGACTTGCTGGCCCTGCCCAAGGCAAGCCCGCTTCCCCTGGGCATCGTGCTCTCCGGCTCCTGGCCCGTGGGCATGAGCCGCTTCGGCACGCTCGGCGTGCGCCTCAACGAGCCCTTCATGACGCCCCGCGGCGAGGCCTTCTGGGCCAGGCAGTACGGCGAGAACACCTGGATCTACCCCGCCTGGCAGCTCAACATTCTCGAGCATAAAGCGGAGCTTGAAAAGGCCGGCTACAGCTTCTTCGTCTCCCTGAAGGAGAACGTGCCCAAGTCCCTGCCCCAGCTGAACAGGCCAGGCCTCTTCAACTGGGACAACCCGCTGCTCTAGGAGCAGGGCCGTGGCGCAGGACCAGGCCTTTCCCAACGGACTTGTCCAGCCCGAGGGGGCCATGCGCTTTGCTCTGGACTCCCTTCTGCTCGCCTGCTTCGCCCAGCGCGAATTCGAGGCCCAGGCTCCGCACGCCCTGAAAAATCCGCTGCGCCAGCAGCTCCTTCCCCCGGCCCTGCAGGCGGAAAGCCCTGCCTGCCATCTGGCAGGCGAGCTTGGGGCAGGCGCAGGATCCTCGCTCATTGGCCTGCTCCTCCTCAACCCGCGACTCGCCGGCCTCGGCTTCGAGCTTGTCCCCGAGCTCGCTCAGGCGGCACGGGAAAACGCCGCCAGAACAGGGCTTGCCTCCCGCCTGTCCTTCCAGCAGGCCGACTGCGCGGAGCTGGCTAGGCAGGAGGGCAGGCCCTATCTCGACCTGGTGCTGGCCAATCCTCCCTACTGGGACGAAGGCATGGGCAAGTCCAGCGCCTCGCCCCTCGCCGAAAGGGCCAGGCGGGGCAGGGGGGCGCTCGAGCTCTTCTGCCAGGCAGCCAGGCGCCTTCTCGTCGCCCGCGGCCACGGCTACTTCATCTACCCGGCCGCGCAGACGGCCAGGCTCGTGCAGGCCGCGGCCCAGGCTGGCCTTGGCCTGCGCCGCCTCCTCTTCGTCCGCGCACGGCCCGGCCAGCCAGCCATGCGCGTGCTGGCCGAAGCCCGCAAGGACTGCGCCAGCGACACCCTTGTCCTGCCGGATCTTGTTCTCTACGGAGCATGCGGGCAAAACGGCCAGGCCTATTCCGCAGACGCCAAGCACTTCTGTCCCTGGCTTGAATGAGGCCAGGATGCCCCGGAGGCACTGATGCCGTCCTCTCCGAGCTCTCCCCTTGCTCAGCACTATCCCGCAGGCCAAAGCTTCATCGCCGACCTGCACATCCACTCCCGCTTTTCCATGGCCACCAGCAGGCAGCTGAACATTCCCCACCTTGCAGGATGGGCCATGGCCAAAGGCATCAACGTGCTCGGCACGGGCGACTTCACCCACCCCAAGTGGCGCGAGGAGCTGAAGCGGGATCTCGCCTTCGACGAAGCCTCGGGCTTCTACCGGGCAGTCCCGGCGCCGGAGCAGGTGCTGCCGGAAGGCCTTGCCTCCGCCACGCCGCCTCTCTTCTGCCTGCAGACGGAGATCAGCTCCATCTACAAGAAGCTCGGCAAGGTGCGGAAAAACCACAACGTGGTCATCGTGCCGTCGCTGGAGGACGCAGACAGGCTGTCGGCCAAGCTTGCCCAGATAGGCAACATCAACTCGGACGGCAGACCCATACTCGGCCTCGACGCCAAGGACCTCCTCGATCTTGTGCTCAACGTCTCGGAGCATGCCGTCCTCATCCCGGCCCACATCTGGACCCCCTGGTTTTCGCTCTTCGGTTCCAAGTCCGGCTTCGACGACATCCGCGACTGCTTTGGCGACCTCACGGAGCACATCTTTGCCCTCGAGACCGGACTCTCCTCGGATCCGGCCATGAACCGCCTCGTGAGCGCCCTCGACGGCTACGCCCTCGTCTCCAACTCCGATGCCCACTCGGGTCCCAACCTCGGCAGGGAGTCCAACGTCTTCACGGGCGCTCCCAGCTACAGCGGCATGATCCGCGCCCTCAGGCTGGCTGCGCAGCGCATCCCCGACATGTCTCCCGGCGCCGTGCGCTTCGAAGGCACCCTCGAAATCTACCCTGAAGAGGGCAAGTACCATCTGGACGGCCACAGGAACTGCGGCGTGGTCATGACGCCCGAGGAGGCCGAGCGCCATAACGGCATCTGCCCCGTCTGCGGCAAGAAGCTCACCATCGGCGTCATGCACCGCGTCTGGGAACTGGCAGACAGGAAGGCGGAGCCGGCGCTGGCCAACGAGCCTGCCGTGCACCCCGTCATTCCGCTGCCCTCGGTGCTCGCCGAAATCCACGGCAAGAGCCAGACCGCTAAAAAAGTGCAGGAGGCCTATGCCGAAGCACTGGCAATGCTCGGCTCCGAGTTCGGCATTCTGGCAAGCCTTCCGCTGGACCGCATTGCCGCCTACTCGGACCGCCTCGCCGAGGCCGTTGCCCGCATCCGGGAAGGGCGGCTGGTGCGCCAGGGCGGCTACGACGGCGAGTTCGGCACGGTTGCCGTCTTCACCGACGAGGAGCGCCGCGAGATGGCCGGCGGCAGGATTCCCAGGGCGCGCCTTGGCGCCCTCAAGCAGGAAGCCGGCTCCAAGAAAGCCCCCAGGGAGCAGGCATCGGCAGCCAGCAGCGTTCTCGCCATGGGCAGAGCGCCAGGCAGGCGTCCCGCCAGGGAGAAGGCGAGCTTCCTGCTCAGCGCAGAGCAGGAGCAGGCCGTCCGCCACCGGGGCCGTCCCCTGCTCGTGCTGGCAGGTCCCGGCTCCGGCAAGACGCGCATCCTGACCGAGCGCCTGGCAGGCCTGCTCGACGACGGCTCGGATCCCGCAGACATCGTCGCGCTCACCTTCAGCCGCCGTGCCGCCGAAGAGGTCAACGAGCGCCTGCGCACCATGCTTCCTGGCCGTATTCTTCCCGAATGCACCACCTTCCACGCTCTCGCCTGGCGACTGATCCAGGAGCGCAGCCCCGATGCCCTGCTGCTGGCCGACCCCTGCGCAGCGTCACTGGCGAAGCAGGCCCTGCTCTCGCTGGAGCCGGAACTGCCCTCCGCCCGGCTGAAGACCCTGTCCGAGCGCCTGGCCTATCTGCGCGAAGTCTGCGCCGTGGACTCGGACCCGATGCTACAGGCCGCCTTCCTCGAATACCGGAGGCTTCTGCACCATATCCACCCCGCCTGCTTCGACTTCACGGGCCTGCTCGAGTGGCTTGGCAAAGCCCTCAAGGAAGGATCCCTTGCCCTGCATCCCCGCAGCGTGCTGGTGGACGAAGTGCAGGACATCTCCCCGCTTCAGGCTGAGGCGCTCTACCGCATGCTCCCCGAAGACGGCAGGGGCTTTTTCGGCATCGGCGACCCCGACCAGGCCATCTACGGCTTCCGCGGCTCCCTGCCCGACGTCAAGCGCGAACTTCAAGCGCACTGGCCCGAGCTCGAGACCATGGCCCTTTCGCAAAGCTACCGGGCAAGCCAGCCTATCCTCGAGGCTGCCGGGCTTGCCATGCACTCGCATCCGGCCTCGGGCCTGCTGAAGGCTGTCCGCCCCCTTGAGGCCGAGCTCAGGTACTTCGAGGCGCCCTCGGACGCAGCCGAGGCCGTCTGGATAGCCGGCCGGATCCAGACCATGCTCGGCGCCATGTCGCACACCCTGCTGGACCAGAAGAAGACGGCGTCCGCTCCCCTTGTCCAGGATCTCGCCCCCTCGGACATCGCCGTGCTTGTCCGCCTCAAGCTGCAGATGCCAGCCATAGCCCGCGCCCTCAGCGAGCGGGGCATTCCCGTGCAGAGTCCTTCCGCAGACGCCTTCTGGCAGGACGAGACGACGGCAGCTGTGCTTGCCCTTGTGGAGGAAAGGCTGGCCCGGGGACTCGCCGCATCCCCTGCAGACAGAGCAGCCCTGGCGGCGCCGGAGCCGCTTCAGGAATGGACGGCAGTCCTTGCAGGCGAAGGCGAGCCGGCCGCGCCCGGCAAGCTGGCAGACAAGCTTGCCCAAACCTCGCCGCGCACGGCCCTCTACCTTGCCTCCGACCCATGGAAGCGCCTTGCCAGGGCATGGAGCAGGGCAGGATCATGGCGCGGGCTGCTCGACGAGGTACGCTGGCTCAACGAGGCAGAACTGCTGGCCTCCAAGGCGGAATCCGTGCGCCTTCTCACCCTGCATGCGGCCAAGGGGCTCGAATTCCGCGCCGTCTTCATGCCTGGTCTCGAACAGGGCCTGCTGCCGCTCGTTCCCGAACTGCTCTTCGGTCCGGGTTCCGGTCTTGACGGTGCGGACAGGGCAGAAGAGCGCAGGCTGCTCTACGTTGGCCTGACGCGCGCCTCCGAGGTGCTCTGCCTCTCGAGCGCCAGAACGCGCACCGTCTACGGCAAAGCGGTGCAGCTCAGTCCTTCGGCATTCCTCGAGGACATCCTCTCTGCCTTCAAGCGGACGCGCCTTGCGGCGCACACCCGCCAGACCATCCGGCAGCGCGGGCTCTTCTCGTAGCCTTTTGACAGGCGCAGCGGCCTAGGCCTTGCCGCCCCAGTCGCCGTCCTCGTCCAGAAGACGGTAGGAGCGCACGGTCATGTAGTTGATGCCGTCCAGCTCTTCAACGGTGCCGGAAGCCTCGACCTGAGCGCTCACTTCGTCGGCGAGGTCGGCGCCGGCACCCTTGGTCAGCACCCTGTACTCGACTTCGTCCTGCACGATGGCAACCCGCGCCTGGCGCTCGTCCTTCTTGCGGGGAAGCGCCTCGACATAGCCTCTGACGGTGATGGATGACGTGCTCATCGGTGTTCCTGGAAGCATTCCTAGAAATGTTGGAAGGAAAGGGGGACGGGCCAACCCGCCCCAGACATGGCCCAGACACGGCCCAGACAGGGGACCGCAATGCTGTGTAGCGGTTTTCACATATATGTGCAACAGGCTTGACGCGCACCGAAAGCCCCGCGACGGAAAAGGCTGTGTCCAAGGGCTCAAGATTCTGGCTCAGCGGCCGATATGTCCAAATAGCAACACCCTCTTTTCCGAGGTTCGTCCCATGTCGAGAGGAAACATCTGCAGAGCGCTGGCCATAGCCTTTTTCGCGATGGTGCTGAGTGGCTGCGCCACATACCATTCCAGTTCCAACGAGCCCACGGCTCAGGCCAACGGTGCACTGCGCAGCGCCATGAACCAGATGGGCAAGTGCTACAGAACGGGCGGCTGCAGCCCCAGCAAGGGCTTCGACTGCTCCGGGCTCATCTACTGGGCCTACCGCGCCAACGGCGTCAAAGTGCCCCGCGTCACCACAGACCAGGCACGGGCGGGACGCGAAGTCTCGACCCCCCTTGCCGGCGACATCATGGTCTTCCGCACAGGCGGCTCAGGCACAGGCCTGCACACGGGCATCTACGCCGGCGGAAGCAAGTTCGTGCACAGCCCCAAGCCGGGCGCCAGAATACGGCTTGACAGCGTCAAGAACCAGTATTGGAAAAAACGGCTCGTGTGCGTGCGCCGGGTATCCGGCTAGTCAGCCTGCCGCGCTTCAATAGCAGAAAGGGCCCTCCGCATGGCGGAGGGCCCTTTCTCTTTGCCAAAAAAAGGCCTTGCAGGACTACTTGACCCTGTTCAGCTCGATTTCGATGGCCCTGCGGAAGAGGTCCTTGGAAACGGCGCCGCGAATGACGAGGTTGTTGACCAGGAAGTAGGGGGTGCCCTCAATCTTCATATCCTCGGCTTCCTTGAGGTCTTCGGCGAGGAT
>Ga0310694_10003290_pt1 | contig 15902 bp, 16 predicted proteins | sample 174DNAGHGhighgp2_FD_203884 | JGI IMG/M metagenome (GOLD analysis project Ga0310694, IMG submission 203884) | Sheep rumen microbial communities from Palmerston North, Manawatu-Wanganui, New Zealand - 1742 DNA GHGhigh gp2 (v2) (version 2) | ecosystem: Host-associated > Mammals > Digestive system... | reverse complement strand
GAGCAGTGTGTGGCCGACTTCGAGAAGGACAGGCAGCGCGACCCCGACTACTACCGCATCTATGCCCTCGGCGAGTGGGGCGTCATCCGCACGGGCAGCGAGTTCTTCGGCTCGTTCAACACCGGCAGGCACACCGCACCGACGGCATACGACACCGACTACCCGATACACGTCGGCGTGGACAACAACGTATTGCCCTACATCTCCGTCTCGTTCTGGCAGTACATCACCGAGGATGGCCAGCGCATCGTGCAGTTCGGTGAGCTGTGCGCCGAGAGTCCCGACAACACCGTCAAGCGTGCCGCCAAGGCCACAGCCATGTGTCTGCGCTCGATGGGCTACTCAGGCAAAGTCTATCTCCATGGTGATGCCAGCACCAGGGCGGCGAACACCATCGACGACGAGAAGCGGTCGTTCCTCGACCTGTTCATCTTCACCTTGGAGGGTGAGGGTGTCGATGTGGTGGATTGCGTTGGCAACAAGAACCCGAGCGTGGCCATGACCGGTGAGTTCATCAATGCCATCTTCGAGGGCCATGTGCCAGGCATAGACATCACCATCGGCAAGGAGTGTCCCGTGTCGATAGAGGACTACCTGAGCGTGCAGAAGGATGCCAACGGGGCGATCCTCAAGACCAAGGTCAAGAACAAGACCACCAACCAGACCTATGAGGAGCACGGCCACCTGTCTGACACGTTCAGGTATGTTGTGCATGACCTGTTGCGTGAGGAATACGTCCTGTTCAGCAACCGCCGCAAGCGCAACCTGTTCGCCCGTGACGGCGCCATCAGATTCTACAATCCCGCGACGGCAGACAGTGCTGTGGTCTCCAGCCGTGTGCTGTATGTGCTGCCGAACATCAATGGGCGTTTCTGCCTGCTTGAGGGTGCGCTGGTCGGCGATCACTGGCGTGTGGTGGATGTGGTGTACCGTGAGAACACCTCGACGGACGAGATAGCCGGTGCCGTCGAGAGCCGCGGCGGTGACATGTGCATCGTCGAGTGCGGTGAGGCCTATTACCAGTTCGTCCGCAGGCTGAGGGCGACGGCAGGCATGCCCGTGAGGGTGTGTGATGAGGAGCGCGACCCGGCCAGGCGCATAGCGGCGACAAGTGACTTCGTCCGCTCGAATGTGCTGTTCAACGAGACGGCCGTCAACGAGAGCGGTGACTATTCTGAGTTCGTCACCCACCTGCTGGACTACAATGCCGACAAGGGCCGTGACATCGAGGCCAGCGTGCTGCTCAGCGGCTTCGTTTCGTATGTCATAAAAAAATAGGCTTTTCGGGTCAATTCGGCTTAATATAGTGTTTCATAGCTTTTTAGGGACTTTTTCGGTCTCTTGTCTCTTTTTGAGATTTCAAGAAATTGGAGTAACCGAAAAGCGAAAAATTTACATTTGCACAAAACGACTGACATGGGATTCTTTCAAGACATATTCCCGATGAGGAAGAAGGTCGCGGGCAGCCAGCCTGCGCCCGACGTTCCCGTTGTCACCAACGCGCCGACGGCGGCAAGGTTCACCACGCTGACCACCGAGATGCTGGAAGGTATCCTCCATCCGAAGTACGCGGGTGATAATTTCCTGACGCTGTTCGCCACAGTCCCCGAGGTGTTCTGGCCGATAGACTTCATCGCCAGCCGCGTCGCAGGGGCGAGTTTCGTCGTGAGGCGTTCGAGTGACGACAGCGTGGTGTGGCGCCTGTCACATCCCGTGAACGGCATACTGAGCAACCCGAACTGCCTGATGGGCTGGTACGAGTTCATCTACAACCACTTCGTGTACAAGCTCTGCACCGGCAACGCATTCGTGCGTGCCGCTATGGGCGACCACCTGGATGCGGAATCCTTGAAGTGGAAGTACTGCGACACCTACTGGAACCTGCCGAGCAGCAAGGTGCAGGTGGAACCTTTGCGGCACTACAACCTGCCGTTGTTCGGTGTCACGCCTGGCGGCATTGACGACATCGTGTCGGGTTACCGGCTGGCGTTCGGTGACAAAGCCTCAGAGCTGATACCGTCATACCAGGTGTGGCATGACCGCGACGGCCTGCCCAGCTACGGCGGCCGCGTCGGCTTCCTGAAGGCCATGAGCCGTCTCGCCCCGCTGAAGAAGCCCATCGGTAACCTCATTGCGGTGTACTCCGCACGAAACATCATCTACGTCAAGCGCGGTGGTGTTGGCTTCATCGTCCAGCAGCAGCAGGACAAGGCGGGCACTGTGGCGATGACCAAAACCGAGAAGAAGGAGTTCGTCAAGGAACTGACCGAGACCTACGGCTTCGGTGAGGGCCAGTTCCCGTTCGGTGTCTCGAACATCCCCATGTCATTTGTCAGGACGAACCTCAGCATCAGCGAGCTGCAACCGTTTGACGAGACGCTTGCCGATGCCATCACCATAGCGGGTGCCTACGGCATCCCGAGCGTGCTTGTTCCCCGCAAGGACCAGGCTACGTTCAGCAACCAGGCGACAGCGGAGAAGGCTGTGTATTCATCAGTCGTCATCCCGTTGGCCAAGCGTTTCTGCAAGGACTTCACAACCTTCCTGCGTATGGAGGAGGGCGGAAGCAAGTACTACCTTGACTGCGACTTCTCCGGCGTTGACTGCCTGCAGGAAGGGCTGAAGGAGGCCGAGGAGGTCAAGAAACTTGTCAATGAGCGTTGCCTGGAGCAGTTCAACAAGGGCCTCATCACCCTTAACGACTGGCGAGGCCAAATCGGCGAGGCCATGATTGAGGAGTCTGAGCTGCCGCTGGCGAGCAAGCTGAAGTGGCAGATGACCGATGAGGAACTGGCCACAGTGGAGAAGATTTTCAATTCATCAATTACTAACAATAATCAACAACAGGAAGATGGGAAAGAACAACAACCAGAACAGGGAAGTGCTGTACAAGGGTAACTGGTACGGCGTGCAGACCAAGGATGTTGACGAGCAGGAAGGATTGGTAACTGTTGCGGTCAACGGATTCAACATCATGGACAGCCAGGGCGACATTTCCATGCCCGGCTCGTTCAAGAAGACACTGAAGGAGGGCTTCAAGCGTCTGAAGTGGTTCCTCGATCACGACGTGCACAAGCAGATCGGTGTGCCCGTCGAGGGTTACGAGACCGACACCCACCTGGTGATGACTGGCAGGATCGCCAAGAACACCGCGCTGGGTCACGACGTGCTGGAGCTGTACAAGCTGAATGCCGAGTGCGGCCACGAGATGGAGCACTCCATCGGCGTGACTGCCATCAAGCGTGACGAGGAGAACCGCGCCAAGGTGCTTGAGTGGCGTCTCTACGAGTACTCCACCCTCATGGGCTGGGGCGCCAATCCTTCGACGTTCCTTGTGGACATCAAGACGGCCACCAACGAGCAGGTGCGCCATGCCGTTGAGTACATGCGACAGGCCTTGACCAAGTGCAATCTCACCGACCGGTTAAGCAGGAAATTCGATATGGACTTGATATTGATGTTGAAGGCCCTGAACGGCGGGAATATCGTCACCTGCCCCTATTGCGGCCACCAGTTTGACTTTGACGATGAGCAGCTGCACACGTTCCAGCAGCAGGTGATCGAGAACGCCGGCATGTATATCGGCTGGCTGCGTCAGGACATCGTTGCCGAGCGCGTGCAGGAGATGGAACCCGAAATCCGTGCCGAGGTGATTGCCATCATCGACGCTGTGCTCTCCAAGGAGGGCGGTGTCGATAACATCACCGAGAAGTCCCTGGAGGATTTCACAAACTACGTCCGTTGCCCCCATTGCTGGGGCAAGGTCTACCAAGCAAACAAATTATTGCAAGACGCCCCCGGCGAGGGAGCAACTACCGAGGAGCCGTTGACCGACACTCCGAAGAGTGAGCAGCCCGACGCCGCGAGCAAGGAAGCCGACAGTGTCACTTCCATGTTTTTCAAGGGTCTGAGCGATAAGATTAGTTAATAACCTTTTCAAAATCGCAAAACAATGACTGAACAAGAGAAGAAAGAACTTGAGCAGCAGCAGGACGCATTCCTCAAGAGCATTGAGGGTAAGATGCAGTCTATTGTTGACAATGCCATCGCAGGCCTTATCTCCAAGGATGAGGTGACGAAGCAGGTCAACGAAGCCATCAAGGGCTTCGAGGACGAGCACAAGGTAAAGGCCAACGAGGAAATCCAGGAGCTGGCCAAGCAAATCAAGACCCTCGGCGAGAGCATCTCCAAGATGAAGCAGTCTGGCGTGACCAATGACCAGATCAGCAACTTCGCCAAGAGGATTGACGAGATGATGGACAGCGAGAAGTTCCAGGACTTCGTCCAGGGCAATACCCGCAAGTCGGGTGCCTTCGACGGATTCAGCCTGAAGGACATCGTAAGCATCACCGCCAACGGTGCCGACGGTGCCAACTACACCGGCGACAACCTGATTTCACGTCAGGACAACCGCTACTTCAGTAAGTACAACCCTGCCAAGCTGCACTTGCGTGACATCGTGAACGTGCTGCAGGGCGACCCCGAGCACCCCACCCACACCTTCGGCCAGGTGGACAGCGTGGACCGCAACTTCCGTTATGTCACCGAGAATGGCGAACTCCCCGAGAGCGCATTCACACTGAAGGAGGTCACCGCCAACACCGCCCGCATCGGTACGCACCTGAAGGTGTCTAAGCGTATGCTCAAGAGCCGCATCTTCGTGCGCTCATGGCTCATCGCCACACTGCCCGACCGCATGTACCTCGCTGAGGACTGGGGTATGCTGTTCGGCGACGGAGCAAGTGAGAACATGCTCGGTATCGCCAACATGACCGGCTGCACCCCCGTTGAGACCATCATCACTGGCCCCATCGTGAGCATCGCAGCTGGCGGTGTGAGCTCGTACACCAGCTACAACAGTGGCGCCGACACAATCCTTGAGTTCGCTGCCCCGCAGCCCGACATCCTGGAAGGTATGAAGATCACCCTCGCCGCAACCGGCGTGAGTGCCGCCAACACCACCTATGATGTCATCAAGATGAACGACCGCCAGATTCTGCTGAAGGGTCTCGCCTACAGCAGCGACCTGACCGCTGCCAGCACCACCGCCACCGTGCAGCACGGCGCTTACCACAGCGTTACCCTGCCCAACTCGTCTGACGTCATTAAGACTATCATCGCTGTGATGAACTACGCTCAGTACAGCCCCAACGCCATCGTGCTGAACCCCATCACCGTGAACGCCATCGAGTGCGAGAAGGACACGACCGGCCGCAACCTGGGCCTCGTCGTCGGCAACAACGGCGTGAAGTACATCGGCGGTGTTCCCGTCATCGAGATGAACAGCATCCCCGTCGGCAAGTACTTCGTCGGTGACTTCTTGAAGGGCGCTGACCTGATTGACTACACCTCGCTGAGCATCGAGTTCGCCGAGGACGTCAATACTAAGCTGAAGAACTACGTCGCAGTCATCTGTCAGGAAGAGGCCATCTGGGCTGTTTACATGCCTTGGGCATTCGCCTACGGTTCGCTTGCTGACGTGAAGACCGCAATCACCAAGTCGTAAGTCATGAAGTATCTCTTAGAAGGTCCGCAGGCTGACGTGGTGCTTCAGGAGAACCGCTACCGCATCGCTTTGGGGATGGTGAAAATCACCCCCATTGCCGATGAGGTGGAGCAGCCCGCCGAGAAGGAGCCCAAAGAGCCCAAGGAACCCGAGCAGCCCGAAGTCCCTGAGACCGACAAGGAGCAGGAGCAGGAGCAGCCCGTAGTTCCCGAGACTCCCGAAGTTCCCGAGGTTGATGCCAAGGAGGCCCCCGTAGAGGAGGACACCAAGGAAGTCGAGCCCGAGGGCGACAGCAAGGAAGTGACCGAGAACACTGACTCCAAGGAGACTCCCGTAAAGGAGGACACCAAGGAAGCGGCACCCAAGAATTCAAAGAAAGCCAAGAAGTAGGATTGACCATGCTTATCGATGTTTCATATTTCACCAGCGGCCCGCGGCAGATCATGAACGCCACGGCGAAGGCATTGCCCAACCAGAACCAGTTGAGCGTGAACATAGCCATCATGGGTTATGTCAGGCACTACCAGCTGGCGTTCCTTTGCGAGATGCTCGGTGATGCCTTGGCGGTATCACTCGACACTTACATCGCCGAGAAGGATGCCGCCGAGAAGGACGACCTGGCTTTCGAAGCCAATGAAGGCTACGAGATGCTGATGTCCAAGCTGCGCGAATCCTTTGCCGACTATGTCTTCTTCTACATCCTCCGTGACGCGGCCACGCAGGCCACTGACCGAGGCCTTGTCGTCTGGAAGAATGAGAACGAGGTCGTGTCGCCCATCAGCAGGCAGGTGTCCGTATGGAACGAGATGGTGGACAGGAACATCCGATTCATGGTATGGGCAGGGACGCAATCCTCTGCACCCTACTCTCTTGCCGTGGTGTCTGACAACATGGTAACCCACATCAATCCCTTCAACCTATGAGCAGCGAGATAGTGGATATTTTCGCCGATGCCGTGAGGGAACTGGGTGATGGTCTGACAATCACCATGCCCGACGCGCTGAATCCCGAGACCTTTGTCGCCGTCGATAACCCCCATGTGTCCTATGTGTTCGGCAACGCCCGTTACTTCAAGGACGACCTGGACGACAAGACGAAGGCCGAGGTGACCGGCATGGGCAAGTTCCCCGTTGTCTGCCTGTTCTCTCCCATCAGGGAGAAGCGCAACCAGGAAGACCCTGTGAGCCACCAGTACTACACCACGGCGAAGGTGAACCTGCTTATCGCCTGCTCAAGCACGAAGGATTGGAGCAACCAGCAGCGGAAGGTCTACTCGTTCGAGAATATCCTCAGGCCGATATACCGAAGGCTGATGGAGGTGCTCGAGCGTGACCGCCGCCTCGACTGGGGTTATGGAGGCAAGATACCGCATGAGTATTCCGAGAACTACTCCTATGGCAGATACGGCGCATACACCGATGCCCAAGGCAACGCCGTGAGTGAGCCGATTGACGCCATTAACATCGTTAATCTGCAATTAAAAGTCAAAATCAATAACTGCACAAGAAAATGAGACCTATCCGTAATTGTAAGCGCGGTGTGCTGAACACCGGCAAATCGCAGTGTCCTCTCGATCTGGCGCACATCATCGGCGCTATGGTCGTTGAGGCTGGTTTCGAGTTCCCCGAGACTCCCACCGCATCATCCCTGAAGGAGGCGTGCCATGCAGACCGTCCTGACCGCATCATGCCCATTGTCACGTTTGTCGAGTACGCCAAGGAAGGCGGCGAGGCCAGCGTGAGCGCCGTGGGCTACGGCGGCAACCAGGTCACCGGCATCAGTCCCAGGACCGACACGTTCACCCTCGCCCAGCACGACCCCGCATTGGCCGCTTCGCTGAGCAAGGCGATGAACCTGCCCTTCGAGTTGTTCTATTTCGATGAGAACAACGTGGTCTATGGCCGCCGTGTCGGTGACGCCCTCCGTGGCTTCCCCATCACCACGCTCTACCCCACCGTCACCCCTCATCCCACGAGCAGCAACCCCGCCACCCTGACGGTATCGTTCGCGTTCAAGAACTCCCGCGACGCCATCGAGGACTTCGACTATGTTGAGCTGGACTTCAACCTGGAGGACAACCTTGTCATGCTGACCGAGGTCGAGCTGGTAAGCACCGGCACCAACAAGTACAAGATCGTCGAGAAGGTCGGCGGCTATGACCTGACCGCACAGTACGGTGAGGCCATCGCCACCGAAGCATCGTCTGTATTCAACGGCGTGAGTGCCGCCAACTACGACAGTGACGCCAACGAGCTGACTGTCACCCTGGCCTCCGGCGCCACCGCTCCCACGCTGAAGTCACCGTCGGCACTCTACACCGCCGGCATCTACGGCATCTCGGCATGATTGTCGATGGCGTGACCTTCATCGAGTCGGCGTGTGTCCCGATGGGGAAAGCGCGGTTTGTCAAGGAGTTTGAGACCGTCTTTTTCCAGGACCGCCCACTCGAGCAGCGCAGGCAAGTCCTTTCGGACGCCTACGACATGATGAGCCCGCCCGAGAAGGAGGGAAAGAAAAAGAAGTCCGCCTCGAAAGAGGACATCAAGTAACCAGCGGGCGGTGTGATTGATTTTACACCGCCCGTTTTCATTGGAACACTGGAACGCTATGGCAACACTGGATGAGACATACGAGGCCGTCAAGCGATGGGTCGACGGTTTTGACGGCAAGTGCATGGAGTGCATGGAGCGCAACCAGGGCGTGTTCGTGCACCTGGTCACCGAGCAGATGTACAGCGGTCTTCGCGGCGACGGGACGTACATCACCCCGTCGTATGACGATGACCCGTTCTTCGAGGAACCCGGCATGTGGTACCACGACAGTGAGGGCTACAAGGCATGGAAGGGCGCCATCACGCCGCCCATATCCAGTAGCCTGTTGGGACTGCCTCCGCGTCCGTATGACGTACCGAACCTGTTCATCAACGGCAAGTTCTACAGCGAGATTTACACCGTCAGCGGCGACAGGCAGATTGAGCTGCGTGTCGATGAGAGCGGTGACGGACCGAGCATCATCGGCAAATACGGCGATGCGCTGTTTGACCTGGTTGGCGTGTCCGTGCAATACTTCAACGAGGAGTACCTGCTGCCCCATCTGCAGGACTTCTATAATGACTGCGGATTATGAGTTGCGGTTGCGAGAACAAGAAAAAGGCGAGCGACCTGGAGCGTATGCGCTCGCTGGCCAAGAAAGCCGCCGTGCTGAGCGGGTGCATCATGGAGCTGCGCAAGCGCGGTGACGGGACATACACGTTCAACTGCCGCGGCACAGGCGGCAGCGGTGAGATAATCGAGTACATTCACTATTTATAGAATAACATCATTATGGGAATCAGGATAGATGACCTTGTCGCCCCAGAGGCGAAAACGGAACTGACCAACTTCTTGGCCACCATGGAGAGTGTCAAGAACAGGTATGTGGAGATTTGCCGTGAGATGGTTGCCGGTATCAGCATCAAGGTGACCGTCATCGGCGACGTGGACAAGCTGGACAACCTTGTCAGGGTGCAGTCCCGTGAGCTGGTGAAGGCGAGCAGCCAGATGCAGGGTGCCGCCACGAGGCTCAACGGAGCCATCGCCAACACCACCAACACCATCTCGCGCCAGCTGGCCGAGCAGGAGAAGATCAACCGCCAGTACCGTGAGGCGGCCACTGTCACCAACAGCTGGAAACAGGCTACAGACGCCCAGCTTGGCACGATGCAGTCCAACATGTCGCTGCTTGTGTCGAACGAACAGGCCATGAAGGGGCTGAAGGAACAGATGAAAGAGGTGGAGAAGCAGGAGGGCAGCAGTGCCATCAGCCATGAGCAGGCGCTGACCAAGCTCGCCGACCTCAAGCAACAGTACACCGAGCTGAAAATCGCCAACCAGGAACTGCAGAAGGTCATCAACAACGAGGAGAAGGCCAACCAGGCCACCGAGGGCAGCTACAAGCAGCTGTCGTTGGAACTGGAGCGCATGAAGATGGCCTACAAGGACATGAGCGAGACGCAGAAGCAGAGCGCGGCCGGTCAGGAACTGCTGGCCAATATCTCCGTGCTTGACGCCCATCTCAAGGATTTGGCCGCCGACATGGGCGAGTTCCAGCGTAACGTGGGCAACTATGCCATTGCCGCCCACGCTGGCGTGAAGGACACCAACGCCCTGCACCAGGCACTCACCACTGAGGCCAGGAGCGCCAAGGAGGCCGCAGAGCAGAACGTCATCCTGCGTGACGCGCTGGAGCGCATCAAGGCCACAACACCCAACGCCAGAGACCAGATAGACCAGCTCACCAAGAAGATTGAGCAGAACGAGAAAGTCATGCACGAGAACCAAAAGGCCAGCACTGGACTCGTTGATCAGATGATGAGGATGGCAGGTATCAATTCCAACCTCGGCAGCTCGTTCACGTCACTTGCGGCCAACGCCTCAAACGGAGGGAATGTACTCACTGGCTTGACAACAAAAGTCAAGGCATTCGGCCAGACAGCGTTAGGATTGCTGTCTAATCCGTATATGCTCGCTTTCCTCGGCATCGCTGGTGTGGCCGCCGGATTCAAATGGTGGTATGACTACAACAAGGGACTTATCGAGGCGAGCCGACAGACCAAGTTCTTTACCGGATTGACTGGAGATGCCATGTCCGCCGTGCGAGACAAGGTGCAGGCCGTGGCCGATACCTACGGCAAGGACTTCATCACCACACTCAAGGCCGCGACGTCCATCAGCCACAACATGGGCGTGACCGTTGACGAGGCCCTGGACCTCATCAACAAGGGATTTGCCGCTGGTGGCGTGAACAGTGAACAGTACCTCAACATCCTGCAACGCTTTGCCCCCACGATGGAGAAGATGGGCTTGTCCGCTGACCAGTTCGTCGCCTTTGCCGGGCAGATCGAGAAAGCGGGAGCCGACACCAACAAGTCCATGACTGCGATGGGTAAAGCATCCATGCAGCTACGCACCATGAACCTTGGCACTGCGCAAAGCCTCAAGGCCATCGGCATTGATGCAACGCAGATGTCAGAGGACATCCAGAAGGGAAGGAAGAGCGTTGTCGAAGCCATGCAGGATATTGCCCAAAAGCTGCAAGAGACAGGCACCAACAGTCGTGAGGCTGCCGCTGTGATGAAGGACTTGTTCGGTGCCCGTGGCGAGAGCCAGATTGGCACGGAGTTCATCTCGTTCCTGGCTAATGCCAAGACGGGCACTGAGGAACTGTTGGGAGCCGAGGACAGCCTGCAACGCCTCAAGGTCAAGGAGGTCGAAACGCAGACCGAGTTAAACAATGTCGTTGCCTCCCTGTTCGAGATGGGCAACGGCGGTTTCTCCAGGATGACCACCAATGCCAAGATTTGGATCAAGCAGGGCCTAATCAACGCTATCAAGTGGGTAGTCAACCTCATCAACTACTTCATCGACTGGTACAACGAGAGCATGCTTGTGCGTGCCGCCATCGCCAACATCTTCACCACCATCAAGGTCGGATGGGAGGTGTTGAAGACCGCGTTCAACCTCATCATTGACGCTGTCAAGAATGTCGGCCGACAGATGAGGGGATTGGGAGACATCATCCAAGGCGTGATGACTTTCGACGTCGACAAGATAAAGCAGGGCTGGAACGAGATAACGTCCAGTGTCGGCAAGTATGTCCGTGAGAGCCTCGGCGACATCAGGAGCGCAGGTGCTAACATGGGCCAGGCATTCGCCGATGGTTTCAACCAGACTGCAAGAGGCCACCTCAATTTTCTAAACACCGACAGGTTGGGCAATACTGAGATTGACGACGGCTATGGAGGCGGCAACGGTTCGGGTGGTGTCGTCACTTCCCCGACCCATGCCAAGGATCCAGCCGCTGAAGCCGCCAGGAAGGCGGCAGCGAAAGCCGCCGAGAAGCAGCGCCAGCAAGACCTCAAGGCCGAGGAGGCCAACCTTGAGGCCATGCTCGAACTCGAAAAGAACTACCACAAGAAAGAGATGCTGCAGATTGAGTTGCAGTGGACCAAGAAAATCAACGCCATCAAGGGTAATGGCGAGAAAGAGCGCCTTGCTCGCGCCAACCTGCAAAAAGCGATGCTGGCGGCATTGTATGAGGCCGAGTACAACTACGAGAGGTCAAGGATTGACACCAACCTCGCCAACCGTATCGCCTCCCTCAAGGAAGGCAGCGAGGAAGAGTACAGGCTGAAACTTGAGCAGCTCAAGAGGCAGCGTGAGGCCGAGTTGCGTGAAGCCGAACGCACGGATGCCGACGTCGCCCTCATCAATGCCAAGTACGACAAGCAGGAACGAGAGCTGCTGGAGGCTCAAATCAAGAACCGCATCGACAAACTGCAAGAAGCGGCCACCACTGAGCAGGTCATCCGCGACAACGCCCTCAAAGAGCAACTGGCCATCCTCAACACACAGATGGCCGAGGAACTGCGCCTCGCTGGCAACAACGAGCAGAAGATTGCCGACATCAAGGATAAGTACGCCCGCCTTACCGCCGAGAAGCAGGAACAGTACGCCATCGACACAGCCAAGAGGCAGATGCAGGCCTACATGGACCAGTTGAAAAACATCACAGGCCTCGACGATGTGGGCAGCATCTTCGACGACCTCATGGACGTGGAAGGCAATGCCGCCCTGCTGGAGGGTTACGGCATGGCACATGCCGAGGCGCTGAACTTGGCCAAGCAGCTGGCAGATGCCGAAATTGCCATTGACGATGCAGTCACTGAGCACAAGTTGAATAACATGGAACGCACCACCGATAAGCATAAGAAAGCGGTTGCAGACCGCATTGCCAATGCTGAAAAGTGGTTAAATGCGGCACAGGAAGCCATCGGCAACATCACCGACCTGGTTGGCACACTCTTCGATGGTGAGATTTCCAAGATTGACGAGCAGATGGAAGCCGAACAGGCACACCACGACGCTGAGATGGCCAATATCGAACAGCTTGCCGAGCGCGGGGCTATCACCCAGGAGGAGGCGGAACTGCGTAAGCGTGAAGCCGAGGCCCGCACCGCCAAGGAACAGGAGATGCTCGAGAAAAAGAAGGCGCAGGCCGAGTACAAGCGTGCCGTGGCCGAGAAAGCCAACAGTATCGCACAAATCGGCATCGCCACCGCCCTGGGTATCATGAAGGCCTCACCCAACTGGGTCAACATGGCGCTTGTAGCCGCCATGGGAGCCATCCAGCTGGCCACTGCCATCGCCCAGCCCATCAAGGCCTACAAGGCGGGAACGGACTACCACCCAGGCGGTCTCGCCATCGTCGGTGACGGCGGCAAGCGTGAGGTGGTGGAGACAGGCGGCAAGTACTGGCTCACCCCGAATGTGCCCACACTTGTGGAGATGCCGCAAGGCTCGAAGGTGTTCCCCGACTATCTGGACTTCATCGCCAACGAGGCGCCAGTGGACTACGGCAGGCTGTTGGCCGCCATCCCGCTGCCTGACCTGTCGCCGGTCACCACGGCCTCGACGATGCCGAGCGTGGTGGTGAACAACGATTACCGCGCCCTGCAGCGTGACGTGCAGGAACTGCACAGGCTTGTCCGTGCCATGACCAGACAACAGCACCGTGACGCGCGGGACGCGAAGTATGACAACTGGAAGCGAACGAAGATATGAAAACAAGACTCAGTCAGCTGACGCTCGCCCAGTTCGTTGACCTTGAGTGCGGCGAGCTGGATGTGCTCAAGGAGCGGCACGAGGTCGTCCCCATGGAGCGGCTCATCGAGACCAGGTGCGCCATCGCCACGGAGTTCCACGCCATCGCCAGTCCAGCGTCCTACAAATCGATGCTTGTCAGCAGGGAGAAGAAATCCAAGCTGAGGGCGAAAGCCATCCTTTTCAGCGGCCTCAAGTCGCTCGTTGACATCGAGGCGCTGACCGAGGTGAGGGAGTTGATGATGTCTGCTGGCATTGATTGCGGCGGATTCGACGACAAGCGTCTGCGTTCCGAGGTGGAGCAGCTGCTGAACTCAGTCACTTTCGAGCTCAAGCGAATGGGTCTCGACGCGCCAAAGAGCGCAGATGTGTCACCCGACGAGATACGCAGGGGCTACGAGGACATGGTGGCCGACCTGATGATCATCAACAGGATGAACATCGATATGGAATCCATCCGGGCCAGCGTGTTCGCGTCGATGATCAACAAGGCGAACGAGATGGCGAAGGCACTTAACGAGAAAGTCAATAAGAGCAAGAGATAGTGATGTTATCTGATTAGTGGTCAGGCTGTGTGGCGATGATGCCGTGCAGCCTTTCTTGTGTATGAACTTTTTGGTAATGTTGCGAGTAATAATCAAGTGTAACCAAACCGATGATTATGAAGCGAGACACCAAAGAGATATACCGCATATCCGCCAGGCTGGCGGCAGTTGAACAGAAGTGTGACCTCATCCTATCACAACTGTCGGGGCTCCGTGTCCGCGACGGGCTGGATGAGCTGATAGACCGGCTCCACCGTCAGGCCAGGGCCATGAGGCGCGACTGCAGGCGATGAGCGTCCACGGATTGGAGATAGCAAGCCTCTATCCGTGGATAGTGGGGGTGGCATGCCGCATGGCCGGTGATGAAGCCGACGGAGAGGACCTGGCACACGACACCATCATCAAGGCCTTGCTTGCGGTCGTGCGTTTCGACAGCTCCCGCGACCTGAAGCCGTGGCTGCTCTCCATCATGGCCAACACATGGAAGAGCCGCGAGCGCCACCGCGCATGCGTGCCGTTCTGCCCACTGGTGGAAGGTGTGGCCGTGCGTGTCCCGCATGATCCGCTGGACGTGGCCGAATCGCGCACACTTGTGTCGCTCATCAGGAGCATGGCCATGCGTGACACCGCCATGCGTACATTGTGGCTGTATGCGGAGGGGTACGACTACGGCGAGATAGCCGCCATGACCGGGGCGAAGAAAGGAACCGTCAAGAGCCGCATCCACTATGCCAGGAAGCGCTTGAAGCGGCTGCTGGAATCCTAACCGTTACTAAGAGTTAAGGTGCTTAAATGGTGCCTGTTCTGTTTGTGTCTATCGTCAAATTTGGCTAACTTTACAGTAGATAATTCAATAAGAATTACACTAAGTCAAACCAATTTAAACTGTAAAAGTTATGCAGACCAAATCAAATTTCCGAGTAAGGGTGATGAACTACGCCCACCACATCTACACCAGTGCCGACTACACCTGGAGCGCCGCCCTCAAGAAAGCGTGGACGCTCTACCGCCTTGCCAAGATGATGCGCCAGGGCGTTGTGAAGTTCTACTATGAGAAAGTCGACGGCAGTGCCCGCGTCGCCTACGGTACCTTGAAGGACCTTCCCGCCGGCATCACCTCCAAGCGTGGAGTCAAGAAGCCCAACTGGGGCACCATGTGCTACTTTGACACCAAGAAGCAGGCTTTCCGCAGCTTCCGAGTTGAAAACTTCATCGCCATTGCAATATGAGCCAGGGAGCGATACTGATCAAGGCCGATGCCACCACGGCGGGGATTTTCCCCGCCAACGGCACGGACTTCCAGCTGGAAGAGCTGCAGGGCTATGTTGACGGACGTATCGAGATAGTGACGGTGACCGACAAGGTCATCATGGTGATCAATGAGGATGGCAAGGACGTGCTGCCCATGAATGTCATGGCCACGGTGATGGCCAAAGCCCAGCGTGCCATCTTCCAATGGGACTACATCTGCGGCGATGTCGTGATGTGCCCGAGCGGGATGGTGAGGTAACTGAAGCGCGTGAAAGATTCCCTATAAGCGGGTATCATCAGTTAGAGAAAAGCAAATCAAACAGTTAGCGCCAGTTTTGGCAAGCCTCCAAAATTTGAGATTTCAGCAAATCGTGCGCGTGGTTTGCTTTTCTCTTTATATTTGCCCAAACCACCGACAGCGAAGGGACATGAAGGCGAAATACCATATCATCACGGGCGACGTCACACATGAGGTGCCAAATGAGGACATCAAGAACTGGGGCGATGTGAAGTTCACGCTTGAGCGTAAGGACTTCAGTGGTGTCATGCGCTCGTTCTCTTCCGAGTTCGAGTTCGTGGGCCGCACATACACGCTGCTGCGCGACCTCTACCAGGCTGACGGCTTCCTGGCCGACGCGGTGATTGTGATGTCCGTTAAGAACAACGACTGGACATACACCGAGCAGTTCCGCTGTCCGCTGGATTTCTCGAGCGTGGAAATCGCTGGCGGCGTGCTGACCATCAACGCCATCGACAACTCGCTGGCGGCGCGGATCAAGAGCATGAAGGGCCAGAAGTGGCAGTTCCCGGTGTCGCAGTTTGAGACTTCCAGTGTCATGATTGAGCGCATGTCGTTTGCCAACTGTGCCAAGTACGACCTGCCCAACCCGTCCAATGCAGCTGGCATTGTCGATGCCCGCCTTGACAATTCGGCATCCACCATCATCTCTACCGAGTACG